>Ga0081540_1004768_pt1 | contig 10237 bp, 9 predicted proteins | sample TabmetS2T1R1_FD_71024 | JGI IMG/M metagenome (GOLD analysis project Ga0081540, IMG submission 71024) | Tabebuia heterophylla rhizosphere microbial communities from the University of Puerto Rico - S2T1R1 | ecosystem: Host-associated > Plants > Roots > Rhizosphere ... | reverse complement strand
GGCACATTGTCACGGAAGGGAACGGCGCCAAAAGTCGTCCTCACGCCCCTGGTATTGACGATATCCTTCACCGTGACGGGAATGCCATGGAGCAGGCCGAGCGGCTCGCCTGCCATGACCTTGCGCTCCGCGGCGCGCGCTTCCGCCAAAGCTTCCTCGCCGCAAAGCGTGATGAAGCAGTTCAACTCAGGCTGCAACGCCTCCGCGCGCGCAAGCACTGCTCGCGTGATCTCGACGGGAGAGACGCCCTTGCTGATGATGCGCGCGCGTAGCTCGGCGGCCGACAGGAAACACAGATCTTCGCTCATTCCGGAGAACCACTCGCGTCAATGAGAAGATGTCCCGCTGTATATCGCTGACACCTTGTCATTGGCATCCTGCCGCCGCATCCAGAGCGTGTCCATGGTCGCGGCGCATGGCCGCCGCGAGCTTGAGCTATTTTGGGAGTTTGCTGGCCCGAAAGTCGCGTGGCGAGAGGCCATAACGCTCGCGGAAGACGCGCCCGAAATGCGACACGTCGTTGAAACCCCATGCAAAGGCGATCTCGCTGACGTGGCGATGGACCAGTATCGGTGACGCCAGATCGCGCTGACATTGCGCAAGGCGCTCCGTCAGCACAAAGCGCTGGAAGGAAGTTCCTTCTTCCGACAACAGATCGTTGACATAACGCGGCGAAACGCCGAGCGCTGCGGCCGTCTCGGAAATCGAGAGGTCGGGATCGGCAAGATGTGTCCGCACATGCGCTTTCAGGCGATGCAGGAGAGCCAGTCTGCGGGTCGAGGGCAGTGCTCGCGTGCCGAGCCGTTCGCTGAGCGCCATTGCTACAAGATCCACAGCCTGCTCGGACAGGCGAACGGCGTGCTCCGGCTGTATTTCGTCGGCGCTCTGGCAGAGCCGATAGACAAAATCATGGGCCAGTTTCTGCAAGGGGCGATCGGATCCGAAGCTGATCGCGGTCAGCGCTTCCGTTCCCGCGACCCGGCGCAGCAACATGTCGCGCGGCACCTGCAGAATGACTTGCGTGAAAGCATCGTCGAACCGCAATTCATACGGGCGCGTCGTATCGTAAATCGCAAACTCGCCGGGGCGAAGCACGGTTTCGCGACCGTCCTGTGCCACGCCACCGACGCCGTGCTTGCCGAGCGCGATCAGGAAAAAATCCTCGTGGGATCGGGCGATGCGCGAGCGGGTACGATAGACGCGTTGCTGCTGTGAGGACACTTCGGTGCAGCTTGCCTCGCCCAGCGGCGTCCGCGTTACCCGTCCATTGAAGGCACTGCCGAGGCCGGACTTGCAATCGAGCTGAACGTAGACATCGCAGACGATATCCTGCCACAGCGCCAATCGCCGGTATGCCGGCACGCCGTCGGTTGCGAATTGGACCTGCATGGCTCTGCTCCTCTCACTTCGGCCGATAGCGGCCAGCAGTGAAAGATAAAATCTGCGTCGACTCCAACCCGCTCACCCGGGCCTGCCGTGGCCGTCGAATTTTGCTTCCTTGGCAGACGAGCAGGCGCACCCGTGCATGACGTAAAAAGACTGCAACGGAAACCGGTGCCGATCAACTGGAACCTGACTTGAACCTGACTTGAACCTGACTTGGCCGCGCCGGACCCGGATCGCAGGGAGGAGCCCATGGGCATCGAACATCCGAAATACAAGGTCGCCGTGGTGCAGGCGGCACCGGCCTGGCTTGATCTCGACGGCTCAATCAAGAAGGCGGTTGCGTTGATCGAAGAGGCGGCAGCCAAAGGCGCCAAGCTGATCGCCTTCCCCGAGACCTTTATCCCCGGCTATCCCTGGCACATCTGGCTGGATTCGCCGGCCTGGGCGATCGGCCGCGGCTTTGTGCAGCGCTACTTCGACAATTCACTGGCCTACGACAGCCCGCAAGCCGAGAAGCTGCGCGCCGCGGTCAAGAAGGCGAAGCTCACGGCCGTGATTGGCCTGTCTGAGCGCGATGGCGGCAGCCTCTATATCGCGCAATGGCTGATTGGCCCTGATGGTGAGACCATCGCAAAACGCAGAAAGCTGCGGCCGACGCACGCGGAACGCACCGTCTATGGCGAGGGTGATGGCAGCGACCTTGCCGTGCACGATCGGCCCGGCATCGGACGACTGGGAGCGCTGTGCTGCTGGGAGCATCTGCAACCACTGTCGAAATACGCGATGTATGCGCAGAACGAACAGGTGCATGTCGCTTCATGGCCCAGCTTCTCGCTCTACGATCCCTTTGCGCCCGCGCTTGGCGCCGAGGTCAACAATGCGGCGTCTCGCGTCTACGCGGTCGAGGGCTCCTGCTTCGTGCTGGCGCCGTGCGCCACGGTCTCGCAAGCCATGATCGATGAGCTATGTGACCGGCCGGACAAGCACGCGCTGCTGCATGTCGGCGGTGGACACGCCGCGATCTATGGCCCCGACGGCAGCTCGCTCGCGGAAAAACTGCCGCAGGACGCCGAGGGCCTCCTGATCGCCGAGATCGATCTTGGCGCGATCGGGATTGCCAAGAACGCCGCCGATCCGGCGGGGCATTATTCGCGGCCCGACGTGACGCGGCTGCTGCTGAACAAGAAACGGCAGCGCAGGGTCGAGGAATTCTCGCTGCCGGTCGATACGGTCGCAGCCGAAGAGGAGGAGCAGGCAGCAACGCCGCCGAGGCCAAGCCAGGCCGCGTAAAGGGAGGAGCGCCATGGAATCCGCTATTCCAAAGCACCTGCAAACCGCACGCTCGCGGCATCGCCGCGTCGGAGACGATTACAGCCCGCCCTACCCGTCCTTCGTCGCGCGCCACAAGCCCGCGATCACCAATGTGGTGATGGCTTATTTCGGCCTGCAATATCGCGGCGATCCGCCCGCCGCCGCAACGCGGTTACTCGCCGCAATCGCGGCGCGCTTTGCCGGTGGCAACGGTTCCTCCCACTGGGACCGCGCCAGCCATGTCGATCAGGCTGGTTTTTCCAACGTGGTGTCGGTCGCCTATTGGGACCATGTCGCAAAATTCGATGCGTGGTTCGCGCCCGCACGCGAGGCGTGGACCGGGCAGGATAGCGACGGCGTCGGCCGCTATATCGAGGTTCTGCGGCCGAGCGTTACTCGTTACGAGACGCTGTTTTCCTCACCCGACAGAGCCGAGGGCATTGCCGTTCTCGCCGACGGCATGAGCGGCGAGGTGCAGGAGCACGCCTATTGGGGCGGCATGCGCGACCGCATTCCGCTGTCGCAAACAAGCGAGATGGTCGCAAACGGAAAGCCTTCGCTGGTCCGCGACGGGGCGCGCCTGCGCGTCATCGCACACGATAACCTCTGCCTGATCCGCTCGGGCCAGGACTGGAGTGACACCGAGGCTTCCGAACGCAAGATGTACCTGGAAGACGTCGAGCCGGTGCTACGGGAAGGCATGGAATTCCTGCGCGATCAGGGCACCTCGATCGGCTGCTATGCCAATCGCTACATGCAAGTGCTGGGTAAGGACGGCGCACCGATCGAAAAATCATACGGGCAAAGCTGGTGGCAGGGGATTTCCGCACTCGAGCGTTGGGCGGAATCGCATCCAACCCACGTCCGCATCTTTGGCGCGGCGATGAAATATCTTTCGACGCTGGGACCGTCAGCCAAACTGCGTCTCTATCACGAGGTCACGGTCGCAGCCGCCGACGAGCAGTTTTTTGAATACGCCGGCTGTCATCCGCGCACGGGGATGCTCGCCGCCGTGGAAACTGTCGCCGCTTAGCACCCGCACGCCAGAACGCGCGACCCGGAGCAAACACCGCTCCCTCGAGTCTAATATGTGGTGCGCAAGGGGCTTGCTTCAAGACCTGGGTCATCCCGTAGAACCGCCGGCCGAAACCAGAGCCAGCCGAGTCACGGGATGCCAGAGATGTTGTCGACGACCAATCATGCGGTGGTGATCGCCGGAGCAGGTCCGACAGGACTGATGTTGGCAGGCGAATTGGCGCTCGCGGGCGTCGACGTTGCCATTGTCGAGCGGCGCGCCAGCCAGGAACTCGCCGGTTCGCGCGCGGGCGGGCTGCATTCACGCAGCATCGAGGTGCTCGATCAGCGCGGCATCGCAGACCGATTTCTTTCGCAGGGACAAGTGAGCCAGGTCGCAGGCTTTGCCTGGATTCCTCTCGACGTCAGCGACTTCCCTACCCGGCACGCCTATGTGCTCGGGCTGTGGCAGAACCACATCGAGCGTATCCTGGCCGGCTGGGTCGATGAGATGGCGGTGCCAATCTATCGCAGCCGTGAGGTGACGGGTTTCGCGCAGGACGATCGCGGCGTCGACGTCGCGCTGTCCGACGGACAGTCGCTGCGGACACAATATCTCGTCGGATGTGACGGCGGACGCAGCCTGATCCGGAAAGCCGCCGGCATCGAGTTTCCCGGCTGGGATCCGACGACGAGCAACCTGATCGCCGAGGTCGAGCTGACCGAGACGCCGGAATGGGGCCTCCGCCACGACGCCAAGGGCATCCATGGTCTCAGCCGGGTGGAGTACGAGATCCGCGACGGCAAGGTGATCTACATGGACCGCGGCCCGGTGCGGGTCATGGTGACCGAGCAGCACCCGGGCGCCATCGGCGAACCCACGCTGCGCGATCTCAGCGAGGCGCTCATCGCCGTATACGGGACCGATTACGGAATCCACAGTCCCACCTGGATCTCCAGGTTCACCGATATGACCAGGCAGGCCGCGGCCTACCGCGACAGGCGGGTCCTGCTCGCCGGCGACGCCGCACACGTGCATGCTCCGGCGGGTGGACAGGGCCTCAACACCGGCGTGCAAGATGCGATGAATCTCGGATGGAAGCTGGCGCGGGTGGTGAAAGGGATTTCACCCGACAGCCTCCTCGATACCTACCATGCGGAGCGCCACCCGGTCGCAGCGCGCGTGTTGCGCAACACCATGGCGCAAGTCGCGCTGCTCGGCCGCGTGGACGAACGCGCCAAGGCCCTGCGCGACACCATGTCCGAGCTGCTTGGCATGGACGAGCCGCGCAGACGCTTCGCCGCGATGATCACGGGCCTCGACATTCACTACGATCTCGGCGAGGGACATCCGCTGCTCGGGCGCCGCATGCCCGATCTCGAGCTGGACATCGCCAATGGCCGGCTGCGGGTCTTCACCCTGCTGCATGCTGCCCGGCCGGTGTTGCTCAACTTCGGTGAGCGCGGCAGTTTCGGCATCACGCCATGGGCTGATCGGGTTGAGTTCGTCGATGCTGAGTACGTTGGCGCGTGGGAGCTTCCAGTCATCGGTGCGGTCACCGCTCCCGCTGCCGTCCTGATCCGGCCTGATGGATACGTAGCGTGGGTGGGAGACAAAACCGGCCGAGGCCTCGCTGATGCGCTAATCGCCTGGTTCGGGCCGCCGGCTTGAGGTCGCGTACGCCTAATCATCCCGCCGATTTGATTGATCTTTCGGAAAACCGCTTCACACTTTTCCGGATCATGCTCTAGCTATCGTGTGGTTTGTTTGGACGGCGTTTCTCGCCGCACTCTTGGGCTATGTGCTCTTGTACACGATGTGAACTTCAACGGCGTTCGTCCGGCGGCTTCTGCCACAGAGAGTGTTGCTGGGCGAGCCGTCGCCTTCGCCTGGAAATGCACGCGCGGAAGTCGCGGCCCGCCGATGAAGGTGGCGGAACAGCGTAAGAACCGCGTGCCAGAATCGCAGGTGAGCTGTCAGAATCGCGCGTTGAAAAAACAGGGGTTTTTTGGTCGGGGCAGCTGGATTCGAACCAACGACCTGCAGTACCCAAAACTGCCGCGCTACCAGGCTGCGCTATACCCCGATTGGCCCTATCAATTGGCCAGATGAATAAGCCCAAGAATATGGGCGTCGATACACGCTTAAAAAGCTACCAGCAAGGCGGGCCGGAATTTCCGAAAGACGCGATGCGAGCTGAGCGCGCGGTCAAATCCTCTTGCTAACGCAACGGCTTAGCTTACCCCCTTAACGGCCGATCGCGCGTGAATTGTCGCAATTGACGCCGGGATTTCTTTCGTCTATTGATAAATAATCATTCATTTACTTACTAGTCCCCATGACAGCAAGTGCCGCCGTTTCACCGCGATGGTCCCGCCGCAAGGCGGCACGGCCGTCCGAGATTCGCGATGCGGCACTTGAGCTGTTCGTCCAGCAAGGCTTTGCGAAAACCCGCGTCGAGGAGATCGCCCAGCGCGCCGGCGTCACGGCGGGCGCGATCTACCGCTACTTCCCAAACAAGGAGGCAATCCTCGAAAGCCTCATCCGCGACTCCTTGCTGGACAGCCTCGATGCCATTGCCGATCGCCTTCGCCAGCGTAAGGGCAAGGTGACCGACATGATCGGCCAGGCGCTGTGGAGTTGGTGGCAACTGATCGGCGACGGCAAGCTCTCCGGCCTCGCAAAGCTGATGGTCGCCGAAGGCGACAACTTCCCTGCTCTGCGCGACTTCTACTTCGAGCAGGCGATCGAGGAGCGCTGCGGCAAGCTGATCGACTATCTCGTGCGCAAAGGCATCGCTCAGGGCGAGTTTCGCGTCGCCGACGTTGACTACACCGTCAAGATCATCCGCTCGTCGCTCCTGATGAGCCAGATCTGGAAACACTCATTCGCCGTGTGTGAACCGCAGCCGCTCGACATGCGCCGCTTCTTCGAGGCGTACGCGCAGCTTCTGATCGCGGGTCTCAATCAGGATATCTTAGGTGGAGTGACATCATGAGCATCACGGAAAACCGACGCCTCGTGGCGATCGTACGAAAGCTGGTCGCGTGGCCAAATCGGCATCCCTCGCTGCAACCGTTCTCCGACTGGCTGATGCGCAGGCTCGCGCGCATCGCGATGGCCAAGGCGGCGGCGAAGGAAGCGAAAACTCTCGAGCAGCTGCACGAGGAATGGTCGCGCAGCGCACCGGCGCTCGCAAGCTACAAGCTGACCAGTATCGAAGGTGATACCGCCTACGCTGAAATCCATAGCGAATGTGCGCTGCGCGGCAGCGGCAATGTCGGCGCGTGCTTTCGCATGATGGAGTACGACCGTGAGGTGATGCGCAAGGTCGGCGGCGAACTCGTGATCCTCGAATCGCAGGCTACGCCGGGCCGGACGTTCTGCCGCGTCGCCATGCGCAGGAAGGGCGCATCGATGGCCGATTTTACGCCGGCGCACCTGAAGGCTTCCAGCTAGAGACTCCGCCATGAAACACTGGTTGGTGCGGTCGCTGCTTGCGATCGCTGTGCTCACGATTGTCGCCGCGCTTGTGATCTGGCGCGCGTTCGCGCCACCCGGGCCACTTGGCCCGACCGCGAGCGCGTTTGCACTTCACAACATGACCGTGGTCAATCCAGGCACAAGCCGGACGTCGGGCCAAAACCTCACCGTCCGCGACGGACTTATTCAGTCGATGGCTCCCGGCGATGCCATGCCGAGTGGGTCGTTGCGGGCCTTCAGCGGAATGTACGTGCTGCCCGGCCTTGCCGACATGCACGCGCATCTGCCGCCGCGCAATCCGTTGAAACTCACGAGCTACTTCCTGCTGCTCAACCTCGCGCACGGCGTCACATCGATACGCGATGCTGGGGACCTCGACGGTACCTCGCTCGTCGCGCAGCGCGAAGCGACGGCGGAGGGCTATCCAGGCCCGCGCGTCTTTCCTTGTGGACCTTTCGTCTCGGCCGGCGTGCGGAAATGGGCGAACACGGTCCTGTTGCCCGCACCTGTAGATGCCGAACCGACAGCCGCTAGGCTGAAGGCGGAGGGTTTTCATTGCCTCAAGGCCTACGATGGGTTGACACTACCGATGGTCGACGCACTTCGCGAGGCGACGCGCAAGCACGGCCTCAGCATGGTCGGCCACGTCCCGGAAGGCCTGACCTATGAGCAGGCCCTCATCCCGGATACCCAGCACCTCATGGGTGTCGCCGATCCGCGTGCCCAGACCGCCGACCATCGCCTACCGCTGGTGCAGGGATGGCACGCCGTTGACGAGGCGCGGCTGCAGGCAATCGTCGACATCACCAGGCGGTCCGGCATCGCCAATACGCCGACGCTTGTCCATGAACAGCAGCTTCTCGGGCTTGCGTCCTACGACGCGGCGCGACAGAGCCCCGAGGCGTTGCTGATGCCGCGATTGTTCCGGGACGTCATCTGGCATCCCGTGACCGGCATACCCGGCTATCGCAATATGACCCCGGAGGAATTCGAGCGCACGCGGATCGCGCATGAGAGAAAGCTTAGGCTGACCCACATGCTCTACCGCGCCGGTGCTCCGCTCTATCTGGGAACCGACGTGCAGCAACCCTTCACCGTTCCCGGCATCAGCCTGCATCAGGAGATGCGCCTGTTCGCCAGCAGCGGCATTCCACCGGAAGCCGTCTGGACCATGGCGACGCGCGACGCCGGAAAGTCACTGGGCCTCGCCGGCCTTGGCATCCTCGCTGCCGGAGCACCGGCGGACTTTCTCATCTTCCGCAAGGATCCCACCGGCGACCTCGCCAACCTCGGCACGCTCGAAGCCGTCGTCGCGCAAGGGCGACTTTTCACAAAAGCGGCGATCGACGCCAAGATTGCAGATTACCGGGTGCATTATGAAGGGTTGATCTTCGACACCCTGTCGATCCAGCTTGCCAAGGCCGCCTTGCGAAAGGTGTCGGCAGAGGCGCATTGATTCGGCAGCATCGCAGCGTTCCCTTGCCATGCCGGCAAGGGAACGAGCATCGCCTCAGCGGCGATTGAACAGCGGGTGGGACACCCGGTCGCCGGCGGCAATGCCGTATTTCCGCGCCGTGCCGGCGGGTACCTCCAAAACCCCCCGCGCCAGTCCGCCAGAGGAGATGATCGCGGTCGATTCCGGCTCGGTATTTTCCGCAATGCGCAGGATTCGACCGTCGGCGCGGATGAAGATCATGTCGAGCGAGATGTAGGTGTTCTTCATCCACATCGAGATCTGCTGCTCCGGCGAGAAGTCGAACAGCATGCCTTTGCCGTCGGCGAGCTCGCGCCGGTACATCAGCCCCTTCTGCTTCTCGTCCTCGGTAGTCGCCATCTCCACAGAGAAGATCTGCACGCCGTTCTTGGTCGCGATCTCCAGCGTCTGAAAGCTCGCCGCCTGCGCGAGTGCGCCGGCGAAAGCTGTGAACGCGGCGATCACGGCAACCGTGAGACAGACACGGACGCCGCGCCAACCAAAATTTCGATCTGGAATCATTGGGAAACGCTCAAGTCGGCCAGCAAGGAATGAACGGGCCAACCTAACCCAGCGATTGTGGCAAGCGCCAGAGGCCTTGATGGCGAGGCCCGGCTCACAATCGCGTCAGGAAATAAGCACTTAGTGGGAAGAAAGCGCCGACGGCCCGGTTTCGGGATGGATTTCCGCCGCCATCATGCCCTTGGAGCCGGGCCCATAGCGCACCAGCACATACTGGCCGGGCCGCAGCTCCGTCATGCCGAAGCGCCGCAGAGTTTCCATATGCACGAAAATATCCGGCGTGCCCTCGCCGCAAGTCAGGAAGCCGAAGCCGCGCAAGCGGTTGAACCACTTGACCTGCGCCCGCTCCAGGCCCGAAGTCGGGGTGACCGTGACGTGAGTGCGCGGCGGCAGCATCTGCGCCGGGTGGATCGCGGTCGATTCATCCATCGAGAGGATGCGGAACGCCTGGTATCCCTTGGCGCGCTGCACGCATTCCACCACCAACCGCGCACCTTCGTATGCGGTCTGATAGCCGTCACGCCGGAGCACCGTGACGTGCAGCAGCACATCGGGCCAGCCATTGTCGGGAACGATGAAGCCGTAGCCCTTGGAGGCGTCGAACCATTTAATGACGCCTGAGATTTCAACGAGGTTGGCTGCGGTATCGCCGAGGCCGGAGAGTGCATCCAATGCGGGGTCGCGCTGTGCGCCACCTTGAAATTCCGTCGTCGGTCCAAGCCGGTTAGCCCCCGCCCCGCCTGGCGGCAAACCGATCTTCTTGGACTCAAATCCGTCCGACCCCATGACCCCAGAACCCCACACTCCGTTGCTGGTGTGCCCCGCTACAGCGACACCGAACGCGCACCCATCCATGACAACTCATGACAACGCCGCGCGAATCTTTCGGATCAACGATAACACTTGCGCCTGCGGCGCATAGCTAAAAAACAATTTTGGGGGGAACTATGAACAGGTTGCACAGGCGCGAATCAGATTCCGCCATCAATTACCCACAAAAGGTCCGAGCGTCTCGCCGATGTCGTAACGTAATACCAGATCGGCCA
>Ga0081540_1004767_pt1 | contig 10238 bp, 7 predicted proteins | sample TabmetS2T1R1_FD_71024 | JGI IMG/M metagenome (GOLD analysis project Ga0081540, IMG submission 71024) | Tabebuia heterophylla rhizosphere microbial communities from the University of Puerto Rico - S2T1R1 | ecosystem: Host-associated > Plants > Roots > Rhizosphere ... | reverse complement strand
CGGCGGGCCGATCCAGGTCGTGACGCTCTCGCTGGGCAGCGCCTACCTGATGTTCACGCTGCTCACGGTGCCGCTGGGTTTCTCCTCGCGGCGCGAGCGCAGCCGGTTCTGGATGGACCTGGCCACGGTGATGGTCGCCGCGGCCGTGGTGGGCTGGTATCTGGTGGTGCCGGACCGGGCGAGCGGGATGCACATGGCGGCCTCGGTGCTGGCCGGTCCGGTGATCCTCCTGCTGTGCGTCTTCGTGGTGGCGAAGCTCGTGATGTCGGGTTTCGCGCCGTTCACCCGGGCGTGCGGCCTGATCGGCGCCGGCGGCGCGGTTCTGAAATCGGGCGCGGACGCGGTCGGTCGCGACGGCCTCGGCGACGGCCGGCTGCACTGGTTCCTGGCCTGCACGGTGGCCGCCCACGCGCTGCTGACGATCGCCTTGCGGGTCAACCACCTCCAGCTCGCCGACCGGCCCGGGCTCCTGCAGCCCAAGCCGCGAAAGGCCTACAGCCATCTGCCGTACGGGGCCATCGCGGTCACCTACCTTCTGCTCACGGTCGCCGTGGCGCGCGACGACGCGGCGACCGTGCCGATCGCGCTGGCCGGCGCGGCGGTGAGCACGTTGCTGGTGGTGCTGCGTCAGCTCGCCGCGTTCAAGGACAATGCCCGCCTGCTCGACGAGCTGGACGCCAAGGTGCGGGAGCTGCACCTGACCCAGGCGGGCCTGCGCGACTCGCTGGCCGAGCGCGACGCCCTGGCCGCCCGCCTGCATCACGACGCCTTCCACGACGGCCTGACCGGCCTGCCCAACCGTTCCCTGTACGCGGAACGCCTGAACGCGGCCCTCGCGGCGGGTGGCCCGGTCGCCGTCATGCTGGTCGACCTGGACGACTTCAAGCGCGTCAACGACGAGTGGGGTCATGCGGCCGGCGACACCCTGCTTCGTGAGGTCGGCGAGCGGTTGCGGGCGTGCGTACGGGAAACCGACACCGTGGCCCGGATCGGCGGCGACGAGTTCGCGGTCCTGCTCGGCGGCACGGACCAGCTGGGCGATGACCCACGCGATGTCGCCGCCAGGATGGTGCGGGCCGCCGAATCGCCCGTGCCGGTGGAGGGCGGCGGCTCGGCCCGGGTGGGCGCCAGCGTCGGCATCGCCATCGCCACCGGGCAGACCCGGGACGGCGACGCTCTGCTGCGCGAGGCGGATGCCGCCATGTACACGGTGAAGCGCGACGGCAAGGGCTCGTACGCCCTTGCCGTCGCCGAACGGTAGTGCCGGATCAGCCGTTGTACCCCGCGAAGATGCGGCTGAACTCGTACGGCTGCTGCGCGATGTTGGTGCACATGTAGAGCGCTCCCGTGCAGGCGTTCTTGTCCCGTCCCAGCTCCCAGAAGCTCAGCATGCCGAGGTGCTTGCCCTGCGCGAAGGTGACCAGCTGGCGGGCGTCGTTCTGGTCGTAGATGTGGCCGTCGTCGTTCTGTCCGAGCATCGGGGTCACGCCGACCATCTTCCAGACCTGGGCGTCGGTACGGCCCGGGTACAGCGACTTGAGCTGGCTGAACGTCGAGTTGGCCGCGTCGACCGCGAAGTTGCCGTAGTCGCCGCTGCGGTAGTAGTCCATCGCCATGACGTTGACCAGGTCGACGTTGACGCCGGCGTCGCGCGCCGAGCGCACCACGCCGAGCCCGTCGGAGGTCAGGCCCTCGGGCAGCACCGGCAGCGTGAACGACACCCGCAGGCCCGGGTTGGCCCGCTGCAGGCCGGCCAGCGCCTGCGAGCGCCGGCTCACCGACGCGGGGTCGGCCGTCGCGCTGCCCTCGATGTCCAGGTCGATGTACTTCAGGCTGTACGCGCTGACCACCGCCTGATACTCGGCCTGGAGCGCCGAGACGCTCGAGCACGCCTGCGCCAGCTCGATGCCGGTGGCGCCGCCGAACGAGATCTTCACGTCACCGCCGCGGGCGCGGACGGCGTCGATCTGGTCGCGGGCCCAGGCCTGGCGCGGGTCGTACGCGTTGAACCACATGGCCTTGCAGGCGGACGCGGTGATGAACGCCAGCGTCACGTTCTTGAGGTTGCCGCTGCTGACCATGGTGGGCAGGCTCGGCGTCGGCCAGGCGCCCATGTCCACGTACGGCGCGTGCGGCAGCCCGCCGGTCGGCGGAGGCGGCTGCGTGGTGGGCGGAGTGGTCGGCTGGGTCGTCGGGGGAGTGGTCGGCGTGGTGCCGGTGCAGGCGCCGAGGTCCTCCCAGAGCGAGGCCGCCGCGACGGGGTTCCAACCGGCCCCGACCGGCGGGGTGTGCGCCACCCGGGCCCGGTAGAGGCGGCCGTTGTAGGTCACCTGGGCGCCGACGGCGTAGCTGGTGCCCTCGGCCCACGCCGGGGCCGAACAGGCCACCATGATCGTCACGTTGGAGGGCGCGGCGAAGACGGCGGGGGACATGACAACTCCCGCCGCGACGGTCACGACGCCCGCGGCCAGCGCGACCCAGCGGTGCAAATGCCTCATCGCAACTCCTACAGCTCGGATTGGGCACGCCTCCGGGGCGAGCACTGCATCGAGCCTGATGGATGTTGCATCAAACTGTCAACACTCTTAAAAGTTGTTTCTACCTACCACGGAATAGCGGATTTCGTCGCTCGACGCTCGCCTGGATTCCCTCGGCGCTGTCCCGGGTCGCCCACAGCAGTTTCTGCTCCGCGAGCTCGTGGTCGAGGACCTGCCGGACCCGGGCCGCCAGGTCGCCGCGCAGCGTGTCCCGGATGGCCCGCACCGCCAGCGGCGCCGATGCGGCGATCTGCAGGGCCAGCTCCCGGGCGGTTTCCCGAAGGCGTCCCGGTTCGGCGAGCCGGTCGGCCAGACCGATGCGGACGGCCTCCTCGCCGCCCACGCGCCGCGCGGTCAGCAGCATGTCGGCCGCGGCCTGCCGCCCCACCAGCTCGGGCAGGGTCACGCTCAGGCCGAAGCCCTGGTGGAAGCCGAGCCGCGCGAAGTTCGCCACGAACCGGGTCGACGCCTCCGCGACCCGGAAGTCGGCCGCACAAGCCAGGCCCAGCCCGCCGCCGACGGCGCTGCCCTGCACTGCGGCGATCACCGGAGTGCGCACCTCGAAAAGCCGGATCGCGTGCCGGTACAGGGCCTGGGCCGCGGCCGCCCGGTCGCGGACGAACTCGCCGTCGCCGAGATCGGCGCCGGCGCAGAAGTGCTTGCCCTGCGCCGCCAGGATGATCACCCGGCAGGCGGGGTCGTCGTCCAGCGTCCGGGCGGCGTCGACGAGCTGGGCGAGCAGCGATTCGTCGACGTGATTGGCCGGAGGCCGGCGCATCTCCAGCAGGGCGACACCGTCCGCGACGGTGACCGACAGATCCGCGCCGGTTTCCGAGCTCATTCACAAAACCCTGCCACATACGGTCTCAGCAGGTGGAGTTGGTCTGGGTGAGCAGGCTCAGCCGCCAGGGCAGGCTGTTGTAGTCGCCGCCCGAGCCCGGAGCCAGGCCCTGATAGAGGTAGCGCATGGTGCAAGGGCTGATCGTCAGCGTCTGGTCGACGTTGGTGCGCACCATCTCGCCGTGGCTGACGTCGTTGCTCCACGCCCCGGAGGCGACGTTGGCCTTGCCGGCGAACGGGTTCGCCTCGGTCGCCGCCAGCGGCGTCCACGAGCCGCCCAGCCCGGTGGCGGTCCACGACCGGAAGTAGCGGCCGTTCGCGCCGATCGCCTCGACGATCAGCAGCCACTGGTTCCGGCCGTCGACCTTGTAGACGTTGCTGGCCTCGAACAGGTTGTTCCGGTTCGCGTCGGACATCGCGATGACCGTGTTGGTCATCCCGTTCGGGAAGCTCGCCAAGGTGGTCTGCGACCGGTAGAGGTGGCCGTTGTCGTCCGAGGAGAACAGGTAGCAGGTGCTGCTGTCGCAGCTGACCCACATGTCGACCCAGTAGCCGCTGCCGATGTTCTGGCTGATGATCGCCGGCATGCTCGGGTAGAAGTTCTTCGGCGCCGACCAGCCGGCCGGGTTGGCGATGTCGGGGTTGGTGGAGTATGAAGCGTTGCCGGTCTGGTAAACGAGATACCAGAGTCTCTGCGGCGCGAAGTAGAAGACCTCGGGCGCGGCCCGGTAGCCGGTGCCGATCGGGGTGGTGTCGAGGTAGGTGAACGGCGCCGAGCTCGCCTGGCTCCAGTCGGTGAAGCTGGTGTAGACGAGGTTGTAGCCGGACGACTTGGCCGTGCTCGCGAAGACGTGGTAGCGGCCGTTGTAGTAGACCACCGACGGGTCCTTGATCCCGGCGATGCCCCGGCCGTCGTTCTTCGGGCCGATCAGCGGGCCGGTCGAGCTCCACCGGAAGCTGCTCGGCAGGCTCCCGGTCGGCGGGCTCGACGTCGGCGGCGCGCTCGTCGGGCCGGTGGTCGGGGTGGTGCTGGCGGTCGGGGTCGGGCCGGTCGTCGGGGCGGTGCCGGTGCAGGTCACGCCGTTGAGGGCGAAGCTGGTCGGCGCGGGGTTGCTGCCGGTCCACGAGCCGTTGAAGCCGAACGACGCGGTCCCGTTGGTGGCGACCGAGCCGTTGTAGCCGGCGTTCCTGGCCGTGACGGCGGCCCCGCTCTGGGTGAGCGTGGTGTTCCAGGCCTGGGTGATCTGCTGGCCCGCGGCGTACGACCAGGTCAGGGTCCACGAGGTGATCGGATCGCCCAGGTTGGTGATGGTCACGGCGGCGCCGAAGCCGCCCTGCCATTGGCTGGAGACGGTGTAGTCGACGCGGCAGCCGGCGGCGGCCTGGGCCGCGGTGGCGGTGGCGATGCCCGCCGCCGCGACCACGAGGGCGGTTGCGGCGGCGAGCACGGAACGACGATGTCTGAACACGGAGACTCCCCGGGGGGACGGAGGAGGGAGTCGTGGGAGCGCTCCCAGTGCGCTCTGTCATACTGCACGCTGATTGGCCCCGATTCAAGCCCGATATGGCTCCAGGAAGGCGGTCAGCGCCGCCAGGATCTCGTCGGGCGCCTGCTCGGCGACCCAGTGGGCGGCCGGGACGACCAGTCCCTGGACGTTCTCGGCGACCTTGTTCATGGTGACCGCGACGGTGCCGGCGGTGGACTCCTTGCCGCCGATCGCGAGCACCGGAATCGTAAGCTTCTGCGCCATCCGCTGGACGTTCTGGTCGCTGGTGGTCCAGAAAGCCCGGTAGAAGCCGAAGCTGCCGCGCAGGGCGTCCTTTTCGGACCGCAGCATGTCGATGTAGTACTGGACCGCCGAGGAGGGCAGCTTGGCCGTCCCGGCCGACGCGTCGAGCTCGGCGCCGAAGAAGACGTCCTCGCGGTCCCGCACCAGCGCCTCGTTCACCTCGGCCGGCAGCTGGTTGAACATGAGATGCCAGAGCCGCGCGTTCAGGACCGGTTTCTGGAACAGCGCCGGCGAGTCCGAGATGCCCGGCAGCGGGGCCTCGGAGACGACCAGGCGGTCGACCCGGTCGCGGTGATCGGCGGCCAGGGCGTACGCGATCGGCATACCCACGTCGGTGCCGTAGAGCGCGAAACGCTGGTGGCCGAGCGCGTCCATCAGCCCGGCCAGGTCGTTCGCGAGCGTCGCCGTGTCGTACCCTTCGGCGGGCTTGTCCGACAGCCCGATGCCGCGCTGATCGACCGCGACGACCCGGAAGTCGCGGGCCAGGGCCGGCATGATCATGCGCCACGCGTACCAGGTCTGCGGCCAGCCGTGCACCAGCAGCAACGGCCGCCCGCCACCACCGACGACGGCATGCAGACGCACACCCCCGACGTCGACGAACGTGCTGGTGAACGTGTCGGTAAAGCCCGGCGGGAGGTGGGGAGCGCCGGTCACCGATCCGAGATTGTCAGCCATGGGGTGCCTTCTTTCACGAGTGCCGATGACACCCCCAGTGTTTGGCCGGCGCCCCCGGCGTCGCGCCCGTGGAAACCCCCGGCCCGATTCCCGTGCTCATTGCGTCCAGGGCGTGCCGCCTCACCAAGTCCTTGCCCCACCCGTCGCGCAGCGGCGGCGGCGTCAAGGGGCCGGGCCTGCTGGAGCGTTACCCTGCGTCCCACGTCGATCATTGCGGCAGCGCGCGCACGGGATCAGGAGTCTGGCATGTCGCTGAACCTTCGAACCTCCGTCCGCGCGATCATCCTCGACGAGGACGACCACGTCCTGCTGTGCCGATTCGTCTTTCCCCACCCGGCGGTCCCGAACGGCGCACCGGCCGTGTGGGCCGCTCCGGGCGGCGGCGTAGAACCAGGCGAGGACCGGCTGTCCGCGCTGCGCCGTGAGCTGCGAGAAGAAACCGGCTTGGTCACCGCCATCGATCCGCCGCACATCTGGCATCAAGTAGTCACTGACTCGGATCTTCCGCCCGGCCTCGACGGCATCGTCAACGACTACTACCTCGTCCGCACGGCCCACTTCGAGCCCCAAGGCGAGTTCACCGACGATCAACTCGCCGTAGATGAGCACCTCGCCGGCTTTCGCTGGTGGCAACTCTCCGAGATCACCGACTACACCGGACCTGACTTGTTTTCGCCCCGTGACCTCGCCACACCACTGACCGATCTGCTCACGTCCGGGATATCCTCCGACCCGGTTACGCTCGGCTTATAGGATCAGCGAACCACTGAGATCCGCGTGATCACTGGCGGATGTCGGCGCGGCACCCGGTCAGCGAAGCTCATCAGAGTGGTCGCGGGCTACGCATGGTGATACTCAGTGATACTCAGTGCGATGCGCGCACCTCGAAGACGACCGCCTGCGCCGGGTCGAGGAATGGCGTGGTGAGGCCGACCGTGGCCAGCACCGCGCCCGTGACCTCGAACGGCGCGGCCAGCCATGGAGCCCGCTGGGCCAGGTCGGGCCGCGGCAGGGCCAGCTCCGGGCAGACCGCGACGGTGTACACCGCGGCCGGGTCGAGGCCGGGCAGGAACAGCCGGGGCGGCGCGGCGGCGACGCTGATCCCCAGCTGGGCGAGGGCGAACACGCCGTGCCGCCGGTCGTGTGCGACCACCCCGTGCAGCCAGGCCTGCGGGTCGGGATGGTCGGCGGTGACCCGGCGTCCGCTGTGGATCAGCGGCCGGAGCCGTTTGTACAAGGCGATCCACGCGGCCAGCTGGTCGAGCTCGGCCGGCGAGCAGGTGGTGATGTCCCACTCGATGCCGGCGTGCGCGAACAACGCGGTGGCGAGCCGGAACGGCAGGTCGGCGGAGCGGCCGGTGATGTGCGCGCGGCTCGCCCCGACGTGGCTGCCCATCAGCTCCGGCGGCAGCAGCAGCCCGGTCCAGCGTTGGATGGCCTGCCGCTGGATGGCGTCGTTGGTGTCCGAGGGCCAGACCCGGTCGGTGCGCTCGAGGATGCCGTAGTCCACCCGGCCGCCGCCGCCGCCGCATGACTCGATCTCCAGGCCGGGGTGCCGGGCGCGCAGCTCGTCCATCAGCCGGTAGACGGCGAGGGTCTGCACGTGCACGCCGGCATGCCCGTCGTGGGTCGCCTCCAGCAGGTCCCGGTTGTGATCCCACTTCAGGTAGTCCAGGTCGTACTCGTCGACGATGCGGTCGAGATGGTCCAGCAGGTACGCGTAGACCTCCGGCCGCGCCAGGTCGAGCACCAGCTGGTGGCGTTGCAGCGCGGGCAGCCGGCCCGGGGTGGCCAGCACCCAGTCGGGGTGCTCGCGGAACAGCTCGGAGTCGGGGCCGACCATCTCCGGCTCGACCCACAAACCCATCGCCATGCCGAGGTCGCGGACCTGCTTGACCAGCGGATGCAGACCGTCCGGCCAGATGTCGCGGTCGACGGTCCAGTCGCCGAGGCCCTTGGTGTCGTCGCGCCGGCCGCGGAACCAGCCGTCGTCGAGCACGAACAGCTCGGTCCCGATCTTGCCGGCCCGGTCGGCGAGCTCGCTCAGCTTGGCCAGGTCGTGATCGAAGTAGACGGCCTCCCAGGTGTTCAGGATGACCGGGCGAGGCGTCCGGGGGTGCGCGGCCCGGGCGCGCAGCCGCTCGTGCAGGCGCGCCGCCAGCCCGTCGAGTCCCTCGCCGGACCAGGCGAAATAAACCCACGGGCTGCGGTACGCCTCGCCCGGCGCGAGCCGGATCTCGCCCGGGCCGAGCAGCTCACCGCCGGCGAGGACCGGCGCGGCCTCGGGCAGGTGCTCGAGCCAGTGCACGTGGTCGCCGCTCCAGCCGGTGTGCACGGCCCACACCTCGCCGGCGCCGAAGCCGAACCCCGCGGTGCCGGCGATCAGCAGGCCGGTCGCGTCGTGCCCGGTCTTGCCGCGGCGGGACTCGCGCAGGGTCAGGCCCTCGCGCAGCGGGCCGCGCTGCGGGGCGCGCTCGGCCGCCCACCGGCCGGTGAAGTCCAGCAGCTCGGTGACCGGGCCGCCGATCGGGAGCTGGCCAGCCAAACCATCCACTGTGTACGCCCCGGCGCCGTCATTGCGGACCTCGGTCGCCATCCGCACCACGCCCAGCGCGTCCATGACAATGTGGACGGTCGCCGCCACGCCGGCCGATGCGTCGTGGGCCGCGATCCGGATTGCGCCCTCGGTCGCCGACACCTCGTCGACCTCGAAGCGCAGGTGCGGCCAGGCGCCGGAGCGGTGCCCGAGCACCGCCGGCCGCCCGTGCCAGCCGTCGGCCTGGGTCGGCAGGACCGGGAACCGGACGCGCGACTCGAGCGAGGGCGCCACCGCCTCGGGCAGGCCGGTCAACGGCCCCGGGTCGGCGCCCCAGTGCACGACCCGCGGCAGCCCCGGGCCGCCGGCGTCCAGGATCAGGGCGGATCCGGCGGCGGACAGAACCAGCATCCGGGGCGCTTCGGCCATGGGGAATCCTCCCTAGAGGTCGGTGGCGCGCGGCGGCGCCGTCGAGTGGCGGATGACCAGCTCGGTGGGCAGCCGCAACGGCGCCGGCGCGCTGCTCGCGCCGCCGTCGACGAACTCCAGCAGCGCCTTCACCGCGGCGCCGCCCATCGCGTCGGTGTCCTGCCGGACCGTGGTCAGCGACGGCAACGCGTACTCGGCCAGGTCGATGTCGTCGAATCCGGTGACCGAGACGTCCTGCGGGACGCGCAGGCCGTGCTCGTGCAGCGCGCGCAGCACGCCGATGGCCATCATGTCGCTCTCGGCGACGATGGCGGTCAGGTCGGGCCGGACGTCGAGCAGGTCGTTGGCCGCCTGGTAGGCGCCCTCGGTCGACCAGTCCGAATGCCGGTAGAGCCCCGGGTCCTCGGGGATCTCGGCGGCGGCGAGCGCGGCGCGGATGCCCCGCAGCCGCTCGCCGCCGGACGGGTCGGTCTCGGTGCCGGCGATCCGGGCGATCCGCCGGTGCCCCAGCTCGATCAGGTGCCGGGTCACGGCCTGCGCGCCCTCGTGGTTCTCCGAGGTGACCCAGGTGGCGCACGGGCCGGCCGCGACGGCGTCGATGAACACCGTGGGCAGCCGCGCCTCCAGCAACGCCTGGATCCGGACGTCGTCGGGCGGGCAGGCCACCATGATCGTGCCGGCCACCCGGCGCGCCCGCAGCCGGCGCACGTAGCTCTGGCTGCCGGTCTCGGCCTCGTGCGGCCGGGTCGGCAGCAGCAGGTCGTAACCCGCGGCGGCGGCGCCGGCCTCGATGCTGCGCAGCACGTTCAGATAGAAGTAGTGCTTCGGCTTGGTCAACTGCGACAGCGCCCACATGTCGTCGGCGAAGAAGCTGATCGCGATGGTCCGCGACGGCCCGCCGGACAGCGACTGCGCGGCCACGTCGGGCACGTAGCCCAGGCTCGCCGCGGCCGCCTCGACCCGCCGCCGGGTGTCCTCGTTGACCTTCGCGTTGCCCGACAGCGTGCGCGACACCGTGGCGCGGGAGACCCCCGCCAGACGCGCGACATCATCGCTCGTTGCCAAGTCCCGACCCTTCGTGAAACCGAATCATGAACGCGTGTACACCAGCCGCTAGCCATCATCCAGGCCCATCGTCGACGTGTCAACGAGCCCTCTTGACCGCGGTTCTCGCCCGGGAGTACGTTCGCCATCACTTCACAAGAACGCGCGTTCATAGCGTCACTCGATCAGGCAGCTCCGCCTACCGAAGGGCACCTCCCATGACCACGCTTTCCCGACGTGGGTTGCTCGCCGCCGGCGGCGCCGTTGTCGTCGCCGCGGCGACCGGCGCGTGCAGCGTCAAGGAACAGTCCAGTTCGTCGGGCCAGAAGACGATCTCGTTTCTCACTTTCGAAACCCCGAACCTCACGCCGGCCTACTGGGACG
>Ga0081540_1004766_pt1 | contig 10240 bp, 7 predicted proteins | sample TabmetS2T1R1_FD_71024 | JGI IMG/M metagenome (GOLD analysis project Ga0081540, IMG submission 71024) | Tabebuia heterophylla rhizosphere microbial communities from the University of Puerto Rico - S2T1R1 | ecosystem: Host-associated > Plants > Roots > Rhizosphere ... | reverse complement strand
CTCCGTCCGGCGGGCCCCCGCGGCCTCGGTCACCGCGGCCTCCTCCGCGTCCGTCAGCCGTCGGGTGCCGGCCGCGCTCGCCGTCATCACCACCGGGAAGATCCTGCGGGTGAGATCCGGTCCGCCGGTGGCGGTGTCGTCGTCGGCGGCGTCGTACAGCGCCTCGACCGCGAGCGGGATGGCCTCCTCCATGGACAGCCCGGCACGGTACCGCTTCTTGAGCGCCGCCTTGGCGAACAGCGATCCCGAGCCGATGCCGTCGAAGCCGGTCTCCTCGTAGAGGCCCCCGGCGACGTCGAAGCTGAAGATGCGCCCGGCCTTCCCCGGATCCGCCGCGTCGAGGTCATAGCCGGCGAACAGCGGCACCACGGCCAGTCCCTGCAGGGCCGCGCCGAGGTTGTTGCGGATCATCGTGGCCAGCCGGTTGGCCTTGCCGTCCAGGGACAGCACGGCACCCTCGATCTTCTCGTAGTGCTCCAGTTCGACCTGGAACAGCCGGATGATCTCGATGCCGACCCCCGCTGTACCGGCGATGCCGATCAGCGAGTACTCGTCGGCCGGGTGGACCTTCTCGATGTCCCGACTGGCGATGAGGTTGCCCATCGTGGCCCGCCGGTCGCCGGCCATCACCACACCGTCGGCGGCCGCGATCGCGATGATCGTGGTGGCGTGCGGAGCGATGTCGGCGGTGCCGGGCGGCAACGGCCGCCGGCCGGGAAGCAGGTCGGGGGCCGCGACACCGAGGAATTCGGTGAACGAGGATGTCGCGGGCGCGGTGAACACCGCTGGGAGCCGTCCAGATGGGTCAAGAGCCGCTGCCACGTTGTCCCCTTCGAAGGTGCTGTCGCCGAGCCGCCACGCCGCGCCGTCCGCAGAGCACACTATCGCGTGGGCCATGCGGCCCCGTGATCGTGGTGCCGGACCACGCGGCGATTACTGGCCGCCCTTCTGGACGTATCCGCGGACGAACTCCTCGGCGTTCTCCTCCAGCACCGAGTCGATCTCGTCGAGCAGGTCGTCGACGTCCTCGGTGAGCTTCTCCTGCCGCTCGGCAACCTCCGGGTTGGCCTCGGGCGCCGGACCCTCGTCGACGGCCTCGTCCCGACGAGACTTGCCGGACTGCGACTGACCGCCCGTGTCACGGCTCGCCATCCTCGTTCCCCTCCCACTTGCGGCGCTGAGTTTAGTGAAACGTACCTCACGGGACGGACAGTCAACGCGCATCGCCGTTCAGCGGCCAGCGAAGCCGGAACGGTGAATTTGCGGGGACGCTCAGGAGCCTCCGGCTTCCCCGTCCCGTGCGGGCTGTTCCCCCTGGTCCACTTCCGGCAGGGCGGCGATCCGGGCCGGCGCGGTCCAGAAGGCCCAACCCACGACCAGCAGGCCGACCAGCATCAGGACCACCGGGAGGTACGAGGTGGTCGGCGGGCGCCATGCTCCCCTGAACGGGTTGGGGTGCGCCGGGTCGAGGCCGCTCTGCCAGCGACTCATCGCCTCCACCAGCAACAACATGTGGACGGGCAGCAGCGTCAGGCAGAACAGGCGGACGAACGTGCGCGCGTGTCGCGCCGTGAGCACCCCGCGTTCCAGGATGAACGCGGCCAACAGTGGCATGCCGGCCAGCAGCGGCAGCACGTACCTGCCACCGACGATCCACCCGAGACTGTTGACCTCGGCGACCTGCACCACGCCGATCGGCACCACGGCGCCGAAGGCGATGACCAGGAACCGCCAGCGATCCGCCCAGCCGCCGACGACCATGGCGAACACGACCAGACTTCCGGCCAGGCCGAGCCAGATCCAGTAGACGGGATCGGGCAGGAAGGTGTCGAACCAGCCGGCGACGCCGACCAGACCGTCCAGGTAGGTGCTCCCCCACTGGTTGAGGTACTGGAAGGAAGCCGCCTGGGCCGAGTAGCCGTAGACCGGCACGGGCGGGTGGACCAGGTTTCCGGTCCTCATGCCGACGATCCAGGCCAGGGACAGCACAAGGGCGACGCCGAGCACCCCGGCGCTCCACCGCACCGCTCGCTGACTCCACAGCCGGCGCAGGCGCGGTCGGGACCACGGAAGCAGTAATGCGACAAAAGAGGAGAAAACCCACATCGGACCCAAAGATCGCAGCGTACCGAGGACGGCGGCGCTGATCCCCACGAGCCACACCAGCGGACCGATCCCGTCCCCCGGCGGGCCGAGCAGCAGCGGGATGGCGGCCGAGAACAGTGCGATCCCGGCAGCGATCTCCAGGCCATTCGGGTTAACCGCGCCAGCCAGGTGGGCGAGCATCGGGGTGGATACGGCGATCAGACCCGCGAGCATCAGTCCGGTCCTGGACCACCGGCTGAGTACCACGAACGCGAGAGCGAGCAGCGCGGCTGACAGCGCGGCGCTGATCAGCCTGGTCCCCACCAGGCCACTCCACGTGGGCGACAGCGACACGGGCAGACCGACCAGGGCGTAGTACAGCGGGTTGTAGCGGCCCGCGGTGGTCGGCACCCTGCCGACCGGACCGCCACTGACGGGTCTGGCGCATGCCGCCGAGACGTTCCGCTTCAGCCCGAAGCACGTGACGTCCTGCAGCAGACCCGTCGGGGTGTGCTGGTACGCGCCCATCCCGGGCCTGCCCTTGTAGTCCGGCACCTCGGCCGGGGCGGGAGCGAACTGACCGCGGACCACTCCGACCGCCCGGATCACGTGCTGTATCTCGTCAGGCGGCCCGCCGTACGGGGCCGCGAACGACCACGAGCCGAAGACAAGGAAGAACCCGAGGAAGACGACGATCCACTGACCTCTGCGCCCCAGACCGGTACCAGCGAGAACGCGCAATCCGCCAACCACAGCTTCAGCCCTACCGACCCCTCGTGAAGGTGCCGCACGAGCGGCCCGAGAAGCCCCGATAGGACCCGCGCTACCTCATACGCTCACGTCGTGTGCCCACCGACAATTGTCGCGTACCGTGCTGGCGGACACGGACAGATCCGGGTCGGCGGTGGTACCTTCTCGGCACCCATCGGCCTCTGGCGGGCGCACCGGCCGGCTATCGTATGCACGACCGGTATCGTTTGCCTCGGCGGAGCCTTCGGAGGTCGCACGTGGAGCAACGGGTCATCGGCGGTCACCGACCGAGCCGCCCCGGTGCGCACTCCGCCGACTCCGCTACGGAGAGTAATGGCTCGGAAGCCACAGGTGCCGCCCTGCCGACCGACTCGCTCGTGGTCCCCGAGACGGTACCTTCGCCCACCCAGCCGTCCCCGGCCCAGCCGGCCGGCACGGCGTCGACTGCGATGACCCTCACGGCCAGCAGCAGCACCGCGCGACGACTGCGACCGCTGCGGGCCTGGATGCTGGCCCTGCCCATCGACTTCGTCGCCGCGGCGATCCCCGCCCTGTGGGTCCACGGCTTCTGGCGTGGCATCGTGTCGATGGCGGTAATTACCGTATTCCTCTTCAGCATCGGCGGTTTCTACCGGGGCCGCAGGCACCTCAGCTTCCTCGACGAGTTGCCCGGCCTTGTCGGTCGACTGCTCGCCGCCGCCGCGGTCGTCGCCGTGATCGCCGCGCAACGGCACGATTCGCCGACCTACGCCGGCGGGTTCATGCACTATGTCGCGGTCTCCGCCGGGCTGGTCCTGGCCGGCCGCCTGGTGTCCCGGAAGGTCGTGCTGCTGGCCCGGGTGCGGCAGTGGGCCAGCCACGGCGCGCTCATCGTCGGGCATGGCCCGATCGCCGACGAGCTCGCCCGGATCCTGCAGCGCTACCCGCAGTACGGGCTGCGGTTCGCGGGCTTCGTGGACGATGTGGCCCCCTCCGCGTACGGCGGGCGCTGCTGGGCCGGCACCCTGGACGACCTGGAGCGGCTCATCAAGGAGACCGAGACCGACGTCGTCATCATCGCCGACACCACGGTGGACGACGAGCGCCTGATGGAGGTCGTCCGGCGGCCCGAGAGCATGACCTGCGACCTGCTCGTCGTACCACGGCTGCACGACGCGCACACCCAGGTGGGCACGTCCGACCACATCGGCGCGATCCCGGTCATGCGGATCCGGCGCCCGACGCTGAGCGGTCCGAGGTGGGCCGTCAAGCGCACGACGGACATCGTCTTCTCGGCGCTGTTCCTGGTGCTGCTGAGCCCGGTGTTCGCGCTGTGCGCCCTGGCGGTGTACCTCGAGGGCGGGCGAGGGGTCTTCTTCAAGCAGCCCAGGGTCGGCCGGTTCGGCAAGCAGTTCAACGTCATCAAGTTCCGCTCCATCCGGCCGCGGGACGAGAACGACTCCGCCACCACCTGGTCGGTCGCGAATGATCCCAGAATCGGCCCCGTCGGGCGTTTCCTCCGCCGTAGCTCCCTCGACGAACTGCCGCAGCTGTGGAACATCCTGCGCGGCGACATGACCTTCGTCGGGCCGCGGCCCGAACGCCCCTACTTCGTGGAGAAGTTCGCCGCGGAGCACCCGCACTACATGCACCGGCACCGGGTACCGGCCGGGCTGACCGGCCTCGCCCAGGTGAGCGGCCTGCGCGGTGACACGCCCATCGCGGACCGGGCACGGTTCGACAACTACTACATCGAAAACTGGTCGCCCTGGCTCGACTTCAAAGTCCTCGTCCGCACCTTCGTCGAGGTCTTCCGCGCCGGTGGCCGGTAGGCCCGGCCGCTACTCCGGAGGTCCCGGCACTTCGTCCGGACCGCTCCCCGCTAGGACCGAGGTACCGGACCGCGCATGCGCCAGCGCGTGGCGGCGGGTCGGCCGGGGCAGGCCGAAGACGAACTCCGGAAACATGCCGTAGAACGTGCGAGCCGCCCGCAGTTCGTACCGGTGTGCCTTGGACGGGCGCAGCGTGTTCGTGGCCCGGGCCCACCGGTGTAGCCACCGCACGTCGCCCAGCACGGCGACGGGCTCGCCGCTCCGCCACGCGCGCAGGCAGATCTCGGCGTCCTCGTAGTAGATGAAGAACCGTTCGTTCCATCCGCCGATGGCCAGGAAGTCCTCCCGGCGCGCGGCGACCGCCGCACCCATCACCCACGCCGTCCACACCGTGGAGCCAGGTTCGGCGATGATGCGGTACCCCCGGTGCAGTCGGGAGAACGGCCAGATGTTGCGGTTACCCAGCTTGGCGGTCACATACGGGAAGCCACGCCCGTTCGGCTGCGGCACATCGGAGTCCGAGAGCAGCTGCGGTGCGACCAGGCCGCCGTACCTGTCGAGGTGGGCACGCAGCCGGTCGAGGCCATCGGACTCCACCACGAGGTCCGGGTTCGCGAACAGCAGGTACGGGCTGGTCGAGTGACTGACGCCGATGTTGTTGGCGGCGGAGAAGCCGACGTTGGCGGGCAGCCGTACCACGCGGGCGCCCAACTCCTCGGCCACCGCCGTCGAGTCGTCGGTGGAGTTGTTGTCCACCACGACCCAGTCATACGCCTTGTCGAACTCTTTCCAGCAGGCGCCGAGCACCTCGGCCGAGTTGTAGGTGACCGTAACGACCGTCCAGAGCGGGGCGGCGCCCGGGGCTGTGTCCATCATGGTCCCTTTCCACTCCAGTACCTCAGCACGCTGCCGATCCCGAACCGCGGACCTGCCCAGCCACGCCGGGCACGGGCCGCCCCGCGCAGGCCCTGGCTGACGCCGGAAAGGAACGGTACCAGCGTTCCCTGCCGTATCCGGCGAACCGCGAGCGCGCCGTGCCCGAGCACCAGGACGGGCAGGGCGGTCAGCAGCAGCGGTCCGCTGAAGGTACGCGCGGCGACCAGGACGCGGTTGCGCGCCAGCAGGAACGCGCGCCTCCGGGACAGCCCGCGGTCGCCCTCGACACTGTGTCCCCAGGCGTGCGGCAGGCTCAGGTTCAGCGCGCGGGTACGCACGCCCGCGGCGTAGAGCCGGAACGCGAGGTCGGCATCCTCTCCCCAGGCGAAGAACTCCTCGTGGAAGCCGCCGAACCGGCGCAGCAGGGAGACCGGGAAGACGGCCGCGCCGCCCGAGGGACCCAGCGGTCCCCGGCCCGCGTCCGCGGACCGGTCGATGAACAGGCTGAGCGGGTTCAGGTCGATGCCGGCGTAGTCCCGTCCGTGCATGGCAAGTCCGATGGCGAGCGGCGCCTCCGGCGCCTCCTCGATACCGGCGAGGATCCGCCCCAGCGCATCGTCGGTCAACCACACGTCCGCGTTGAGCAGCAGGACGTGATCGGCCGTGACCAACCCCAACCCGCGGTTGCAGCCGGCGGCGAAGCCGGGGTTGGTGGGATCCGGCCGGTACCGGTGCGGGATGCCGGCGAAGCACTCCCCGATGACGGCTTCGCTGCCGTCGCCCGGCGAGTTGTCCACGAAGACGAACTCGACGGCCCGTCCCCGGGCGCTCTCCACCCAGGTGGGTCCCGTCTTGGCGAGCATCTCCGCGGAGCGGTAGAGGACGGTGAGGACGGCCAGCTTCGGCCGCCGCTCAGCGCTGCCGGGATCCATCCGCGGTCGCCTCTCGCATCCGTCCGATCATCTCCTCGCCACCGGGGAACCGAGCGCCGATCACGCCCCGTTCATCCCATTCGTCCCGACTGCCGTACCACCATCGCCCGGGCACGGACCCGGCGCCTGGCCGACGACCGCGCCAGCCTAGCGCCACGCCCGCCGCCCCGACATCGGCGACGCAGCGTGCCCCTGGCGACGGAAAGGCACCACACCGACTTCGAATCATCACGTTGGTCGAATGCGGTTAGGATCGCACGGTGCGAGGCTGGATCGACAAGATCAAAAGCGCGCCGCGCCGCTGGTACGTCCTCGGCGCGGTGATCGCGGCGCTGGCCGTCGGGTTCCTGTCGGCCGGCCGGTATGGCTTCTTCCTCGCCGTGGTCGCCGGCGCCGTGCTCGGGTGGCTGCTGCTGCGCCCCGAGGGAGCGACCTGGGCGGTCTTCGCGATCGCCTTCTACCTGCCGGTGACCGTCAACTTCGGTTACCCGACCGACCCCACGCACTGGGTGCTGTGGTCGATATTCGTGGTCGCCGCCTGGGGTCGGCTGCTGCGCTCCGGGCTGCGCCGGCTCGCGCCGGGGATCATTCTGGCGGCCCTACTCCCGGTGTCGGGCCTGATCGCCGCGCTGGTGCACTGGTTCGGGTACCAGCGGGTCCTGTTCGGCGTCTCCCCGCTGGCAGCCGCCGCCATGCTCTGCTGGTACGTGTTCGAGGAGGGTCGCCACGACCCCCGACTGGTCATCCGGGTGGCCCGGGCCTTCGCGTGGAGCAGCGTCCCCATCGCGATCCTGGCGAAGATCCAGACGATCACCGGTACCTGGCCCGGATTCGACCAGCTCGCCTACGACCCGCGGTACACGTCGAAGTTCGACCCGACCCGCGCCGCGGGCATCTCGGGCCACCCGCTCATCTTCGGCGCCTTCGCGATGGGTGCGGCCCTGGTCGCGCTGACCGTCCGCGGCCGGTACTGGTATGTGCCGTTCACGGCCGGCCTTGTCGGACTGGTGCTGTCCGGGACCCGCAGTGCCTGGATCGGCATGCTGCTCGGCACCCTGGTGTGGCTGGTATACCAGCGTCGGCGGGTGTCCTGGCGCGGACTGGGCACCGCGGTGGCCATCCTCGCCGTCGCCGGCGCGGTGGTGCTGGGGTCGCCGGACATGTTCCGTGGAAAGGCCTCGCCACCCGCCTCCTCCGCGTCGCAACAACCCACGGGCGGCGCGTCGGCGACCGCGCCCGCACCGACGCCGACGGGCGGGCCGACGTCGGCCGGGTCGGCGACGGTCAACCGGATTTCCGGATCGACGGCCGGGATCAGCGGAACCGCGCGAATCGCCCGGATCAAGGCCGGGTGGCACGGCATCACCGACAGCCCGATCACGGTCGTGTTCGGCCACGGGCCGGAAGCCGACTTCCGGTACTTCGGCCAGCACCCCGTGACGGACGGTCAGGCACAGGTGTTCGACAACACCTACGTGAGCGTCTGGTACAACTTCGGTCTGCTCGGACTGCTCAGTCTGCTGGCCGCCATCGTCGGCCTGTACTGGCGGCTGCGGTCCGTCCCCGCCCGCGCCATCATCGTCGGTTCGGCGGCGCAGATCTTCTTCTTCGATGTATGGACGTGGCCGACCGCGGTGGCGGTATTCGCGATCGGGATCGCACTCGGCGCCACAGGCACCCCCGAACTCGCGGCGCGCCCGCTGCGGGAACTCATCGGCAACCGCCGACACCCCGGAGCGCCGGAGGTTAGGCACGCGAGCACCGGCGACGACACCCGACCGTCACTCGTCCCCGTCGCCCGCGTCCAGGCTGCGGGCTGACCCGCCGGGGTAGCGCAGGTCAGGCGCGCTACGCCGCCTTCTTTTTGTGCTGGCGCTCCAGAGACAACAAGTTGTGTGCCCAGCCCGGCAGCTCTTCCCTTACCGACAATCGGATAGCCAGCCGCCGAAATGCGTTGTAGAACGGCGCCTGCGCGATGTACTTGGCCTTCGTGTGCAGCCGGTAGTTGCGGTCGCGCAGGATGAACCGCCAATCGGCCAAGGTGGCCCAGAGTGTCCAGGCAATGTGGTACCACATCGGCGTGTTCAGGGTTTGGCCGGTGGCCTTCTTCAGTCCGACCATCTCGTCATACATTCGCCGCAGGTACTTGAACGGCGGGTAGCTGTGGGAGTGGATCACCGCGCCCAGCGGCGCGTACACCTTGTACAGCCCGGCCTCAATCACGTCCCGGCCGAATGCCTGGTCTTCGGCATAGTTGATGTCTTGGTAAGGGATCGCGCCCACCAGAACATCGCGCCTCACCGCGGAGTTCACGTCGGAGAAGAAGCCGATCGCGTCCTTGGCGGCCTGGCCGGTAACGTTGGGGTTGGCCTGGGCCACCATCGTCAGGTGGTCCGGGCCGAAGCTGGCAAACACGTTGACGATGTCGCGCTTCACGGTGGGGCAGCAGTCGGGGCGGGGGATCTGCTTGCCGAAGACGCAAGCCACCTTCGGGCTCAGGTCAAACGGCCGCAGCATCTCGGTGAGCCAGTAGTCGTGCGCCGGCACCGCGTCGTGCGTCAGGTACACCATGTAGTCGGCCTTGCTCAGTTCGGCCGCCAGGTTGCGCGTCCTGCCATGGCCAAATTCGCTGTTGGGTATCTGATGCAACCGGACGTCGGGGTATTCGGCGGCAATCTCCAGTGTCTTGTCCGTGGAGCCGCTGTCGATCAGCAGGATCTCGTAGTCGAAATCGGTCTTCTGCCTCATCACCCCGTCGAGCAGCTCACGCAGCCACGGGTCGGCATTGAGCGTCAGAAGGGCAACGGTCGCTTTCATCGCTCACCCTCCTCCTGTTGCCAGGCGTGCTCGATGAACGTGACGCCCTCGGCGCCGTCAGCTTGGACGGCCTGGAAGTCCAGGACGTGCTCCGTCATCTGGTAAATTTCGCGCAACGTCGGGTCGAACACGCCGACCGTGAGGTCATAGGTCCCGCGCTGCAAGGGGAACTTCGGATATTCGATGTCCACCGTCATGGTCTTCTGGGGCGTCAGCGCCACCTCATCGACGTTGGTGTTGGTACCGAAGCAGTAGAGTTTGTCGGCGATCCGGTAGATCGCCACCCCCACAGCCACCGGCAGTTCGTTGGGGTTGTCGACCGTCAGCCTCACGCGCAGCGGCTCGTCGCGGGAAATGGCACGGGTCTTCTCACCGGCCCTGTTCAGCAGTTCCACTCGCGTGACATGCGGCTGCTCGACCCGCTTCTGGGGCTCCAGACCGTCGCCGAGCTTCTCCAGCGCCTGGGTGATCTGCTCCTGGTTGAGCTCCGAGTATCGGGCGATGGCCTCGCCCGCGGGGAAGATGCCGTACGTCTTGCCCTTGTTGAGCAGCAGTACCCGGTCCGAAAACTCCTTGATCGAGGCCAGGTCATGGCTCACGAAGATGATGGTCTTACCCTCGGCCTTTAGGCGCCGGAACACGTCGTAGCACTTCTGCTGGAAGTTCGCGTCGCCGACGGCCAGCACTTCGTCGATCAGCAAGATCTCCGCACGGGCACGGATGGCCACCGAAAACGCCAACCGCACCAGCATGCCCGAGGAAAAGTTCTTGAGCTTCTGGTCGACGAACTGTTCCAGCTCGGCGAAGCCGATGATCTCATCGAACTTCTCAGTGATCTCAGCCCGGCTCAAGCCCAGGATCGCGCCATTCAGAAATACGTTCTCGCGCGCCGTCAGCTCGGGGTTGAAGCCCACTCCGAGCTCGATGAAAGGCGACAGGCGGCCCTCGATCTTCACCTTCCCCCCCGTC
>Ga0081540_1004765_pt1 | contig 10240 bp, 12 predicted proteins | sample TabmetS2T1R1_FD_71024 | JGI IMG/M metagenome (GOLD analysis project Ga0081540, IMG submission 71024) | Tabebuia heterophylla rhizosphere microbial communities from the University of Puerto Rico - S2T1R1 | ecosystem: Host-associated > Plants > Roots > Rhizosphere ... | reverse complement strand
CATCACTCTCTCACCACTTTCAGCCGGCGCGAGTTGCGCAACCAGATGAAGCAGTGCAGCGCCGACCTGCGGGCACTACAGCAGATGGCGGCCGAACAACAGTTCGGGCCGCTCCAGCAACCGATCCCGACCTACACCCGGGCCAGGACTACGAATCCTGTCATGGTGACGAACGAGGCTAGGCGCGCTCCCTCCGTCGCCAGCCACGAATCGCGCCGCTGAGGCTGAACAGCGGGCCCGTGGGCGGAGCCGCGCCCTACCCGAGCTGCGCCGTCAAGGGCTAGCTGCGCCAGTCCGCGCTGTTGATAACCCCAACGCTTCCAGGCCAGCGTCGAAACAGGCCGCCATGGTGTGCTATCGGCATACCGGCCTGATTAACGACGACGGACGGAACACATGCGGATCACCCTGGTCGGTTCCCGCCATTTCGGCGTGACGACATTCAATACCCTGCGCCAACACGGGATCGATATCGTCCGCGTCGTCGTCCACGATGGCGAGGATCGGCTGGCCGCCGCGGCGCGGGCGACCGGGGTCGAGGTCGTGGTGCAGGCCGATCCGAAATTCGTCGAGGCCTCGGAAATCGCGCCGGGGACCGACCTGATCGTGACGGCGCATAGCCATGCCCGCGTCACCCGGGAGGCGCTGGCCACCGCCAAATTCGGCGGTATCGGCTATCATCCCTCGCTCTTGCCCCGGCATCGCGGCATCGCCGCGGTCGAATGGACCATCAAGGAGGGGGACCCGATCGCGGGCGGGACCGTCTACCACCTCGCCGATCGCATGAATGCCGGCGCCATCGCCGCGCAGGAGTGGGTGTTCGTCAAGAAAGGCGAAACCGCCCGCGAGCTCTGGGAGCGCGCGCTGGCCCCGCTTGGCCAGAAACTGCTCGCCGACGTCGTCTTCCATGCCAAGACCCACCACAGCCTGCCGGCGACGCCGCAGGATGAGGAATTCGCCACCAAGGCGCCGAGTCTGTCCGAAACCAAGCATTGACCCCTATCCTGATACCTCAAGCTGCCAGAATCGCGCTCGAATCGTGGCCAAAACGCCAAATTTCCTGTTCCCCATCCGGAACCAGATTCACCTTGATGTGTTTGAAATTCCGGGAACTTTCCACAGTGTTGCGCCGCACCCAAGTTTGGACACATTGTGACAAGATAAGGCGGGTCATCACACACATCTCAAGGATTTGATCCATGCGCGCCAATCGCATCAGCGAAATTTTGTTTGCTTCGGTTCTTGCCTCCGCCGCGACCCTGGCCGCAGCTCCGGCCTCCGCCCAGTCGCCCTATGACGGCCTTTGGCAGGTTACCGTTGTCACAAAAACGGGCAGTTGCGATGCGCAGACTACCTCCACCGTGAATGTCACCGACGGCAAGATTTCGGGCGGTCCGGTTTCGGGCAGTGTCGGCAGCGGGGGACTTGTGAAAGTCTCGATCAATGGTGCATATGCGAACGGTCAACTCAGTGGCAACTCGGGATCGGGGAAATGGAATGGCGCTTCAGCTGGTGTCGCATGTAGCGGTCGATGGGAAGCGTCCCGTCAGTAAGGCAAGCCAGACTTCGAATTTGTTCGCGAATACGCGGCGGCTGACATTTGCAGCCGCCGCTTTTTTTATGACTGCCTTGGCTTCGCCGGAGAGCCACGCTCAGGCGAGCGCCTTCGCCGGCATGGCCGGCACCTGGTCGGGCGGCGGCACCATAACGCTTGACGACGGCTCGAGCGAGCGCGTCCGGTGCCGCGCCAACTACAAGGTGGGCGGCCCCAACATGGAAATGGTCCTCACCTGCGCCAGCGACGCCTACAAGTTCAACCTGCAGGCGGCGGTCGTCGCGTCAGGCGGCGAAGTTAGCGGCACCTGGAGCGAAACCAGCCGCAATGTCGGCGGCAGCATTCAGGGCCACGGCTCCGGCGGCAGTTTCCAGGTGGTCGCCGCCGCGGCTGGCATCAACGCCAACATCGCGCTGCGGACCTCCGGAAACAAGCAGTCGATCTCCTTGAGGGCCGACAGCCTGTTCCGCGCTGCCAATATTTCGCTGTCGAAGTAGGTGGCGGTCGTCATGCCCGCGAAAGCGGGAATCTACGCCTTCTCGGTTCAAGTAACGACGTCTCGTCTCTGGGATACTGGATCGCCTGCGATCGCCTTCGCGGGCGACGACAGCGTTAACTCGTCTTTGGCTTCTCGAGCTTCGCCGCGGTTTCCTTGATCGTCTTGGCGATCAACAGCGCCTGCTCCTTGTTGAACGCAAAATCCTGCACGCCCCGGTGCGTGGTCAGCGACAGCACCATGATGTCGGGCTGGTGCTCGGGCCAGCCGGTTGCAAAGGCGGTCACGAAATCTGCAGAGGTCGATCGACTGGTCATTGGCTCACGGTATCCTTTTGTCTTTTCCGGCGTGGCTGTTGCAGCGGACGACGGCCGGGAGTTGTGATGTCTGGTTAGGCCTTGTCAGGCTTTGGGCACGAAGGCGGTCACTTCGATTTCGACTTTTGCCCTGACGTCGACCAGCCCATCGATGTAGAGCAATGTCGATGGCGGGAAATTGCGCCCGAGTGTTTCCTTCCAGGCCGCGCCGATGCCGGGTCCTGCGGCCTCGTATTCGCTGCGGCTGGTCAGGTACCAGGTCAGGCGGACGATGTGCTCCGGCCCAGCGCCGGCTTCTCCAAGCAGCTTGACGATGCGCTTCAGCGCCGTGCCGACCTGGGCAGCCATGTCCGGGGCATATTCGCCCTTCTCGTCGCCGCCGGTCTGGCCGGCCAGCACGACCCATTTGCCTGAAGCGTCGACCTCGACACCGTGCGAGAAGCCGCGGGGTTTCGACCATTCGGCCGGTTGCAAGATACGCATGCGTAAGTCCTCCTTGAGACCGCCGCTCTTAGCACTGAACCGGCAGCCGCTCCCACTGCGAAATTGCAACGCCGAGCATCGCTGCCCGCCGCTTATGCGCGTTGCAAATCACGGCGCATTCGCCGATACCGGCCTGCCCTCAACCGATTTCCTCGCGAATGGACCGCACCCCCTCCAAAACCCTGGCTGCGCTGTGGATGGCGGGCTGGCTCTCGCTGATGCTGATCATCGCGATCGCCGGACGCGAGGCGGCGCGCGAGATCAACGTGTTCCAGCTCCTGGAGATGCGCTCGATTCTCGGCTTCCTGATGCTGTACCCGCTGGTCCGCGCCGCGGGCGGATTTGCCGCGATGAAGACGACGCGGCTGTCGCAGCATATTGCGCGCAACATCATTCACTACGGCGCGGGGCTCGGCTGGTTCTTTGCGCTGACGCTGATCCCGATCGGCCAGGTGGTGGCCATCGAATTCACGATGCCGATCTGGACCGCGATCCTGGCTGCGACGTTTCTCGGCGAGCGCATGACAATCTGGAAGATCGCCGCGATCGTGCTCGGAATCGTTGGCGTCGTCGTCATCGTCCGCCCCGCCACCGGCGAGGTCAATCCGGGCCAGTTGATCGCGCTTGCCGCCGCGGTCGGCTTTGGTGTTTCGGTCGCGATGGTGAAATCGCTGACCCGGACCGAAGCGACGCTGGCGATCATGTTCTGGATGCTGGTGGTGCAGTCGGCGGCCGGCTTTTTCCCGGCGCTCTACGTCTGGACGTGGCCGCCGCCTCATCTGTGGGGCTGGGTTATCGTGATCGCGTTTTGCGGCACGTTTTCTCACTACTGCATGGCGCGTGCGATGCTGCACGCCGACGCTACCGTGGTGATCCCAATGGACTTCCTGCGGGTTCCCCTGACCGCTGCCGCCGGCTGGCTGATCTATTCGGAACGGCTGGATCTGTTCACCGTGCTCGGCGCCGCGCTGATTCTCACCGGCAATCTGTTGAACCTGAAACCGAATCCTTCGACTAAGGCGTCCGCCCCAAGCTGAATTTTAGTTGCCCGGCTGTGATCTAGATCACGCGGGCAGCGCGTGGCGCAACGGTAACGGATGGCTCCGGATTTGCTTCACGCGCTGCTTTTTTGTGGCGCGAAGCGGGCGATTTTCTGTACTGTCCGCTCAGCGTTACAACCAAAGCCTTTATCGATTCTGCAGGGGGATTTCCTATGCGCTACCCAACCCTCGTTTTGTCCGCCATCTGCATGGTCCTTACGGCGGGCGCCGCCAGCGCCGAGAAGCGCGTTGCCTTCGTCGTCGGTAACGGCGCCTACAAGAATGTCGCCCCGCTGCCGAACCCGTCGGTCGATGCGAAGGCGATCGCCGCGACCCTGCGCAATGTCGGATTCGAAGTGGTCGAGGGCTCCAATCTCACGCGCGACAAGATGACCGAGCGGCTGCTCGACTTCGGCAAGAAGGCGCAAGGCGCCGATGTCGCACTGTTCTTCTACGCCGGTCACGGCATTGCCATCTCCGGCACCAACTATCTGCTGCCGGTCGACGCCGACATCAAATCCGAAATGGACGTCAAGCTCGGCGCCGCCATCAACATCGACCTCACGCTCGAGCAGACCATGGGCGATGCCAAGGTCAAGCTCGTGTTCCTCGATGCCTGCCGCGACAATCCGTTCGCCGCCAAGATCAAGTCGAACTCGGCGACCCGCAGCGTCAACGTGCAGAGCGGCCTTGCCGAGATGAAGTCCGGTGAAGGCACGCTGATCGCGTTCGCCACCGGCCCCGGCCAGACCGCGCTCGACGGCCAGGAAGGCAACAACAGCCCGTTCACCCGCGCGCTGATCGACAACATCACCAAGCCCGGCGTCGAGATCCAGCAGGCGATGACGTCGGTGCGCGCCCAGGTCAACGAGGAGACCCACAAGGGCCAGCTGCCCTGGGGCCACACCAACCTGATCGGCGCCGTCTATCTCAACCAGGCGCCGACCACCCAGGTTGCGAACGCTGCGCCGACCGCTGCCGGCAGCGTGCCGGCGGCAGCCGCCGGCAGCTCCGACGGTGTCGAGCTCGAATATTGGCGCTCCGTGAAGGAGTCCAACAAGCCGGAAGAGCTCAACGCCTATCTCACCGCCTATCCCAACGGCCAGTTCAAGGCACTCGCACTGGCGCGGCTCGCCGCGATCAAGAGCGGCCCGTCGACGACGACCCGCACCCTCAATGCTGGCGTCGATCCCGCAGCCTTCACCGATGAGGCCTCTCAACTCACCGAGGACCAGATCGGCCTCGACAAGAGCCAGCGCCGCGACGTGCAGCGTCGCCTCACCGGGCTCGGCTTCGACACCAAGCAGACCGGCGCGTTCAGCGAGGAAACCCGGTCCGTCATCAAGCGCTGGCAGGCCGCGCGCGGCTATCCTTCGTCGGGCTATCTCAACAAGCCCCAGCATAAGGCCCTGCTCGCCGAGGTCGTGGCAGCGCCGCCGACCGCAAGCGATAGCAGCCAGAAGGCGGCCCGCCGTGCGAGCGCCCCGACAGGCAGCAGCGCGCCGGCACCGGCTCCCCAACGCAGCAGCCCCGGTGATGCGGCCGGCGCCGCCTTCGTCGGCGGTGTCGTCGGCGGCATGATGGGCGGTATGTTCCGCCGCTGAGGCGGGCCAGTTCGCGAAATACAAAAGCCCGGCTCGCGCCGGGCTTTTTCGTTTCTGATCCTCATGGTGAGGAGGCGCGAAGCGCCGTCTCGAACCATGCAGGCCCGGCTGCGCCAGCGGGGCCTTTCATCCTTCGAGACGCTTGCTTCGCAAGCTCCTCAGGATGAGGAGCTTGCAGTGTGTCGCGGGGCCGCTACTTTCCCGCGGCCTTGCGGAGCGCCTCGTTGATGCGATCCTGCCAGCCGGGACCGCCCTCCTGGAAGAACTCCAGCACGTCCTGGTCGATCCGCAGCGTGACCTGCTCCTTGATTCCCGGCGCCACGTTCTGCTTCGGCGGCGCAGCGGCGACCTTGGCCGTCACCTTCTTGAACGCCGCCTCGGCCTCGGTCCGCGCGTCACCCAGCGTGCGCGGCCGCCTCGGTTGATCCGCCATGTCCTAGATCCCCTCAAACAGAGCCGTCGAAAGATAACGTTCGGAGAACGACGGCACGATAGCAAGGATGGTTTTTCCCGCAGCTTCCGGCCGCTTGCCGATCTCAAGCGCTGCCGCGATCGCCGCGCCCGAGGAGATGCCGCCGGGAATGCCCTCATGCCGCGCCAGCGCGCGCGAGATCTCGATGGCGGTCGTCGAATTGATCTTGACGATCTCGTCGATCACGGAGCGGTCGAGAATGTCGGGCACGAAGCCCGCGCCAATGCCCTGGATCTTGTGCGGCGTGTGCTGGCCGCCCGACAGCACGGGACTCTCCTCCGGCTCGACCGCGACGACGCGCAGTGAAGGCTTGCGGGGCTTGAGCACCTGGCCGACGCCGGTGATGGTGCCGCCGGTGCCGACACCGGCGACGAAGAAGTCGATATTGCCGGCGGTGTCGTTCCAGATCTCCTCCGCAGTGGTGCGGCGGTGCACCTCGGGATTGGCGAGATTCTTGAACTGCTGCGGCATCACCGAGTTCGGCGTTGTCTTCAAGAGCTCCTCGGCGGTCGCGATCGCCCCCTTCATGCCTTGCGCCGCCGGCGTCAGCACCAGCTCGGCGCCGAGGAAGGCCAGCATCTTGCGCCGCTCGATCGACATCGATTCCGGCATCACCAGCTTCAGCCGATAGCCGCGCGACGCCGCGACGAAAGCGAGCGCGATGCCGGTGTTGCCGGAGGTCGGCTCGATCAGCACGGTGTCGGGCTTGACGATCCCCGCCTTCTCCATCGCGATGATCATGGCCGCACCGATGCGGTCCTTCACGCTCGCGGCAGGGTTGAAATATTCAAGTTTTGCCAAAATGGTCGCGTTCACGCCGTGCATGCCCGGCAGGCGGCGCAAGCGCACGATCGGCGTGTCGCCAAAGGCCTCGACGATCGAAGAATAGATCCGGCCGCGGCCGGGTTGGTGCGCTGCACCCGTCTTTGCAGCCTTCTCGGACGATGCGTCCATGATGAACTCCCTGTGGCATTCGCGCTTCTTTCGCAGCTCTTGCGCAGTTACGGACAGCTTGCGACGGCACGCAAGCGACAATGCGGCACATGTTAAATACGCTGCATCGCAAAATCGCGTGAGCAGTAATTATCAGAAAACCAACGCATTTGTGTTGCGACCTCGTCAACTGATTCTGCTTATGTTAGACTTAGGTCTCAAAGCAGGGAGGTCACCACGATGTCAGCAGTTGCTGAAGTGTTGTCGACCGTCGCTTATCATCGCGATCCGCGTTGTAGCGAGTTGCCCACCTGTCCCGTCTGTGCCGACTCCATGGTCGCCGCCGAAGCATCTGCCTATGTCTCGGACCATATGATCTCGTATCTCTGGACCTGCGACAATTGCGGCTACGGCTTCGTGACCAAGCACGCCGTCAAGCAGCGGATCGTCTGCAATTGACGCTGCGCCGTGATCAGCGCGGGGCGATATCGCCCCTCGCCCAGTCCTCGCGCGTACGCTGATAGAACTCCTCGAACCTTCCGTGTGCGATCGCGTCCCTGATGCCCTGCATCAGGAACTGGTAGTAGGCGATATTGATCTCGGACAGCAGCATCGCCCCCAGCGTCTCGCCGGCCTTGACGAGATGGTGCAGATAGGCGCGTGCGTAGTTGCGCGCCGACGGCCACGTGCTCTCCTCATCGAGCGGGCGCGGATCGTCGGCGTGGCGCGCGTTGCGCAAATTGACCTGGCCGAAACGCGTGAAGGCGACGCCATGGCGGCCATTGCGCGTCGGCATCACGCAATCGAACATGTCGACGCCGCGCTTCACCGCCTCGAGGATGTCGTCGGGCGTGCCGACGCCCATCAGATAGCGCGGCCGCTCGGTCGGCAGCGCCGGCGCGGTCTCGTCGATCATCGCCAGCATCACCGCCTGCGGCTCGCCGACGGCAAGGCCGCCGATCGCATAGCCGTGGAAACCCATCTCGACGAGGCCCTGCGCGCTCGCGTGACGAAGCTGCGGGATGTCGCCGCCCTGCACGATGCCGAACAGCATGTAGCCGTCGGGTGCGGTTTCGAAGGCGCGCTTTGAGCGCTCGGCCCAGCGCAGCGACAGCCGCATCGCGCGGTCGATGTCGTCGCGCTCGGCCGGCAGCCGCACGCATTCGTCCATCTGCATGGCGATGTCAGAGCCGAGGAAGCGCTGCACCTCGATCGAGCGCTCCGGCGACAGCTCCACCTTGGCGCCGTCGATATGCGAGCGGAAGGTCACGGCATGCTCGCTGACCTTGCGCAAGTCGGCCAGCGACATCACCTGGAAGCCGCCGGAATCGGTCAGCATCGGCCCGTTCCAGCCGGTGAATTTCTGCAAGCCGCCGAGCGCCGCGATGCGCTCGGCGCCGGGACGCAGCATCAGGTGATAGGTGTTACCGAGCACGATGTCGGCGCCGGCCTCGCGCACCTCGCGCCAGTGCATGCCTTTCATGGCGCCGGCGGTTCCGACCGGCATGAAGGCCGGGGTGCGCACCACGCCGTGGGGCGTGGTCAGCCGCCCGGTGCGCGCAGCGCCATCGGTGGCGAGCAGTTCGAAATGATTGGGCAGAGTCATGACCCTGCTTATTGCGTGTCGGACGAGGCCGATCAACCCGCCCGGACCGCGCCATGCTCCAGACTGGGACACAATCGGCGCGGATATTTCACGCGCCGCGCTTGTTAAATAAAACGATACAGTGTAGTTTTACCGTGGGGCTGGACGAGTGCCGCGGCAAAGTTGCCGGCGGCCGTAGATGCGTGATCGCCAGCCACCGAAAATGCCCCCCGCTTCATGTTCGACCGAGATGTCCGGCCCCACGCGCGGCAGGATCAGGCAGGCAGGCGCCCGCCTGACTGGAATCCTGGCCCTGACCTGCAGCCTGGCGCTCGGCGCCTGCACCTCCCTGCCCCGCACGCCCTATACGGCAGCCGAAGCCAGCGCATCGCGTGTGCTCGATATCGACGGCCTCCGGCGCTACGCCGACGAGCCGGTCACGAAATTCAGCTTCGAGAAGGACACCAGCACCGCGACGAAAACCTATCTGGCGCTCTCGGGCGGCGGCGCCGACGGCGCCTATGGCGTCGGCGTGCTCAACGGCTGGACCGCGGCCAAAACCCGTCCGACCTTCTCGGTCGTCTCGGGCGTCAGCACCGGCGGCCTGATCGCGCCGTTTGCGTTTCTGGGATCGCAATACGACGACACGCTGAGAGAGGTCTACACCAGCGGCATCGCGGAAAGCCTCCTGAACGACCCCAGCATCATGCGGGTGCTGTTCGGATCGGGCCTGTTCGGCAACACGCGGCTGCGCGAGCTGGTCGCCCGCTATGTCGGGCCGGAGATCCTGGCGCAGGTCGCGCGCGAGAATGCCAAGGGCCGGAGGCTGCTGGTGGTCACGACCGATCTCGACACCCAAAGGACCGCGATCTGGGACATGGGCAAGATCGCGGCCGTCGGCACGCCCGAGGCGCTCAAGCTGTTTCGCGACGTGATGGCGGCCTCCGCCAGCATTCCGCTGGTGTTTCCGCCCATCATGATCGATGCCGAAGGCCAGGGCCGCAAATTTCAGGAGATGCATGTCGACGGCGGCGTGACGGCGCCGGTGCTGACGCTGCCTGAGGCCCTGCTGTTCCAGGGCAGCCGCCTGCCGGGCACCGCGAAGATGGACATCTACATCCTCGTCAACAAGAAGATCGAACGCAATTTCGAGCTGGTGTCCAACAGCACCATCGACGTCGCTTCGCGCAGCCTGTCGGCGATCACGCAGTCGCAGACGCGTTCGATCATCTTCTCCACCTACGATTTCGCCAAGCGCAACCGCCTCGGCTTCCATCTCTCCTACATCGCGCGCGACTATCCTGCGCCGCCGTCGGAAGGGTTCGACACTGGCTATATGCGGGCGCTCTATCAGTACGGATATGAGAAGGCTGCGTCCGGCGAGGCCTGGACCTCGACGCTCCCATGAGCACGTCGTGACGGAACGAGGTCGTATCGAGACCGTTGACGATACGGCCAATTCGGCCAGATTCGCGATGACGCCCTCGCTCCCGCGCGATATAGAGCGAATGACAGGCAACGCGCAGGAATCATTGGGCATGGGATTGACTGCGACCAAGACAAGATCGGCAGCGCAACGGCGCGAGATGCCGAAATCGCGCGGCGGCCGGCCGACCAAAACCGCCGCGATCGAGCGCGACCAGCGGCTGATCGAGGTCGCCACCCGTCTGTTCCTGGACCGCGGCTTTGATGCGACCTCGCTCGACGCGGTCGCGGAAGCGGCGCGGGTCAGCAAGCCGACCGTCTATTCCCGTT
>Ga0081540_1004764_pt1 | contig 10243 bp, 11 predicted proteins | sample TabmetS2T1R1_FD_71024 | JGI IMG/M metagenome (GOLD analysis project Ga0081540, IMG submission 71024) | Tabebuia heterophylla rhizosphere microbial communities from the University of Puerto Rico - S2T1R1 | ecosystem: Host-associated > Plants > Roots > Rhizosphere ... | reverse complement strand
CTCGCCCTGCTCAAGAGCGCTGATCCGGTCGCGGAGGTAAAGGCGCGAGTGGTCGCCTATCGCGAGCGCGTCGGCCAGAAGCTCACCGGCGCCACGCGACAGGCCGAGTTGCAGCGCCTGTTCATGACATTGATGGAACGGCGGCAGCGGTTCGCGTCCGATCCGCTGTTCCGGACCTTGCGGGAATCCGGCGCCCTCGTGCCCATGCCGTAAGCGCGCGGGCGAGGCGCCTACGTGGCGATCTGAGCCAGCGCATACACCGCCGCGCCGACGCCGAGCAGAATCAGCGGGTGGAGATTGGGGCGCCACAGCTGGCAAGCGGCAACGCCTGCCGCGATTCCCCAGCCCGCATAGCCGGCATTCTCCGACCGCAGGATGGCGAAGCCGCCGGCAAAGACGAGTCCCACGGCGATCGGGGCCAAGCCTTCCTCGATCGCCGTATGCCAGGCGGTGCCGCGCCAGCGGTTCCACACGCGCGCGACCGCGTAGACGAGAAGCGACGACGGGACGAAGAACGCGAGCGACGCCACCAGCGCGCCCACCCATCCGGCGGCCTGCCAGCCGATCAGCGTCACCAGCAGCACGCCGGGCCCGGGAGCCGCGCGCGAGATCGCGAACAGATCGGCAAATTCGCGCTGCGTCAGCCACCCGTGAACGAAGACGGCCTGCTGCTGCATTTCGGCGAACACCGACGGTCCGCCGCCGATGGAGACCAGCGACAGCGGAACAAAGACGAGCGCCAGCGCCAGCAGTTTATCCTCCGACATCGCCCGGGTCCGTCGATGGGCGGGACAGGAAAACCAAGGCGATGCTCAGAGGTGCCAGGCACAGCACCGTAACCACCATGTGGAGGCGCAGCACGCCGACAAGCAGAAAGACTGTCGCAATGATGGCTGCGGCGGCGAAGCGGCGGAGCGCGTGCTCCGATGTCCCGCCGGACGCGCCGACCAGGTGTCGTCCCATCCGGATGCCCGTGGCGATGATGAGACCGGCGGCTGCCGCGGCAGCCCCTTCGAGCGCGGCACTCAGCATCGGCGTTGCGGCGAATTGCCGGTAGGCGACCGCGACCGCCACGATCGCCAGGCCGGGAAGGACGAGCAGCCCCGCCGCCGCCGCGCACGCGCCGGCGGCTCCGCGCAGCCGCTGGCCGATGATCACCGCGAGATTGACGACGTTCGCTCCGGGCATGATGCGGCTGAGCGCCATGGCGGCAGCGAATTCCGTATGCGGCAGCCAGCCGCGTTGCTCCACGAAGGTGCGGTGCATCCATGCCGACACGCCACCGCCGAAGCTCGACAGCCCGAGCTGGGAAAACAGGAGGAAAAGCTCGATGAGGCCGGGCTGCGGGCGTGGCGGCGCGCCGGCATTCGGGCTCATCGTCTCGCCTGCCATCCTGTGGCTCCGAGAATCACTTCTGGGAGCCAATTCTGCCACGCGAAGAAGACTTGTGACGTCGCCCGCCGCGCCGTCAGGGCGACCTGGCGCCGATCAATTCGGATCGTACATCTCGTTGACGTTGACGCCTTCGTGTGGGCCGCCGCCGCCGGCGACGTTGGAGCCGCTCACCGCATACATCTTGCCGCCGATTTCGCCTGCTGCGAGGCCGTGGCGCGGCGTCGGCATGGGAGGCAGCCGCTGCCATGAGTTGGTCTTGGGATCGTAGGCTTCGTGCGTGCGATAGGTGCCGACCAGGTCGTTGAGATAGGCCTCGCCGCCGAGCACATGCATGCGCCCGTTGATCACCGCCGTGCCGACGCCGCTGCGCGGGGTCGGCATGCCCAGGCCCGCCGACCACGTGTTCTTGGCGATGTCGTAAATCTCGTTGGTGCTTACGTTGTTGGAGAGGCCGATGATGAAAGTCGATCCGATGCGGCCGCCGACCACGTAAATCTTGTCGTCGATCAGCGATGCGCCGTGATGATTGCGCGCGGTGAGCATGGGATTGAGGGCCGACCACGTGCCGGTCGCCGTATCGAACACTTCGTTGGTGCTCACGTTTTCCACCGGCACGTTCGGCCGCAGCTCCGGAGTTGAGTAGGACGGATTCCTGGCGCCCCCGATGGCATAGATCTTCGTCCCATGCGCGGTGGCGGTCAGGCCGCCGCGCGCCGTCGGCACGTCGGGCCCCTTCGACCAGCTCTTGGCGTTGATGTCGTAGATCCACAACGACTTGCTCGGCACCCAGGCCGGCAATCCGGTCGCCGGCCGGGCGATGGTGAATCCGCCGACCGAGTAGAGCTTGTCGCCGACCGACGCGAATCCGGGATGGTGGATGCCTTCCGGAATGTTGGGCAGCCGGGTCCATTCATTGGTGGCGGGATCGAAGCTGAACAGCATCTGCTTCGGCTCCCATCCCGGGAAGATGCCGAGCCCGCCGAGCACGTAGAGCTTGCCGCCCGCGGTGGTGCCGTACACTTCCTCTTCGCCCTGCGGGATCGGCTTGAGCGAGCTCCATTTGCCCTGGGCGAAGGCCGGAGTCGCGGCCGCAATGGCAACAGCCGCCAGGACGGCCGTCTTGATCGTCGTGGTCATGCAAAGTCTCCCTCGCTTCAATGCATGCTCCGGCGCGTGTGGCGATCGTGTCAAGCGCGCGGGCGGTCGCGCATCGGTTGACCTGCGCGGTGCGACGAATGTCCATCGTCGGTCGTGGCGATCGGCCGGTCAGCATGCGGTTGCCGCGGTGATCAGTGGCCCTATGATGGCGCGCGTTTGGTCGGGAAGGGAAATCGAACATGGGGCGGTTGGACGGCAAGGTGGCCATCGTGACCGGGGCGGGCGGCGGAATCGGCGCCGCAATCTGCCGACACTTCGCGGCGGAAGGCGCGGCCGTGACCGGCGTCGACATCAACGCCGAGGCGCTCGACGCCATGGCCAAGACGATACGCGCCACCGGCGGCCGCGTGTCGACGCTCGCCGCCGATGCGGGTGACGAAGCGACCGCCGTGGAGGCCGTGGCGCGCGCACGCGAGGCGTTCGGGCGCCTGGACGTGCTGGTCGTCGGCGCCATCCACGACATTCCGTATGGACCGCTCACCGGGATCTCCGCCGAGGATTGGCGCCGCACCATGGCGGTCAATCTCGACAGCGCCTTCCTGTTCTCCAAGCACGCCATTCCGGTGATGGAGAGCGGCGGCGGTGGCAGCATCATCCTGATCGCGTCGCAGCTCGGGCGCGTCGCGCGGCCCGGACGCCCCTGGTACTGCGCCGCCAAGGGCGCGCTGATCCAGCTCGCCAAGGCCATGGCGCTCGATCACGCCGGCCAGAACATTCGCGTCAACAGCCTGTCGCCCGGGCCGGTGGAGACAGGCCGCTACCTGCGCAACTTCCCGACGCTCGAGGCTGCGCGGGCGTCACATCACACGCTCACCGGTCGCCTCGGAACGCCGGACGAGATCGCCACCGGCGCCGTGTTCCTCGCCGCTGACGAGTCGCGCTTCATGACCGGCTCCGACCTCCTCATCGACGGCGGCTACACCGCCGTGTAGACACCACTCACGCCTGTTCGGAACCTCCATGGCTTTGAACATTCCGCTGCCGATTACCGGTGCTTGCCAATGCCGCGCCGTCGCCTACGAGATCAGGGCGGCGCCGCTGGTGGTCTATGCCTGCCACTGCACCGAGTGCCAGCGCCAGTCCGGCAGCGCCTTCAGCCTGTCGCTGATCGCTTCGCGCGAATCCGTGGCGGTGACGCGCGGCGGTGCGGCGCGCTGGCGGCGGCAGCACGAGAGCGGCCGCGTGATTCAGTGCGTGCTGTGCGGCGACTGCGGCGCGCGACTGTTCCACGAGCCGGAAGCCAATCCGAAGGTGACGGTGGTGAAGCCCGGCACGCTGGACGATACGCGCTGGCTGCATCCGGTCGGCCATATCTGGACGCGCAGCGCGCAGCCCTGGTTCCCGCTGCCGCCCGACACCGTGAATTACGACATGCAGCCGCCGAACCTCGAGCGCCTCATCGCGGCATGGCAGAGCCACGTCAGCGCGTAGATCGTCACTTCACCATGCGCTCGCTCGCCGGCGGCAGGAACTTGTCGACATAGACGTCTTCCGGCTTCGGCGTGTTGGGCAGCGCGTAGGCGTCGACGGTCGAAGCGATGGTGCGCTTCAGCCGCTCGGGCTGAACGGTGCTGAGCCCGTTCTTCTGCACCCACGGCGTATTGGTGTGGCTCAGCGCAATGTTCAGCCGCACGGTCTCGATGTCGGCCTTCATCATGGGATCGCGCGTCTTCATCAGCTTGAGCGCGCTGGCCGGATCCTTGATGGTGTCGATGGTGCCTCGGTTGAGGCCGCGCACCATGGCGCGCACCGTCTCCGGATTCTCGTCGGCGAACTTCTTGGTCGTGACCAGGGCAAGGCCGTAGAGATCGGCGCCGAAGTCCGAATATTTCAGGACATTGAGATCGTCGAGCTTGAAGCCGACGTCGAGGAAGGCCGGGATATTCGAATTGGTGAACCCGCCGGTGCCGTCGGCCTCGCCCTTCGCCACCATGGGGCCGAACAGTTGCGGCTGGACCGCGAGCCAGTTGATCTTCACGTGTTCGGCCTTGGCCGCCTTCAGCAGGATCGAGATGGTGTCGTGCACCGCGGTGCCGGGACCGCCGGCGATCTTCTTGCCATCGAGGTCGGCAGGCGTCTTGATGTTCTTCGATTTGAGCGTGATGACGGCAAGCGGGGTCTCGTCGAAGCTGACATAGACGGCGAGCAGCGGTGAGCCCGGATTCTGCGCGTTGAACTTGATCATCGTGGGCATGTCGACCCAGCCGAACTGGTAGACGTTGCTGGCGACGTTGACGGCCACGTTGGTCGCGCCTTTGCCGGCGTCGACGGTGACGTTGAGGCCGGCGTCCTTGAAGTAGCCCTTCTCCAACGCCACGAAGTATGGCGCATGGGTTCCCTGGATGATCCAGTCCAGCATCATCCGCACGTCTTTCTGCTGGGCGTCGGCCGGCCGGCCCGAGGCGACGATTGCGGTGAACGTCGCGCATGCAACAGCTATTGCGCGTATCGACCTGTCGGCACGCTTCAGCATGGACTGCTCCTCGATGGCGAACGAGTTAAAGCGCGGCGACGCGAACGCCGCCCGCCTGCTCGGTGGAGAACGGCACGTGACAGTAGCTTCGGGTCGCGCAATGTCAATTCAATGCGATGTGCACGCTGCAAGACTTTTGGTCGCGTAATTGCCTGTTGCTCAGGCGATTTGAAACGCGATAGCGTTCGCGTCCTGCCTGATGCATGGGAGCGACCGCGCAGGACTCCGTGTCCGCTCCATTGCCGCACGACCATTGCGTTTTTGAGATCAAAGAGGACAAGCATGCTGAAGCTGCCCGGCCATACCCGTTACGATTACGTCTCCATCAAGAAGCGGCCGGATTACGATTGGCCGGGAGGCAAGCGGCTCGCCTTCTACATCGCGCTCAACATCGAGCACTTTGCGTTCGGCGCCGGCCTGGGAATGGACCCGACCAATCGCGGCGGCCCGCAGACCACGCGCAATTTCGCATGGCGCGACTACGGCAACCGCATCGGCAACTGGCGGCTGTTCGAGATTCTCGACGAGCTCAAACTGCCGGCATCGATACTCCTCAACTCAAGCGTGTGTTACGAGTATCCCGACATCATCGAGAAGATCAAGCAGCGCGGCGACGACGTGCTCGGCCATGGCCGCAGCAATGCCGAGCTGCTCCGCGGCATGTGGGAGGACGATGAACGGCGCGCAATTCAGGAATGCACCGACGTCATAGGGAAGCATATTGGGGTGCGGCCGACCGGCTGGATGGGGCCGGGCGCGGTCGAGTCGAATGTCACGCCCGACCTGCTCAAGGAGGCCGGCTACACGCATCTGCTCGACTGGCCGGTCGACGATCAGCCGATCTGGATGCGGACGCGGTCCGGCCCGCTGCTGGCGGTGCCCTATCCGATGGAGCTCAACGACGCCGGCACGCTGGTCGCGCGCGACCACAGCGGTCGCGAGTTTGCCGACATGCTCGTCGACCAGTTCGAGGAACTCTTGGAGGCGTCCGAGGAGAAACCCATGGTGTGCGCCCTGGCGCTGCACGGGTTCATCGTCGGGCAGCCCTTCCGCTTGCGCCCGCTGCGTCAGGCGATCAAGCACTGCGCCGAGCACAAGCTGAAAGAGCGGGTCTGGTTCACCCGCGCCGGCGAGATCGCCAAGCACTGCTTCGCCATGAAGCCGGGGATCATTCCGGGCAGCTGAGCCGGCCTTGAAGCGCGACACCCAGAGCGAGGAGCTAAGCCCGTGAACATTTCAGTGGCGCAGCCGTCGACGTCCGCGCGGACGCATCTCCTGAAATCCAATCCGGAAACCGTGCATTGGGGCTTTCTCGATGCCGCGCTGAAGCCGGTGCTGAAAATCGCCTCCGGCGATCGCGTCACCATCGAATGCGTGTCGTGCAATCCGGAATGGATGCCGCCGCCCGAGCGCGGCTTCGACGTGCTGCCGGAGCTTCCCGAGATTCATCAGAAGGTGAAGAAGGGCAGCGGCAATCACCTCTTCACCGGCCCGATTTACGTCAACGGCGCCGCGGTGGGCGAGGTGCTGGAGGTGAGGATTCTCGACATCCAGCTGCGGCAGAACTGGGGATGGAACGTGTTCCGCGGCTACATGGGCACCATTCCGGAAGATTTTCCGTACTTCCGGCTGATGCACATCCCGCTCGATCGCGAGGCCAACGTCGCCATCCTGCCGTCCGGCGTGAAGGTGCCGGTGAAGCCGTTCTTCGGCCAGCTGGCGGTCGCACCGGCGGCGCAGTTCGGGCGCCAGAACAGCAAGGAGCCACGCGAATTCGGCGGCAACCTCGACTGCAAGGAATTGGTTGCGGGCAGTACCATCTACTTGCCGGTGTGGAACGAGGGCGCCCTTTTCTCCACCGGTGACGGCCACGCGGCGCAAGGCGACGGCGAGGTTGACGGCACCGCTATCGAAACCTGCCTCACCGGCACCTTCGAGTTCATCGTGCGCAAGGACCTCGGCTGGACCATGCCACGCGCCGAGACCGCCTCGCATTACATTGCGTTCGGTCTCGATACCGACCTCGACGATGCCGCCCGCCAGGCGCTCAAGGAGATGATCGCCTGGATCGTCGCGCTCACCGGCATGCCCAAGGACGAAGCCTACGCGCTGTGCAGCTTCGCCTGCGATTTGCACGTCACTCAGACTGTCAATAATGTCAAAGGCGTGCACGCGATGCTGGCGAAGAGCCTGCTGCAGCGCTAGAGCATGATCCCGAAAAAGCTTGCCCCGGACTTGATCCGGGGTGGATACCGGTTTTCGGAAAAGATCATGCTCCAACAATAAGCGCGCCAGCGGTCCGAGACTTGCATGGCCGGTGTGGGGCGTCGCGACCGCAGCAAGGAGGAAGCCGGTGACTGGTTACGTGCAACTCGATCGGGTTGCTCTGCGCTACACCGAAGACGCCAGCACCCTTGCGCTGTACCAGACCAGCTTCACCGTTGGACAAGGAGAGTTCGTCGCGGTCGTCGGGCCGTCGGGCTGCGGTAAATCGACCCTGATGAAGGTGGTCACCGGCCTGTGGCCGGCGACCGCCGGCCAGGTCAAGGTCAACGGCAATCCGGTTTCGGGTCCGCTCAACTTCGTCGGCATGGCGTTTCAGAATCCGACGCTGCTGCCGTGGCGCACCGCCCTCGACAACGTCATGCTGCCGCTGGAGATCGTGAAGCCGCACTGCGATCGTCTCGCCCGCGAGCGCGCCGCCTACGAGGCGAAGGCGCGCGACTTGCTGACGCTGGTCGGGCTCGCCGGCTTCGAGAAGCGCTACCCTTGGGAGCTCTCCGGCGGCATGCAGCAACGCACGCAGCTGTGCCGTGCTCTCGTGCATGAGCCGTCGCTGCTGATGCTCGACGAGCCGTTCGGCGCGCTCGACATGTTTACGCGCGAGGAGCTGTGGCTGGCGATGCAGGACTTGTGGCTGCGCCGCCGCCCCACCGTCATCCTGGTCACCCACGACCTGCGTGAGGCGGTGTTCCTGGCCGACCGGGTGCTGGTGATGAGCGCTCGCCCCGGTCGCATCATCGCCGAGCGCGAGGTGAATTTGCCGCGGCCGCGCGCGCTGGCCAGTACCTACGAGCCCGAGATGGTGGCGCTGGTGCATGACCTGCGCGAGCACATCAGCGGGGCGCGTGCCAAGGCGGCATAGAGGCAGGGCGGCGTAAAGGCAGCACATGGCCACCACCGAAACATTCGAGCTCCCGGCCGTCGCCCGGCCCAAGCGGCTGCTCGACCGCAAACCCGTGAGACGTGCGCTGCCATGGATCGTGACGCTCGCCATGTTCCTGTTGTGGGAAGGCGCCGTCCGCCTGTTCGCCATTCCGCAGTTCGTGCTGCCGGCACCGTCGGCCATCTTCGCGTCGCTGTGGGAATGGCATGGGCCGATCCTGGAGAATTCCTGGCAGACGCTGATGACCACGCTGGTCGGCTTCGCCATCGCCATCGTGTTCGGCCTCGCCGGCGGCGTGGCGCTCGGCTCGTCCGCCGTCCTGTACGAAGCCTTCTATCCGGCGCTGATCGGCTTCAACTCCATCCCCAAGGTCGCCGTGATTCCCATCCTGGTGATCTGGTTCGGCATCGGCACCGTCCCGGCGATCATCACCGCGTTCCTCATCTCGTTCTTTCCCATCCTGGTGAATGTCGCGACCGGCATCGCCACCGTCGAGCCGGAGCTGCGCGACGTGCTGCGCGCGCTCGGCGCGTCCAAGCGTCAGGTCATCATGAAGATCGGCCTGCCGCGCGCCATGCCGTATTTCTTCGCGTCGCTGAAGATCGCCATGACGGTGGCGTTCGTCGGCTCCATCGTGGCCGAGACGGTGGCGGCCAACAAAGGCATCGGCCACCTCATGCTGGTCGCCTCGTCGCGCTTCGAGATGCCGCTCGCCTTCGCCGGGCTCATCGTTACCGGCATCATGGGCGTCGGCATGTACGTGATCACCGCCGCGCTGGAGCGGCGCATGACCGGCTGGGCCACGCGCGGCGGCGACGGCGTCACCTTCGCGGCTTGATTCCTGGGAGCGGAACGTCCGGCAATTCGTAGGGGTAACCCTTGTGGTTGCCCGGCGCGTTCATCGCGCAGAGGGCGTTCATAAGGGCCGCCCCTACGAATTGGTTTTGTTTTCCGAGGGTTAAAGGCTGAATTGGGTTTGTTCCGCCAAAATTGGGTTCGTTCCGCGAAAGCGCAGATTGGGTTTGTCCTGCGAACGCGGTCGCGCGCGGCATGATTCATATTCACAATGTCAAACAGCAACGCCGGCGTCGCCAACCGGGCGACGTCGTGCAGTGATTTCTGTAACGACAAAAGATGGCGTCTGTTCGGCACGACGTCGCGACGCGAAAAAAAATGTCGGGTCGCCTTTCAATGTGCCTCAAGGGCTGGTTCAGCCGAGCCACGCGGATCACCCACCCTTCCAGGGGGCGGAGCAGGCTTCGCAAGCTGTTGAAAACATCGCCGATCGGGTTTCATTCCGACAAGCCGGGGGCGGTTTATTCCGACAAATGTTTCCGTCTGTTCGCGTCACGCGCCGCTTCGGCGCTTAGGCCGTACTCATAAAATCGCGATTGGCGGCAGTCACTCGATCGATGTCCGCTTTGGCCACCTTGCGGACTCAAGTCGGACATCTCCTGAGGTCCGAGTTGTGCCGATATCAGACATGAATGAGCGTTATTCGATCACCAGGTCGGCGCGCGCGAGCAGGGTTGGCGGGATTTCAAGACCCAACGCTTTGGCCGTCTTCAGGTTGATGACGAACTCGAAGCGCGACGACTGGACAACCGGCAGGTCAGCAGGCTTCTCACCCTTCAGAACGCGCGCCGCATAGTTTCCGGCCGCCTGCCCAACCTCGTTGCGATCTGTGCTGTAACTCATCAGACCGCCGGCCGTGACGAATTCGCGCCATTCGTAGAGCGATGGAATCCGGTAGCGTGCCTCGAGTGCGATGAGACGATCTCTGGCCACTTGGAAAAACGGGTTTGCCGCATAAACGATCGCTGCGACGTTGCGCTCCGCCATCATCGCAAACGCCTTGTCGACCTGTTCTTCAGTCCCGGCTTCGAGGACGAGCAGCGGCTGCCCGACCGCCTGCGCTGCGGCCTGCATCTCCTTGACCTGAGGCTGCGTGAAGGAGGAATACGGATTGACGACGAAAGCGATCGTGCCCGGTTTCGGTAACAATTCGCGTACAAGTCCCAAGCGTTTTGGCCCGAGGTCCGTGGTGAGCA
>Ga0081540_1004763_pt1 | contig 10244 bp, 7 predicted proteins | sample TabmetS2T1R1_FD_71024 | JGI IMG/M metagenome (GOLD analysis project Ga0081540, IMG submission 71024) | Tabebuia heterophylla rhizosphere microbial communities from the University of Puerto Rico - S2T1R1 | ecosystem: Host-associated > Plants > Roots > Rhizosphere ... | reverse complement strand
AGTCCGTCGATGTGCTGATCCCCGGCCTCGGTGTCACCTGCCCGGCGTCGGGAACGGTGGTCGACCCGGCCAGCGCGGCCCCCTGGCAGTCGCTCGCCACCGGTCTGGGCGGCGCCGGAGCGGTGGCCTACCTCAACGGAACGCCGACGAGCGTCACCGGATGCAGCGGCGGTGCTGGCAAGAACTGCACCTGGACGATGTCCCTCGACTGGAGCCGCCTGCCGCCCGTCGTGGAGGTTCCCGAGCACTACTGCCGGTTCACCAGGAATACCTATCAGTGGCGCCCGACCTCGCAGCGTTGCGACTACCGGACCCAGTACTGGACCTACAGCACGGCCCAGGGCACCACGTACTGTGATTACAAGTTCGACCGCGATTTCTACAGCACGCCCAAGTACACCTATTCCTATCTCCCGAACGACGGCGACCTCCTCGGCACCACCGCCTGGACGTACACGGGCAACGACGACCTCAACAACTACCCGACCGCCGTCAGCTACGCCGGCGGCAGCTTCAGCAACGGGGACTGCCCGAACCTCGTCACGGGCAGCGCCGCCCATCCGCAGTGCAGCAACGGCACGCTCTGCAAGCTGACCTGGGCGACCAGCACCACCGTCGGGCCGACCACCTACGCACGAGGCCGCTACACGGGGAATCCGTACACCCCGCCGGCGATGACGGCCACCCCGAACACGTCGAACTACAACCCGCCCTACCCGTCCGGCGAGCCGCTCGCCAGCCTGATCGATCCGCTCTTCCCTCCGGGCCCCCTCTCCTACGTCGGCAACTGGGCCAGGACCACGGGCGGAAGGGACGAGTACTGGGTCACCCTGATGGCACAGGTCTACGACCCGGCCCAGACCAACCCGCCGGCCGCGTTCGGCTTCCTCCCCGGGGACTGCGGCAGCAGCGGCCCCACCGACCCGGGCATCTGCACCATGCAGTACTCGTACGTGCAGCCCGCGGGTCTGAACATCACGGGACCGCGACCATCGGCGCCTCCCGTTCCCGACCCCAACTTCGAGGTGGACTCGGTCACCGCGCCGCTCGCGTCGGCGGCGTTCAGCGCCGTGGCAGCCACGATGCCGCCCGCCCGGAACAGCGGCTGGGGCCAGCTCCCTGACAAGGTGACCCCCGGCATCTCGTGGCAGGGGGTGGCGCTGAACAACGCTCTGCTGGGCGCGACCCCGGCGGGTGACGGGCCCTTGCTGAAGATGCTGTCCAAGTACGACCCGGTGACCAACCCCACCGGTCTCCAGATGCCGGACTTCGGCGACTACACGCCTCTGACCGGCTCGCTGAACAACGTCGCCGAGTACCTCAAGGGCTATCTGGACACCGACCCGTACTCGGGCTGCGGCCGCAAGTACTACGTCGTGCTCTTCACCGACGGCGAGGAAGTGCCTCCCGTTCCGGGCGACGACCCGGTCACTGCGGTGGCCCGGCTACGGACCCTGACCTCGGCGAGTGGCACCATCACGACCGACGTGAAGACGTTCGTCATCGGGTTCGACATCGTCTCGCCCCAGCTCAATCAGATGGCCCAGAAGGGTGGGACGGCCGTCAAGTCGTCGGATCCCAGCCAGGAGGATCTCACCAGCGGCGTCGCCTTCAACGGCGCCAGGAAGGATGACCTCGTCAAGTCGCTGAACATCACCTTCGGCCGGATCCTCGGGGGCCAGTTCACGCGGTCCAAGCCGGTGGTGAACGTCCTCGGCACGGAGATGTACGTCGGGTACATGAACGTCCTCCAGGGCCTGGAGTGGCAGGGAAAGCTCGACTCGATCGACATCAAGACCCAGACGCTTCCGCTTCTGTCCGACGGGAGCACCAGCGACTCGAGCTACATCTATCTCTGGCGGTACGGAGACGAGATCGACAAGCAGTCCAGCCGTCTGGTGTACACGTCACTGAATCCGGCGGCCGGCAACAGGATCTTCTTCGACTACGCCGGCTGCAGCGGCGCGGGCGGCAACTGCGTCACGGCCGCGGGGTGGAACACCAACACTCCGTCGGACCAGACCGCGCTGGAGACGCTGATCGACGGCGCCTCGGTCCCCAACGCCAGGGAGACCATCGCCTTCCTGCTCAACCCGGGCGCCTTGGCTGCGGATGGCGGCGTGACACCGTCGCCCGAGTTCTTCCTCGACGGCGTCACGCCGAAGACCTCGCGCGCGTCCGACATCTACCACGCCGTCCCGGCCATCATCGAAGGAGCGTCCCAGAGCACCACCTGGCCCGATCCCACCGAATCCGGCGCCTACTCCGGCTTCCGCACCGACGTCGCGAACCGGGCGAAGACCGTCTACATCGGCGCGAACGACGGCATGCTCCACGCCGTCTCGGACAACGTCACCGTCAACGCCGGCGGCTTCCCCGTCGCACAGACAGGGGCAGGCCAGGAGTCCTGGGGGTACGTGCCGAAGCAGCTGCTGCCGATCCTGCCTCAGATGCGTGCCCAGCACACGTTCGGGGTGGACAGCAGCGTCGCGGTCGCCGACGTCTGCGGCCCCGGGTTCAGCTCCATCCCCTGCACGTTGAAGGATGGCTGGCGGACGCTCCTGGTGGGCGCGCTGGGCAAGGGCGGTGCCGGCCTCTATGCCCTCGACATCACCGATGCGGCCAACCCCGTGCCGAAGTGGGAGATCTCGGTGCCCCTCAACATGGTGAGCTCGCGCGCGTACGTGCCGCGACTCGGGGAGACCTGGGGGCCACCGGTCATCGCCCGGACCCAGACCACGACGGGGAAGCCCTGGAGCGTGTTCGTGGGCGGAGGCATCGTTCCGGGTGTGGACACGACGCAGCCATGGGGCAACCTGTTCTACGTGCTCGACGCGAAGACGGGCCAGGTCCTCACCGACGGTCCCAAGAGCGCCGCCTACACCATCTGGGACGACCCTGCCGATCCGGCGCCCAACGGGGTCGCGAGCCGGCCGACGCTGTTCCGGCCCGGCGACAACGGCCTGGTCCAGAGGGCCTACTTCAACGACACCGAGGGCAAGATCTGGCGGATGAACCTGTCCAGCTCCGACATGGACACCTGGAAGCCCGGGAACACCGCGGCCGATCCGTTCTTCGATCCGGCGAGCAGCAACCCGGTCTGCGCCCTCAACGTGAGCGGCGCGCCCACCCCCATCCTCGACGCCTTCACCGGGGCTCAGGTCGGAACCCTCACCCTGCCCATCCCCACCGTTCCCCGGCCGAAGATCTACAATCGGCCGATGATCGCGGTCGACAGCACCGGATCGGTGAACATGTACGTGGGCACGGGCGACTCGGACAACCCGGGTGACCTCGGCAAGTGGGACTACTTCTACGCCATCAGCGACGCCGGGCCCGGGTGTGGCGCTCCTCTGTTCGTGCTCCGGTTCGCCCTGAGCGAGAAGGTCCTCTCCGAGCCGGCGTTCCTGAACAACACCATCTTCGTGACCACCTACGCCCCGGTGAACGACATCACCAAGATCTGCGAGGTCGGCCACGGGTACCTCTACTCCTTCGACGCCCGGACCGGCCTCCCGGTGCTCGCCCTCAAGGACCCGTTCAACGGCAACACGCCGGTGTCCAGGCTCGATCTCGGTGACACCCGCAACACTCAGCTCAAGGAACGGGGCATTCCCAGCACGCCGGTCGTCCGGGGCAACAAGCTCTACGTGGCAAACGAGCGCGATCCGTCGCACCCGCGGCAGATCGACCTGGTGGGCTCGCCGCTCACGGTCAAGGTCCGGGGATGGCAGCGCGTCAAGTGATCAGGCGGAGGGGCTTCACCCTCGTGGAGCTCATGATCACCGTGGCCATCTGCGCGGTGCTCATCGCGATGGCCGCCAGCGCGCTGACCAGCGCCCGGAAGGTCGCGCGGGTGGGCGGACAGGCACGGCTCATCCTCCAGCGGCTGCAGTCGGTCAGGACCTCCGCCGTCGGCCAGGGCGCGGCCCAGGGCTACTACTTCGGCCCGAACGGGCCAGCCGCCCCCGTGACTCCGGACACCAACCAGTCGTTCGTCTTCTGGAAGACGAACCCGTCGGACCTCGTGGTGAGCTACGCGCCGCTCACCGACCGTCTGGACGGCAACCGGGACACCCTGCCGTACAGCGGGGCAGTGTCACTGGTGACGGTGGACGGCACGGTGAGCGGATCGACGGTCTTCCAGCCCGCTCCGCTCACCATCGGCTTCAACATGAATGGGCAGGCGACGGTGACTCCCGGCGGGGGTTTCCCGTACTGCATCCGGATCACCGACACCACCGAGCCGGTGATCGTCCGCTACGTCATCCTCTTCAACGATGGAACGACCAAGGTTCAGGGCGATGAGACCTGGTGTCCGTAGAGCGCGAGGGTTCACCCTCCTCGAGGCGCTGGTGGCAGGCGCAATCTTCTTCGTCGCCGTGGTGGCGATCTCCCTCATCTCGGTGCGCGGGGCCACGAACGCCTCGCGCGGGCTCCGGTACGCGCAGACCGCCCGGGTCGCCACGCAGGAGATGGAGAAGTGGTCGATGCGGGGCTACGCCGGCCTCCAGACCGCCACCGGAGGGGTGAGTCCGTGGAGCCCGGGCCTCTACCGCGTGTACGAGCAACCGGACGCCGGTGGAAAGCAGTACGACGTGACGCTCACCGTGGTGAACACCACGGGTCCGCCTCTCGGACCGCCAGGGCCGCTCCCCCCGCCCGAGCTGGGGACCGGCAGCATCGCCATCCCGTCGTTCTTCGTCAGCGTCCAGGTCGTCTCCACGCCGCCGGTCGAGGGAGGCACTCCCGTCACCGTCACCCAGGCCACCTATGTCAGCCCCAACTGAGCCACGGCGGGGCTTCACCCTGCTCGAGCTGATGGTCGCCGCGGCAGTGGGGATGGTGATCCTCACTGCGGCGATGGCGGCCTTCGACCTGCAGAGTCAGTTCGCGCGCAACACCGAGCGGCTCCTGGGCACCCAGGCCTCCGCCGGCCTCGGCCTGACCATGATGCAGCGCGATCTGGAGAATGCCGGCCTGCGGTTCCGGGGCGGAGCCCAGCCCGACGGCGGCTCCTGGGCCGTGGTGGTGCGTCCCTACGACAACCTCGACCCGGCCGCGACGCTGCTGAACGATCCGCTTGGCGGCACGAGCGTGCCGGCCGTCGCGCCTCCCCTGGGGGGCTTCATTCCCGGGACCGATGCGTTCGAGGTGCTGATGGGCTCACCCGTGGCCAGCGCGCAGCGGCTGGCGGCCCAGGTGCAGTCCGTGAGCTCGGTGGCGCTGCCCCCCAATCAAAAGCAGGTGAAGATCAACCCGGATCCCTTTCACGTCAACGAGCTCGGTGCCGGGGGAAGCCAGGCTCCGGTGCTGATGTTCTGGAGCGACGACATCCACTGCATGGGTCGGCTGGTGGGTCCCAATCTCCCCGGCGGCGCCACCCTCCCGGCGACGGTCACGGTCCAGACGGTCAATCCCGATCTGGGCCTCTCTGCCAATCCGTGGCCCGCGAACTGCCCGGGGACCCTGATGCAGGTGGAGATCCTCCAGCAGCGTCACCGCTACCTCGTGTTCCAGACCGCGGGGAACACCGTCCCACCCGTCCGGCGTCCGGCGCGGATCGGCCTGCACATGCAGTCGAACCCGCAGTGCGATCCGCTGGCGACCGGAATTCCGTGCACCACCGACCTCGCCGCCCCGACCATGGTCTCCGAAGGCGTCGACGACATGCAGATCGCCTGGCGGATCTTCGACAGCTTCGCCCCGGCTCCGCTGACCGTCGGCTGGTGCCAGCAGAACACCACCGACCCGAGCTGCGGCTTCGAGGTCCCGGGTGCGAGCTGGACGCCGGTCATCACATCGCGCGCGGCAGCGATCTACGGGGCGCAGATCTTCCTCTCCTCCCGGGGCCAGGAGGTGTTCATCCGGAAGAACGAGCCGGTCCCGCCCCTCCTCAACCACGTCCCGGCGACCCCCATCGACGGGGTCGTCCGGTCCCTCATGCAGAGCTCGGTGCTCTTCCGGAACTCGGTGACCCCATGAACGCAAGGGCTTCCCGGGGCTTCGTGCTCCTCATCGTGCTGGTCGCGGCGGCGGTCCTCTCGCTCATCGCCGCCTTCATCTACAGCCGGACCGAGAACCAGCTGATCCTCAGCGTGGCCTCGCGCGGGCAGAGCATCGCCTCGGCCCGGGCCACCCTCGCCGCCGAGCGACAGCTGGCCATCTACCGCGCGGACTATCCGGCGGCCCTGACCACCCTGACCCCCACCAGCGACTACGCCACGGCCAAGCTGAACAACTGGACCGGCGACGTCCGGTTCCAGGACCTGAACAAGACCGGCTGGCCGGCGCTCGACGTCTCGAACGGTGGTGGCGCCAACTGGTGCACCGAGAGCTGGCTCATGAGCCGCGGGCCCACCGTCTCGCCGTGGACCGTGGTGGAAGCGTTCGGCTTCTACGGCTACACGGCGGTGGTGCCACCGGCGGCGCCCTTCGTGCACTGTGTCGCGCAGGGAAACCCGGGCATCGTCTTCTCGCACATCACGATGTACCTGGAGACCCCCCCCGGGGCAGGGAACGCCGCGCCGAACGGAGGCCCGGGCTCGGGCACCGGTCCGGTGGGCGGTTCCTAGGGCTGGGCGCCGCTCCGGGCCCGTAGCCGCTCGCGGATGACCCGCTCCAGACGCTGCACCACCTCGGAGAGCGGGAGCCCCGAGCTGTCCACCCGGACCGCATCCTCGGCGGGCTTCAGGGGGGCCAGGGCGCGCGAGGAGTCGTCCCGGTCACGCTTGTTCTGGTCGGAGAGCACCGCGTCCAGCGTGCTCTCGCCGCCCTTCTGGAACAGCTCCTCGTAGCGCCGGCGGGCCCGCACGTCGGGGCTGGCCTCGAGGAAGAACTTGAGGTCCGCGTCGGGGAACACCACGGTGCCGATGTCCCGTCCCTCGAGGACGGCGCCCACCGGCGCCTCCAGGGCGAGCCGCCGCTGAAGGCCCAGGAGTCCCTCACGGACGACCGGCCGTGCGGACACCGCGCTGGCCAGGAGCGAGATCTCCGGGGTGCGGATCTCCGCCGAGACGTCCTCGCCGTCGAGGTAGACCCGGTTGTCGTCCCCGGTGGCCTTGAAGGAGATGCGGATCCGCCCCAGCAGGGCCCCCAGCGCCGGATCATCGTCGGTGGCGATCCCCTGCCGCCGCGCCGAGAGCGCCACGGTGCGGTACAGCGCTCCGGTGTCCACGAAGGACAGGCCCAGCCTGCGGGCGAGCAGCTTGGAGACGGTGCTCTTCCCCGCTCCGGACGGCCCGTCGATGGCGACGATGAGCGGGCGCATGGCTCAGGCGCCGCCGGTGAACGGGCCCATGGCGCGGAACTTCCGGTAGCGGTCCTCGACCAGGGCCGGGCCGTCGAGGAGCAGGAGCGCCTGGAGATGCTTGCGCAGCACGCGGCCGACGGACTCGGCGGCCCGTGCCGGATCGCGGTGCGCGCCGCCGTCGGGCTCGGGGACCAGCTCGTCCACCACCTCGAGCTCCAGGAGGTCCCGGGCGGTGAGCTTGAGCGCCTCGGCCGCCTTCTCCGCCTTGGTGGTGTCCCGGTAGAGGATGCTGGAGCAGGACTCGGGGGAGATGACCGAGTAGATGCTGTTCTCCAGCATCAGCACCCGGTTGGCGACGGCGATCGCCAGCGCGCCGCCCGAGCCGCCCTCGCCGATGACCACGCTCACCACCGGAACGTGGAGGCGGCTCATGACCTCCAGGTTCACGGCGATGGCCTCCGCCTGCCCGCGCTCCTCGGCGCCGATGCCGGGGTAGGCCCCGGGAGTGTCGACGAAGGTGAGCACCGGACGGCCGAAGCGGTCCGCGAGCTCCATCAGCCGGCGCGCCTTCCGGTATCCCTCGGGGCGAGGCATCCCGAAGTTCCGGAGCATGTTCTCCTTGGTGTTCCGACCCTTCTGGTGGCCGAGGAGCATCACCGGCCGCCCGTCGAGCCGCGCCCAGCCGCCGACGATGGAGGGGTCCTCGCCGTAGGAGCGATCCCCGGCGAGCTCGAAGAAGTCGGTGAAGAGCAGCTGGACGTAGTCCAGGAAGTACGGTCGCTGGGGGTGTCGCGACAGCTGCGTCACCTGCCAGCGCGAGAGGTCGCTGAAGATCTCCGACTGGAGCCGCCGGGCCTTCTTCTCCAGCTTCTGGATCTCCGCCGTGAAGTCGGCCGTCGCGGACAGCGACTTCAGCTCATCGATCTTCCGTTCGAGCTCCAGCAGCGGTCGCTCGAAGTCCAGGGCGAACGAAGGGGCCGCCACGAGTGTCAGTGCTCAGGCAGCCCGCGTCTTTGCCTGGGTCGCGGTGAGCGCGTACCAGGCCGTGCGGAAGGACTTCAGCTCGCGGAGGCCCGCAGGATAGCGACCCAGGGCCGGGGCGACGGTGACGGTGAGGCCGATCTTCTTCTCCAGCGCCTTGGCCACGTTGTGCTCCTGGCGCCGGCGCTCCTCGGCCGCGGGGTCGGTGGTCTTGGGCAGCACCCGGTTCACCAGCACCCTCTCCACCGCCAGCTTCTTGCCCTGCAGCTCCTCGACGATGCGCTCGGTGCGGGCCGCGGCCAGCTCCTCGCCGCGGGTGACCACGACGAACCGCGCCTCGGCGGGGTTCACCACCGCCGCCTCGAAGCGGTTCACGTGCTTGAGCAGGGCGGAGGCCTCGTCGGCCAGCTCGCCGAGCCCCTTGGTCCGGTACTTCACCAGCACCGCCAGGAGGTTGGTCAGCCAGGTACGGGCGAGCTCCGGAACCTCGAGCAGCCGCACGCCGGTGGACGAGGCGACCGGGTCCACCACGATGCGCTTGAAGCGCTCCTGGACCAGCGCGTCGGTCAGGACGCTCACCGCCGCCAGGTCCTCCAGTCCCGCGGGGACCACGTCGAGCAGGTTCCGGAGCACCTCGCGGTCCGTCCCCTCCTGCTTGCCGAAGGACTCGAAGACCTTCTCCGCCTTCTCCCGCCAGCGCTTGCGGAGCGCGTTGAACCAGCCGGGCACGTCCAGCTCGCGGGCGTAGAGGCCCTTGGTGCCCTTCACCTGGGTCTCGGTGTCGGTCAGCCGGCTCTGGAGCACGTCGGACAGCCCGTGCGCAGGGTCCACGCTGATCAGCAGCACCGGCCCTTCCTTCTCGGTCAGGGTGACCGCGGCGGCCGCGGCGCAGGACGACTTGCCCACCCCACCCTGGCCCACGAAGAAGATGAGCCGGGTCGGCGGCAGCGGCGGCGCCGCGATGGGCGGCATCGACGGGGCACGCACCAGCGCCGGCGGACCCTCGGCCGCGCTGAACTCCAGCGCCTTGGTCTCCCGCCCGCCGGCGATCTCCTTGGCGAACGGACGCAGCCCCTCGAGGCCCTTGGGAGCCTCGACCCGGCGCTGCACCAGGTGCACCGGGATGGCCTTGTCGAAGGTCTGGAACTTCCGGACGTGCGGCGCCTGCAGGCCGCGGCGGCCGGCGAAGGCGGGCGAGCTGGCCCGCTCCTCCACGGCGTTGACCACGATCTCGGAGACCGGAATCCCGCGCTCGCGGAGCCCGGTGAAAAGGGCCTTGGCCTGCGCCTCGCCCACCGGCTCGGCCTGGGCGACGAGATGGAACGCGGTCCGTGCCGGGTCCTTCACCAGGGCCCAGAAGCGGTCGAGCTCGGCCACGAGCTGGTCGAGCGGCGTGTCGCCCGCGGGGGCGGCGTCCTTCTTCTTCCCGGCCGGCTTTTCACCCCGGGCCAGGGCGATTGCCCGGCGGAGGATGGTCGCGGTGTCGAAGAGGCGCAGCGTGGGACCGGTGCCGGCCATGTCGACCACGGCCCGGTCGAGCTTCCCCGACTCGAGCTGGGCGACGACGTCCAGCAGCCCGAAGAGGGGCTCGAGCCCGGGAACCACACCGGACACCAGCTTCCCCACATCCTCGTCGGACAGGAGCAGCCCCTTCAGGGCACCGGTGGCCAGCGCGGCGCGGACCGCCTCCACCCGGGCCTGGACCGACTCGGTCTCGAACTCGTAGGCGGACAGGCCGCCTTCCCCCTTGCCCGGAACCAGCTTGGTGGGCTTGCCGGTCAGGCGCCTCTTCCAGACGTCGGAGAGGGCCTTGGTGGGCTCGCTGCTGCAGAGGAGGACCGACTCCTTGGGGGCAGCATCGGTCAGGGTCAGGGCGAAGGCAGAGGCGAGGGTGCTCTTGCCTGCGCCTCCCTTTCCTCCGAACAGGTGCAGAACGGGTCCGTCACGCATGGGTAGATGTGTGCTGTCCTTGCAGCAGCGAAGCCGTAATCCCGCTGCCGCCGCCGTACGA
>Ga0081540_1004762_pt1 | contig 10246 bp, 11 predicted proteins | sample TabmetS2T1R1_FD_71024 | JGI IMG/M metagenome (GOLD analysis project Ga0081540, IMG submission 71024) | Tabebuia heterophylla rhizosphere microbial communities from the University of Puerto Rico - S2T1R1 | ecosystem: Host-associated > Plants > Roots > Rhizosphere ... | reverse complement strand
TCGGTATCCACCGCGACCTGTACGTTGTAGCCGACGACGCCGGAGCCCCGGCCGCTCGTCGCCATTGAGCGACTGTCGGGATCAGTCAGGGAGATTTGCTGATCGGGCGACGCAAGCATCTGCTTCTCATAGACGGCAAGCTTGCCCATTTGCTCCTTCAGCTTCGACAGCTTCTCGGTAAGCCTTGTTACCTTCGCAGCCAGTGCTTCCGTCGGCTCCTGCCGGTCGGCCGTGTCAAGCTGGCTCAGATAGCGAGCGACGCTCTCCTCAAGCTGAGTGCGCCGCCGTTGTACCTTCGCCTTGGTGAAGTTCTTATCCCGATTGTTGACGGCCTTGAACTTGCTGCCATCAATGGCAACACTCGCCGTCGCGAGAAGGCCCATCTCACGGCAGAGTTCGACAAAGCGCGCACAGACCTTGCGGAACGCCGGGCCGTTGTCTTTGCGGAAGTCCGCAATCGTCTTGTGGTCAGGGGCGAGCCGACCCAGTAGCCACATGACCTCGACATTGCGTCCAGCCTCTCGTTCAAGACGCCGGCTCGACTGCACCCGGTTCAGATAACCGTAGATGTAGAGCTTCAGGAGAACCGATGGATGATACGAAGGCCGACCGGTTGCCGCAGGCTCGATCCCCACGAAGCCCACCTCGGCCAAATCGAGTGCATCGACAAACACGTCGATCACACGAACAGGGTTGCTCTCATCAATGAAATCATCGAGGCATTCGGGCAAGAGCGTCCATTGACCCTGATCCGCCTCTTCAACGAAGCGCCCCATCGATTCCCCCGAAAGAATCACAAGAGAATCATAACAGCAGCACGGCGTTTTCACACAGCCAGGCTCAGAAGCAGAAATCCAGACGTACGCTGCCCAACGCCCGCTCCACTCCTGAAAGCGGACGTTAAGTCGCCGCATCGAGCGTTTGCAACGGGCCAGAGGCGAAGAACACCGGGAATTACAGCTTGACCTTTCGTGGGCTCTGATCCGCTCAAAAGTGAACTTGTTCACAGTAGTTCACCACGGGTAGGGCTAACATGCCCACCAAAAGCGCACAGGCACCATCCTGCCCATGGAGTGCTCGATGAGCGACCGATGTTGGCCGTACCTCGCTGTCGTCGCATCCATCGTCTTGGCGATATCCGTTGCCTACGGCTTTGAGCTCAAGTGTCAAAGAGAGCTTGCATTTCAGCGTTCGTTTCCATCCGCTCTATCAGAGCTAATTGTGGGAAGTGAGCCAATTAAGTGTTGGTCCAATAAATAATCGCCATTGAACTTATGCTGAACGGCACGACCGCATCCGTGCGGTGTTGTCTTTGGTGAGCCGGCCTCTCAAATCTTACGTTCGTGCATCAATCAGGCTGCGAACCGTCGCGGTGTTGCGACATCGAATACCGACAATAGAGGTTCGCTTCTGCTATAGAAACACTACTACGCATGCAATTGCGGGAGGCGGTGCAACTCGGATTCAGCAGCAGCCTCGCCTTTTCGCGATCGATAAACTCTTAGAACACCTTCCGATGCTTCAGCATTGAGACGAGCAAATTGGTCTTTCATGCTATCCAAGCGTCCGGTAGAAATTCGGTGATTACTTGCGCCAAGAAACAGTAACGACATCGCGGTTTCCCACGAGAAATTGAGAGCCTTGGCCAGCACCAAGGTCAATTCGCTCTTGTTGTCCAGCAATGCTCTCTCCACCACCTCTGCCGGCAACGAACACAGCAGTGATAGTCCTACAGTGACTTCTGCGGTTTTGTGGGATAGCGCGTATTCTAATATGCTTCTCTCATTCAAATTGCCCGACTGATACTGCAACGCCATGGTCCGCTTCGCGTGGAAGTAATCCTTCGACGCCGGGCCGAACTTAGAATGCAAGGTACCCGCAAGATCGGTCACCGATGTTTGAATGAGCGCTGCTAAGTCGGGACGTTCGCGCTCAAGTTTCGTTTTCACGTCTTGTGAAGCCTTGGATATCAGCTGATGAAAAACGTGCCTTGGAATGTCCTTCCGCAGCCCGAGGTTCTCGGCCAGGATCGAATCATTCTGGGAGCGTTTGACCATATGAAGGAAGCCGAAATTCGAGAACCGCGCGCCACTATTTGTCGCGACTGAGTTCACCACCTCTTTGCTGCCGCGCGTCACAAGTTCGTCCGTAACGCTTTCGGCCAATGCTTTCCGCTTCGAGATGGCGAGAAGATGGACCTCGCCCTTGCATCGGATATTGGCAATCAGAGTCTTGGAATCGAGCTGTTCGGAATGGCGGAGGACAGGGCCGGCGACAGCGATCGAATCGTCGAATGCAAGCCTTCTAATCACATTGGTTGGAGCATTGGTGCTATGGGCAAGCCGCTTTGCCAGCCGGGCGCGAGCCACAACTTCGATCTCTTCGGCCAATTTTCCGATCACCTCGCCAAATATCCAGATATCATTATCCGAGTACCGGCCCGCTATCAGCAAATCGGTCGCATGCCACAGGGCTCGCTCGCGGCTTTCAGCCGATCCCTTAACAATGGCGTCGTCCAACTCCTGGAGGATCGATGTAGCTTCCGGCATCGCCAAAACCCCAATTAACCCACGTGAGAACTAATTTTCGACCTCGATATCGCGCCCCATTCTATGAACAGACCGAGGAACAGCTTATCTCGCTTTCCATTGAGGACCCCGTTTGGTCCGACCGGAAGCTTATAAGGCAATTGTCAAAAATTTTAGGGAGACTTCCTTCGCATTTTGATGCGATTGCTACCGTTCATTAACCGAAGCGCATCGAAGTAGCCTACCTACTTCCCAACTACCACTGACCGATGGCAAACCTTTACGAGCCAGTTTTCACGGACTCGCCAACGCAATTTCACCATCTGTCATGTAGTGATTGACCCGTTCGTTGATCAGATCATCCTGATGGTCGGTAGCCATCGCCCGAACAAGCGCGCACCATTCAAGACGCTGGCGAGCCGTGGAATTGCGAAGCGGCCATCGAAGCTTCGGTGTAGACCGGCCAGTTACCAGGTTAGCAGCGCTCAGGCTAGACCCTTATCTATCAGCCAAGTTTGTCCGATCACCCCCACCTTTTTCCGAAGGCGGGTGATTCTACCTGATCGACTTTCCAATCAAAGAAATCATAATTGCCAGACCACGCCAAGATCTCGGTCGCGCAAACCTCACAGCTGAAGCTGCCCGAATGCTTGTATGGATGGTGCTCCCTCGTCGCGGTGTAAGGCAGCCCGCAACTGGGACAGCTAAAATACTCGGTCGTCCAAATACTGCTTGCCATCCCCGAATTATGCGACACCCCAAACATCTGTTCCAGCCCAGAAGCTTCTCACGATAAATGACCCACTACCATAATTTGGCGCGTGCCGACCAACTGGTAGCGCTTTGTTAACTTCAAAGATTCTGAACGCGTGGATCGGCGTGATCATCGTCCGCTTCTGGGCGGCCGCGGTCGCCCGTCTTTCGGGCTAATTACATCTCGGCGCAGCGAGCCAATATCTGATTTGCAATCATACGAACTGGCAATTTCTGATTGGTTGCCGCAATTTTGCGATCGTGAAACCATCTCGTTTTCAACAGCCGATTCCTATTGATAGAAATGCCAAACAACCAGAGCGAACCCAAGGGTTTGGACAGAGACCTAGATTGCGTAAAATGTGGTTCGAAGATGCACTTTTCCTGCATCGAGCCGCACAAGCCGGACTTCGTACATCACGTCTACGAATGCAGACAATGCCGAAGCACGCAAAGCTTTGTCACCGCTGTCTGACGTCCGCCATCGCTGAGTGGTTGGCTTGCTCTCGTCAATGAAATCATCGAGACGGTCGGGCAAAAACGTCAATTGCCCGCGACCCGCCTCTCCAACGAAGCGCCTTATCATTTCCCCCTCAGAATCACGGGAGATTCTTAACAGCAGCAGGCGTTTTCACGCCGCTAAGGTCAAAACCGGAAGTGCCTCCGCGGACGCGGCATGCCGACAGCAGACATCGGTACGCCCACCGCCAGGTCCGTTTCGTGCCACAAGCGGAAGTGGTCTCGATACATCGCGCAAGATCTTTGACCTGCCATAGGGCCGAGAAGGTCTTTGAGCTTGTAGACGCGAGGGTAGAGCTGCCGCGGATCCGCAACTGCCTTGTGAGCATGCCAGTTCCGGAGTAGGCTCCCCTTAATCCGATTGATGCGTTGCTTGCGTTGCGCTCGTGAGGGAGCGTCGTGAGTTTATAGCCTGGTTTGCTTGCATCCGAAGGCCGCTCCACTCGGACATTTGCAATATTTCTAATCGAGATAGGTGCAAGATGAAGCCCTCATATGATGCGAAACATTTCTCCAATCTTACTTCGTGCAATCGGCGAACCGTTTTGCGAGGAATCGCGGGCTCATTAACTCCCCCTGCGCTGATCGCTTCTACAGACGCTTTCGCCAATGCAACGCGGGGCGTCACTTTGGCTGCCGCCGAGAGTGGCAGTACGCAACATGAATTGACCCATCGAAGTGTTTCTGTAAACGGGCTGCGCTTGCACATCGCTGAATCGGGTCAAGGTCCGTTAGTGCTGCTCTGCCACGGTTTTCCGGAATGTTGGTATTCCTGGCGGCATCAGTTGCGGGCGCTTGCAGAAGCAGGCTTTCACGCCGTGGCTCCTGACATGAGAGGATTCGGCCAAACGGACGCCCCTGAGGAAATTGCGGAGTACACGATCGGCCACAACGTTGCGGATATGGTGCAATTGGTGTCAGTACTCGGAGAAAAACAGGCGGTCATTATCGGCCATGATTGGGGCGCGCCGGTTGCTTGGACTTCCGCGCTGTTGCGGCCCGACATTTTCCGCGCGGTTGTTGCGATGAGCGTGCCGTATCGCGCACGTCCAGTTGCCGCTCCGATGAAGGCACTTCGCGATGCCGGGACCACTAACTTCTATCAGCTATATTTTCAAACGCCTGGTGTCGCGGAGGCCGAATTCGAGCGTGATGTCGATCGCAGCGTGCGGACACTCCTTTACGGGACCGGCGTATCCCTGATGATGAAACCCGGAAAGGGTTTCTTGGAGGACGCAACCATACCGCAGCAATTGCCATCTTGGCTGACGGATGAGGATATTTCTTACTTCGTCGAAACTTATAAACGCAGTGGCTTTCGCGGTGGTTTGAACTGGTACCGCAATATCGACCGCAATTGGGTGCTTTCGGGAGGCTGGGATGGGATGAAGGTTCTGCAACCAGCGCTCTTCGTTGCGGGAAGCAACGATGGAGTGATAAAGTTTATGGCTAACGCGCTTGAGGAGCTGCCTACCACAGTACCGGGATTGAAGAAAACCCTTATCTTGCCCGAAAGCGGTCATTGGATTCAGCAGCAACGGCCGGCGGAAGTGAACGCCGCAATAGTTGAATTTTTACGATCGGCTTAGGCCAAATGCATCGAAGAATGGTTATCGGCCCCAGCCATGGCTGCGGGTCTCGCCCAATTGTAGTACTCGCTCATCCTTCTTCGCTGATTTCCGGCGCAGCAAGCTAAGATAGGTTGCTCTTGCCCTTTCCAAAATCGCCCATGCGCGCTCCGGATCCATGCCGATGTCGGATATGGGTCATTTTCGACCGACGCTGCGGGCTTCGGCCGCCGTTCGATGTCTGCTTTTCCCCGAAAGCGACCTGCTTACTGCGCGGCAACGAAATGACGCGATGGGCCAGAAACGGACCTGACCGATTGGCCTGGTGATGTCCGTTCACGGGGGGGCAAAGCAGACTTCGTGCGAGAGACCGCCGACTTCCGGCTTAGACCCCCAGCGGACATCCGACTGATAAGGCCATTCTATCGCACAAAGGGCGTCCGATGGCATCAATGCACCCCGGAAATGAAATAGCTCCAAGCGGTGGCCAATATTATACTGGTGCTACTGGAATTGCCGTTTCAAACGTTCGTAGAAAGATTGTTGCGACCAGTCAGGGAGGACATCTGATGACGACCATGTTTGTTAGACACACGGTTTCCGACTACAAGACCTGGCGGAAGGCATACGACGATTTTGCTCCGGTTCAGAAGGCGGGGGTGTAACTGCCGAGGCTGTCTACCGAGCAGTCGAAAATCCCAATGACATCACAGTAACTCACGAGTTTGCCACGATTGAAGCTGCGCAAGCCTTCGCGGAGAGTGCTGAATTGAAGAATGCCATGCAGAATGCGGGAGTGGCGGGAGCTCCAACGATTTGGTTTGCAAAAATGGTTTGAAGTATCGATCCCGGCCAAGTGCCGAGACTGTTTTGTTGTGGTGAGCCATGTCTCCCGTTGGCACACTTGAGACATGCCGGGCCGGTCTGACGGAGTCCGTTGTCGGGGCGGCTAAAATAACGCGAATGACCCGAGCCGACATTTTCGGAGCGGCACCAATGTACACTATCGAAGCAAGCCAATGCATCGCCGCCCCTGCGGTTGGTCCTGCCGAGAGGCGCGCAATGCGTATATCGGGCGCGAAACGCACAAAGGTTTCAGCTGCAGGAGGTACCCATCCTGACAGTGACAGCTGGTGACTCAACCAAAATAAGCTTGGTGGACCTCTTTGGCCTTGGCGAGTTCGCAAGACCGCAGACCAACCTAGCCGCTCGCAGCGCGGTCCAGCTCGGCGAGGTCGAGGTTGCGATCGGGGCCGTGTGGAACCACCGTCTGACCGGGCTCGAGACGGAGATGGATGCCATCGAGATGCACGGTGACGATATCTGGTTCGAAAGACACTAGGTTGGCGATGCGGCGAACCTCGGGATAGACGTCGGGATACGACCATGCCGCCTGACGCGCGTCGCCAATCGAGTAGTAGCTGCACAGTCCCTTGTAGGGGCAGAATGTCTGGAGTTTCACGGGCGTGAGGGCGGACTCATCGATGTCGTCGCGTGGAACGTACCAGCGCGGCGCGAAGCCGGACTCGCAGAGTACCCGCGGTCGCTTGCTGTCGGCGACGATCCGGTCGCCGCAGCGGACCACGAGGTTGCGGGAGGTCTGGCGAATGTCGATGCGATGGTAGGGGTCCGCGGCATGGCCGAGGATGCGTTCGTCTTCCTCATAGAAGGCGTCCATGGCGCGCCAGGCAAAGGCGACGCGTCTCTGCAATTCGCCGGCGTGCGCGGGCAGGCCAGTGTGCTGCCACGCCCCCCGCGCGGCGACATGCTGCTCGTTCGCGCGGACGCTGAACCAGGACGTGAGTCCGAGATCGGCGTGCTGGGTCGTATGCTCGGTGCGTTCCAGGACATTCGGAGCAACGTCGGCTTCCGGAAAATAGGCGACCGGATAGCGGCCCGGCTCGAACAGCAGAAGAACATTCTCGCTCTCGGCGATCCAACGTTCTCCAAAGCGCACGCGCATGCGCCGGCGCAATCGCTCGACGTACATAAGCTTCTTGGGCAGCGGTTCGGGTACGATGAACTTGCCGACTGGTCCGGTTGAGAGCGGACCTTGTTGCCAGGATAGTCGTAAGCGCTTAGCCGCCACCCTATTGACGCAGGCTTGACGCTTTGCGGAATCGCCACGGCATGAGGTCTTCGATTCTGCTATGGGGATGACCGTCGATGATTGCCTCGAGTGTTTCGGCGATGTAGGCGGCCGGGTTGACGTCGTTGAGCTTGCAGGTGGCGACGATCGACGCAAGCAAGGCCCAATTTTCAGCTCCGACCTCATGACCGGCGAAGAGCGCATTTTTTCTGGTCAGGCAGACTGGCCGGATGGCGTTCTCGACCGGGTTCGTGTCGAGCTCGAGGCGCCCGTCTTCGAGGAAGCGGGTCAGCCCCTGCCAGTGATTGAGCGCGTAGCGGATGTCCTCGGCGAGCGTCGAACCACTGGAGATCATCGACAGCTGTTTCTCGAACCACGGCTTCAACGCGGCGACGATGGGCAGCGAATGCTCCTTTCGCGCGGCCAGCCGGATTTCCGGCGATGAGCCGCGTACCGTGGCTTCGATGGCGTAAAGCTGTGCGATGTGCCGAACGGCGGCCTCGGCGATCGGCGATTTGCTGTTGCGGACCAACTTGACGAAGCGCCGGCGCAAATGGCTCCAGCAATGCACGAGTGTCCACGGCCCTTGCGGACGAGCGACTTCGGTTAGTCGGTCATAACCGTCATAGGCATCGCATTGCAGGAAGCGCCCGTTAAAGCCGTCCAGGAACTGCTCAGCGAAGGCACCGCTGCGGCCGGTAGCATATCGGAACAGCACGATCGGCGGACTAGGGCCGCTGTGGCCGCGGTCGTCGGACACGGTCGCCCAGAAGTAGCCTCTCTTCGTTTGGCCACGCCCGGGATCGAGCACCGGCGCCGTGGTTTCGTCCATGAACAGACGATCCGCCATGGCCAGCCGGCGGCGCATGTGATCCGCGATGGGTTGGAGATGGAAGCAGGCGCGGCCGGACCAGTTGCCGAGTGTCGCCCGATCGAGCCGGATCCCCTGGCGCGCGTAGATCTCGGCCTGACGGTAAAACGGCGTATGGTCGCCGAACTTGGAGACGATCACGTGCGCAATCGCCGCTTCGGTCGGCAGCCCGCTGGGCACGAGGTGCTCCGGTGCGTGCGCCTGCACGACAGGGCCCGAGCAGCGGCGACAGATGTATTTCGGGCGACGCGTGACCAACACGCGCCATTGCGCCGGGATCACGTCGAGGCGTTTGCTGACGTCCTCGCCGATCTTCGTCATGGCGCCGCAACCGCACGGACAGAGCGTGCTCGCAGGCTCGATAATCCGCTCCACCTGCGGCAAATGGGCAGGCAAGCAGCCGCGATTGCGATGAGAGTCTTGACCCGTCGCGTTCCGCGATCGGCCCTGGATGACCGCCTCGGCTCTTTCCTGCGCCGCGTCGAGGATTCCTTGCGCGATCTCCACGTCTTCGAGCGGCAAATGATACTGATCCGGTCGTAGCTTCTCGGACTTCGCGCCGAACTTGTCGCGTCGTAATTCGCCGAGAATGACCTCCAGCCGGCGCCGCGCTTCCTCCGACGCCGCCAGTGCCCCCTGATGCTCGCTCAAGGCCGCCCGCGTTTGCGTCAAAAGCGCCTTCAGGCGTTCGTTTTCGTCACGCAGCGCCGCGATGCTCATGCGCTATTTCGAGCACATCGCCGCTGCGCGTGCCACGTTCAAAATAGCTTCCGAGTCATTCTGCCGCAGTTATCCCGCTGCCTGCGGGCGCCGTGCTTCCTGCGGGCGGACCAACCTCCAATCCAACCCCTCGAATAAGGCCGCGAACATCGCCGGCGACATCCGCATCACGCCGTCCGCGATCGTTGGCCAAACAAACTTGCAACCTTCGAGACGCTTGTGCACCAATACCAAGCCCGTTCGATCCCAGACCAAAATCTTGATCCGGTCCGCTCGTTTCGATCGGAACACGAAGGCTGCGCCGCTGAACGGATCGAGACGAAGCATCTCCTGCACCTTCGCAGCAAGCCCATCATGGCCACAGCGGAAGTCAATCGGCCGTGTTGCCATGTAAATCTTCAGATCAGAACAGGCCGTGATCATTGTGACGCTCGTACCGCGCGGATCACCCGAGAAAGCTGCTCGCCGTCTATAGCCGTCTCCGTCCGCAACACGACATCGCCGATCGCTATCTCAAGCTTGATCGTCGGAACGTGACGCTCCTCCAACGCACGTCCCACGACCAGCGGCGCGAACGTCGGCTGCGACGCCTCGCACGGCGGCAACATGCCTCGCTGTCGAAAGCGCCGTCGCCAATCGTAAATCTGCCAGCGCGTCGCTCCGTTCTTGCGCGCCACCTCCGCCACCTGAGCGCCGGGCAGCAGACTTTCGGCGACGATCCGAGCCCGCTCGGCGTCGGAACGCACACGACGCCCGGACGGTCCTTCAAGCACTTCCAGCCGGCTCACCGGCCGTACCGATGAGCCGTCCAAATGGACGTCCTTTTTGCTGTCCAATCCCATCCAAACCTCCGCTTCAAGCCGGAGGCTTCTTCGCACATTCATTTCAACTCTGAAGCCAGGGTATCGGCTTCGCGCTTACGGATAGTCCCACTGCGCTCTCCTTATTGGCTTGATGATTGGCACCATCAGAGGTCGGACGTGAAGAGCTCAAGATGCCTTTCGATAGTCAGGCACGGGCGCGCTTCACCATGAAAGTGAGCAAAGCCTGCGCGTCCGGAAGCTAGAGTCATGAAGCCGCAACGGCGCTGGTCACCTTTTGGTCAGCCGTCCGAGCCTGCACGTTTGCGAGGAGCGGCCCCAACCCTTCCGCAAAGGTGAGGTGAGCAATCACGGCATCGCGCAGCTTCGTATAGGGC
>Ga0081540_1004761_pt1 | contig 10246 bp, 5 predicted proteins | sample TabmetS2T1R1_FD_71024 | JGI IMG/M metagenome (GOLD analysis project Ga0081540, IMG submission 71024) | Tabebuia heterophylla rhizosphere microbial communities from the University of Puerto Rico - S2T1R1 | ecosystem: Host-associated > Plants > Roots > Rhizosphere ... | reverse complement strand
CAGCTTCCGAATGTTGAGCGTATTCAGCCCAGGAGCCGTCATACAAGCTGACCTGCCTAGCCCCCGCAATTTCTAGACCAAGCAAAACGACCGCAGCAGTTACACCTGAGCCACATGTAGTAGTGATAGGCCGGTTTAAGTCAACACCTTCAGCGACAAAGTATTCCCGAAGTTTCGCAGCAGATTTCAAACGGCCATCGTCAACTAGATCTGTAAAAGGTACATTAGTAGCTCCAGGCATGTGTCCGGAACTTATACCAGACCTAGGCTCCGGTAAGTCGCCGGTGAACCGGCCCGAAGAGCGCGCATCCAGAATTTGCGCGCGCTCCGCAATCATTTGCCTGATTTCAGTGAAACCTTTTACAGCATTCCGATTGAGCTTGGAATGGAAGTCGGTTGGTTTTCGTTCTGTCTCGCCTGCTTGAGTGGGAAGATTAGATTCCATCCAGGCACGGAGGCCCCCATCAAGAATGTAGACATTCTGGGCTCCAAACGTTCTGAGCATCCACCAAGCCCGTGGGGCGGAAAAAACTCCATTTTGTTCATAGATGACAATCGACATCTCATCGCTAACACCGAGCGTCGACATACTGCGAGAGAAAGCCTCGGGAGTAGGCAGCATGTGAGGCAGTTCAGTCGATTGGTCGGAGAGCTTGTCGATATCAAAGAAGACGGCCCCCGGAATGTGCTCTGCAAGATAGCGCGCGTGGGTGTCAATCTGCGGAACAATGCCGACTGGCGGAAGCGTGGCATCAAGTATGACGGTTAGAGGATCGCTGAGATGCTCAGCAACCCAGGATGCTGTAACCAGAGGATTCATCGTAATCATCGCTTTCTTTTGGTGTGTGACTTTCCTCACGTCCGGGAAAATCTAGCCTAGGAAAAGCTTTCGCAAACCGCACGCAGCCAAATTGCAATAGCCTTCGCCCCAGGATCAGGATGGCCAAGCACCCGATCTCCAAGATAACTCGACCTTCCCAAACGAGGCGTCATCTGAGCCGTCTCTTCGACCCCCCGCTCTGCCGCCTCAACAGCGACCAAAAGTGCTTCACGCGACATGCCTCTCTCCATTCTTTTGAAAGAATCTGTGAATGGAACAAGAGCATCCAGCATTGTTCGATCGCCAGCCCTCGCACCTCCTAGTTCGCTGATCGCATTACACCCTTGATCGAGGGCCTCGGCCCACTGCTCCAGCCCGATTGAATTGAAATGCTCAAGGATGTTGCCACAACGCAGAAAAAGCGTCCCATACAGCGGTCCGGATGATCCACCTAACTCGCGTCGGAGAGTATGGCCGAGTGCTTTCAAAGTAGCCGAAAGATCGTCAAGAGGATACGAACCCAACGAATCCCTCACAACTGTAGCTGCACGGTTCATACTGGCACCTAGGTCGCCATCGCCCACAATACGGTCCATTTCAGTCAGTTCAGGTTCCGCTCCAATAAGCGCTTGGCAGGCAGATTCAATGGACCGTTTTAGTCTTCGGCCAGTTTCGGTTTGCACCTCCCTTTCGGAAAAGAAATCTACGTTGGTGCTGGCACTAACCGGCAGCTTCACTTCTTGCTTACCCGGATGTTGCTTCACCAAGTTGGGCCATGCAGGAGCCGTAGTTGCAGCATCGAGCCAGCACAGACGTTCGTCATTGATACCGAGGACTGTGATTGAAATGCCTGACATATCAAGCGACGAAAGAAATGTGCCAGCATAGATTCGTTCTACATTGAATCTCTCATTCTCGAAAAAATCCAACGCGTGGCGAGCCACAATTGCGAGTTCCATCTCCGTGGTTGCCCCAAGATTGTTCACCATTACTGCCACACGTTTCTCGTCCCCGAATCTTCCATGCTTCAGAATCTCAGTCAATAGCATCTCTGTTAGTTCGTTCGCACCTAACAATTGCATTCGTTTCAGGCCAGGCTCACCGTGAATACCGAGACCAAGTTCCATCTCGTTATCGCCGAGTTCAAAGCTTCGTCTTCCGACTGCGGGTGAAGTTCCGGCAGAAAACGAAACCCCTATGGTCGCAAGAGCCTCAATCGCAGCCCTGCCTGCAGTTGCTACACCAGTTAGACACTTCCCATCAGCGGCTGCAGCTCCTACCAACTTGTGAACCAAAACTGTGCCCGCAAGGCCACGTGCACCAGTGCCTTGTCCTGCTCCTCTGAGAGCAACATCGTCATCTACGATAATCATTTCCACCGGAATGCCCTCGGCACGTGCCATTTCGGCAGCCAAACCAAAGTTCAACCGATCTCCCGTATAGTTCTTAACGACCAGCAGAGCACCAGGCTTTCCGGTAACGGCCTTGATAGCCGCCAGGACAGAATCGCTGCTCGGAGACGTAAAAACTTCTCCAGCCACTGCCGCACTTAACATGCCAGTACCGATGTAGCCCGCATGAGCTGGCTCATGGCCACTGCCGCCGCCAGAGATTATAGCCACCAGTTCATCACGAGTCTGCAGCGCATCTGTACGAATCATGACTTTGTGTCCCGCCAATCGGATCAGCCCTGGGTGAAGAATGGATAGCCCTTGCAGCATTTCTTCTACAACGTTCTCGGGACGGTTAATGAACTTTTTCATCACGAAGTCAATATACGTCGAACTGTGATTCTTGAGACAAAGCCCTTCATGAACTAGGGGCTAATCCGCCCTTCTCTGGACATCGCTTTTGTAACTGGACATTCCCAGCTTCGACATTTCACGTGGACGATCAGCCTATAGGCCAAACTTTATTTACATTCGATGTCGACGGAAGGAGGAGCGATGGTAGTTGTGAAGTGATGTATTTATTCAGAGTGTGGGAGAAGGAGCAATCCGGCTCTACGATCCGTCTGAAACCAACAGACTAATCTCGTGATATAGAATCGCGGTTATTCGGCTCTCGGCTCAGATCACGACTCGAAACAGTCGATTCGCGATCAAGAGGATACTTCTTCTCGAGGGAGACCGTCGCGATTTCTGTATTCGGAGATGTAAATGATCACAACAAGCTTTTTGCGGATACCCGCAATTATGAGCATCTATGTCTTGGCTGCCCTAGCGCACAGACCGCTCACCTCAGCAAGTATCCTGAGTGGGACGTCCCGAACGAATTCTTTTGAGATGCCCAATAAAATCACGCCAACCATAGAACGATTCGATCCGGCCTTGGATCTGATTATTCCGGCCCAACCCACTCTCGAGAAACTAGCCACAGGCTTCACTTGGACAGAAGGACCTGTCTGGATACCAGATGGCTACCTCCTGTTTGCCGAGATTCCTAGCAACAGCATCCGTAAATGGGTACCTGGCACCGGGGTAAGCATCTTCCTTCAACCTAGCGGATACAAGGATTCTGCTGCCTATGGTGGCCCTGAGCCGGGATCGAACGGCATGATTCTGGATAGCCACGGTCGACTCACCATCGCCGGTCATGCACGCAGGAATGTGTGGCGGCTGGAACAAATCGACCCCAAAGCGCAGGTTACGATTCTGGCTGACAGCTATCAGGGCAAGCAGTTGAATAGCCCAAATGATTTGGCATACAAGTCCGATGGATCGCTTTACTTCACCGATCCGCCATACGGGCTTCGGACACAACAGGACAATGATCCACAGAAGGAATTGCAATTTAATGGTGTCTATCGCATTCCGGGAGCACTTAACCAGAAACCTGGTTCACCGCCTGCACGTGAGCAACTGCAGCTCTTAGTCAGAGATTTGCCGCGCCCAAATGGAATCGTCTTTTCTCCTGATGAGAAATATCTTTACGTGAACAACTCTGAACCAAAGAAGTTCTGGATGCGCTATGCCGTGAGAAGCGATGGTACGCTTGCTGACGGCAAGGTGTTTTTCGATGCGAGCTCGGACTCCAGATCTGGATCACCTGATGGCATGAAGGTAGACCAGAAAGGAAATTTGTACAGCACGGGACCAGCAGGGATCTGGATATTTTCTGCTGATGGCAGACATTTGGGTACGATTGACATTCCGGAAAAGGCTGGAAATGTGGCGTGGGGAGACGCCAACCATCAAACGTTGTACATCGCGGCCAGCTCAAGCATTTATCGCATTACTCTGAAGATTCCCGGAATGTATCCTTCGTTCCACCATTGAGACTTTGGAAAAAAACAGCAGGGTCTCCATTGGTGGTTAACGAATCCAATCCGCTTGCCAACTCGACAAGAGCACTGCGCTCGCGTCCGAGCCGTTGGATACCAGTTGTTCTTCTTTCACTGGCTGCCCTCATCAACTATCTCGATCGTGGCAGCCTAAGCGTTGCGCTTCCCTTCGTTGGGCGCGACATGCATCTCGATCCCCTGCAACAAGGATGGGCTCTCGCTGCTTTCTCTATCGCATATACGGCTGCGCAGTTACCGGCCGGATGGTTAGTTGACCGCTTGCCACTGAAGTGGCTGTATGCAGGCGCGTTTGCTCTTTGGTGCGTCGCATCTGCCGCAACCGGATTGGCTGGAAACCTCGCGATGCTGATCTGCTTCAGGCTGCTGCTCGGGATCGGTGAATCCGTGTATCTTCCTGGTGGACTTAAATTCATCAGTGAACAGTTTGGCCCACACGAACGTTCACTTCCGTCTGCGACCTTTGATCTAGGCTGTAAGGCAGGCTTGGCTATTGGTCTCGTGATCGAGGTCTGGATCCTTCGAGTCTTCGGCTGGAGGTGGATGTTCATCTCTACGGGTTTGGCAGGCTTGCTCTGGCTGCTACCTTGGCTGCTGCTGTATCCCAAGCCTGCGCGGGCAGATAATTCCAGACAGAATGCGGCATCTTTGAAGACGTTGCGCGAACTGGTCTGTAGCCGCACTTCATGGGGTATGGCGGCAGGATTCTTTTGTTGGAACTACTACTGGTATCTCCTGGTCAGTTGGGGACCGTCGTACCTGTACACGGTGCGTCATATCCCGCTACGCTTTCTTGGTTGGGTCGCTGGACTACTCTATTTGATTATTGGCTGCAGCGAACTGGCTGGCGGATGGCTTACGGCGATCCTTCTGAAGCGCGGATGGTCTGTCACCTTTGCAGTCAAGTCCGTTATCTGCGTCGGTTTCTTACTAGGGCTGTTCGTACTACCTGCATGCCTCGTTACAGATCGAAACCTAGCAATCCTGTTTCTGTATATTTCCTCCCTGTCGGGAGTTCTGATATCCGCGATTCTAGTCGTTCCGCAACAATGCTCTCCTCCAAGACAGGTCGGCACTTACGTCAGCTTTCAAAATTTCGTCGGTAACGTTCCCGGATTTGTCGGCCCAATCATCACGGGGTGGTTGGTAAAGCGCTTTGACTCGTTCGTTCCCGCTTTCTCGTTAGGCGCTTTCGTCTGCCTTGGAGGTATCGCCTGCTATGTCTGGTGGATGAAGAATTTGAAAAATGGAGGCATTCCGGCGGGAAGTAAATCATCGGATCCTATCGTCTAAAAGCGAAAGCGCAAACTACCGTCAGAAGCTGCCAGTCCTCCGTATGGTGCTGCTCTCCCGCGCAATTCCCTTCCCTGACCTGTCCTCAAAAGGCTGTGCCTAGCCCAGCCCGTATACATCGACGGTATCGTTGTATGTGGGCAAAAAGAGCTTGCCGCCGCTAACTGTAGGCGGACAAAACTTGTTATAGACAAATTGGATATTCCATTGCTGAGAATCCCATATAGGCATCAGACGCGCGGTTCCATCGGGATTCTGGCCAAAGTTTTCCGCATCGTAGACAAGCAGGCGTCCATTTGTGACAGTCTTATTCGCATCACCATAAGGTATTGTCGCCCACAATAGAGCCGTGCCTTTTGTGCTTCCATTTGCGCTCAGGCACATGAATCCCCCAGGCATGCCACCGGGATTCTGAGTTACGGTCGCACTCGCAATCTCTTGTCCTTGGGCGAGAAATTTCAGACCGCTAGCATTAACAGTCCATACCCGACAAACCGAGTTTTCTCCCCAGCAGAAAAGCATTGTTCCATGAACAGGGCTTTCATAGATCACAGGTGTTGAGTGCAGATGCCGGGTTTTTCCATTGAAGTCGAAATTCATCTGCGTTTGATCTTGCGGCATTGGATCCACATTGAAACCCGGAAAAAATGTCAGGAAAATGACTTGTTTGGCTAGTGCTTTTACTTTGGCAATATTCGCAAAGTCAGAAGGACGATTGTTACCAAGATTTGTGGCATCGAGTACATAACCGACGCCGTCTTTACCCGAAACGATCAGCAAATTGTACTTCGGGATTAGGACACAACCAGCCGACCCTAGATCCTCGTCCCCCCAAGCGGCATCCTGTTTCTTGACTTCAGCCTCCAGGTGCATCCCTACTACCTTGCCCTGTGCGTCCGTCTCCGCCATCCCAGTAACCGGCATGTGTCCCATGGACGTAGGCGCACTCATCCCCGCAAGCTTTTCAGAGAGTACCGAAGCTGGTGCCGATTTTGTAGGATCATCGCCTTGGCGTCCCGCATCAGAGAACGGAGCAAACCACTGCACTACGTTCAGAGACGCTTTGCCGGTGGCGCTTGCAGGCGTGTATTGCACCTTAATAGCGCATTCGCCAAAATCTATCGGAGGCGCGAAACTACCGTTACCTGTCACGCCATATAGATACTTGCCATCGCAACAAAGTCCTCCACCAGCCATCCAGATTCCCGCGCCATACCCATTGGTCAATGGAAGAGCCGCCGCGATCGCATTGCTGTCCACATCGTAGGCAATAATCCATCCAGCTGCGCCACCAATGGTCTCTTGTACAGTTCCACAAGCGAAGAACACAGTCTTTTTTCCACCAATCGTCGCAAGACAAAGTGAACTGCGTTGTTTCCGCATCGTAGACGCATACTTCTGCGTGCCAGCATTGTTTGGAAATGTGTAGGAGACGTTCGCCAGCGAACACGGTGCATTGACTCGACTGCCATCCTTCAGACGCAGTGAATGGATGGCATGCATGGCTTTACCGGCACTCCCGTCAGGCGAATTCCACGAAACGGCGTAAAGGGTTTGGGTTTCAGGATCGATCACCGGTGTCGATAAAATACCCCACCAGTCATTGATCATCCAGCCATCGATTGCCCTCGAGCCTTTAACAGGAGGGGCCAGCTTCTTTACCCAAAGGATGTCTGAATCATTAGCGTCATAACACCACACTGTGCCATTCATGGAACACACAACAACCACATCGCGTGTGGTGCCATCGTCGCATGCGACCTTTGGCATAATAAGAGGCTGTGCCTCGCAACCGCGTGCATCCCCTTCCATCCAGAGCTGAAAATATCGGCGAAGACCCTGAGCTTTCACATTCGCCTGCGTGAAGATCGACTCAGAAATATAAGAGCCTGATCGGGTGTTGTCAGCCGCTCGCGTCAACACAGGCGCCATAATACCGCTCTGAATAGCTTGAGCACGGAGCTGGCGCGGCAGGATCCCGAGTGCGGTGGTCGCGAGTGACGTCGTTAGAAATGTACGGCGGTTCATCTCTTCTCCTTACTGATGCTGACTTGTTGAATAAACATAGTGATCTGAGAAACAGACTCATATCACAGAAAACACAGTTCGGATGAGCATCGGACTTGCTTGAGTATTTGACGAATCCAGGGTGGCTGGCGGTGATGGTGACAATCACGCGCCCAATAACAGGCTCCGGATAAACATACACTGCTTCGTTCGCAATACCGAATGTTTTTTAGTTGATCGCCCTCAAGAGATGAAACAGCACATCGAATGATCTGGCATACGATAGTTCGCCCTTGTACGATCTCGCTTGTGGCCTGAAGGGAAAAAGCAATTCCGCTGCAATGGAAGGAATAAGAATGACCGTATCTGTTTCCGAGCTGCTCGATCAGTACAATCCAGACGCCACATTGGAAAACGCCTATACCATACCCGCTGCCTGGTATTTGGATAAGCGCATCGAGCGCTTGGAACGTGCTCAGGTCTTCAGCCGCAATTGGATCGCGATCGGACGTGTGGACCAGGTGTCTATACCGGGTCAATTTTTCACAATTGAATTAGCTGGTGAGCCACTATTAGTCGTGCGCGGAACAGACGGAAAACTTCGGGCCTTTTATAACGTATGCCGTCATCATGCTGCTGCAGTAGCCAATATTCCATGCGGCATCACGCAACACCTGCGTTGCCCCTATCATGGTTGGACTTATGGACTGGATGGCTCTCTTAAGGGGGTTCCTGAGTTTGCAGGCGTATGCAGCTTCGATCGAGAAAAAAATGGCCTGGTTCCCCTTCGCGTAGCCACGTGGGAACAATTCGTATTTGTCACGCTTGATGAGCATGCAACGTCACTCGAGAATTTTCTCGGCGATCTGCCTGCAAGGATCGCTCCTCTTTCACTCAGCAAAAATCACTTCTTCCAACGGAAGAGTTACACCCTTGCCTGCAATTGGAAAGTATATGTGGATAACTATCTTGATGGCGGATACCATGTGCCGCATCTGCACAAAGGACTCAACAGCGTGCTCGATTACAAGGAATACACCATCGAAAATGGAAGAAATTATTCCCTGCAATCGAGTCCCATGGTGGTTTCACAAGAAGACGCTTCCTTCGCGACAACAAGGACGGGGGACCGGGCTTATTACTACTGGATCTACCCCAACTTTATGATCAACGTTTATGAGGGAGTGATGGATACGAATCTGGTTCTTCCTCTCGCTATAGATAAATGCCTCGTCCAGTTCGACTTTTACTTTGCTGATACCAGTGACGAGAAAAAGAAACATAACGTTGAGAGTGTCGCAGTAAGTGACCGTGTTCAAGATGAAGATGTGGGTATCTGCGAATCGGTACAGCGTGGGTTGCGCTCACGCGCTTATGGCGCTGGAAGACTCTCGGTACGCCGTGAAGCCGGAGAACACCTCTTTCACCGCCTTCTGGCGCAAGACTTTAGAGCACAAAGTTGAGAATGTTCTCCGAAGAGCCCCAGTTCGCCTTTAGGAGTCCTTGGCGGACGAGGCGAAACAGGCCCGGATAGAGCGTACCTGTTCGATCAGCGACGTGTCACCGGAGATCTGCCTCTGCCCGATACGAAGAAGAACGCCATACCCGTGCAGAGGCCTCGCAAAACTCCTCTCGGAACCAAAAGATCGAGAGTGCCGGGAGCAGCTGAACCTGATCGGTCACAAGCTCTCCTGAGATGGTCAGGAGGCCAACGCCATCACCCGTAAGTTGTCAGGTGAAAATGTGCGGAAGCAGCACACGCCGACAATTTGTTGATCGGAGCATTAGCCATTACGTCAACACGGCGCAAAACCATGACCCTAGACATTGGGACTTGACAACGCCTGCGTCTAAGAGTTAGATTTCGTCGCCGAATTATGTAAAACGTTTTTGTACGGGTAAATTGCATTTCTTTTTAGGAGGGCATTCCTGTGACGATACGAAAATGGGTGTGGTTCGCAATATTCCTTTGCTCGTTACTCATTAGTGAGTATCCCCTATTTGCTCAAGGAATCTTCGCAACTCTTACTGGCATTGTGTCGGATCCTTCCGGCGGAGTCGTGCCGAATGCAAAAATCACCTTAAGAGATGCTGTTTCGGGCTCCAGTCGAGATACGGTAACCAACGGGGACGGCTACTACACCTTTGCTTCCGTGCCCGTCGCGACATATGAACTGACGGTAGAAGCCCAAGGCTTCCGACTATACAAAGCTAGCGATGTAAATCTCGGTGGCGGTGAAAAACGGAATGTCAATGTTCAGCTTGTAGTTGGTTCGCTTGATGAGACAGTGCAGGTCAACGCACAGAGCACTGATCTGGCCGTGACAGATTCAGGTGAAAAGTCCTTTGCCCTGGCCACCAAAGAACTGGAAAATTTCACTCAGGTCGGCAGTAATGCTGCGGAGTACATCAAGATCATTCCTGGCTTCGGCATTGCTAACGGTACCCAGAACAAATCGAATTACAACGGTCAGACTATCGGTATCAACGCCAACGGTGACTCTGGAAGCCAAAGTCCACTGAATGCTGCATACTCGTACAACGGCTTGCCTACAAACTCCCTTGACATTACGGCAGATGGAGCACACGTCTCTGACCCTGGTTGCAACTGTGACACGCCGGTGAATCCGAACTCTGACTTCATTCAAGAGTTTAAAGTTCTGACGTCGAACTTTAGCGCGGAAGAGCAGAAGGGTCCGATAGTAATCACCTCGGTGACGAAAGCAGGAGGCTCGGATTTTCACGGCAGCGCTTACTTCTCTGCTCGGAACCACGCACTCAACGCGAACGACTGGCTAAATAATTTCAGCGGCGTTAAGCAACCT
>Ga0081540_1004760_pt1 | contig 10248 bp, 9 predicted proteins | sample TabmetS2T1R1_FD_71024 | JGI IMG/M metagenome (GOLD analysis project Ga0081540, IMG submission 71024) | Tabebuia heterophylla rhizosphere microbial communities from the University of Puerto Rico - S2T1R1 | ecosystem: Host-associated > Plants > Roots > Rhizosphere ... | reverse complement strand
GACGATGTGGCAGGCCGGCGTCTATTCCTCCGTGATGGCCTATCTCAACGCCATCAAGGAAACCGGCACCGACGATCCCTTGAAGGTGGCGGCGAAGATGCGCGAGAAGCCGGTCGAGGATTTCTTCTCCCGCAACGGCAAACTTCGCGAGGACAATCTGATGGTGCACGACCTCTGGCTGGTGCAGGTCAAGAAGCCGGAAGAGTCGAAATATCCGTGGGACTATTATCAGATCCTCGCAAAGATTTCCGGCGAGGAAGCGTTCGGGCCGCCCAATCCGGAATGTGCGCTGGTGAAGAAGTAAGGCAGGCGAATGGCGAATGGCGAGTAGCGAATGGGGGCTTCTATTCGCCATTCGCTATTCGCCACTCGCGTCACTTTGCGGCCCCAATCTCCCGCAGATACTTCATCGCGCCGGGATGGATCAGTTCCTGCTTCGGCACGGCGGCGACCGTGTTCGCCGCCGTGGTCTCGCAGGCCTGAGCGAGCTTCTTGCAGAACGCAGCTTCCACCCCGTGCAACGTGCGCGCCAGGCGATACGCCACATCGTCCGGCAGGTCGGCGCGCGTCAGCACAAAACTCCAGGAGCCGACCGAGTTGATGGCATCCGTCTGGCCGGGATAGCTGCCGGCCGGCACCGTCAGCGGCTTTAAGAACGTGTGCTTCTCGCGGATGCGCGCGATCTCGCCTGCATCGGGCGCGATGAAGCGCGCGCCGCCGGGAGCCGACGCCACCGCGGCAAATCCGGGCCAGCCGATGCCGGCGCCCCAAAGTGCTGCTGCGCGGCCGTCCTGCACCATCGCGGGACCATCGCCGGCACGATCGAGATAGATCGACTTGAAGTCCTCGTCCTGCTTCAGCCCGATCCCATCAAGAATATAGCGCGACAGGATCGGCAGGCCCGAGCCCTTGGCGCCGAACGCCACCGGCTGGCCGACGAGATCGCGGATGGTCTTGTAGGGGCTGTCCGCGCGCACCACGAACATGCCAGGGCTTGAATACATCGCCGTCAAAATCTTCAGTGGCGTCGCCGGCCGGCCAATGCCCATGAAGGCTTCATAGGCCGGCTCGCCCGCGACCAGCGCGATGTCGAGCTGGCCTGCTTCCATCAGCGGAATGTTTTCGTTGCTGCCCTTGGTGTTGCGCGGCTCGATGGCGAGCTGCGGATCGGCGGCGTTCATCACCGCGGCGAAGGCATTGCCATAGACGGGGAAGCCGCCGCCGGGTGTCGCCGTCCCCAGGCTGATCGCTGTCCTTGAAATGGCCTTGTCTCCCCCTTGAGCTGCGGCATCGCCCGTTGCGAGCACGAGCCCCACGCAAACGACTCCGGCGAATTTCATGTTCCGTCTCCGACGGCCAGATTGTGCCCTATCATTGCGTAACCCGTATCGCAGGCAAGCCCGCGTTTTTGCGCGGTAGCATTGCGGGAGTGCGCCCCACACTGTAAACGGTGACGGCACCGTTGCCGGCTGTCTCGGACGGCCGCCTGCGGCGGGGCCTGTAGCTCAATGGTTAGAGCCGGCCGCTCATAACGGTCTGGTTCCTGGTTCGAATCCAGGCAGGCCCACCAGCCTTCGCTGGCTGCGCCAGCTTCGGCTCGGCAAGCCACATCGTAGCGAAGGCTGCCGCGCCGAAGCCCATCGGGGCGAAGGCGGGCTTCCGGGCCCGCGAGCTACGGCCCGGCAGGCCAGCAAAGTCTTTCCAAAGCGAAGCGAGCGAAGGCTGTCGCGCCGGAGGGCGAAGGCCGACTGGTCTCGCTCCCACCAAAATATCGAAAACAACCCCATGCAAAGTAGCATGTCCGTCGCCGGCAAGGATGCTTCGGGCGACGCCGAAGACATTTGAAACGTCGGGCAAATCAGCGGGACAACTCCATCATCGCCCGGCGAGACATCCCGCGCGGGATCTAGCCCAACACCTCCAAAACTAGCGTTGTTGCCGCGATCAGGCCATCCGGGAAGACAACCTGAGCCTTCTGCGTGGCATCGGCGAAAAGACGATTAAACGATACGCTCGCAGAGGTATTCTCACACTAACCCAACTCGCGCATACCTTTCGGCCCCGGCGTCGCGGCAAACGCGCCGATACCCCGCTCACCCAACGAGACCATGCATTGCATGCACTCGCCATTCGCGACCAAACCATCTGCTATCAAGCGCGTCAGCGACTACAGGGAGGATGTTGGGCGAAGTGTCAAAGAAGCCGGCCTTGCAGAGCATTTGGTATTGCTGAGCCTTTATCAAACCTGTCGCGTTAGAGACATAAGCTTTCTGAAATTCCTCTTGTCGCGGGAACGCGATGTGAATGTTTTCGCAGCGGGGAAGCGTCGGCGCCGACGAGCGCCGCGCATTGAGATCTATCCAAAGGGCTATTTGCCCCCATCAATCGTTTCGCTTCGTCGCGGGAAAAGCCCGCAAGCCAGCGACGCCTTGGCCGCAAAAGGCGAATAACCACCTAGCCGATATCCGCCCGGCGGCAATTTGAACCATTCCCACAGCCAATGGTGGCTTTCAGATATTGCAGTTAGCTGCCTGAAAGACTATGTTGGGTTTGGAAAGGAAACGCCATGACCGCCCATGCCCTGCAATTTGTCGAGCTCTCGGATCGGGAGCGCAAGGCTGCCAAGCCTCTTGGTAAGCTCGGTAAGGGCGACCATGTCGAGATCACGGTCCGCCGCAAATCGGGCGAAGATCAGGTCGTCAGGCTGCCCCCGACTGCTGCAGCCCTGCTCGAAACTGCGCTCGGCCATCTGCTCCAGGGGGGGCGTGTCGCGGTTCTCGCCGAGGATCAGGAGCTCAGTCCGAACGACGCGGCAGATATCCTTGGAATCTCCCGACCTCTCGTCGTGCATCGCATGGACGTTGGCGATCTGCCATTTCGATATGTAGGCAAGCACCGCCGCGCGAAGTTAAAGGACGTGTTGGCCCTGAAAACACGGATCGAGGCACAGCAGGCTGCGATGGAGGCGTTGGCCGAAGACGCCGAGGACCTCAGGCGCCGTCATGGCATTTGAGCCCTGGGTCGCGGTCTTCGACGCCTGCACTCTGTATCCCTTTCATCTCAGAAACGTCATTGTCCAGTCCGCCGTAGATCGCCTTGTTGAGGCGCGCTGGACAGACGCGATCCACGATGAATGGATTCGACACTTGACGGCAAATTCGCCAGCCATTCCGATAGGGCGTTTGCAGGTCACCCGGCGGTTGATGAATGATGCGCTTCCGATGGCGATGGTCAACGACTACGAGGAGCACATTCCGAAGTTAACCCTGCCTGATCCGAATGACCGTCATGTCGTTGCAGCGGCAATCACTACCAAAGCGTCGCTCATTCTCACCTGGAACTTGCGGCACTTTCCGGAAAACGAGCTGAAGAAATTCGGCCTTCGAAAGATGACCCCGGATACCTTTCTCTGCAGCCTCTTTGATAAAGTCCCTGACTTGGCGCTTGGTTCTCTCGCAAATGCTCGGCGAAATCTAAGCAAGACCCGAGCTTCAGCATCAGACTTCATCCGCATTCTTGAGAGTCAAAAGCTCGTCCAACTTGCTAAATTGGTTGGGAAGCACGTTTCCAATCTATAAGCATGCGGTCGAGTGCGTTTCGGATTGATGGCGATCCTACCAGCGCCCGGTCAGTTCGCTGTGGCGAGGCGGATCCGCACCGGCGCGGGTGCATGTGACTGCCGCGCATTGGCAGGCAAAGGACAGCGCTCGCCGGAGCTCATTCGCGCTGACGGCCTGTAGCCTGGCCCTTTCAAGGCACCCCTGCTCCCGGAGCGCGAACAGAAGCGCGGCATGAAAGCTGTCTCCCGCGCCGATCGTGTCGACCACTTCGACCGCAGGCGCTGCAACCTCGATGGGGCCAGCCTTGCCATGCCATGCAAGCGCACCCTTGATGCCCCGGGTGATGACGATCAGGCTGGCGCCACGCGCGAGCAGGGATTCGGCCCTGGCGGCATATGCCTCGTTGCCAAAGAGATAGTCGAAATCGACGTCTGACATCCTGATCAGGTCGGCGCTGTCGGCAAAGGCATTCATTCGCCGACGATAGGCCTGCTGGTCCCGGACCAGATTGGGCCTGCAGTTGGGATCAAAGGAGATGGTCACCGAGCCCTTCGCGTCCGCGATCAAGGCGCCAGCTTGTGCGGCTCCCCGGTCATGGACCAGCGTTGTGGACCCGATGTGGACGGCCTCGATCGCATCGAACGGGATCGAGCCGGGTCGATAGGTCCAATTGGCCGAGGCCGTCTCAACATCATAGAACGCATATTGCGACTCACCTGCGGCGATCCGCACGAATGCGAGCGTGGTCTGGTGCTCGCTCCGGGTCGCATGATGGAGGTCGACACCGGAGGCCGAAGCGTGATCGGCGATCATGCGGCCAAACAAGTCGGCCGAGATGCCGCCGGCAAACCCCGTGGGCGCGCCGAGCCGCGCCAGCCCGACCGCGATGTTGAGACAGGATCCGCCGACTGCGGGGCGCACCGCTTCGCGGCCGTCCACGGCCGCTATCGGTACGAAGTCGATCAGCGCATCGCCGCAACACAGTATCATTGCCTTCCCACGTCAGTGGCTCCCTGCCCCAAGCCGACACATGACGTTGCGGCTCTCGCGATCCAGCGCGCGCAGCATGTTGTGAACGCCGCGCTTGGTGCGGTGAAATTCCGCCATCCCTGGCGCGGTCGGCTCGCTCAGGCGGCCCAGCACCGACATCGACGCCATCGCCTCCCTGATCGAGCCATAGGCATCGCCCGCAACCGCCCCGAGCATCGCCGCGCCAAGCAGGACCGGCTCTTGCGTCTGTGGGAGCGCCACCGTGAGTCCGGTCGTGTCGGCCATGATCTGCCGGACCAGTGGGCTGCGGCCGGCCCCGCCGCCCATGACGATGACGTTGCTTTCGACCTTGTGCGCGGCAAAGGCGTCGATGACGTCGGCGAGACCGTAGGCGAGCCCGCATAACCCTGCGACAAACAGCCGTTCCATCGCGCCGATATCGGCATCGAGATCGAGGCCTGCGATCACCGCACGCGAATCTGGATCGGCGTAAGGCGAACGATTGCCGAGAAATTCGGGCAGGACATGAATGTCGCGGGCCAATGATGCCGCCCTGCCCGCGCTGCCGGCGCGCGACAATATCCGCCGTTCGAGAAACTCGATTGTGTCGACGCCTTCGGCGCGCGCGGTTTCAGTCGCCTCCGCATGGGCCGGATGCGAGCGAAGCAGATGATCGATCGCGGCACCCGCAGCCGATTGTCCTCCCTCGTTCAGCCAGAATTCGGGCACCATGCCCGAATAATACGGACCCCAGACACCGGGCACGAAGCACGGCTCCGGTGTCGTCGCCATGATGCAGGCCGATGTCCCCATGATGTAAGCAAGGCGGTCGCAGACATTGACAGCGGCCTCCTGCGCGAGCCGGCCGCCGATCGCACCAATGCCTCCCGCATGCGCATCGATCAGGGAGGCGCCGACTGGAGTTCCTGGCCGCAAGCCCAGCTCGCCGGCAGCCGATCGCGTCAATCCGGAGCCAAGTGCTGAACCGGGCGCAATGATGTCGGTTCCGATCCTTGCATAGTTCTCCGCAACGAATTCGTCGAGGTCGACGCGGGCCAGGTATGGCGCGCTCCAGCGTTTTTCGTGCGCGAGATAATTCCACTTGCAGGTTACGGTGCACATCGAACGTGCCAGCGAGCCGGTCGCACGCCAGCTGAGGAAATCGGCGAGATCGAAGAAGTGGCCGGCTGCATCAAAGCTCGCGCGCACATGGCGCTTCAGCCATTTCAGTTTCGGGATCTCCATCTCCGGCGAGATCGAGCCGCCGACATAACGGAGCACGTCGTCCTGCGTATCGTTGATCTCGCGCGCCTCGCCGACCGCACGATGGTCCATCCAGACGATGACGTTGCGCCGGTCGTCGCCGGAGCCACTGACGCTGACGGGCGCGCCGTCAGGCGCGAGGGCGACCAATGAGCAGGTGGCATCAAACCCGATGCCCTTCACGGCCTCCGGCTTGACCGCAGCCTCCGCCATCGCGGCGCGAACGGCGGCCGTGCAGGCGCTCCAGATGTCGGAGGAGGATTGTTCGACGATGTCGCCAGCTTCATGCCAGGTCGTGATCGGATGCCGCGCGGTCCCGAGCAACGTTCCTCTCTCGTCGAAGACCCCGGCGCGCGTGGAAGAGGTTCCAACGTCGACCCCGATATAGGCCTCTCGCATGCGCCCTCCCCCTGGTGTCCCCGGCCACCACTAGTGCAAGCGCAAGCTTACCAGCATGTGTATCCGCCATCGACAAGAACGACGCTGCCGGTCATCAGGCTGGCGGCATCGGAGGCCAGGAACAATACCACGGAGGCGATCTCGTCGACCTGCCCCAGCCTTGCCATGGGCGTGCCGCCGATCCAGGCGTCATACATTCTCGGATTGCTTTTCACGAAGGCATTCAACGGCGTCTCGATATAAGTCGGGGCAACGGCGTTGACCCGCACGCCGCGCGCACCCCACTCGGCCGCGAGCGATTTGGTCAGATGGTGGACCGCCGCCTTGGACGCATTGTAATAGCACTGCTCCTGCGGCTTGTTGACAATGAAGCCGGACATTGAGCCGACATTGACGATGGTTCCCGATTTCGCCTGCAGCATATGCTTGCCGAAGGCGCGGCAGCACCAAAAGGTGCCGTTGAGATTGACGTCGAGCACGTTCAACCAGTGTTCGTCGGCTACCGTTTCCGCCGGCGTCTCGCTACGCGCGATACCGGCATTGTTGATGAGGATGTCGACCTTGCCATAGCGGGACGTCAGTTGATCGGCCACTTCGGTAACTCGCGCAGAGTCGGTCACGTCCATGCTGATCGCTTCGATGTCATGGCCCTTTTTCTTCAAATCGTCCCTGGCCGCCTCGGCCAGTTTCGTATCGCGGTCGGCAATGACCACCCTGGCGCCGGCCTCCGCCAGCGCTTCGACGCAGGCAAGCCCGATGCCCTGTCCGCCCCCGGTGACGATGGCGGTCTTGCCGCCGAGCCTGAACTTCTCGAGATACATCTATCCTCACCGTCGCTGGTCGGCCGGAGTTTTTCCGAACTGGCGGCTTAGGCCCGAAGGGCGCTGCCGCTAGCGTCGAAACGATGGATACGCTGGGGTTCGGGCGACAACGAAACCTTGTCGCCCGCCTTCAGATCGAGCTCGCCGACGTAGCGCGTCGTCAGCTGCCCGACCGGTCCGGCATCGACATAGAGGAAGGTGTCGCTGCCGAGATGCTCGGCCGCGCTCACCGTCCCTTGCCAGCCCCTGCCGTCGCGCTCGACGCTGAGATGTTCGGGCCGCACGCCGATGGTCTCGCCGCCATACCGATGCGCCACGTCGCCCGAGATGAAGTTCATCTTCGGCGAGCCGATGAAGCCCGCGACGAACAGATTGGCCGGCCGCTCATAGAGCTCGAGCGGCGAGCCATATTGCTCGATCTTGCCGGCATTGAGCACCACGATCTTGTCGGCCATGGTCATCGCCTCGACCTGGTCATGGGTGACATAGATGGCGGTGGTGCCGAGCTGCTTCTGCAGCCGCGTGACTTCGAGCCGCATCTGCACTCGCAGCGCGGCATCGAGATTGGACAGCGGCTCGTCGAACAGGAACGCCTTCGGCTCGCGCACAATCGCGCGCCCGATCGCGACGCGCTGGCGCTGGCCGCCGGAGAGCTCGCGCGGTTTGCGGTCGAGATACGGCGTGAGGTTGAGCGTGGCCGCGGCGGCCTCGACCTTGCGGTTGATCTCGAGCTTCGGCAAGCCTGCCATCTTCAGCCCGAAGGCGATATTGCCGCGCACGCTCATATGCGGATAGAGCGCGTAAGACTGGAACACCATCGACAGCCCGCGCTTGGCCGGCGGCACATCGACGACATTCTTGCCGTCAATCAGGATGTTGCCGCCCGTGACGTCTTCGAGGCCCGCGATCAGGCGCAACAAAGTCGTCTTGCCGCATCCGGAAGGACCTACAAAGACGACGAACGAGCCGTCGGCGATATCGAGATCGGCACCCTTGATGATGTGAACCGGCCCGAACGACTTCTGGACACCTTGAAGCGTGATCTGACCCATGATGTGTCGCCTTCCCTTATTTGACGGCGCCGAAGGTCAGGCCGCGGACGAGCTGCCGCTGACTGAACCAGCCGAGCACGAGGATTGGTGCGATCGCGAGCGTCGAGGCCGCGGAGAGTTTTGCCCAGAACAACCCTTCCGGGCTCGAATAGGAGGCGATGAAAACGGTCAGCGGCGCCGCGTTCAAGGTCGACAGGTTCAGCGTCCAGAACGCCTCGTTCCAGGCGAGGATCAGGTTAAGCAATAGCGTAGAGGCGAGCCCCGGCACCGCCATTGGCGTCAGGACATAAATCAGCTCTCTCCCGATGGTCGCGCCGTCCATGCGCGCGGCCTCCAGAATGTCCTTCGGGATTTCCTTGAAATAGGTGAAGAGCATCCAGACCACGATGGGCAGATTGCCGAGGCACAGGATGAAGGTTAAGCCCGTCAGCGTGTCGAGCATGCCGAAATCCCGGTAGATCAGGTAGATCGGCACCAGCACGCCGACCGGCGGCATCATCTTGGTCGACAGCATCCACAACAGCAGGTCCTTGGTCCGCCTGGTTGGCGAGAACGCCATCGACCACGCCGCCGGAATCGCGATCGCCATCGCGATCAAGGTCGAACCGCCGGCCACGATGATCGAATTGAGCGCATGGTGGAGATAGTCGCTGCGCTCCTGCACGGTGGCGTAGTTTTCCGTGGTCCAGTGAAAGAACAGGAACGACGGCGGCACGGCAAAGGCTTCGAGCTCGGTCTTGAAGCTTGCGAGCACCATCCAGAGGATCGGGAAGAAGATCAGGAAGCCGGCGAGCCAGGCGCCGATCGTCGAGATCGCGACACGCTTCGTTGTCACCATGCGCGCCATCGCTTACGCCTCCAGGTTCCGGCCGACGATCCTGACCAGGAAGAAGGCCACGATATTGGCGATGACGACGGCAACCAGGCCGCCCGCCGACGCGCTGCCGACGTCATATTGAATCAGCGCCTGCGCGTAGATCAGGAAGGCGATGTTGGTGGTCTGCAGGCCCGGGCCGCCGCCGGTGGTGACGAAGATCTCGGCGAACACGGTCAATAGGAAGATGGTCTCGATCAGGATCACGACCGTGATCGGGCGGGCCAGATGCGGCAGCGTGATGTAGATGAAGGTCGAGATCGCTTTGGCGCCATCCATTTCGGCCGCCTCCTTCTGCTCCTCGTCGAGCGATTGCAGCGCAGTGAGCAGGATGAGGGTGGCAAACGGCAGCCATTGCCAGGACACGATCAGGATGACGGCGAGCAGCGGCGCGTCATTGAACCAGTCGATCGGGGTGGCGCCGAACAGCGTCGCGATCCAGGCGAACAGGCCGGACACCGGGTGCATCAGCAGGTTCTTCCAGACCAAAGCGCTGACCGTCGGCATCACGAAGAACGGCGCGATCACCATCAGCCGCACGATGTTGCGGCCGATCACCGGCTGGTCCAGCAACAGCGCCAGCGGGATTCCGATCAGGACCGTCAGCGCCAGCACCGAGCCGACCAGCACCAGCGTATTCCGCAGCGAGGCGAGGAAGGCCGGATCGGTGAGGAAGTAGTGGAAATTCTCCAGGCCAACGAACCGCTCCGATCCCGGATCGAGCAGGTTGTAATGCAAGGTGGAGAAATAGATCGTGAGCGCCAGCGGGACGATCATCCAGACGAACAGCAAGGCGACCGCGGGCGTCAGGAGCGTGCGCGCCAGCAACTGGGTCTGTCGGGTCGCCATCCCCGCCTCCGTTCAGTGGGAGAAAGGGCGACCATCCGCGCGATGAGGATCAGAGATGGTCGCCAGTGTGTTCAGCCCCGGGAGAGTGAGCTGAAGGGTTGAAGCGCGCGGGCTACTTGATGTAGCCGGCGCGCTTCATCTCGCGCTCGGTCGAGGCCTGCGCGGCCGAGAGCGCCTGATCGACCGTGGTCGAGCCCGACAGTGCGGCCGAGAACTGCTGGCCGACCGAGGTGCCGATGCCCTGGAACTCGGGGATCGCGGCATATTGCACGCCGACATAGGGAACGGGCTTCACCGTCGGCTTGTTCGGATCGGCCGAGTCGATCGAGGCCAGCGTCGGCTTGGCGAAGGGCGCAACCTTGAGGTAATCCGGGTTCTGGTACAGCGAGGTCCGCGTGCCTGGCGGCACGTTGGCCCAGCCTTCCCTCGACGCGACGAGC
>Ga0081540_1004759_pt1 | contig 10248 bp, 8 predicted proteins | sample TabmetS2T1R1_FD_71024 | JGI IMG/M metagenome (GOLD analysis project Ga0081540, IMG submission 71024) | Tabebuia heterophylla rhizosphere microbial communities from the University of Puerto Rico - S2T1R1 | ecosystem: Host-associated > Plants > Roots > Rhizosphere ... | reverse complement strand
GGCAGCATCGTCGGCAATCCCCTGGATGCGGGCTTTGCCGCGGTGGTCGATCCCTCCGTCTACATGAAGTCGATCAAGATCATGATCGACGATCCCGACACCGACATCGTGATCATCGATTCCGAGCTGCCCAAGGCGCCGCATGAATTGCGCGAACGCAACTTGCGCATCGTCGACGAGATGGCCGGCCAGGCCCACAAACCCGTGATCTATATCAGCGCCATGTCGATCGGATTCACGGAGCACACCAAGGCGCTGCGCAAGTCACTGCCGAATATCGCCGTGCTGCAGGGTCTCGACCGCGCGGTTGATGCGATCAAGTCGCTGATCGAATATGCCAACCTGCGCAAGGAAGTGCCCGACATCGTCTCGAGCTCGAAGGCGTCCGCGCGCGCCATGTTGGAAAAGACGTTGAAGAAAGCCAACGGCGCCGCCGCGCTTGACGAGGTCGCGTCGAAGAACCTGCTCAGGGCCTATGGCATCCCCATCTCCAGGGAGGCGATCGCGCAGACGTCTGCGGAGGCCGTGAAGATCGCCAGGAAGATCGGCTTCCCCATCGTCGCAAAGGTGGTCAGCCCCGACATCCTGCACAAGTCGGACATCGGCGGCGTCGTACTCAACCTCAATAGCGCTGCCGAAGTGAAGAAGGCATTCGACGACATCACCAAGCGCGTCAAAAAGCTCAAGAACAAGCCCAAGCTCGAAGGCATCCTGATCGCGCAGCAGGTCAAGGCCGATCTCGAGCTCGTGGTCGGCGCTTCCCTCGATGCCGAGATGGGTCCGGTGGTGCTGTTCGGCACAGGCGGCGTCGACATCGAGCTGATGAAGGACGTCGCGCTCGCCGGCGCACCGCTTGACGCCGCCGAGGCAAAACAATTGATCGCCCGCACCAAGGCTGGGGTGAAGATGAAGGGCTATCGCGGCCGCCCCGCCCTGCATGAGGCGTCAGCCGTGAAAGCACTGGTCGGCCTCTCCAACCTGATTGCGGACGCCGGCAACCGCATCGCGTCGATCGACGTCAATCCGTTCCTGATCAACAGCAAGGTCGGCGTCGCCGTGGATGGACTGATCGTGCTGAACAATGAGGCGGCCAGGAAGGCCGCAAAACACTAGGAGTGCCTGCCTATAATACGCTTGTCTGCCTTCGGTGCGCTCACACACTTCAGTCGGTTCATCCCTGAAGAAGACCCGGCGCTTTAGCACCGGTATCCCACCAGGACGCTCGACAGGAAGCTGGCACCAGCCAGATCACACACAATCGGTTTGGAGAACAAGGTGCCAAACCATTTACTCGTCAACGAACCGTCGTTGTCGACCCAGGGGATCGGTGGCAGTTGCGGAATGTAAGATGCATACGGCAGCACTTTCGCTAGCGTCACTCTGCCCGGAAACTGCGCGAGGAAAGCCTTGTTCATTCCGCCGTCCAGTCCGCTGTAGATTGGGGCGGCCGGCACGTCGTCTTCAAGCAATTGCGCGTATTCGAGTTCGTCGGTGCGTTGCTTCTCCCGCGCCCGCCGCGCGATTTTCGGATTCACGACAAAGGCGGGGCATTTTTCGGTGGCATTGAACACGAGAGGATTCGGCGAATTTGGGGGAGGTTGCGCATCGAATACATAGCGTCGATTGCACACGTCCACCTTGGGTTCGAGATGCGTCGTCTCGAAGTGATCGTTGCCGACCTTGAGCATTTTCCAGAAGGCCAGGTTCGGACTATTCCGATGCCGCGCCAGATTCGCCGGCGTCAAGCGGAACGGATAGGCCTGGACCTGGAATGACGGCCGGCCGCCGAGGAATGAGTCGCGCGCCAGCGAATAGATCTCGCTTATCTGTTCGTCGGTCATGGCATAGCAACCGCTCGACGAGCAGTCGCCGTGGATCATGAGCAAGCTGCCGTCGCGGTTGTTCGCTTTGTCGAAGCTGTTGGGATAGCCGACGTTGATCGCAAGATAGTAGTTGGAGTTGGGATTCATCAACTCGGGTGTAACTGTATAGAACCCCTCTGGAGCCTGACGGTCGCCCTCCCACAATTTCGGCCCAAGATCGCCCGACCACCGGCAGATCGGATAGATCTTGAGGAGCTGGAAATGGCCGGTGGCGTCCTGTTTCCAGACTTCGAGTTCCGCCTCTTCCTTGAAAACGCGCACAACGATAGGTGAATATTTTGGCATCTTCTTTTGTCGGAGCAGCGAGAGCAGCTCGCCCGGTAGCTCCTTTGTTGCCTTGGCCGGCAACCGATTGCTGTTTTCGCCAAGGCATGTGACCGGCGATAATACCGCGAATAAAGCCGCAGCCAGCACAAGCGCACGGCGTACCGCGGCGCCGATCATTGCTGTGCCTCCGCGGGGAACCGTTCCATCTGGATAGCCTGTAAGGAGGAGAGTCATGTCGCCTCGACGCTAATCGATCGAAACATTGGCCTCGTGCGCGACCTTGGTCCAGCGCGCGGTCTCCCGGCGCATCATGTCTCCGAACTGCTGTGGAGTCATGGCTTGGGCCTCCGCGCCCTCATTGGTGAAAAACGCGCCGAGTTCGGGCGAGGCGAGGGCCTTGTTGATCTCCGCGTTAAGCGCATTGACGACATCCGCCGGCATCCCGGCAGGTCCCGCGATGCCCCACCACGTCTCCGCATCGGCGCCCGGCGTGCCCGACTCCGCGAGAGTAGGTATGTCGGGCAACAGCGCCGATCGCCGGCTGCTCGTCACCGCAAGCGTCCTGATCTGGCCACTGCGCACCAGCTGCAGCGCCTGCGGAATGCTCGATACGAACATGTCGACATGGCCGCCGACGAGATCGTTGAGCGCCGGCGCGCCGCCCTTGTAGGGAACATGCGCGAGCTTCACGCCCGCCGCCAGCGCGATCAGCTCGGTCGAAATCTGGTTGATGCTGCCAAGACCTGCCGAGGCGTAGGTGATCTGGCCGGGTTTGCTTCTGGCCAGAGCGAACAGCTCGCCGGCGGATTGCACCGGCAGCTTGTTCGATGTTGTGACCAGCAGCGGCGCGCGGGCGATGAAGGCAATCGGCGTGAAATCCCTGGCCGCGTCGAACGGCATGGTCTTCCTGGTCGCCGGGTTGATGGTGAACGTCGGAGACACCAGGAGCAGCGTGTAGCCATCCGGCGGCGCTTTGGCCACGGCAGCGCTGCCGATCAGGGCGCCGCCGCCGCCGCGGTTTTCGACCACCACCGGCTGCCCCCACGCCTCGGAAAGCTTCTTGCCGATGGCGCGGCCGACCAGATCGTTCGAGCCGCCGGGTGTGAACGGAATGATCAGGGTGATCTGTCTGGACGGATAGGTTTGCGCGCGTGCCGCCGGGCCTGCGAGGACAAGCGCTGCGGCCAGCAAAGCTCCAGCCTTGATCATGACAGGCGTCTCCCGGCGCATGACGTTACCCCAAGCGCGCAGTCGAAAATGACCTATAATCGTGCCGCCCGCGACCGATATTTTCAGCCGTCACAGCCGTTTTCACCGCAAGGACAAGCGATGGACTTCCAGCTCACCGAACAACAGCGACGGATGGTAGCCGCGGTACGCGAGCTGGCTCAAGGAGAGTTCAAGACAAGCGCGCAAAAGTACATGGACGGGACGTTTCCCTGGGCAAACATGAAGAAGCTCGCCGAGATCGGTGTGCTCGGCATGTCGGTCCCCGAAGAATACGGCGGCCTTGGCTTGCCGGTATTCGATACGGCGCTGGTGCTCGAGGAGATTGCGAAGACCTGTTATGTCACCGCGATGGCGACCCTCGGCGAGGCCGGTGTCCAGACCCGCGTCATCGCGACCTACGCTCCCGACGCCATCCGCGCGCGCATTCTCCCGAAAGTCATCTCCGGCGATTGCATCCTGGCCGTCTGCATGACCGAACCGCACGCCGGCACCGATGTCGCGAACTACCGGACCAACGCCGTCATCAGGGGTGACCGCGTCATTCTCAACGGGACGAAGACGCTGATCAGCCGGGCCAGGGAGGCCGGCATGTTCGTCATCTTCACGCGGATCGACGGCAAGCCTGGCCGCGAGGGCATCGGTTGCGTTCTGCTGGAGCCTGATACGCCGGGTTTCGAGGTGACCGGGACCTACCACACGATGGGCGGCGAAAACCTCCACGAGATCCAGTTCAACGATTGCGAATTGCCGCTGGAGAACCTCGTCATTCGCGATGACGGTTTTCGGAAGCTGCTGACCGCGTTCAATACGCAGCGCTGTCTCAATCCGAGCATATCGCTTGGCCTCGCCGAAGGCGCTTTCGAGGAAGCCCGCAACTATGTCCGGGACCGGACGGTGTTCGGCAAAACCATCGGCGACTATCAGGGCGCGCGGTGGAAGCTCGCCGAGATGTACCGCGAGATCGAGACGGCCCGCAGCATCCTCTATCGCGCCTGTATCACCGCCAATCCGTTTCCCGATCCCCTGATGGCGGCGGTGGCCAAGATCACGTGCAACGAGATGTCCAACCGCGTCACGTCAGAGGCGATCCAGTTGCATGGCGGATTCGGTTTCACGGATGAGTTCGCGGTGTCGCGCCTCTATCGCGGCGCGCGCTACGGAACGCTGGGGGGCGGCACCACCGAAACACTACGCGATCTGATCGGCAAGCGGATCATGGATGCGGCGGATACAGGCGCCGAACTGCTGGCCTATGACATGATGAACGGCGGCTGATTGCGGTGAGAAGGGCAACCTTCCGCGGCGCATGATTTCGCAAACCGTGAAAGCCGTGTTACACAGCCGTCATCGACCACTACCGAGCGACCGTATTTTGGCTAAAAGAAAGCGAGTTTTGCGATGGCAGCGTGACCCCGAGGGCATGCGGCTGCGCATCCTGGAGGCCGCCAAGCAGGAGTTTTCCGCCCACGGGATCGGCGGCGCGCGAGTTGACCGCATCGCCGAGAAGGCCGGCGCCAACAAGCGCATGCTCTATTATCACGTCGGCAACAAGGAAGACCTCTATCTCGCGGTCCTTGAAGGGGCCTATGAAAAGATCCGCGCCGAAGAACGCGAGCTCGATCTCGAACATCTCGATCCGCCTCAGGCGATCGAACGGCTGATCGACTTCACCTGGAACTATTTTATCCGGAACCCGGAGTTCCTCGCGCTGCTCAACACCGAGAACCTCGCAAAGGCGAAAAACCTCAAGCGCTCCACCAAAGTGAAATCGATGCATTCGCCTTTCGTGGAGATGATCCGCGACGTGGTGCGGCGCGGCGTTGCCAGCGGGGATTTCCGCGTCGCCGTCGATCCGGTGCAGCTCTATATCTCCATCGCGGCGCTCGGCTTCTTCTATCTCTCCAACAGCGCGACGCTCAGCGTCATCTTCGGCCGCGACCTCTTGGGCAAGGAAGCAAGGGACGAGCGGCTTCAGCACATGGTGGCCCTGGTGCTGGCCGCGCTGACCGGCAAGTCCACGGCGTCCTTTGCCAAGGACAAGGCAAAGGCCAGGCTGCGCCCGGCGGCACATCATACCGCCTAGTTCGCCGGGACGTCCCAGAAGGGGGAGCATGTTCGCGGCATTTTGCCATCCAAAAGCAGGGTGGACAGTAATTATCCAACGGGTTAATTTGTCGCCGAAATCACCTTTGAAACAGGGAGTGAGGCGTGGCCGAAGCCGAGGGCCCGGGAATTTTGAGCAGGGTGCTGAACGCGGCGTGGGTGCGCCCGTTCGTGTTCCTGATCTTCATCGTCGTGCTCTGGGACGTCACCATCCGGGTGTTCCAGATTCCGGCCTATCAGATCCCCTCGCCAGGCGATGTCGTCGCGGTGCTCAAGACCGAATGGCCGGAACTGCTGCGGCAATCCTGGCCGACCACCTATGCCACCATCTGCGGCTTTCTCTTGTCGGCCGTCTTCGGCATTCCCGTCGCCATGCTGATCGCGGGCTCGAGGACCGTGGAGAGCTATGTTTATCCGCTGCTGGTGTTCTCCCAGTCCGTGCCGAAGATCGCGATCGCGCCCTTGTTCGTCGTGTGGTTCGGCTTTGGCATCATCCCGAAGGTGATCTCGGCTTTTTTGCTCGGGTTCTTTCCTGTCGTCGTCTCCGCCGTGCAGGGCTTCAAGTCGGTCGACCCTGACATGGTCGATCTTGCCCGCGCCATGCAGGGCAGTCGCTTTGCCGTGTTCCGCGCCGTCAACCTGCCGCATGCGATGCCGGCGATCTTTGCCGGCCTGAAGGTTTCGGTGACGCTCGCGGTGGTCGGTGCCGTCGTCGGCGAGTTCGTCGGCTCCAATTCCGGCATCGGCTATGTGATGCAGCGTTCCATCGGCACGTTCGACCTGCCGACGATGTTTGCCGCATTGTTCATCCTCGCACTGCTCGGCGTTATCCTGTTCTGGGTCGTCGACCGCATCGAACGCCTCGTCATTCCCTGGCACGTTAGCCAGCGCGAGATCGTTTTCGCTTCGTGAGAAACACGCAACAAGAGCGGCGCCAAGCCGCGCAACACCAACCGGGAGAAAGCACATGATGAAGATTATTCTGGCGCTAGCTGCCACGCTGGCGTTTACCGCGCAGGCGGCGGCGGCCGACAAGGTCGTGCTGATGCTGAACTGGTACGTCTATGGCGAGCACGCGCCGTTCTATTACGGCAAGGCCAAGGGCATCTATGAGGCCGAGGGCATTGACCTCGAAATCCAGGAAGGCCGCGGCTCAGCCGCGACCACGCAGGCCGTGGCGGCCAAGACCGCCAATTTCGGCTATGTCGACGTGCCCACTATGATGCGCGCCGCGATCAAGGGGGCGCCCGTGGTTGCGACCGGTGTGCTGCTGCAGACCAGCCCGATGTCGGCGATGGGCTTTGTCGAGAAGAACATCAGGAAGCCCGAGGACATCAAGGGCAAGACGGTGGCGATCACGCCGGCTGACTCGATGACGCAGATCTGGCCGCTGTTCCTGAAGAAGACGGGGCTGAAGGAAAGCGACTTCCAGACGGTGGCGGGCGACGGCCAGACCAAGCTCAACGCCGTCATCAACGGTCAGGCTGATCTCTTGCTCGGCTACGTCATGGACCAGTCGATGAAGATCAAGGACGCCACCGGCAAGGACGTCTTTCCGATCAAGTTCGCCGATTACGGCATCAACCTGGTTTCCTCAGGGATCATCGCCAACACCGACTACGTCAAGGCCAACGCCGATCTCGTCAAGCGTTTCATGTCGGCGACGACAAAGGCCATCGAAGCCGCCGAGAAGGAGCCGAAGGCCGCGGCGCAATCGATCCTCGATGCCAACCCGAAGGGCGGCAAGATCGACACGCTCACCCAGGGCTTTGAGCTGACCATCCCGCTGTACCGGACCGCCGAGACCAAGGGCAAGCGGCCGTTCCAGGTCACCGACGCCAATATGAACGACACGGTTTCGACGCTGGTTGAATATGGCGGGCTCGACGCCAAGGCCAAGGAAAATCCCAAGGCGTTCTACACCAACGACTATCTGCCGAAGTGATGAAAGCAATGACGAAATCGGCGGCCGATCAGGCAGGCGCGCATTTGCGCCTCGTTTCTGATCGCGCCGCAGGCAGCAGCGCGTCGGGCATAAAACTCTCCGGCGTGTCGAAGACCTACCGCTCGCGCGACGGCGATGTGCCGTCGCTGCGGCCGCTCGACTTTCACATCAACGCCGGCGAGTTCTTTGTCGTGGTCGGCCCGTCCGGCTGCGGCAAGTCCACGCTCTTGAAGATGATCTCGGGCCTCTTGGCGCCGAGCACGGGCGAGATCCTGGTCGAGGGCGAGCCGGTGACAAAACCCCACGGCAATGTCGGCATCGTCTTCCAGAACGCGCTGCTGCTGCCCTGGCGTAACATCCTTTCCAACGTGATGCTGCCGATCGACATGAAAGGGCTGCCGCGCGACAAATATCTGCCGCGCGCCAAGGACCTTCTGAAGCTGGTCGGCCTCGAAGGCTTTGAGAAGAAGCTGCCCTGGCAGCTTTCCGGCGGCATGCAGCAGCGCGCCTCGATCTGCCGGGCGCTGGTGCATGACCCGAAGATCATGCTGATGGACGAGCCGTTCGGCGCGCTCGATGCCATGACGCGCGAGCGCATGAATGTCGAATTGATGCGCATCCAGCGCGAGACCGGCAAGACGGTGCTCCTGATCACGCACTCCATTCCGGAAGCGGTATTCCTCGCCGACCGCGTACTTGTTATGACCGAGCGGCCCGGCGCGATCGCTGCGATCTACGACGTGCCGCTGCCGCGCCCGCGCTCGCTCGATGCGATGGCCGATCCTGTTTTCACGGAGCTGGTGCAGCGCATCCGCAAACACTTCTTCACCCAGAGCTCGCTGGACTAAAGGCCGCCCGAATGGCACCGCGCCTCGCCATACGTGATATCGCCTTCTTTGAACGGCCCGTGCAATTCGCCCGGCCGTTCCGCTTCGGCGCGATCACGATATCGGCGACGCCGCAGGCTTTCGTGCTGGTCGAGATCGAGGTCGAAGGCAAGGGCAGGGCGGTCGGCGCGTCGGCGGAATTTCTGGTGCCGAAGTGGTTCGACAAGCGGCCGCAGCTCACGCCCGCCCAGACGGTCGAAGCGCTGCGCCACTCGCTGCTGATCGCGCGCGAGCTCTATCTCTCGCACAAGGAGTTCGATACGGCCTTCGGCCTGCACGCCGCGTGCATTGCGCGACAGGTCAAGCATTGCGGCAAGGAAGGCATTCCGCCGTTGGCCGCCACCTACGGTCCGGCCGAGATCGACAAGGCGATCCTCGACGCGCTCTTGCGTGCCACCAGCAGCAATTTCTTCGACGGCATGGCGCAGAATATCGCCGGGATCGACGCCCGGCTGTCGCGCGATCTCGCCGATAGCGACATCGAAATGTTTCTCGCCGGCCGCAAGCGGCTGGAGCGCGTTGCCATCCGCCACACCGTCGGCCTTGACGATGTGGTCGAAGGCGAGGGCGGCGTCGCCGATGCCAAGGAGAACGCCGGCGCCCGCTACTTCAAGCTCAAGCTCAACGGCGATCCTGTCCACGATGCCGGCCGCCTGATCCGGATCGGCAAGGAACTGTCGCGGCTGCCGCACGACTACAAGGTCACACTTGACGCCAACGAGCAGTACGCCGATCTCAACGCACTCGCCGCGCTCGTCGATCACCTCGACCGCGACAGCGCGCTGAAGCCGATCGCCGCAAAGCTGCTTTATATCGAACAACCGATGCCGCGCGACATCACCCGGAAATCGCCGCTCGGCGCGCTGGCAAAGCGCGATTTCATCGTCGACGAGGCCGACGATTCCTACGATGCCTTCCCGGCAGCGCGCTCGCTCGGCTATCGCGGCATCTCGTCCAAATCCTGCAAGGGCATCTACAAGTCCGTCATCAACGCGACGCGCGCGGCGAAATGGAGCGCGGAGGGCGCGCCGCATTTCATCACCGGCGAGGACCTGACCTGCCAGGCGGGCCTCGCCGTGCAGCAGGATCTGGCGCTGGGTGCATTGCTCGGCATCACCCATGCCGAGCGCAACGGTCATCACTATGTCGACGGTTTCGGCGAGACGCCGTCGGCGGAAGCCGAACGCTTCCTCACCTCGCATCCCGATCTCTACGAAAGACGCGGCGGCAAGGTCCGCCTCGCGGTCCATGACGGCGATCTCCTTACCGCTTCGCTCGCCGTGCCCGGCTTTGCCAGCGCCGTTCATCCGGACTGGCCGACGATTGCGCCGCTGGCGCGGCCAAAAACGATCCTCAAGGAGCAGATTGTATGAGCACCAAACGACTCGGCCTGATCATGAACGGCGTCACGGGCCGCATGGGGCTGAACCAGCATCTGATCCGCTCCATCGTCGCGATCCGCGACCAGGGCGGCGTGCCGCTGTCCAATGGCGACCGCGTGATGCCGGATCCCATTCTCGTGGGCCGCGACGCCGAGAAGGTGGCGGCGCTCGCCAAGCGCTTCGACATCATCAGGCACACGACGGATCTCGAGGCGGCGCTGGCCGACAAGAAAGATGAAGTCTTCTTCGACGCCGCGACCACGCAGGCGCGTCCCTCGCTGCTGACCAAGGCGATCAACGCCGGCAAGCACGTCTATTGCGAGAAGCCGATCGCGACCAACCTCGAGGAGGCCGTCGCGGTTGTGAAGCTCGCCAACGCCAGGGGCCTCAAGCACGGCACGGTGCAGGACAAGCTGTTCCTGCCCGGCCTGAAGAAGCTCGCCTTCCTGCGCGACTCCGGCTTCTTCGGCCGCATGCTCTCGGTGCGCGGCGAGTTCGGCTACTGGGTGTTCGAGGGCGGCTGGCAGGAGGCGCAGCGTCCGTCTTGGAAC
>Ga0081540_1004758_pt1 | contig 10254 bp, 6 predicted proteins | sample TabmetS2T1R1_FD_71024 | JGI IMG/M metagenome (GOLD analysis project Ga0081540, IMG submission 71024) | Tabebuia heterophylla rhizosphere microbial communities from the University of Puerto Rico - S2T1R1 | ecosystem: Host-associated > Plants > Roots > Rhizosphere ... | reverse complement strand
AGCCGTAGAACTCGCGAAAGCTCATGGCTGGTTCATGACCCGGCAGTTCGAGAACGAGGCCAATCCCGATATTCATACGCAAACCACCGCGCGCGAAATCCTCGATGACTTTTCTGGCGAGCGACTCGATTATTGGGTCACCGGCTATGGCACTGGGGGCACGCTGAAAGGTGTCTCGAGGGTACTCGCCAAGGAGCGGCCCGACACAAAAATCGTGGTCTGCGAACCAAGCGACGCCCCACTCCTTGGCAGCGGCATCGAGCAGACGCGGAATAGTGACGGCACGCCTTCAGCGCCGCATCCGGCGTTCAAGCCGCACCCGATGCAAGGCTGGACGCCGGACTTCATTCCGAAGCTCACCGGCGATGCAGTCGACATGAACGTCATTCACCGGCTGCTGCCGATCCAGGGGGCCGATGCCATCCAATGCAGCAAGGACCTTGCGGCAAAGGAAGGCATCTTTGTCGGGATCACCTCGGGCGCGACCTTCTCCGGGGCTCTGCAGATAGCGGCGGAAGCGGAAGCAGGCGCAAACATCCTCTGCATGCTTCCCGACACCGGCGAGCGTTATCTGAGTACGCCGTTATTTGCCGACGTGTCGGCAGACATGAATGAGGACGAGCTTAAGATTTCGCGCTCCACTCCCGGTGGGCAGCTCGGCACCTGAATTGCAAAATGAGCGACACCGGCGCTGCAGTGTCCGCTTTGGGTGGTGGTCTCAACCGGTCGACGCAATACTTTATCTTAGAGCGAAAAGATGGAGTGTGACGATGGATCGGGGCTTTCGTCGAGGGTTTACGGCGGCCGAGAAGACGGAGTTATGGGATCGCTGGCAACGCGGGGAGTCGCTCAAAGCGATCGGACGGGCGTTTGGTAAGCCTTCATCGTCGATTTATTTCCAGGTGTCGCCATGCGGAGGAATTCGTCCAGCTCCCCGGCGTCGCTCGCGACTGGCGCTGACGCTCGCGGAACGCGAGGAGATATCGAGAGGCATTGCAGTGCATCGATCGGCCCGCTCGATGGCCCGGTTACTGGGCCGCTCGCCCTCGACGGTGAGCCGGGAAATCCGCCGGAACGGCGGCCATGATGGCTACCGAGCGGCTTTGGCGGATGACAAGGCCTGGGCCCGAACCCGTCGCCCGAAACGCTGTAAGCTGGCGACCAATGCCCGGTTGCGACAGGCGGTGGCCAGCAAGCTCAGACTTAATTGGGCGCCCGAGCAGATAGCTGGTTGGCTCAAAAGAGCCCATCCTGAAGACGAGCGTTATCACGTGTCACACGAGACGATCTATCGCAGCCTGTTTGTTCAAGCCCGAGGGGTGCTTAAGAAAGAGCTGCTTTGCCATCTCCGGTCGAAGCGCACGATCCGTCGATCGAAACAGGCGGGTCTCATCAGTGATGGACGAGGACAGATCAAGGATATTGTCTCGATCCGGCAGCGGCCGGCAACGGTTGAAGATCGGGCGGTGCCTGGCCACTGGGAAGGCGATCTCCTGTCCGGGTCGAAGAACAGCTATATCGCGACCCTGGTCGAGCGCCACACCCGTTACGTGATGCTGGCAAAGGTGGCCAACAAGGACACCCAAACGGTCGTATCCGCCCTCATCAAGCAGGCAAAGAAGCTGCCGAGTGAGCTGTACAAATCGCTGACCTGGGATCGGGGCAAGGAACTTACGGATCATCGACGATTTACGCTGACGACCAACATCGATGTTTACTTCTGCGATCCGCAAAGCCCGTGGCAGCGCGGCTCAAATGAGAATACCAACGGCCTGCTGCGACAATACTTCCCGAAGGGCACTGACTTATCGGTGCACTCGCAAGCTCAACTGAACAGAGTGGCACGCCAGCTCAACGAACGGCCGCGGGAGACCTTGCAATTTGAAACCCCGGCGGAGAGATTTAACGCCTGTGTTGCGTCGACCGGTTGAGCCGGCAACCCAAAGCGGACACTCCCTTGACTTGGATCAAGGGTCCCCAGAAGGCTGGCGGAGATCATGGAGAGGGGCGGTCTGGCCAGAAAATTGGAGCTGCCGATGCGCGACCCGAAAGCCGAGACCACATCCTTAACCGTCCCCTGCGACCGCGATGTCAGCCGGCGCAATATCCTGCTCGGCAGCACCACGCTCGCTGCAGCATCCGTGCTCGGCTCAGCACTGGCAATCTCGACGTCCCAAGCGCAGCAGCCGACAACGGGCCGCAAGCCGAACATTCTCTTCATCATGGGTGACGACATCGGCTGGTTCAATATCAGCGCGTACAACATGGGTATCATGGGCTATCGCACTCCCAACATTGACCGTATCGGCAGGGAAGGCGCCGTCTTCACCGACTGGTACGGTCAGCAGAGCTGCACGGCGGGCCGCGCCGCTTTCATTACGGGGCAGACACCTGTTCGTACAGGGTTGACTAAGGTCGGTCTGCCCGGCGCTGAACTTGGCCTCGGGCCGCTGGACCCCAGCGTCGCCGACGTGCTCAAGACATACGGCTACGCCACCGGACAGTTTGGAAAGAACCATCTTGGCGATCGCGACGAGCATCTGCCGACCGCGCACGGCTTCGATGAGTTCTTCGGCAATCTCTACCACCTCAACGCCGAGGAAGAGCCGGAGAACCCCGACTATCCGAAGGACCCGGCGTTCGTAAAGAAGTTCGGCCCGCGCGGCGTCATCAGATCCAGTGCGGACGGCAAGATTGAGAACACCGGCCCGCTAAACATGAAGCGCATGGAGACGATCGACGAGGAGTTCCTGGGTGCTGCCAAGGACTTCATCAGTCGGCAGCATCGGGCCAATAAACCCTGGTTCTGCTATTTCAACTCGACGCGGATGCACGTCTTCACGCATTTGAAGAAGGAGTCGCAGGGGAAAACCGGCAAGGGCATCTATCCCGACGGCATGGTCGAGACCGACGGCCATGTGGGCGAGCTGCTGAAACTCGTCGACGACCTCGGCGTCGCAGACAACACCATTGTCGTCTACACTACGGATAACGGAGCCGAAGTCTTTACCTGGCCCGATGGCGGCACAACACCATTCAAGGGCGAAAAGGCTACTAATTGGGAAGGTGGCTTTCGGGTGCCATGCCTGATCCGATGGCCGGGCGTGATCAAGCCCGGGACCATTATCAACGACGTCTGCGCGCATGAAGACTTCATCCCGACGTTTGCCGCCGCCAACGGCGATTTGAATCTAGTTGAGCGAACCAAGAAGGGGACGACTCTCAATGGCAAGCAATTCAAAGTCCACTTCGACGGCTTCAATCTGCTGCCGTTCCTGAAGGGTGAGATCAGCGAGTCGCCGCGGCAGGAATTTCTGTATTGGAGCGACGACGGCGACCTAATGGCGATCAGGGTTCGGGACTGGAAGGTCACCTTCCTTGAGCAAAATACGGAAATCTCCCCCCAGATCCCGGTCGGCGTATGGCAGGGCCAGTTTACCAAGCTACGCACGCCGAATCTCTACAATCTACGCGCCGATCCGTTCGAGCAGGCGACGAAGAGCATCTATTACCCCGATTGGCAGGTTCGACGCATATTCGTACAAGTGCCGATTCAGGCTGTCGTCGCGAGGTACATCGAGAGTTTCAAGGAATTTCCGCCTCGCACAAAGCCGGCGAGCTTTACCGTAAGCGACGTCATGGAGAAGCTAACAACAGGACACCCGGGTAAGAATTGAAACCTGACCACCGAATGGCCGAGGCGGTTGCCACGCCGCTTCGGTGACATCTGCTTCTGGCCCAAAGCCGACTTAGGCAGGGCGCCGGTTAAGGTCCGCTACTGACCCAAAGCGGATACGGCTCGTTTAGTTGGGAGCGATATACCGCGTTGAATCTTGGCACAAACTGTACAGCACATGTCCCTACGGTGAGGTCGCTGGCTTCGCGAAAGCACCCGTATGCAGTCTAGCCCTGCTCGCAAAATCTTTGGGTTGTGGCGTCAAGAGGTCGAGCTAAAATCGGCAGACGGCTACCAAAGCGGAACTCTAGCAACACAAACTACTTGGCCGTCTCGTCAACAGCTAAGTCCAAGAAAACTCCGAAAATCGGGTGTGTCATGAAAACATCAATTGCGGTTACCGCGGCTCTTGTTCTCTGCGCTTCGCTCGCTCACGCACAAACCTCGCGCTATGACGCGCTCGCCGATGCTCCCTTCAAAGGTGATTTTCCGACGCCTGAAGCGGCCGAGCTGTTGACCGATGAGCTTTATTACCAGCGCGCGGTGCAGGTTTATCTCTGGTCTCTTCCCGCCGTTAACATCTGGGCGATGAAGCAGGGTTCAGAAAAAACCTACGGAGCAGGCTACAACGTGCTGCCGGTGTGGAAGGAGCGCCTGAACGCACAGACCAAGGTCACCACGCCCAATTCCGATTGCCTCTATGCGATGGGTTACGTCAACATCGCCAAGGATGGACCGATCGTCGTTGAGGTGCCTCCCCAAAATCAAGGCATTTTCGACGACTTTTACCAGCGCCCGCTCACCGGCCCCACGATCAATGGAAAGGCTTTCAGCGGCGACTTCGGCTTTGCAGGCCCCGACGCCGGCAAGGGCGGCAAATATCTCATCGTGCCGTGGGATTACAAAGGCCCGGAGCCGAAGGGCTATTACGTCTATCGCTCCCGCACCAACAATGTGCTGGTATTTTATCGTGGCTTCTTCTCCGATCCGAAGGACTTGTCCGGCGCCAATCAATTGATCGCGAGCACGCGCATCTATCCCTTTGGCAAGCGTGACAGCGCCGCAGCCATGAAATTTCCGGATGGCTCAAAAACCCCGGCGAACATGCTGTTTCCAACGGACGGGACCTATTTCGATATGCTTACGCAATTCATCGGAGAAGAGAGGATCGATCCGGTGGACATGGACTGGCGCGGCATGATCGCGGCGATCGGCATTCAAAAGGACAAGCCGTTCGAACCCACGGCGCGTCAGCGCGAGCTGCTCGACAAGGCCGCCAAGACCGCATTCAAGATGAGCAAAGTCGAGATCTGGAACGGACTGCTGGGTCAGCCCGGCGGCAGATACTATCCGGATCGTCAATGGGAGAACGTATTCGCAGGCCAGGACCCGCAATTCCAGGCCAGCCGCTCCTTCACAAATCTTGTGCAGCGGGATGCCTATTTCACTTCGGCATATGCCGCGAGCCCGGGGATGGTGACGGACCTGGTTGAAAAAGGCGCGAAGTACCCCTCGGCCTGGCGCGACGCCGACGGCAACTATCTGGACGGCGGCAACACCTATCAGCTGCGGTTGCCGCCCAACGTGCCGGCCGCCAATTTCTGGTCCGTGACGGTTTACGATCCGATCCGGGCCTCCGGCCTCGAGAACGGCCAGCCGTTGCCGTCCCTCAACTCCATGGACAAGCCCGAGCAAAATGCCGACGGCTCCTATGACCTCTATTTCGGGCCAAAGGCACCGGCGGGAAAGGATCGCAATTGGGTCGCGACAGTTCCGGGTAAAGGCTTTTTCGTCATCCTTCGCCTCTACAGCCCGAAGGAAGCGTTCTTCAAACAGACCTGGAAGCCGGACGACTTCAAGCGCATCGCCAACTAGCCGGTAAACAGTTCGAGAGCCATTCGATCCACGCGGACCGTGGACGCGCCGCTAGATGCGCAAGGTCCAGTAACTACGTTCAGGAAGGAAAGTAGCCATGAACCGACGAGAGTTTTTCGCTCCGACGGCCGCAGGAGCGATCGCATCCGCCTACGGCTCCTCGTTACTCGGCGTGTCGTCGGCTTTGGCGCAGGACGGCCAGGAGCCCCTTGGCGGTCAGCCGCCGGCGGGGTCGACCAGCTCGATCAAGGACTTTGCCTACCAGATCAAACATCAACGCGCCTTCGAAGCCGTGCTGTGGAACATGCCAGCCATTGCGATCTATTCATTTCGCCGGGCTGCGTTCACCGATCTCGGCATGAAGGACAACGACATCATTGCGTATTCCGCAACGGCCACACCGAAGCTCGAAGCGATTACCGCGAACAGCACGACGCCTTACATTGCCGCCTACACGGACCTGCGCAAGGGTCCGGTCGTTGTCGAGCTTCCCGTTGCCGGGCCAGACGGAAGCCTCTACGGGCAGGTCGTCGACGCCTGGCAGTTCACGATCGCCGACGTCGGTCCTACCGGCGTCGATCAAGGCAAGGGCGGCAAGCTGTTGTTCACGCCGCCCGGCTACAAGGAGACCGTTCCGCAAAGCTACATCCACGTGCCATCGCCGAACTACAGGGTTGCCTTTGCGTTTCGATCAATTCCCGCACCCGGCAAGACCGTGGCCGATGCGCATCAATATGCGAAGCGATTGCGCATGTACTATCTCAGCGAGGCCACCAACCCGCCGCAGCAAAAATTCATCGATCCCGCGAACGAGCGCTATCCGACGCTGCCCTTTTACGACGAGCGTCACTTTGATGACATGCACGCCATCATGAGCGTCGAGCCCGTCAGGGAACACGACAAGGTCATGATGGGGATGCTCAAGTCGCTCGGCATCGAGAAGGGCAAGCCATTCACGCCGGATGAAACAGCCAAACGCGCGATGCGCCAGGCCGCAATCGATGCCTGGTATTACCTGCAATGGTGGTACGACAACTTCCCGGCCAACAAGCTATATTGGCCAGATCGGCATTATGCATCATTGTTGCAGACCGATAACAATCGGGCTTTCACTTTTACCTACGACGACCGCATCGACCTCATCGAGCGCGCGGCCGAGTATTTCTGGTGCACCTACATGCCGAAGGTGCTGACCGACAATCCGGGTACGCAATATTTCATGGCGCTGGCCGACAAGAACGGCAAGCTGCTCGAAGCCGGCAAGACCTACAAGATCGACGTGCCGAAGGACATGCCGGTCAAGCAATTCTGGGCGCTAACGGTCTATGATCGCGCCACCAACGGATTCATCTACAGCAATTCCAACCGCACGACGCTGTCGTCCTTCGACCTCGACAAAATGAAGAAGAACGCAGATAGCGGCGTGACGATCTACATTGGACCGAAGGCGCCCGACGGTCTTGAGGCCAACTGGATACCAACCGCGGGCAAGCGGCCGTTGCCCGCGATGCGGTGTTACGGACCGACGGAAGCGTTGAACAACAAGACGTTCAAGCTGTCGGACTTTGAAGCTGTGGCCTGAAGCGAGGAGTGAACGCGCAAAAGCGCCAGTGCCGCCGCAATGGAAAATCTAACGCATCACCCTCTGCTGTTGTTCGCGACGGCGTTCGCAACGCTATCGATCGTTGCGGTCACGGGAACGTGGCTGCGCGCACGATTTCCCGATACGGACGAGAAGCGTAACGAGCACCTGGGCGTCATCCTCGCGGCGACCTTGACGCTGCTCGGCCTGATCATCGGGTTCAGCTTTTCGATGGCGGCGAACCGCTACGACCAGCGCAAGAATTTCGAGGAGGCGGAAGCCAACGCCATCGGAACGGAGATGTTGCGCGCCGATCTTCTGCCCGCCGCCGATGCCGCCAACGTCCGCAAGCTTCTGGTTGAGTATACGGCCTTGCGAATCCAGTTTTACGTCAACACGGACGATGATCAGCGCCGGCAACTCGCCGAGCGTACGGCCCGCATGCAAGGCGCCCTCTGGTCCGCCGTCCGTTCACCTGCCGCGAGCCAGGCGACGCCGGTCGTGGCGCTGGCAATCGCCGGCATGAATGACGTGATCAATTCGCAAGGCTATACGCAGGCGGCCTACTGGAACCGGATCCCGACGGCCGCATGGCTTCTCATGGGCATCATAGCCCTCGGTTCGAACGCGCTGATGGGTTATCGAAGCGGCAAGGCAGGAGAGCGGCTGGTGTTCGTGCTGCCGCTGATCGTTTCATTTGCTTTCCTGCTGATCGCCGACATCGACGCGCCTCGCCACGGCCTGATCGAGGTCAGGCCGCAAAACCTGGAAAGCCTGGCGAAGTCGTTTAATCTTCAAGGTTTGTAGAGCCTCACATTCGCGGAGCAGAAATGAACCGTCGCCAGTTGATGATGGGTGCAGCCATGTTGGCCTCGGCACCTTCCGGGGTGCTCGCGCAAGCAAGCACCCTGAGCAAATCGGTCAGGACGATGGAGACCATGGAGCCTGCCGTTCCGCGTCCGCAGCAGGATGCCGCCGCCGTGAGGAAGCTGGCGGAGTTGCAGGCCAGGACGGGCAAGAAGCCCAACATCGTCTGGCTGCTGATCGACGACATGGGATGGGGAGATCCGGGCGCTTACGGCGGCGGAGCCGCGATCGGCGCCGCAACGCCCAACATGGACCGGTTGGCGCAGGAAGGGTTGAAGCTCACTTCCGCCTATTCGCAGCCGACCTGCACACCGACTCGCTCTGCGATCCTCACCGGCCGGCTACCAGTACGCACCGGACTGACGCGGCCTATCCTGGCTGGCGACAAGATCACCAGGAACCCCTGGTCCGATGAGGTCTCGCTGCCCAAGCTCCTGAGCGATGCCGGCTACACGACGGTGTTGTCAGGCAAGTGGCATGTCGGTGAGAGCGTCGGCATGCGGCCGCACGATGTCGGGTTCGACGAATACTTCGGCTACTATCCCGCACAGAAGGAACTATCGCAATCGGTAGACAAGCGCCGTTATCCGGACCTCGTGCTCAATCCGGAGCGGCTTGCGCAGCTGCATGAAACCGGAGCCAGCGAAGCGCTGGTCCACGGCTTCAAGGGCGGGGCGACGACGGAGATCGCGCCAGTCAAGAGTATCGAGGATGTTGCTGAAGCCGACCGCGTTCTCAAGGAATTTACGGTCAAAAAGATCGCCGACCTCGCGATGGCGGGCAAACCGTTTTTCCTCGAACATGCATTCATGAAGGTACACGCCGACAATTTTGCTTTGAAGGAGTTCGAAGGCAAGAGCGGCAGCAAGTACCCCTACAAGGACGCCGTGGTCGAGGTGGACGCCTATATCGGCGAGATCGTGAAGGCGCTCGACGAGGCCAAGCTGCTCGAAAATACGTTCATCTTCGTGACGTCAGACAACGGCCCGCAGTTGGACAGCTGGCCCGACAGCGGCTACTCGCCGTTCAAGGGCGCCAAGACGACGCCATGGGAGGCAGGGGTGCGCGTACCCGGCATCGCCTATTGGAAGGGCGTCATCAAACCGGGCCGCCAGAGCGACGATTTGTTCGACCTGATGGACCTGTTCAATACCTCGCTCGCGCTCGCCGGTGTCGGTGTCGAGAAGCTGCCGACGGACCGCTACTATGACGGCATCGATCAAACCTCTTTCCTGCTAATGGACGACGGCCGATCGAAACGAGAGAAAGTCTATATCTGGGCGCAAGCCGATCTGATGGCCATGCGGATGTACGAGTACAAAATCCATATCAAGGTCGTTCAAGCCAAGGCGCAGTGGCTTTGGACCGACATGTCCACCATCACCGACGTCGGCCTCGCGCCGTGGCTGTTCAACCTCTATATCGATCCCAAGGAAGAATACCCGGTCGGCCACCGTCAGAATGCGTGGCTGGCGTCGATGGCCGCGGAATTGAAAGCGCACGCAGCGACGTTCAAGAAATTCCCTCCGAAGAATATCGGATTGGCGCAATAGGCTTCCGTCGAGACGCTGGAGTCCGCTATTGGCCCTTAGCGGACATGCCTTCGCTCCCCGCCGATGTCCGATTTCGGGGCCGAAACGGACATCACTGCCTTGCATCGCAAGGGCCCGTTTATGAGTACACGCCCTAGCTCTCGACCATGAATTGGACGCGCTCGGCCGCGAAGCGCACGTGCTTGGTGATCAGCGGCCGCCCCTCCACGTCGACATCGGTGGAATCGGCGATCAGGATCGGACGTCCCAGCGCGAGGTCGAGCCGCGCCGCATCGGTCGCATCGACGATGCCCGCGGTAATCCTGGTCGAGGCGCGGCTGTAGTCGCGCACGCCGTAATGCGCCAGCAGTTTGGTCATCGAGCGCACGGCGCCATAGACCCGTCCGGCATCGGGGAACCGTTCGGCGGAAAGCCAGTGTGTGCCGACGCAGATCGGCGAGCGGTCGGCAAAGCGCAGCGCCTCGATGCGAATCAGCGGCGCGCCGGCCCTGAGGCCAAGCTCGCGCGCGAGTTCCCGGCTGGCGACTTCATCCGAGGCGTCGATCAATTGCCCGCGCGGCTCACGTCCGCCGGCGCCGACGATTTCCGAAAACCGCGTGCGTGAGCGCAAGGGATAGGCGATCCGGGCCGCCTCCACATAGGTTCCGCTGCCGCGCTCGGCGCGCACCAGCCCGCGTTCGGCGAGCGCGGCGAGCGCACGC
>Ga0081540_1004757_pt1 | contig 10254 bp, 9 predicted proteins | sample TabmetS2T1R1_FD_71024 | JGI IMG/M metagenome (GOLD analysis project Ga0081540, IMG submission 71024) | Tabebuia heterophylla rhizosphere microbial communities from the University of Puerto Rico - S2T1R1 | ecosystem: Host-associated > Plants > Roots > Rhizosphere ... | reverse complement strand
CAATCCGAAACCGAGAACACCCCCTCGCTCGGCGGTCAGCAGGCGCCTTACGCGCTGATCCAGCTCTTCATGTTCCGCGAGAAGCTGCGCGTCTTCGAGCCGATGAACGAGATGGCGAAGCCGCTGACCGACGACGATCTTCGCCTGTTCTCCGACTTCATCGCCAGGATGCCGAAGCCTGCGTCGCCTGCGGAAAACGGCGATCCGGCGCGCATGCAGCGCGGGCAGGCGCTGGTGCAGCAGCACCGCTGCGACACCTGCCATAACCCCGATCTGTCGGGGAAAGAAAACGTCCCGCGCATCGCCAACCAGCGCGAGGATTATCTCGCCAAGACCCTTGCCGAGTACAAGGACAACAGCCGCCACGGCTATGATGCCAGCATGGCCGACGTGATGGCCCCGATCGCGGCAGCGCAGATCGCCGATCTCGCCTACTACATCGCCCGCATGCGCTAAATCCGGGCGGCTCCCCCCGCTGGCATTGCCCTGCGCCCGGCGCTACAAGGGCGGCAATCGGATGGAGTTTTGTATGCAGGATCTATGGCGGCTGTCGGCCGCGGAAATGGCCGCGCTGATCAGGTCGAAAAAAGTCTCGGCAAGGGAGGCGGCGACCGCCGGGCTGGCGCGGCTCGACGCGGTCAACCCGAAGATCAATGCCGTCGTCGACCACAGGCCGGAGGACGTGCTGGCGCAGGCTTCCGCCGTCGATGCCGTGATCGGGCGCGGCGAAGACCCCGGTCCGCTGGGCGGTGTGCCTGTCACCGTGAAGGTCAATATCGACCAGCAGGGTTTTGCGACTACCAACGGGCTGAAGCTGCAGCGCGACGCTGTCGCTGCGAGCAACAGCCCGGTGATCGACAATCTGCGCAAGGCTGGCGCCGTCATTCTGGGGCGCACCAATTGTCCGGCATTCTCCTATCGCTGGTTCACCACCAACCTCATCCATGGCGACACCAAGAACCCGCGCGATCCCTCCATCACCCCGGGCGGCTCGTCCGGCGGCGCGGGGGCGGCGGTCGCGGCCGGTATCGGCCATATCGCGCACGGCACCGATATTGCGGGATCGATCCGCTATCCGGCTTACGCCTGCGGCGTGCACGGCCTGCGGCCGACCATGGGCCGCATCGCGGCGTTCAACGCGGCGTTGCCCGAACGGCCGATCGGGCCGCAGATCAGTGCCGTCTCGGGCCCGCTGGCCCGCACCATCGGCGATATCAGGATCGCGCTGGCCGCAATGTCCGCCAAGGATTATCGCGATCCCTGGTGGGTGCCGGCGCCGCTGGAAGGGCCGGCGATGCCGAAGCGCGTCGCGATGTGTCTCAATCCTGACGGGCTCGATCCCGTGCCCGAAGTGAAGGCTGCGGTAGCGGATGCCGGCAAGCGGCTGGAGCGCGCGGGCTGGATCGTCGAGGAAATCGCCAACGTCCCACCGCTGCGCGAGGCCGCCGATCTCCAGACAAAGCTCTGGCTCGGTGACGGCTATGAGGCGCAACTGGAAGCGGCCGAACGCGAGGGCGATCCCGGCGCGCTGGCCTGCCTGCGCGGCAACCGCGCCAAAGTGCATCCGTTCGATCTGTCGAAGGCACTGACGCGGCGCGCGACGCTGACGCGCGAATGGCTTGAGTTCTTCGAACAATATGCCGTGCTGCTGATGCCGGTATCGGGCGAATTGCCGTTCCCCGATCAGCTCGACCGTAAGGACGAGGCGGCGTTCGCGCGCGTCTGGCATGCGCAATTGCCGCAGATCGCCATTCCCTTTATGGGGCTGCCCGGGCTAACGATTTCGACCGGGCTGGTCGGACGCGTTCCGGTCGGCGTGCAACTGGTTTCCGGGCGTTACCGCGAGGACTTGTGCCTTGCTGCAGGCGAGGCCGTGGAAGCCGGCGGAACGCCGTCGGCGGCGATCGATCCGGCGAACTGAACAGAGAGGACCATGGCAGGCGTTTATGATTTCACGGCGCAGTCGCTGGCTGGTGAAGAGGTTCCGCTGAAGCGATTCGAGGGGCAGGCGCTCCTGATCGTCAACACCGCGAGCGCCTGCGGATTCACGCCGCAATATAGAGGCCTCGAACAACTACATCGTGAATTCGGGCCGCGCGGCTTTTCCGTTCTCGGCTTTCCCTGCAACCAGTTCGGCGGGCAGGAGCCGGGCGACGCCAGGCAGATCCAGGAGTTTTGCGAAACCAAATATGACGTGACGTTCCCGATGTTCGCCAAGATCGACGTCAACGGCAGCCAGGCACATCCGCTGTTCAACCATCTGAAAAACGCGAAATCGGGATTGTTGGGTCCGTCGATCAAATGGAATTTCACCAAATTCCTGGTCGACCGGTCGGGCAAGGCGATTGGGCGTTACGCCCCGACCGCTACCCCTGAGGGATTAAGAAAAGAAATCGAGGCACTGCTGTGAGCGAGACCAACAAAGCGATGAACGACCAGTTTCCCGACCGTCTCTCGGTCGATCCGAACAGCCCGTACTACAATGCCGAGATCCTCGCGCGCGATGTCGGCATTCGCTTCAAGGGCGTCGAGAAGACTAATGTCGAGGAATACTGCATCAGCGAGGGCTGGGTACGCGTCACCGCCGGCAATGCCAAGGACCGTTACGGCAACCCGCTGACGATCAAGGTGCACGGCCCGGTCGAGCCGTATTTCCGCGATAAGAAGTAACTCTTGAGGCGGTTCGTCATTGCGAGGAGCGAAGCGACGAAGCAATCCATATCTCCGTATGCGGCGCTATGGATTGCTTCGCTTCGCTCGCAATGACGACAGAGACCCGAAAGCCGAACACCATGTCCGTCCGTATCGTCGACGTCTGCGAAATCACCAAACCGATCTCCTCGCCGATCCGCAACGCCTATATCGACTTCACCAAGATGACGACGAGCCTGGTCGCCGTCGTCACTGACGCTGTTCGCGACGGCAAGCGCGTGGTCGGCTACGGCTTCAATTCCAACGGCCGCTACGGGCAGGGCGGGCTGATCCGCGAACGCTTTGCGCCGCGGCTGAAGGAGGCCGATCCGAACAGCCTGCTTGACGCTGAGGGCAGCAATCTCGACCCGGACAAGGTCTGGGCCACGATGATGTCGAACGAAAAGCCCGGCGGCCATGGCGAGCGCTCGGTCGCCGTCGGCACCATCGACATGGCGGTATGGGATGCGGTAGCGAAGATCGCCGGCAAGCCGCTGTTTCGCCTGCTCGCCGAGCGCCATGGCCTGCAAGCCAATCCGCGCGTGTTCGTCTATGCCGCCGGCGGCTATTACTATCCCGGCAAGGATCTGTCGGCGCTGCGCGGCGAGATGCGCGGCTATCTCGACCGGGGCTACAACGTCGTGAAGATGAAGATCGGCGGCGCGCCGATCGTGGAAGACCGCGAGCGCATCGAGGCCGTGCTGAAGGAAATCGGCAAAGACGCGCAGCTCGCCGTCGACGCCAACGGCCGCTTCGATCTGGAAACCGCGATCGCATATGCCAAAATGCTGCGTGAATATCCGCTGTTCTGGTACGAGGAGGCCGGCGATCCCCTCGACTTTTCGCTGCAGGCCGCGCTCGCCGAATTCTATCCCGCGGCCATGGCGACTGGCGAAAACCTGTTCAGCCATCAGGACGCGAGAAACCTGATCCGCTATGGCGGCATGCGCCCCGACCGCGACTGGCTGCAATTCGATTGTGCGCTGTCCTACGGTCTGTGCGAATACCAGCGGACGCTGGCGGCGCTGAAGACGCACGGCTGGTCGCCGAGCCGATGCATCCCGCACGGCGGCCACCAGATGTCGCTCAACATCGCGGCCGGGCTCGGCCTCGGCGGCAATGAGAGCTATCCGGACCTGTTCCAGCCCTATGGTGGTTTCCCCGACGGCGTCCGTGTCGAGAACGGCCACATCACCATGCCCGACCTGCCGGGCATCGGCTTCGAGGGGAAGTCGGATCTCTACAAGGAGATGAAGGCGCTGGCGGCGTGAGGCTGGTGATTTTCCAGGCCGCCAGTTTACCAATCAACCAGTTCTGAAGGACGCCGCGATCTTGCCCAGCAAATCATCTCTTCCCCAACTCTCGCTCGCAAAGGACAAGATCCGGGTCTTGCTCCTCGAAGGCGTCAACGACAGCGCCGTGCAGTTGATAGAGGCCGCGGGCTATTCCAACATGACCCGCTTGTCCAAGGCGCTTGAGGGCGATGCGCTCCAGGAAGCCATCAAAGGCGTGCACCTGCTGGGTATCCGTTCGCGCACGCAGATCACCACCGATGTTCTCGAGGCAGCAGACAGGCTGATTGCGATCGGATGCTTCAGCGTCGGCACCAATCAGGTGGATGTTGAGGCCGCGCGCCGGAGTGGGATTCCCGTGTTCAATGCGCCGTTTTCCAACACGCGAAGCGTGGCGGAACTGGTAATTGGCGAAATCGTCATCCTGCTGCGCCGGATCGTCGCGCGTTCCAACGCGGCCCATCAGGGACGCTGGGACAAGTCCGCAAACGACAGCTATGAGGTGCGGGGCAAGACGCTCGGCATCATCGGTTACGGCAATATCGGCTCGCAGCTCTCGAATCTCGCCGAAGCAATGGGGATGAGGGTCATTTTCTACGACCATACGGACAGGCTTCGTCACGGCAACACCGAGCCGACCGCGAGCCTGCATGAGCTGCTGGCGCAAAGCGACGTCGTGTCGTTGCATGTGCCGGAAACGCCCGCCACGCATGGCATGATCGGGCGCGAGGAGATTGCGGCGATCAAACCCGGCGCGTATTTCATCAACAACAGTCGCGGTACGGTCGTCGACCTCGATGCGCTTGCCGATGCGCTGCGCGAAGGCAGGCTTCGTGGCGCTGCGGTCGACGTTTTCCCGGTCGAGCCGCGCTCGAACGCTGACCGCTTCGTATCGCCGCTGCAGGGCCTGGACAATGTTATCCTGACGCCGCACATCGGCGGCTCGACTGAAGAGGCGCAGGAGCGTATCGGCGCCGAAGTCGCGCGCAAGCTGGTCGATTACAGCGATTCCGGTTCGACGATGGGCGCCGTCAATTTCCCCCAGGTCCAGTTGCCGGCGCGACCATCGGGGACGCGGTTCATTCAGGTGCAGCGCAACCTGCCGGGCATGCTGGGGCGCTTGAATGAAGTGCTCGCGCGCCACTCGGTCAACATTGCCGCGCAATATTACGAGACCGACCACGACGTGGGCTATGTGGTGCTCGACGCAGATGCCTCCGCCGCAGACGGCCAGCGCGTGCTCGCGGACATCCGGGCCCTGGAGGGCACCATTCGCGCCCGGTTGCTCTACGAATACAAGATCTGAGCCAGGCAGATTCAAATCTGCGGAAGCTATGACGTTTCCGATCGAAAACCTGCCCGGGACTTGATCCGGGGCGGATACCGGTTCGCGTGAACAGAAGCGGTAGCGGCGGCCCGCGGTCTTGATGTCCGATATTACCCTTTGGGGCAGACCCAACACGGACGCGCGCTGTCTCAGCGATTTGCGGTAATGGATTGCTCGATGCAATCCCAGGTTTACCCTTTCATAAGGTTGCCCGACTTACGTTGAATTGCTTCAGCCGGAGAAGGCGCGTGCGACTATTGCGAATACTTGGGATTTGGGCGGTCGCCATCACTCTCGTTGGCGTTATAGCCTATGGCGAATTAGTGAGGGACTGGCGCATTCAATCGTCGGGGCAGTCCGTGAGGTTCGCGATGGGCGTAACCCACGGCGCGTTGATGGCCGAACTCAAAAGTCTCGCAGACGCGATGAAGCAGAAATACGGCGAGAGCACTGAAACGACACTGCCTCTCGATACCGGAATCGCCGAGGTCACACTGAACGGCAAACTTCTCGAAACGCATCCGGAAGTGAAACGAATAAGTAGCGTCTACGGGATTTTCGTTTTTGGCCCAGACGACCATATAACGACGAGATTCCCTTTTGAAGTCTCTGCGAATCTGGTTACAGCAAATTCCAACGAATGGATTGCCGATGGGCTGAGGAAGAATCTGAAGAGGTCGCCCGCGGCATGGTTTGAGTTTAAGGATAGCGACTGGTCCTGGTCCTTCGATCGTTGTACTGCGCGACCGAAAGACTTGGGGCTAGGAACGATTGGAAGTGCTCTGTTTCTGCGCGGCGGAACGTATTGCGTGATAGGTTGGAAGGGAGAGCAGCCGGGCTCAATGTTGATTAGTGTCAGCGTCGCCGACGGCAATCCCTGGATGAGACCATTCGCCCGCAGAATATGCCGGGCCATCACGGAAGCCGCGCTCGGCCGGCTCGATACCGAATTGCCAGATAGTCCCAAATATGCAGCGTGCGTGTTGATCGACCGGCCTGAATACATCAGCGCCAGAAAATCGCTGGCTTGGGACGTTTACTCCGTAGGGAGCGGTAACCGATTGCGTCGAATGGAATTCGGAATTCGAGAAGCTGGACGATAAGCGGACTTCGATGGGCCCACGCCCTAACTCGCGAGCGCCTTCGATGAAACCGCCATCGGTTGTGCTTTGCCGTACATCAGCGTGCGCCACAGCCATTCGACCGGGCCGTACCGGTAGCGGCGCAGCCACCAGCTACTGAAAAACACCTGCCCGATGTAGACGGCGATGCCGATGGCCAGCGCACTGGTGACGCCAAGGCGGCCGAACAGGCCGAGACCGTAGCCATAAAAGATCCAGCCGAAGATCACAGACTGCATGAGGTAGTTGGTGAAGGCCATGCGCCCGAGGGGTGCGGCCCAGCCCAGCAGCCTCTTTCCGCTATCGAGATTGGCGATGGCGATGATGGTGGCTCCGTAACCCAGCGCCAGCACGATGGTTCCGAGAGCCTCGGCACCGGAAAGGATCAATGCCATGCCGAGGCCAATACAGGGGAGGCCGATGAATAGCAGGCGCCGGGGCGGACCCCCTACAATGCCAGTCCGCCAGGCAAGCGCTCCGAGAAGAAACAACCCGATCGTGCGCGGGAAGATGAAAACGTGCAGAGGAAAGATGAGCGGAATTTCGTGGAGCCGGAACGCCAGTACGTCAAAGAAACCGCTCGTCGGATAGATGCGCGTGGCTTCTGCCACATGTTGCCTGATCGTGCCCGTCTCTGGAAACAGCCCTGGCGGCGGAAACGCCTGCATTGCAAGATACAGCACAAGAAACGCCAGCGCGGCGACAGCCAGCAGCCGGCGCGGGCCGAACAGGAACGGCAGGACTATCAGACCGGCGAGCGCATATTCGGTAAGAATATCGCCATTCCAGATCAGGCACAGATGAACGAGACCGAACGCCAGCAATACCACGAGACGACGAACGAGGAGCAAGATACGGCGTCCGCTGTTCGCCAGCCGATCGAATTGAATGGCAAGGCCCGCGCCGAACAGCAGCGAAAACAGCGCAAACGCCTTAAGCTCGACGGCCAGCGTCAGGACCGCTTCGACCGCGCGATCGACCGGCGATACCGGAGGACCGCTGGAGAGAAACTGATCGAAGATCGAGACGCGGAATTCCGTGACGACATTGATCGCCATGACGCCGAATAGCGCGATGCCGCGCAACACGTCGATGGCGTCGATCCGCTGGGCAGGACCTGTCGCCCATAAAGATGCGGCGCCTTCGGAATCCATTGCAGTGATTTCCAGTCGCGCCCCGAACGAATGAGGCTAGGACAGCCGCATGTCGAGCAGCCGCCGGCCCTCGGTCTTGAGCAGCTTCTTCACGGCGCTGGAAGCGGCGATCTCGCCCTGGTTGGCGTAGGCCTCGTGGTTCTTCTCGATGTCCTCGAGCCGGTAGAGGTAGTTGACCATGACGCCTGCGGATTCGCGCCGGCCCTTCGCCGAGAGGTCGCCGAGCCAGTTGATCTTCTCCAGCCGCGCGCCGTTGCCGATGTGGAAGCGGGCCACCGAGTCGATCAGCCGGCCCTTCGTCGTGCGCGCTTTAAGGAAATAATGCGCGGCCAACGGCTCCACGACGGCGCGCAGTTGCGCGGTCAGTTCCGCATCCTCGAACCAATCCGGCTTGTCGAGACTTTCGAGGAGCGTGCGTTCCTCGTCGCTGAGCGGAACGTCGTCGGACTTTTTCAGCCATTGCATGAAGCCCGGCACCGGCGACAGCGTGATGAACGTATCCAGCTTCGGCAATTCGCGCCGCAGCTCCTCGACCACCTGCTTGATCAGGAAGCTGCCGAAGGAAATGCCGCCAAGCCCTTTTTGCGTGTTCGAGATCGAATAGAACACGGCGGTGCGCGCGCGTTCGATCGGCACCGGCTGACGCTCGGCGGCGAGCAGCGGCGCGATCGCGGTCGGGATCGTCTCGGTCAGCGCGACCTCGACGAAGATCAGCGGTTCGTCGTTGAGCTGGGGATGGAAGAAGGCGTAGCAGCGGCGATCAACGGGATCGATGCGGCGGCGCAAATCGTTCCAGTCCCGGATTTCATGCACGGCCTCGTAACGGATGATCTGTTCCAGAATATTGGCCGGCGTCGACCAGTCTATCCTCCGAAGCACGAGAAATCCCCTGTTGAACCAAGACGACAATAGATGCACGACGTCGCGGTCGAGCGCGACCAGGTCCTTGTTGCTCTTCATCAGGGCAAGCAGGTCGGCGCGCATCGCGACCAGGTCGCTGGTGCCGCCGGGCGCGCGGTTGAGCCGGCGAATCAATTCCTGCCGGCGCGGCTCGGAGGCGAAATGAAGATCGCTGGCGTCGCTGTCATTCGGCTGGCTGCGCCAGCTCTCGATCGCCTGCGACAACTTCTCGCGGTCCGGGCCGAAGTCGCGGGCCAGCGCCTCGAAGAAGGTGACGCGCCCGGCGGCGTCGAGGTCGTGGTAGCGATCGAGCACATCGCGCGCCATCGCCGTGCCGGACGCTTCGCCGCGACCCGATAGCAGCGCCTCGCACAATTCGACCAATTCCGACGCGTCCTGGCCGTCATCGGACGGCCCCGCCCGCCGCAGCAGGGTGCGGCCGCGTTCTGATATTGTCGCAAGCAGGTCGGAGAAGAAGGCATTGGCCATGTGGCGGGTCGAATCCAGCTAGTGCTTTGCGGAATCTTACATGGGATTTAGGGCGGTGCCGATCACAATCAAGCGCATGGATTGTACGGAAATATGTCATGTCTTTAGGCGGGAGCACTCACTATGTGGGGGTACTCACTCCTTCCCGGCAAATTCCGTCGGCGTCTTGCCGGTAACCTGCCGGAAGGCGTGGGAAAACGCAGGCACGCTGGCATAGCCCAAATCCGAGGCAAGCTGCTTGACCGAGACGCCGGCGTCCGTCGACAGCTTCTCGATGGCGGCAGCGATGCGGGCACGCTGGCACCAGCTCTTGAAGCTCAATTGCGTTTCCGACGAGAACAGCCGCGACAGCGTCCGCACCGAGGTGCCGACCTCACTCGCCAGGCTCTCGATCTCGTGGTCGGCCGTCGGGTCTGACAGCACGATGTCGGCGGCGCGCCGGCAGCGCGGCTCACGCGGCAGCGGGATGAAGGTCGCGGAATCCTCCGCCCGGTCCAGCTCCATCATCGCGAGCCGCAGCAGAAGTTCGGTTCGCTCGCGGCTGCTGCGATCGTCGAACAGAGCGAGTATGGTCTGGTGCAGGAGCGGCGATACCCGCACCACGAATTCCGCTTCAAGGCTGTGGCTGCGCGCCTCGCGCTTCAGCCAGTCCAATTCGAAATAAAGCGTCCGCATCTCGATATCGGCGAGCACGTCGATCGCATGTTCCGACAGCGCGGGGACCCACACCGCGCGGTCCGGAGGCACCAGCCAGCGGCCTTTCGGCGTCGTCACCTGCATCGTGCCCTTTGCCGCATAGACCAGTTGGGCTTCGCGGTGCATGTGGGTGTCGATCCGAAAACCCTTCCTGTAGCTGTTGGCGACCATGTGGATGCCGTCGCCGGTCGAGATGCGGCGTCCGATAATGGCGTCAATTGGCTTTTCGGCGATATTCATTGGCGGCATCCCGTCAGGACAACCCCGTATAACCTATTTCGCAAAATTGCGGGATTCGGGAATCGACCATGAACAGCCCCAGCCGGGTGATTACTTTCGTCAACGCTGCCCACTTCATCGACCATTATGCGATGCTGATCTTTGCCGCCGCCGTCATCATCATGGGGCCGGCGCTCGGCATGGCCTATTCGGAGCTGCTGCCTTACGCCACCCCCGGCTTCGTCGCGTTCGGCGCCGGCTCGCTCGTCACCGGCTGGCTCGGCGACCGCTGGAGCCGCCGCCACATGATGGTGATCTTCTTCATCGGCATCGGCGCGTCGATGATCGCGGTCGGGTTCGTGCAA
>Ga0081540_1004756_pt1 | contig 10255 bp, 9 predicted proteins | sample TabmetS2T1R1_FD_71024 | JGI IMG/M metagenome (GOLD analysis project Ga0081540, IMG submission 71024) | Tabebuia heterophylla rhizosphere microbial communities from the University of Puerto Rico - S2T1R1 | ecosystem: Host-associated > Plants > Roots > Rhizosphere ... | reverse complement strand
TGGTCCCAGGCGCGCAAATAGGCCTTGCGGTTCTTCATGATGTCGAACTGCGTCTCTTTCTCGAAATGCGCGATCAGCGCATCCGATTCAGTGGATTTGGTTGCCTCGATCGCCTGCGCGATGAATTTCATCGTGATGTATTCGATCCAGGCGTGGTTCTCCGGCGGCTTGCCGTATTTCTTGCTGAAGGACTCGACGAATGCTTTCGAGGCCGGATTGTCGAGCGTGTGATACCAGACCGTCGGCCAGGTGCCGGAAAGATTGCCTTCGCCCATCGCCCAGGCATCGCCGGTGTTGAGGTTGAAGCCGACCAGCGGGTAGGGGAAGCCGAACTCGGCGTATTGCTTGACGAGGTTGGTGACCTGGTTGCCGGCGAGGTTGCAGCAGACCACGTCGGGCTTGGCCTGCCGGATCTTGAGGAGATACGGGCTGAAGTCGGTGACATCTGTGGCGATCAGTTCGTCGCCGATCAGCGTGGCGCCGTTGGCGTCGAAGAAGGCTTTTGCGGCCTTCAAGAGGTCATGGCCGAAAATGTAATCCGCCGTCAGCGTGACGAACTTCTTGCCCTTCACCATGCCCTGCTGCTTGAGCGCAGTGCCGACCGCGTTGACCATCACGGTGTTGGGGATGTCGACGTGAAAGGAGTAGCGGTTGCAGTTCTTGCCGCGCAGCGCGTCGGAGCGGGCGCCGGTGGAGAAGAACACCTTCTTGTTGCGCTCAGCGACCTGCATGATGGTCAGCGATGAGGCCGAGGATATCTCGCCGAACAGCAACGCCGCGCCGTCCTGCTCGATCATGCGCTGCGCCTTGGTGGCGGCGGTGGCGGGATTGACGGAGTCCTCGGACATCAGGTCGATCTGCTTGCCCATGATGCCGCCGGCGGCGTTGATCTCTTCGGCAGCCATCTTCACGCCAAGCTGGGCATAGCCGCCGATCGCACCGAGAAAGCCGGTGAGTGGCACCAGATGACCGATCTTGATCCTTGTGGCCTGCGCCCGGACGATGGCCGGAAAACCCAGTACCGAGGCGCCGGCAAACGCCGCGCCACCCTTCAATAACGTACGTCTGTCGTAGCTGACCATGGCGGTCTCCTCCTCCCGGTGACGTCGCGACGCCCGCTCAAACCGCTTATGCGACAATGTGAGAGACGTTCTTTTATTGTTAGAGAGTATTTCCGGACGCAGCCGCCCCTGTCAACGCAAAATGCGTCGCAGGCGAAACAGTCCGATATTTGGGGAGGGTATTAGCCCTTGGCGCCGAATTCGGCGGAGAGGCGCTTAGCCGCCGCCTGTACCTGTTTGGCGCGAGTCTTCAGCACTTCGTCCGTCATTCGCCATATCGGACCAGAGATACCGAGTGCTCCGATCACATCGCCGGTGAAATTGAACACGGGCACGGCAACGCAGCGCACTTCGGCATTGAACTCGCCGTCGTCGATGGCAATCGCGCTGCGCCGCACTTCGGCGATCTCGCGCAGCAGCACGGACGGATCGGTGATCGACTTCCTGGTCGACGGCTTCAGTTCGACGCGCTCGAGGAAACGCTTGAGCTGGTCGGGACGCAGCGATGCCAGAACGATCTTGCCCAGCGCCGTGCAATGCGCGGGGCGGACCACGCCGACGCGGTCGGTCAACTGAAACGCGCCTGCGCCGCTGGTGCGGGCGATGACGACCACGGCATCGCCCATTCGCACGGCAAAATGGCCGCTTTCGCCGCTTTCGCGCGACAGATCCTCGAGGATCGGCGTTGCCAGATTGACCATCTCGATCTCATCGAGCGCGCTGGCGGCGAGCGCAAATAGCGGGCGGCCAACGCGGTAGCGTTTGGTGTCGCGCTCCTGGCGGATGTAGCCGAGCGAGACCATGGTCTTGGCGAGATGGAAGGTGGTGGAATTATGCAGGCCAACGCGCTTACTGAGGTCAGCAAGACCGATGCCCTCGCGGTGGCGCGCGATTTCCTCGAGGATGGCAAAGGCGCGGCCGAGCGACTGCACGCCGCCGCGGGCGCGCTCCTCCGCCTCATCGTCGATGGTCGGCTCGTTCGACTGCACCAGCCGGGCAATTGCCGACTTGCGTGGCGCGGCCGACTTTTCGGCGGGCTTCTCGCTGGTCTTTTCGCTGCTCTTGGCCCTGGTTCGCGCTTTCACTCTGTTCCTCTTCGGCTCAACACTGCTCGCCCGTCAGGGCCATGCCGCCCGGCGAATGGCAGTCGACTGCGTTCCGGGCAAACAACAAGCATATCACAATAGCAATTGACGTACAGTATTATGAGAAATAGGGTCCGGCATGATTAACGCCGCGCGAGAAGAACGCGGCCCGCCCGGCCGTTGAGCCGCAGGGAGAGAGTGATGTCGCGCAATTCGCTCAACGGGGCGCAGGTCATCGTCGACTATCTGATCCAGGAGAAGGTGCCGCAGGTGTTCGGCCTGTGCGGCCACGGCAACATCCAGTTCATCGACGCGCTGTACGAGCGCTCGAGCGAGATCAAGACCATCTCGACGCATCATGAGAGCGTCGCCGGCTTCATGGCCGACGTGTACTACCGCGTCTCGGGCCGGCCGACGGCGACCTTCACTTCCTGCGGGCCCGGTTCGGCCAACCTGCCGATTTCGCTGGCGAACGCGTTTCTGGATTCCGTGCCCTTCATGGCTGTCACCGGCAACGTGCCGACCAGCCAGTTCAACCGCGGCGCCTTCCAGGAGCTGTACCGGCACTACCAGGCCGATTTTCCTTCCACCGTACGCTCCTATTGCAAGAAGGTGTTTCAGCCGACGCGCGGCGAGATGGTGCCGCTGGCGGTGCGGCAGGCGTGGAAGACGATGGTGACGGGGCGGCCGGGACCCGTCGTGGTCGACGTGCCCTTCGACGTCTTCATGGAGGCGGCCGCGGAGGAAGCGCCGAGCGCGGTCGCGTGGAACGCCAACATCTCCAGCCGCTGCGGCGCCGATCCCGAGGGCGTTGTCAAAGCGGTTGACATGCTGCTGTCCGCCGAGCGGCCGGTGATCATCGTTGGCCAAGGCGTGCGCTATGGCGGGGCGGCGGAGGAGTTGAAGCGGCTTGCCGAGCGGCTGCAGATTCCCGTGGCGGCGTCGGCTTCCGGCCTTGGTGCGCTCGACTGCAATCATCCGCTGGCGCTGGGCCTTGTAGCGCGCGCCGGGCATTATCAGGCCAATCATGCGGCGCGGCAGGCCGACGTGCTGCTCGCCCTCGGCATGCGCTTTGACGACCGCACGTCGAGTTCGTGGATCCCCGGCTACTCCTTCACCATTCCTCCGACGAAACTGATCCATGTCGACATCGATCCCGAAGAGATCGGCCGCAATTATCCGGTGGCGCTGGGACTGATGGCCGATGTGCGCACCTTCCTGCGCCAGGTTCATGCCGAACTCGACCGCCGCGCCGATCTCAGCGGCAAGCTGGACGCGCGGCAAAAATGGCTGGGGCAGATCGACGTGTACCGCAAGGAGTGGGACCGCTTCGTCGCTCCCGGCTTCTCCGACGACTCCACGCCGGTCAATCCGCAGCGCGCCGCGCTCGAGATCGACAAGGCGCTGCCGGAGGATGCCATCCTCGTCAGCGATATCGGCGTGCACCACAACTGGCTGCTCGGCTTCTGCAAGCCGCGGCGGCCGGATTCGCTGATCGGTTCGATGGGGTTTGGTCCGATGGGCTTTGGCGTCGCCGGCGTGATGGGCGCGAAATTCGCCGCGCCGGACCGGCCCTGCGTCTCCGTCTGCGGCGACGGCGCCTTTTTCATGCACGCCAATGTGTTGGGTACGGCAGTCGAATACAATCTGCCCGTGGTCTGGGTGGTCTGGAACAACTACGCCTATGCGTCGATCCGCGGCCTGCAGCGCGGTTATCTCGGCGGGCGAGAACTGGCGACTGACTTCCACGATCCCATGACCGGCGAGCGCTACAATCCGGATTTCGCGGCGATGGCGCGCTCCTGCGGCATCGAGGGGGTGCGGGTCGATCGCGCCGGTGACATCGGCGATGCCGTCCGCAAGGCCATCGCCGCCAACAAGCCGTATCTGATCGATGTGGACATCGCCGCCGACATCAATCCGGCGGGCGCAGGCGTATGGGAACTGCCGGGACTCGGCCAGAGCAAGGCCGGCATCGGCACGCGCTATCAGCCGGCGTGATTGGGGGAGAGCATGGTGTTGAAAGGCAAAAAGGTCGTTGTGGTCGGCGGCTCCTCGGGCATTGGCCTTGCCACTGCTGAGATGGCCAAGCATGAGGGCGCCGATGTCATCGTCGCCTCGCGCAGCGTAGCGAAGCTTGACGCCGTGGCGGAAAAACTCAACGCAGTCGCAATTCCTGCCGATGTCACCGATGATCAGAGCGTGATCGACCTGTTTCGCCGTTCTGGACCGGTGGATCATGTCGTGGTGACCGCGGCGCAGCTGCGCACCGGACCGTTCAAGACCGTGACGATGGACGACGTTCGCGCCACCATGGAGAGCAAGTTCTGGGGCGCCTGGCGGGTGGCGCGATCGGCGGACATCCGTCCCGGCGGATCGTTGACGCTGGTCACCGGCTTTCTCAGCGTGCGGCCGCGGCCGAATTCGGCCATCGTCGGCTCGGTAAATGGCGCGCTGGAATCGCTGGCGAAGGCGCTTGCGCTCGAGCTCGCGCCGGTGCGGGTCAACGCGGTGTCGCCCGGCGTGATCGACACGCCAATCCGCGCCGCCATGCCGGAGGAGGCGCGGCGCGACATGCTGGCGAAAACGGCAGCACAGCTGCCGGTCGGCCGGGTCGGGCAGGGCGAGGATATCGCGCGGCAAATCATCGCCTTCATGGCCAATGGCTTTGCCACCGGATCGATCGTCTATGTCGACGGCGGCGCGCTGGTCAGTTGAGTGCGCTAGGAGGGAGCGAGAACATGGCTTCGGAAAACGGCGCCTTCATTCGCAACATCGCCGAAGTGCCTTGGCGCGAGTTTCCTGATCACTTTGGCGGCGCACTCTCCAAGCCGCTGGTGATGCCGGAGACCGCGGGCTCCCGCCACATCGACTACCGGATCTCGATGTACCAGCCGATGGCGCATGTGGCGCGCCACAAGCATCAGGTCCAGGAGCAGATCTACCACGTGCTGGAGGGCGAGGGGTTGATGGAGATCGCGGGCAAGAACCACGTCGTGCGCAAGCACGACTTCATCTTCCTGCCGCCGGGTGTCGAGCACGCCATCTCGAACTCCGGTCTCGTCGATCTCGTATTCCTGGTGATCACCTCGCCGGTGACGGACGACGACAAGCCGCTCTAGAGGCCGTGCTACGCAAGAGAAATCGGGCGTGCCGGAGGTCCGACACGCCCGATGCAGAGACTAGCCCGAAACTTCCATTCGATCAGTAGCGGCAGATCGTGCGGCCCCAGCGATAGCTCCAGAAGCAACGCGGGCCGTAACCGTAGTACGCGCGTGGCGCGTAATAGCCGCGATAGCCGTAACCGTAGCCGCGACCCCAGCCGCCGCGATAACCCCAGCCTCCGCGTCCACCGCGCCAGGCCTGCGCCGGCGTCGTGGTCGCACCCACCAGAATGGCCGACGTGCCGACGACATAGACGAAAAGCAGAGCAACAGCCGCAAGGCAGCGCGTCAGCAGATTGTAGCGTTTGGCCATGAGATCTCCCGGCATTTCCAGCGCATCAAACCGCATGATGCCATCCCACTGATACACGCGAGATCGGGATTCGGTTCGAATGCGCCAAGACAATATTTTGACGAAGGTTCTTAGAGTCGCGCGAGACTTTAAGGGAGCCGTCAGAGCAAGGTCAAGCTCGCAACCGGTTCATCTACATTGCAAAATTCGTTTTGACGATGAACGGCAGATGAACGGTTGTGCGTCGCGAAAAGCGCGGCATGTGAAATGCCATTGTGCAACCCTAGTCTCGACACGATCGTGGGCTTCAGGGCGAACGTGTTCCTTCCCAGAAAGTACCAATGCCGAAAAAACATACTTACGTTCTCGGTCTCAACACCTATGACCACGACGTCAGCGCGTGTCTTCTGCGCGACGGCGCCATCGCATATGCGATCGGCAAGGAGCGATTGACGCGCGAGAAGCACGCCACCGGCTTCTATAAAGAGGTGATCGACTATTGCCTCGATGCCGAGGGTATCACGCTTGATGATGTCGATCTGGTCGTGCGCAACTGCTACATCATGCCGGTGCCCGACATGGAGGCGCGGCTGACCTATCAGGACATGCCAGGCTTCCTGCCACCGCCCGAGCGCGAGCAGGCGCAGCAGCATCCGTATTTCCGGGCCAACTCCGACAAGATCGTCGCCATCTCGCATCATCTGGCGCATGCCTACAGCGCCTTTGCCGCTTCGCCGTTCGAAGAGGGCGCGGTGATGATCGTCGACGGCGTCGGCAGCTATCGCGCTGACGCGATGGAAAAGCTGCCCGAAGACGACAAGGGCAACCCGCTCGCCCGCGAATCCGAAAGCTATTACCGTTTCTCGGGCACGAAGCTCGAATGCCTAAAGAAGGTCTGGCTCGAGCCTTCGCGCGGCATGCTCAACGAGGAGTTCTACAGCATGCCGGGCCTCGGCGCGCTTTACAGCCGCGCTTCGACTTACGTGTTCGGCGACTGGAACAAGTGCGGCGAGCTGATGGGACTTGCGCCCTACGGCCGCCGTGAGCAGTTCAAGTCTCTGCTCGATTTTCAGGGCGGCGAATTGCGCGTGCCGAGCTGGGATGCCGCCTTCAAGCAGCCCTATCTGCTTGGCTCAGGCGACTGGGAGAAACATCCGGCGATGCGGCATTGGGAGGATCTCGCCTGGCGGGTGCAGGACGATACCGAAAACGTGCTGCTGGCGCGCACGCGCTGGCTGCGCGAGACGACCGGGGCAAAGAACCTCTGCATCGCCGGCGGCGTGGCGCTGAATTGCGTGGCCAATGGCCGGATTGCGCGCGAAGGCGGATTTGACAATGTCTGGATCCAGCCCGCCGCCGGTGACGACGGCATCGCCATCGGCTGCGCCTATTACGGCTGGCTCGAGGTGCTGAAGCAGCCGCGCGGCCATGTGATGGAGCACGCCTATACGGGCCGCGTCTATGGCGAGCACGAGATCGTCAGGGCGCAGCAGAAGCCGCTGGTGCGCATCCAGATCACGCCGGTGCGCAGCGATGATATCTGTCGCGACACGGCAAAGCTGCTCGCCGACCAGAAGGTGATCGGCTGGTTTCAGGGGCCGTCAGAGTTCGGGCCGCGCGCGCTCGGCAATCGCAGCCTGCTCGCCGATCCCCGCAGCGCCGGGATGAAGGACATCCTCAACAGCCGCGTCAAGCACCGGCAGGCGTTCCGGCCGTTCGCGCCGATCGTGCTGGCCGAGCGGATGAAGGACATTTTCGAGGGTGAGGAGGATTCGCCCTTCATGCTGATAGCAAAGCCGGTGCGCCCGGAGTGGCGCGAGAAGATTCCGGGCATTGTGCATGTCGACGGCACCGCGCGGGTGCAGACCGTGCGGGAAGCCACCAATCCACGGCTTTATGGTCTGCTGAAGGAATTCGACCGGCTCACCGGCGTGCCGGTGCTGATCAACACGTCCTTCAACGTCAAAGGCGAGCCGATCGTGGAGACGCCGCAGGATGCGATGATCTGCTTCCTCACGACGGGCATCGACCATCTGGTGCTGCACGACACGCTGATCTCGAAGAACGCGATGCACCGCGTGGTCGCGCCGCTGGTCAAGATCTTCACGGACGTCGGCGCCGTGGTGGCGCAGAGTACACAGCAGCCGGCGTGAACGCCGGCCGCGTCGGTGTTCAGATCAGGCCGCGGGGGCTGCCGCGGGCTTGGAAGCTGGCGCCTTGGGCGTCGGCTTGTCCTGCCTCTTCGACCAGGAGATGTAGTAGGCGACCAGTGTCATGATCGAGATGCCGGCAACGCTGACCAGGACCTGCACCAGGACGGAGCCAGAGCTCAGCGTCAGCAGGAAGTGCGCCACGAAGGACAGGAATACGCCGACACAGAACACCGCGAGCGATTGCTGGCCGCAGACCACCAGCGGATCGAACACCTTCCATTCCAGCCCCGACCAGTCCTTCGGGACGAAGCGAACCGTGAGGATCACGATGATAACGAAATGGATGAAGCGGTAGGGCGCCAGGAAGGTCTTGTCGTTCGGGTTGAAGGTCGAATACAGCCACTGCGGGAACAGCGCGCCGAAATCCGGGAATTTGCCAGCCATGGTCATGACCAGCGCGAACAGCAGGTAGGCGATGCAGAACCACAGCGTGTATTTCGAATTGATGATGGCCATCGACTTGCGCGCGCCGCCCATCGAGCACCAGGCGCCGAACACGAACAGCACCTGCCAGCAAAGCGGGTTGAAGTACCAGGTGCCGGCGGGGTAGGCGGGCATGTTCCAGCCCATCTGGCGCGAGACCAGCCACAGCACGATCGAGACCACCATGGTGAGGTCGGGCTGGCGCAGCATGAACCAGAGCACCGGCGGAAACAGGCCCATCAGCACGATGTATAGCGGCAGCACGTCGAGGTTGACCGGCTTGAACTTCAGCAGCAAGCCTTGCTGCAACGTCTCGGTGGCGTTGTTGACGAGGCCGGCGACGTTGAACTCGTTGATCATGTCGGAGTCGCCGAAGCGCAGGGCGAGGTAGGTGATCGAGGCGATGTAGATCACGAACAGGATGATGTGCGCCATGTAGAGCTGCCAGACGCGCTTGGTCAGGCGGGTGGCGCCGACGATGAAGCCGCGGTCCAGCATCATCCGCGCATAAACGAAGGAGGCGGTATAGCCGGAGATGAAGACGAATAGGTCGGCGGCGTCCGAGAACCCGTAGTTCCGCGTCGTGATCCAGTTCACGACATTGTCCGGGATGTGATCGAGATAGATCGCCCAGTTGGCGACCCCGCGGAACAGGTCGAGCCGCAGGTCACGCCCCTTCTCGGGCAGGATGGCGTTGATTTTCATGGATGCCGCCTCGAACTGAAGCCCTCGGGAAGGTAGCACAGGCGCCGCTGGTCCGGGCCGGATGGCAGATTGTCACAGCGCAGCATAATGACTATACCCATCGGGAAAAGCGATGACGTTGGGGTGGGAATCACCGATCAAATCCCTGAAAGGTGTCTCTATACTATCCCGGCGGCTTCCGCCAAACGCCTGCAACCTGCCGATCTCACGGGGCCCGACCATCCATGACCGCACGCATCTTCAAGCCCGCCAAAAACGCGATGCAATCGGGCAGGGCAAACGGGAAGGCATGGCAGCTTGACTACGAGCCGGAACAGCCCCGGGCGGTCGAGCCGCTGATGGGATGGACCTCCTCGGGCGACATGAAGCAGCAGCTCACTATCCACTTCGACACCAAGGAAGACGCCATCGCCTATTGCGAGCGCAAGGGCATTGCCTATCAGGTGATCGAGCCGAAAGCGTCGGCCCACCGCCAGGTCGCCTATGCCGACAATTTTTCATTCCGCCGCGGCGAGCCTTGGACGCACTAAGAACTTGGACCACTAAGAACCTGGACGCACTAAGAATCGGACCCACAGGGCCGCCGGCCCGACCTAGCTGGCCGGGCGAGGGTGGGGCGCCGTGGGCAACGGCAGCGGCGCGTCCTTTGAAAGCCCCAGCACCGGATAGGTCCGGATGGTCTGCACCTGCGGCATCGCCGCGAACTGCAGCAAGTGCCGGTGCATGGCTTCCACATTCGCCGCCAGGCACTTGAGCATGAAGTCGGCGTCTCCCGAAATCTGCGAACACTGCTGGACGTGCGGCAGCGCCGCAATCTGTGCCTCGAACGCCTGCACCGCCGTTCGCGCCTGGCTCTTCAACTGGATCAGCACGAAGGAAGTCACCTCATAGCCGAGCAGCCGCTCGTCTAGGGTTGCCCGGATCGCCCGGATAAAACCCCGGCGACGCAAGGATTTCATCCGGCGCAGGCATGGAGGCGCAGAAATGCCGACTCGCTCGGCCAGTTCATTGTTACGGATGCGCCCGTCGTTCTGAAGCTCGGACAATATCTTCAGGTCGATCTCGTCGAGCGGCTCGCCGTCGATGACAGGCATGGTCGGCCTCAGGCGCCGGCGGCTGCGACGCGTGGCGCCTTGCGCCTGCCGCGGGCAGGGACCGCGGCGGGCGCCGGCAAGACGCCCGACAGCACGAGCTTTTCATGCGCGTCCACGATGGCTTCCCGGGTCAGGCGGCCGCCCGGCCGGTACCAGGTGCAGAGGCCCGTGAGGAGAGCGAGGATGGCAAAGGTCGCGACCTGCACGTCAGCGACCTC
>Ga0081540_1004755_pt1 | contig 10256 bp, 7 predicted proteins | sample TabmetS2T1R1_FD_71024 | JGI IMG/M metagenome (GOLD analysis project Ga0081540, IMG submission 71024) | Tabebuia heterophylla rhizosphere microbial communities from the University of Puerto Rico - S2T1R1 | ecosystem: Host-associated > Plants > Roots > Rhizosphere ... | reverse complement strand
CAGTTCCTTGATAAAGGCCGCGCTCGCACCTTCGGTGCGCTGCACGGCGTCTTCGACAGTGGCCGCATCGAGCGGCAGACCTTTGCTATAGAGCTGGACGAGCTTGCGGCGGCCAGCCTCATCAGGAAGCGGCACTTCGATCGCCTGATCGATACGTCCGGGACGGCCGGTCAACGCTTCCTCCAGCTGCTCGGGCCTGTTGGTGGTGAGGACGAACAGAATATCCGCATCCTCCTTCAGTCCGTCCATTTCATTAAGCAGCTTGTTGAGCAGCGACTCCTCGCACGCGCTGAGATCGTCGCGGTCGCGCGCGATCAGGTCGACGTCCTCGATCACGACCATGGCCGGCTGCAGCAGGCGCGCGAGGTTCATATAGGCGCCGAGCAGGCCGATTTGTTCGGCGGTGATGATCAGCGTGGTATGGCCGGGCAGGTTGGCTGCGAGGTAGCGGATCGTGTGGGTCTTGCCGGTGCCGGGCGGACCGTAAAGCAGAATTCCCTTGCGCGTCGACTGACCGAGCTGGCGCAGCGCCGCGCGATTTTCGACGAGGTCCATCACGTTGCGGCGGAGCAGCTGTAGCGTGCGCTCGGGCAGGATCACCGCATCGCGATCGACCGGGGGAAGACGGTGAACCATGACCCCGCGCGATCGGCCGCGATAGTCGTCGCCGTCCTCTAGCGAGAGAACCTTGCCGCGGTAGGAGCGCGCCGCGCTGACCGCGGCTTCCAACTCGGCAAAGATGCCCTGAACGAGTCTGTCACCCGCAGCACCTGTCGGCACGGCAATCTCGATCCGCAATCCGGCTTCGCGGTCATACTCACGGTGCGAGCAGAGCAGCACCGCGTAGCGCAGCTCATCGCTCTGGCACAACCAGAGACCGTTCTCGAGGCACTTCATCGGACGATCTTCGCCAATATCGACATCCCGGTAGAGCGGTGGCGCGATCGCGGGCGGATTCCGCTTCTGCATCATCAATCGCGTAAAGGACATCGTCTCATAGCGGTACTCCTCGTGAATGCCGAAGAAGTGTAGCGGCTCAGCAAACAAACGGTCGATCGCCGTCTGAACGTCCGCCCGCATGTGGCCGGGGAATTGACGCGTGCGCGTTACGAGCTGCGGGATGCCGGCGAAGTGCCAGGTAAGCGCTACACTGGTGAGCCGGAATTCCTCGGAAGGTACGTTGTCCGACGTCTGCCTCGCCAGCGTTAGGCATTCGCTGCACAGATAGGCCGTCCCGCCCATGACCCCGAACGAAGTCGTGCGTTGCGGCCTACCGCATAGGTCGCATTCGTGTGTTCGCACCGCTTCACTGGTAATCAGCAGGGGATGCCGGCCGGTGCGGATGAATTGTTGCGCCGATTCCAGCAGGGCCGCCGCCACGGGCGCGGGGTATGGGCCGCATGCTATGCGGTCGTACTCTTCCATCTGTGCTGTGAGTTCGATCGCTTCGCGCTCGGACTTGCCAAACACGTTTTGTAACAAGCCTCTGACGAACGGCACCGCCGTGTCGTCTTCATTATGGACAAAGAGACGGACGGCTTCCGTCGCGGCAACAACATCGTCCATGGACGAACTCTCCTGGGACAACCTCGGCACGAAAAGAACAAAACAAGAACATCATAAATGGCGCCGCGGGTCAAGCGGCTTGTGAGGGCCGTTTAGCCGATCGCGATCGCCACCTTGCCGAAATGCGCGCCGCTCGCCATGTGGGCGAACGCGGCCTTTGCGTCGGCGAAGGGAAACACCTTGTCCACCACCGGCTTCATGCTGCCCGCGGCGATCGCATCCGCCATCGCCTGCAGGTCTTCCACGGAGCCGACGGTGGTGCCCTGCAGCCGCTGTTGCTGCATCACCATCAGCGGCAGCCGGGACTCCGATTCAGGCCGGCCTGCGAGCACGCCGATGAAGGCGATGGTGCCGCCGATTTTCGTCGCGCGGATCGATTCGTTCAGTGTGCCGACGCCGCCGACTTCCACGACGAGGTCGACGCCGTGGCCGGTCATCTGCCGTACCGCTTTGCCCCATTCCGGCGTGGTCTTGTAGTTGATGGTGGCGTCGGCCCCCAGCGCCTTCAGCCTCTCGATCTTGGTCTCGTTCGACGAGGTCGCAATCACGCGCGCACCCGCCATCTTCGCGAATTGCAACGCAAAGATCGACACGCCGCCGGTGCCCTGCGTGAGCACGGTCTGCCCCGGCCTGATTTTGCCGAGCTTGACCACCGCGCTCCAGGCCGTCAGCCCGGCGCAGGGCAGCGATGCAGCTTCGGCGTCGCTGAGATGGTCCGGCGTGCGCACCAGCGCGGCGGCTGGCCACAGCCGGTATTCGCACAGGACGCCGTCAAGCGCGCCGCCGAGATTGGAGCGCATTTTTGCTTCGCTCGGCTCGCCGCCGAGCCAGCCCTCGAAAAAGCTGCCGGTCACGCGGTCGCCGGGCTTGAAGTTTTGTATGCCGGCACCGACGCTCTCCACCACGCCAGCGCCGTCCGACAGCGGAATCAGTGGAAACTTTTGCCGCGAGCCATAGCCGCCTTTCACGGTGAGGAGATCGCGATAGTTGATCGTCGCGGCCTTCAGCTTCACCAGCACCTGTCCGGGACCGGGCACAGGCACAGGCTTTTCCACCAGCGCCATCGCATCGACCCCGCCGGGGCCCTGCAGCTCATAGGCTTTCAATGTGTTTCTCCCTTGGACAATCGCGTTCTGATGGCCCCCGCCTCGGGGCGGCCATTCCGCACTATTACATGCGATGATCGGATTTCGGCTAGAACCGCACGCAGGCCGGCGCGACGATCAGCCCCACGGATTGCTGCTGGAACTGCAGCTTGTAGGCCTCGACGATGGCGTCGATCTTCGCCCGGTTGTCCTCGCCCGCGGGCAATACGATCTCGATGATCTTGGCTGCCTCGTGAACGATGGTGCCGCGCCGCTTATCACGCCATTGCCCGGCGGCGTCGATGACGGTGAACCCCTCGGGGAAGCGCGGCGACACCTCGCGCACCACAAAACCGCTGAAGTCGGCTTCGCTGACGCGGGCGCGGTCCTCGACATTGCGGCCGAACAGCAGTTGCGCTACCTGCTGCGGCTGCAACGCGCCGTCGCAGGGAATGATTTCGGCCGCCGCTCGCACCGCCGCGGTGGAGAGAAACAGCATCCCGACCACTGCCGCTGCAAGACGGACCACGCGGCGCAATTTCGCCGACGCCTCGGGCGGATTTTTCTCTCTTCTGTTCACGGTGCCGCTGCCTTGATATTTTCCCAACGTTCGTTACGGCCCGCCACTGCTGCGGTTTCAGCGGCGGCACGGAAGTCGCAATGAAGCTACATAGCAGCATTTGCGTGCTGCAAGAAATGTAAGATAGGTCACTTTTCCAGCCCTGAAACTGTGTCGTGCCGCCGAACCGCTCAGTCGTGCAGGCTGAAGCGGCCGTGCATCGCATTGGCGGTCAGGCGCGCGAACTGCGCCCGGCTCAAATGCAGCAGCGTCTCGTGGTCACCGGCTTCCATGTAGACTTCCGGCTCCTTCTGGATGCTTTCCTCGACGATGAGATCGAGCCCGTAGCAGGTGCCGGCGGCCGGAACGGCGCCGTTGGCGCAGTCGACGAACAGTTTTGCGATTTCGCTTTCGCTGGCCATGTCGACATCCTCGCCAAGTCTTTCCCTCAGATCGGCGATCCGGAGGTGGTGCGAGGCCGGCAGCACGGCGAGCATGTAGCCGCCGTTCCGCCGCAGCACGATGGCCTTGGCGACACGATCGCCCGGGACATGGGCGGCTTGCGCGGTGCGCGCTGAGGTCATGGTGTAGACGTGGGGGATCTCGTCGTACTGGATGTTTTCGCTGGCCAGATATCGGTGCAGTGTGGGTGCGATGGGCATGGCTTGACCTCCGGTGCGGCAACCGTTCACCGAATCCGTATGCCCCGCCGGACGTGAGCGGCTGCGTGGTTGTTGCCAAGCATAGGTTCTGGCGCCTTGTGCCGCAACGATGCGCTGCAGGAACTGCACAGCGCAAGTCGGACAGGCGTGCTGACCCGTTGGACTCTCATCTAACCTTGCGGTATTGAGCGCCTGCCATCATGACCAGCCTCACTGTCACCCCACAACAAATCCGCACTGCGCTTCTCCTGCGCGAGGAGATCGCGCTGCTCGACCTCAGGCATGAGGCGGAGTTTGCCACCGGCCATCCGCTGTTCGCCGCCAACATGGCCGTCGGCCGCATCGCGCTGGAGGCGGAGGCGCGGTTGCCGCGCAAGGATGCGCCTGTTGTCGTCTACGACAATGGCGAAGGGCTCGTTGCAGCGGCGCGCGAAAGCTTTGCCAAGCTCGGCTACGGCAATGTCCGCGAACTCGCAGGCGGACTGCAAGCCTGGGCCGCCGCCGGCTACGAGCTTTTCCAGGACGTCAACTCCTACGCCAAGGCGTTTGGCGAACTCGTGGAGTCACGACGGCACACGCCGTCGCTGCCCGCGGACGACGTCGCGGCACTGATCGCTTCCGGCGCCGACATCGCGATCCTCGACGTGCGCCGCTTCGATGAATACGCCACCATGAATATCCCGGGCTCCGTCAGCGTGCCCGGCGCCGAGCTGGTGTTGCGCGCCGCCAAGGCCGCGCCGAATCCCGACACCACCATCGTGGTGAACTGCGCCGGCCGCACCCGCTCGATCATCGGCACGCAATCCCTGATCAATGCCGGCGTGCCCAACAAGGTGGTGGCGCTGCGCAACGGCACCATCGGCTGGACGCTGGCCAGGCATAAACTCGAACATGGTGCGAACCGGCGCGGCGTTATCGGCGCCTTCGACGGCGCGGAGCAGAACGCACGCGACGTCGCCTATCGCGCCGGTGTCCGCCGTCTCGGCATGACAGATTTCGCCGAGTTGCAGGCGCAAACCGGCCGCACGCTCTATTGCTTCGACGTCCGCGACGTCGAGGAATACGCGGCTAGCCATCTCAAGGGTTTTCGCCACTATGCCGGCGGCCAGCTCGTGCAGGAAATCGACATGGCCGCACCCGTGCGCGGCGCGCGCATCGTGCTGACGGATGACAAGAGCATCCGTGCCGACATGACGGCATCATGGCTCGCGCAGATGGGCTGGGAGGTTTACGTGCTCGACGGCGGCTACGACGGCGAGCTGGAAACAGGCGCGCCGATCGTGCTGCCCAAGCCCGATCCCGCGCATCGCTATCGCAGGCCCTATGAGGGCGCCGGCGTGTTGGAAGAAAGGATGCAGGCCTATCTCGATTGGGAATTCGGCCTTGTCGAGCAGTTGCGGCGCGACGGCACCCACGGCTTCTTCGTGATTTGAGCGAATGCGAGTGCGCGCCGAAAATAGCTAAAATTGCCTGCATTCCTCCGGAAAAGGCATTAGCCATCCGCAAATATGACTTTAGTCCCGCTTGCGCAAACGGGGAAGCAGGCTTACGTCATCGGCCGGCGGCTATGAGCATCGTTTGAAGCAGGGGCCGCCGGGTTAAGAGCCGGGCCACCGGCTTATGACAAATCCTCACACTGAAAGCGCTGAACCATTCGCGTCGCTGCCGCGTCGCAGAATGACTCTGCGCGCCGTTGCAATTCTGGGCTGCAACTCGCAGCCGCAGGAGCGATCGGTTGCACCCATTGGAGATGTAAGATGGACACCACCACCCTTGGCTCTGGCCTGATCGTGTCGGCTCTTTGGGCCGGCGCATTCATCGTGTTTCTGATCGTCCTGCGCGCGTCCAACATCTTTCGCTACATTCCGAACAATCAGGTCGGCATTGTCGAAAAGCTGTGGACCACGAAAGGCTCGATCAGCGAAGGCTTTATCGCGCTGAACGGCGAAGCCGGCTACGAGCCGGAAGTTTTGCGCGGCGGCCTGCACGTCTTCTTCCCCTTCATGTACCGCATCCACAAGTCCGATCTCGTCACCGTCGGACAGGGCAAGATCGCCTATGTGTTCGCGCGCGACGGCGCGCCACTCGGCGCTTCGCAAGTGCTTGGCGCCAACGACACCGAGGACAAGTCCGACTTCCAGAACGCGCGGCGCTTCCTGCTGGGCGGCGGCCAGAAGGGCCCGCAGCGCAAGATCCTGCGCGAGGGCACCTATGCCATCAACACCACGCAGTTTGCCATCATCACCGACGAACAGGTCTATGGCCACGCTCTGAGCGACCAGGAGCGCATCATCCTCGACGCCATGCAGCTGACCATCGCCGAGCGCTGGGGCTTCGCGCCCGTCGTCCTTGCTGCTGCCGACGATCTCGTCGGCGTCGTGACCGTACATGACGGCCCCTCGCTGCCGCCCGGCGAGATCATTGCGCCTGAAGTCGGCACCGAGCTGCAAAACGCCGACGTCTTTCACAACAATTTCCAGGAGCCGGAAAAATTCCTGCGCGGCGGCGGCTATCGCGGCCGCCAGCTGCAGGTCATCGTCGAAGGCACCTGGTACATCAACCGCCTGTTCGCCACCGTCGAGTCGGTGTCGAAGACGGTGATCCCGGTTGGCAATGTCGGCGTCGTCATCTTCTACACGGGTCCGAAAACCGCCGACGTCTCCGGCGAGCAGTACCGCCATGGCGAATTGGTCGAGAACGGCAGCCGCGGCGTCTGGCGCGATCCGCTCTTGCCCGGCAAATACGCTTTCAACACCTATGCCGGCAAGATCGAGATCATTCCGACCGTCAACTTCATCCTGAAATGGGTGCGCGGCGAAACCGGCGCGATGAAGCTCGATGAGAATCTTTCGGAGATCTCGCTGATCACCAAGGACGCGTTCGAGCCGACGCTGCCGCTGTCTGTGGTGATGCATATCGACTACAAGAAGGCGCCGATGATCATCCAGCGTTTTGGCGACGTCAAAAAGCTGGTCGAGCAGACGCTCGATCCGATGGTTAGTGCCTTCTTCAAGAACATCGCGCAGAAGATGACCCTGATCGAATTGCTGCAGAACCGCGCTTCCATCCAGGCGGAATCGGCTAGCGAGATGAAGGCGAAGTTCGAAGCCTATTCGCTCGATCTTCAGGAGGTGCTGATCGGCACGCCCCGCGCCCCGCAGGGCGACCATACGATCGAGAACATCCTGATCCAGCTGCGTTCGCGGCAGATCGCCCGCGAGCAGGTCGAAACCTTCAAGGAGCAGGAGAAGGCCGCCGTCCAGGAGCGCACGCTCAATGAAGCCAAGGCGACCGCTGCGGCGCAAACGGCGCTGACGCAGTCGCTGATCCAGATCAAGGTCAACGAGAACGAAGGCGCCGCCGCCTTTGCCCGCGCGCAAAAGGATGCCGAGACGAGAAAAGTGACGGCGGCCGCAGTCGGCGAGCAGTCGCGGCTCGAAGGCCAGGGCGAGGCCGATCGCGTGCTGGCGGTGGGTACCGCGAACGCGCAGGCCACCAAGCTGTCCGTGGACGCCTATGGCGGCCCGGAATTCCGTCTGGCCGAGCAGAACTTCGCAAAATTCGCCGAAGCGCTGACCAGGATCAATCAGCCGCTGGTGCCGCAATTCCTGATGTCCGGCGGGCAAGGGCAGGAGAATTCCGGCGCCGGCCTGATCCCGACCGCGATGCTGAGCTCCATGTTCGGCCGCATGATGCCCGACGCGCTGGAAAAGCTGAAGGACGAGGCGCCGAAGGCGACGCGCCGGCCCAACGGCCCGTGACCCGCCTCGCGCTTCGGTTCACCTCTCCCCGCTCCTTCGCGGGGAGAGGTGAGTGCCGGTCAGCAATTCCCCATCCGGCAGCGCGCGCGGCTGGCGGCATCCTTGTAGAGAGGCTTTTTCGCCTGGTTGGGGGTCGTTCCCGCATTCATGCAGGCGTTGAAGGCGCTGCCGATTGTGTGCCTGTCGATGCTGCGCATTGTTCGCGCAGGCCGGCTTGGGCGGTGGAAGTAAGACCGGCGAGCAAGACAGCACAAATAAGAATTGCCTTCATGTTTCCTCTCTGTCGGGCGGAAGGCCCTGTGAAACCGCAATCGTGGCGGCGTCCGTCCGAACACCGAATTGCAGTGATCGGACTTTAAAGCAGCGCAACAAGAGGTGCGTCATCCAGTCGGAGGAGGCGTTTGCTATTTCCCGGGCCCGCTCTTTGCGGCGATGAACACATCTTGATGTGGGAATTCTTGCACGAGCTCCGCGGTCTGGCTGAAATTGGTAGCCAGCACGTCGGCGGGGTTTCCCGCGATCCATTGCGTGAGATCGATGCTTTCGTAGGTCCCGCTGTTCAGGCCGATCAGAATCCGCGCGCTCGTGCTGCCGACATTCTCGATCGAATGCCCGTAGCCCTGCGGAATATAGCCGACGTCGCCCTTCGCCAGCTGCTCGGTGCGGAAGCGTCCGTGCGATCCGAACAGCGTCACGCTGACCTGGCCGTCGATCACATATTGCCACTCATCCGCGTTCGGGTGCCAGTGCAGCGTCCGCAACGCGCCGGGATCGAGGTCGAGCACGACGCCGGCGACCGTCTTCGAAATCGGAAAGCGGCCGGCATCGACGCGCCACTCGCGGCCGCCATCGAATGTGCCGGTCGGCTGCCGTGACAGCAGGCGATATTTGTGCGTCTCTCGCGGCGGCTTCCAGCCCTGCAGCGGCACCGAGGGTTTTGCCGGCGGAATCTTGCCGCGCGCAAAATACACCTCCTCCTTCGGAAAAGAGTCGAACGCAGATTCCGGCAAGCCAAAATTCTTCGCCAGCAAGGGCTTTGGCGTGTGGCCGATCCAGTCGGTGATAGAGAACGTGCCGAACTCGGAAAAGTAGCCGTTGTCGAAGATCAGGATGAAGTGGCAGGGCTTGTTATCAAGGCATTGCAGCATGTGGCCGTGGCCGCGCGGAAAATACCAGACGTCGCCGGGATCGAAATCGTTGGTCTCGGATGCGCCTTGCGGATCGATCACGGTGGTGCGCACGCGCCCCTCCAGCACGAACGCCCATTCCGCCGCTGTCGCGTGCCAGTGCAATTCCCGCATCGCGCCGGGCTCGAGCTTCATCGAGACGCCGGCGATCCCTTTCGAGATCGGCAGCTGGGTAACGGTCGCTTCCTTGCCGAAGCTGTTGCCGATCACCTTGCCCGTCGATTTCTCCAGCGCGAATTTGAAGGTCGGCAGTTCCTTCTCCGAAAGCTGGGGATCGGGGACATTGTTCATGAAGGACGGATCGCCGGCCGCGGCCTGTTGCGTCCCGCTCAGCGTCGCCAGCGTGGCGATGCCGGCAGCGGCAGTCAAAAACTCGCGGCGATGCGGATCGGACATGAGCGTCTCCTGATGCGGACGGCGGCGTGAACGCAAGCCGACTCTACATCAGTTCGGCCTTCCAGCAACGCAACATCGCACGCGCTTTGCGCAGCATCTTGCAAGTTGCAAATGGCGCGACGTGGAAGGGCGGCCAGTGAGCCGCCCTTTTCTTGTGCCCGAGATGGCGGATGTCAGGAGCAAATCCAGATAATCGCTACCGCCATGGGCAAGCCGATGCCAAGGGCGGCGGCAATCGTAGACGCGAATGCAAACAGCAAATCTTCTTCGGGCTGCACCTTGTCGAGTTCAGGCATGGCCTACTCCACTAATTGGAAAGCCAAAAAGCCGTCAGCGGGACGAAGCGATAAACGGCCTTGTTGGCTCGCGCACACAGTGTCCAGAAGCCCCCGAGCAATGGGTGCCCCAACATGGTTAACAAAGGGTTAATCGCGGATCATGGTCTGCTATCGAGGCGCCGCACCCTGCTGCACTGGAGCCGGCGGCGCGAATGCGACGGCGAGACAAAGTGTGACAAATTCGGCACGACGGCCAAATCAGTTCCGTTTCGCAGAATCCTGTCAAGCCCCGGAATGAAAAATATTCTGCTTTACAGAAGTAAAAATCAGGCGCATAACCCACCCCGTCCCGTGCCCACGGAGGGACGTTTCGCGATCGTCACGATACGTAGGGCGCGGGATGCGATGGACGCTGTGGCGTCAGGCGTAGCTACTACGCCGGACGAGAACGCTCGCAGCGGACGGCGAAATCGTGTGGTCCTGGCGCCGCGACCGTGGCGTCAAGTTGGCGGGAAATTTCCCGCCGGCGACGGTGGCAACAAACGCCGCTCACCGGGGAGAGCACGTATAAGCCGTAAAACCATTGCGCGGGGAAGGTCGGGATGTCTCGGCTGTACCTGTCAAACCCGTGTGCGTTCTTCACTACCATAGCACACGGCGCTGCGGGCGCAGTCAGCGCCCGGCCTTCCCTGCGCCCTCTGCTCAAGAGGGAGCAAAGAATTCGCAAAACCCGGGCAAAAACTTGCCGCGGGAATGCTATCG
>Ga0081540_1004754_pt1 | contig 10259 bp, 8 predicted proteins | sample TabmetS2T1R1_FD_71024 | JGI IMG/M metagenome (GOLD analysis project Ga0081540, IMG submission 71024) | Tabebuia heterophylla rhizosphere microbial communities from the University of Puerto Rico - S2T1R1 | ecosystem: Host-associated > Plants > Roots > Rhizosphere ... | reverse complement strand
CCCTCGCCCGAAACGCTCGCCGCCTATTTCGAGGACCACAAGGTCCAGTTCCGCGCGCCCGAATACCGCAAGATTTCGTTCGCCATGATCACGCCGGAAGAGATCGGCAAGTGGAGTTCGGTTACCGACGAGGAAGCCAAAAAGATCTACGACGATCGTAAGGACAAGATGGGCACGCCCGACAAGCGTCAGGTCGAGCAGATCGTCTTCCCCACCATTGAGGAAGCAACATCGGCGCGTAATCGCATCAATGCGAGCTTCTCCTTTGAGGACCTTGCCAAGGAGCGCGGGCTCAATCCGTCCGACTACGATCTCGGGCTGATCGCGAAATCCGCGATCATCGATCCCGTCATTGCGGACGCCGCCTTCGCGCTGCCCGCCGGCGAGATCAGCCAGCCCGTGCAGGGCCGCTTTGGCGTTGCGCTGGTCAAGGTCGGCAAGATCGAGCCGGCCACGGTGCCGAGCTATGAAAGCGTGGCGGCGACCATCAAGAAGGAGATCGCCGCTGCGAACGCGCGGGCCAAAGTCAACGAGCTGCAGGGCAAGATGGAAGACGAGCGCGGCGGCGGCGCCAGCGTCGTCGAGGCCGCGCAGAAGCTCGGGCTGTCAGCCGTGACGATCGACGCCGTAGACCGTTCCGGCCGCATGCCCAACGGCCAGCCCGTCACCAGCATCCCACGCGGGCTCGATGTGGTTTCGCAGGCTTTCAACAGCGACGTCGGCGTCGACAACGACCCGATCCAGTTCAACGGTGGCTATGTCTGGTACGACGTGATCGGCGTCACGCCGTCGCGCGAGCGTCCGCTCGATGAGGTGCGCGACCAAGTCGAAGCCAAGTGGCGCGAGGACCAGATTTCGAGCCGCCTGCGCACCAAGGCCACCGAGATGGTCAAGAAGCTCGAACAGGGCGGCAACTTTGCCGATGAGGCCGCCGCTGTCGGCTCCAAGGTCGAGAGCGCGAAAGACTTCAAACGCGAGGCGTCGGTTGCGGGCGTGCCCTCCAGCGCCATCACGGCGGCATTCCGCACGGCAAAGGATGGCGTCGGACAGAGCGGCTCGGGCAACGAATGGGCCGTTTTCAAGGTCACCGACGTCACCGTGCCGCCGGCCGACCTGGCTTCCGGCGAGGTCAAGAAGCTGCAGGAAACGCTGCAGCGCGGCTTGGCCGACGAGCAGGTCGCGCAATATGTGACCAAGATCGAATCTGTAATCGGCACCAGCATCAACCAGGCCGCGTTCGCGCAGGCGACGGGCGCCAATCAGTAGCTGCGCATAATCGGGAAAAGTGGGGCACCGGTTTTCCGATCAGATCATGCGCCGATATGAGCTTGAAAGTGGGGCGATGGACGACCTGAAATCGATTATCGGCAAGGTCGCGACCGGCGCGACGCTGTCGCGTGAGGAGGCCGCCTCTGCCTTCGACGCCATGATGTCGGGTGAAGCCACGCCCTCGCAGATGGGCGGGCTCTTGATGGCGCTGCGCGTGCGCGGCGAGACCGTCGACGAGATCACCGGCGCGGTCGCCGCGATGCGCGGCAAGATGCTGAAGGTGCAGGCGCCGGCGGACGCCATCGACGTGGTCGGCACCGGCGGCGACGGTTCGGGATCGGTCAATGTCTCGACCTGCGCCGCCTTCATCGTCGCAGGAAGCGGCGTTCCCGTCGCCAAGCACGGCAACCGCGCGCTGTCGTCGCGGTCTGGCGCGGCCGACGTGCTGGCTTCGCTCGGGGTCAAGATCGACCTCACGCCGGAAAAGGTCGGCCATTGCGTCAAGGAGACCGGCATCGGCTTCATGTTCGCACCGGCGCATCATCCCGCGATGAAGAATGTCGGCCCGACCCGCGTGGAACTCGCCACCCGCACCATCTTCAATTTGCTGGGCCCGCTCTCCAATCCCGCAGGCGTCAAGCGGCAGATGGTCGGCGTGTTCTCCAAGCAATGGGTGCAGCCGCTGGCGCAGGTGCTGAAGAATCTCGGTTCGGATTCGGTATGGGTCGTGCATGGCTCCGACGGGCTGGACGAGATCACCCTCACCGGCCCGACGTCCGTGGCCGCCCTGGAGAAGGGCAACATCCGCACCTTCGAGGTGACGCCGGAAGATGCCGGCCTCACGCGCAGCGGTCCCGGCTCGCTCAGGGGCGGCGACGCCGACGCCAACGCGGCCGCACTGCGCAGCGTGCTCGAGAGCAAACCGAGTCCCTATCGCGATGTGGCGCTGCTCAATGCTGCGGCGGCGCTGATCGTGGCAGGCAAGGCGAAGGATTTGAAGGAAGGCGTCGCGATCGGCGCCAAGACGCTCGACAGCGGCGCAGCCGCCGCCAAGCTGAAGCAGCTGGTCGCGGTTTCCAACAGGTGAGGCACTAGCGATGTCCGACATCCTGAAGAAGATCGAGGACTATAAGCGCGATGAGATCGCGGCCGCCAAGCGCGCGAACCCGCTCGCCGGCGTCGAGGCGCGCGCCAAATCGGCGCCGGCTCCGCGCGGCTTTGTGCGCGCCATCCGGGAAAAGCTCGCCCGCGGCGACTATGCGCTGATTGCGGAGGTGAAGAAGGCTTCGCCCTCCAAGGGACTGATCCGCGCCGATTTCGATCCGCCGGCTCTCGCGATGGCCTATGAGGCCGGCGGCGCGGCCTGTCTTTCGGTGCTGACAGACGCGCCCTCTTTCCAGGGCCATCTCGACTTCATGGTGGCGGCGCGGGCGGCGACCAACTTGCCGGTGCTGCGCAAGGATTTCATGTTCGACACCTATCAGGTCGCGGAAGCCCGCGCCCATGGCGCTGACTGCATCCTGATCATCATGGCCGCGCTCGATGATGCCGCCGCTGTTGACATCGAGGACGCCGCAATCGCATACGGCATGGACGTGCTGCTAGAGATCCACGACCGTGCCGAGCTCGATCGTGCGCTGAAGCTGCGATCCCCGATGATCGGCGTCAACAACCGCAACCTCCGCACCTTCGAGACTACGCTGGAAACCAGCGAGGCGCTGGCGCCGCTGATCCCGCGCGACCGGCTGATGGTCGGCGAGAGCGGCATCTTCACGCCGGCAGACCTGGCGCGGCTGGAACGCGTGGGCATGTCGACCTTCCTGGTCGGCGAGAGCCTGATGCGGCAGGCCGATGTGACCGCGGCGACGCGGGCGCTGCTGACCCGCAGCGAAGCACCGCGCGCCACCGGAACGCGCTAACGCGATGCCGAAAAAACCATCCAGGACCGGCGCTGCGCTGACCCATATCGACAGCAAGGGCGAGGCGCGGATGGTCGACGTCTCGGCAAAACCCGCCACCGGGCGCGTCGCGGCCGCCGAAGGCCGCGTAGTCATGAGCAAGGCGACGCTGGAGCTGATCGTCTCCGGCAATGCCAAGAAGGGCGACGTGCTCGGCACCGCGCGCATCGCCGGCATCATGGCCGCAAAGCGCACCTCCGAGCTGATTCCCCTCTGCCATCCGCTGGCACTCTCCAAGGTCGAGCTCGACATCACGGCGGATGCCAAGCTGCCGGGCTGCATCGTGCGCGCAACCGTCAAGGTCACCGGCCCGACCGGCGTCGAGATGGAGGCGCTCACCGCGGTGTCGGTCGCCTGCCTCACCATCTATGACATGGTGAAGGCGGTCGAGCGCGGCGTCCGCATCGAGGGCATCCATCTCGTCGAAAAAAAGGGCGGCAAGTCCGGGCATTATCAGGCAGGGTAGGCCCGTCTCACGCTGGTGTGACCGGCTGGGATGGGACTGAACCGGCCGGCACGGTGTTTTCCTCCCATCAGCCCCACATGGAGGATGCGATGTCTGTCCCCAGGCTATTGGCAACGGCGGCGATTTTGTCCGTTATCGGCGCGCCCGCGATGGCGCAGCAGGTGGTCTCTGAGCCCGGCTATTGCGCGTTCTTCTACCCCAACGCCAATTGCCAGAACAAGGGACCGAACAGTCCCTACACCGGCGACTATCAGCGCAACCTCGCCGCCCATCAGCAGGGCATGTGGGCCGGCGGCCAGACGGTCGGCGTCGCCACGCCAAAGGTGCGCTCGCGCCGTGCGGCGACGAGGGTGCAGTAGCGCTTCTGCCGCTGATCGACGCAAGGGCCGACAGTCGTCGGCCCCGCGCGAACATGCCAGTTTTGTCGCTGAGCGGTTCCAATGATTTGGTCGGTTAACTCCGCCCTGATGCGACAGAAGCCCGACAATTGATTCCTGTTTGCGATCAATTCACTCGGCATTTCTGCATTCCCCCTGACATCGCCAACACTTCATTAACCAGACTTCCTAACCGCAACTCCACATCGCTGCGGTAGCCATGTCATGGGCCGGAGGTTGCAAAGAAAGCCGCTTCCGCGCGCCCTGCTCTTGCTGCGGCTGGACATGAACAACAACAACGCCTCCATCGGCCTCACCTCCGTCTCTCGCGGCGGGCCGATCCGCTGGCTCGTGCTTGGCGGCGTGCTGCTGATTGCGGCGATCGCGGTCGGCGCCACGCTGATGGCCGGAAATTTCCGCGAGCGCGCCTTGCACAACGCCGAGCGAAAGGTGGAAAACACCGTGCTGCTGCTGGCGCATCATTTCGACCAGCAGCTGGCGGATTTCGAGGTCGTGCAGAAAGACCTGATCGACTACATCCGCATCAGCGGCATCACGACGGCAGACAGCTACAAGCGCCAACTGTCGACCGAGGCGATGCATCGCATGCTCACTTCGAAGATGAGCGCGCTGTCCTATGTCGGCGGCGTCAACCTGTTCGACAACGAAGGCAGGCTGATCAACTCGTCGGCTGCATGGCCCACGCCGCCGGTCAACGTGGCCGACCGCCCTTATTTCAAGACCTTCAAATCCGATCCGCAGGCGCCGTCCATGCTGATCGAGCCGGTGTACAGCCGCATCACCGGCGTCTGGACCACCGTGATCGCGCGCAAGGTGACGGGAGCGAACGGCGAGTTCATCGGCGCCATCGGCCGCGGCATCGAATCCGCCAATTTCGAGAAGTTCTTTGCCACCGCCGCGCTGGGGCCGGACTCCGCGATTGCCATCCATCATCGCGACGGCACCCTGCTCGCCCGCCATCCGCATATCCCCGAAATCATCGGCAGGAATTTCAAGCGCGGTCCAGTTGTCCAGCAACGGGTGTTCGAACAGCCCGCGACCACCACGCGGCTGACGAGCCCGCTCGACGGCAAGGACCGCCTGATCTCCTCGCGCGCGCTCACCGGCTTTCCGATGGTCGTCGTCGCGAGCACCACCACGGAAGCCGCGCTCGCCGACTGGCGCGAGCAGATCGAGATGCTGGTGACGGTGGCCGGCGCCTCGGTGCTTGCGATCGCCGCCCTGCTCCTGCTCGTGGTGCGCAAACTGTCGCAGCAGCACCGCCAGCAGCAGCACCGCCTCACCCTGGAAAAGCAGCGCCTCGATACCGCCGTCAACAACATGACGCAGGGCCTGCTGCTGTTCGATTCCCGGCAGCGGCTGGTGATCTGCAACCAGCGCTATATCGAGATGTACGGCCTGTCGGCCGACGTGATCAAGCCCGGCTGCAGCTTCCGCGAGGTCATCGCCCATCGCAAGGAAACCGGATCGTTCTCCGGCGACATCGACCATTATGTCAATCGCGTGCTGCGCGATATCGCGACGCGCAACGCCATGGTGATCGATACGCCCGACGGCCGCTCGATCCAGATCGTCAACGAGCCGCTCGCCGACGGGGGCTGGGTGGCCACCCATGAGGACATCACCGAACGCCGCCGGGTCGAGGAGCGCATCACCCACCTCGCCCATTTTGACGCGCTCACCGATCTGCCGAACCGCACCCTGTTCCACGAGCAGATCAAGCGCGAGCTGCCGCAAGCGAGCGCCGAGCACCAGCTCGCGGTGCTCTACATCGACATCGACGAATTCAAGAGCGTCAACGACTCGCTCGGCCACCTCATCGGCGACGAGCTCCTGAAAGCGGTGGCGCACAGCCTGCGCGGCTGCGCCGGGGATACCGACTTCGTCGCCCGGCTCGGCGGCGACGAGTTCGCCATCGTGCAGACGGCGGTCCGCGGCCGCGACGACGTCGCCGATCTCGTCGACCGCATCTATGCCGCGATCCGCATGCCATATGAGTGTCTCGGCCACCAGGTCACCACCGACGCCTCGATCGGCATTGCGCTGGCGCCCCAGGATGGCTGCGATTTCGACCAGATCCTCAAGAACGCCGATCTGGCGATGTATGCCGCCAAGGCCGCCGGCCGGCGGACCCATCGTTTCTTCGAGCCCGTGATGGATGCTCAGGTGCGCGCCCGCCGCCAGCTCGAGATGGATCTCCGGCAGGCCATCGCCGATGGCGGCTTCGAGGTCTACTACCAGCCTTGTCTGGACCTGCAGGGCGGCTCGATCACCGGATGCGAGGCGCTGGTGCGCTGGCGGCATCCGGAGCGCGGCCTGATCTCGCCGGCCGAATTCGTGCCGATTGCGGAAGAGACCGGGCTGATCAACGAGCTCGGCGAATGGGTGCTGGCCACCGCCTGCAAGGAAGCGGCGAACTGGCCCGACCACGTCCGGCTCGCGGTCAACGTCTCGCCGGTGCAGTTCAAGAGCGGCACGCTGGCGCTGAAGGTGATCACCGCGCTGGCGGCAAGCGGCCTGCCGGCGGCGCGGCTCGATCTCGAGATCACCGAAGCGGTGCTGATCCGCGACGATGATGCCGCGCTTGCCATCCTGCATCAGCTGCGCGCCATCGGCGTGCGCATTGCGCTCGACGATTTCGGCACCGGCTATTCGTCGCTGAGCTATCTGAAGCGTTTCCCCTTCGACAAGATCAAGATCGACCGCTGCTTCATCACCGACATCGCCGAGCCCGACGGCTCGGCCGGCATTGTGCGCGCGGTGGTCAACATCGCCGCCGAGCGCAACATGACGACGACGGCCGAAGGCGTCGAGACGGCGGAGCAGCAGCGCATCCTGCGCGAGCTCGGCTGCTCGGAGATGCAGGGCTATCTGTTCAGCGCGCCGAAGCCGGCGAACACGATCAAGGAAATGCTGATGACGCATCGGGCAAGCCCGACCGCAACTTCGGGCAACAAGCGCAAGCCGGCGAAGGTGTCCTGAGCCTTTGGGAATGCTTGGTCTTATTGGCCGAGCACGCCTCCCGTACCGCAGGTCCTCCTTCACCCATGATACGCAAACAGCTCGATCGGATCGCTAAAGCCCCGCACCGGATATTCCCCGACGCGCTCGAGATCGAAATCGCTCTGGACCAAATCGGCGAACGCGCGGGAAAGCAACACGTTTCTGCCTAGTTGCTTGGTCAGGGCCTCGAGGCGCGAAGCCATGTTGACGGCAGGACCAATGACCGTGAAGTCTAGTCGGGTGAGCGAGCCGATATTGCCGTACATGACGTCCCCGACATGGACGCCGATGCCATAATTCAGCGGCGCACGACCCACCTCACCGTTGCTTTTGTTCAGCGCAACCATGGCCTGACGAGCCTCGGCAACGGCGTGCAGCAAATTCGCGCAGGCCGACGGCTGGTCGAGCGGAAAAATGGCGAGCAGGCCGTCGCCGATGAATTTCAGTATTTCCCCGCCATGTCGCGCAATCGGCTCCGACATCGCATCGAAATAGCCGTTCAGGAGATCGATGACGTCATCGCGCGGCCAGTTGTCGGAAATCCTGGTGAAGTCACGCAGATCGCAGATCATGATGGCGGCGCGTACCGTCGTCCCGCTCCCTCGCCTTGTGGCACCGGCAAGGACCATTTCGCCGGCATGCGACCCCACGTAGGTTTCGAGCAGCGTTCGCGCCAGCCGGTTCTTGATGCGGATTTCGCTGACCAGCGCCAGAAGCGGCACCAGCTGCAACAAGGCGGCGATATGCGCCTCGCCGAAACCTCCGGGCCGGTCAGTGGCAAAGGTCACCAAATGTCGCTTGCCGAGCGTATGATACAGCGGCCAGGCGACATAGTCCGTCAGGCCCTTGGCCCGCATCTCGTCGTACACGGCGTGCTTGCGGCCGAGCTTCGGATCGCTTTCGAGGTTTTCGCGCACCTCGGTTGCGCCCTCATAAATTTCGTTTGCCGGACTGCCGATGTATTCGGATCGTCCCCTGACATCGTAATCGATCCGCGAAATCTCGGCTTCGCGCATTCCGTCGGCCCAGATCATCCGGGCGCCGAGCCATTGAGGATGATGGATCAGGAAATGAAGCGACGCCCGCTTGACAGGAATGCCCGCCCGCTGAAGACGCATGCACAGCTCGCCGAAGATATTGTCGATGAAGCGCTCATCGCGCGTGCCTGACGTCAGCCAGCGCACGACGTCGTTGTCAGGATATGCGATGCGCGGATCGATATTTGGCGGAGAGTTCATATCGTGCTCTCAAAGCGAGACGGATCGACAGCACAGGGTAAGTTGTGTCCCCGCTCGAGAACTTCAAGTGAGCAAGACATACGCTCTCACTCTCGCGGCATGATCTCGCCCGAGTTTTTCACATTCAGTGGCCCTCTCCGATCCGAGCGCGCAGGGAAAGCCGGGCGCCGACTGCGCCCGTAGTCTCGCGGATGGGAACCTCGGCTAGCGTTCGGTGCGCATATAGGGGCTGCGCTCGCTCACAATCTTCAGCTCGGGATCGACGTTCAGATGCTGCGCGACATGCTCCTTCGGCGCGCTGTGCCTCGGATTCCCCCAAAGGCCCCATAATGCCAAACCAACGGCAACAATGCCGCCACCGACTATGAATAGATCCTGCTTCATCGCAGCCTCCGTCCGCCCCGGAGATGCAGGAAGAATGCCAGCTTGGTGTGATAGAAAAATGGCCCAAGTTGAAGTGCTGCACAAAAAGCAGGAGGCGTAGGCTTCGGCATGTGCGGCGCGCGACCTTATTCTTGCTGCTCTAGGTGCAGGGCCTTCTTTTCAGCCTCCAAAGTCTCGATGAGTTGCTGGAGACCATCAAGGGTCAATCTGTCGGTCACGCGGGCACTCAGCGTCCGGTAATGCAGGATCACCTTATCGATCTCTTCGCATTTCCAACACATCGTCAATCCCGGGCCTGTGTTGGGTGAACCGTCGCAGGCTGTTCATGTTCCTTAACGGGATTAGACCACTTATAAAATTCCCCGTGTTGCGTGCAAAAGTGTACGCACGGAGGCCAAACGGCCCCGGCAGGACCGCCGCCATCCTCTGGTCGCGATGCCATAGCTCTATGTCGCGGCCGTCGACCAACTGCTTCGCGCGCGCTCTTTGGCATCCGCTTCGTCAGTGCACCACAAATCAATGCGGCCCGTCACATGGCCGTCTTTGCCGATTGAAAAGGCGCGATAGTCCTGCATGGTTTATCGAAAGGCCGTAAGCGCGGTCACGGCAACAGGATGCGTCGCTGTAGCTCAACGAGCTAAGGCGGAAGATATGGCTGGTTACCGGGAGTAGCGTCGCTCGGAACCGGCAGGTCCTCCCAACACCCCGTAGAACTGCGGGGTGGAACGCGTCCAGCCACAACCTTCCGTTAGGGAAACTGCTTTACCGTCAGCCGCTTAAGCGCCTGCGATTGCCGCCGCCGTCCCGCGCGGAAAGACTTTTGTGATGGCTTACCTGGTTGGAAGAAATGTTGGTTCATTTCGTCACCGACGCGCCCAACAAGATACCAGCCATCCGCGCGATGCTGGAGCCGGAGCACGCCGTAGAGCCCCGCGTGCTGGGAACTGCAGATCAACGCGCGCTTTCAAACGGTGTGCTGGTCGTTGACGCCGACCTGCGCAAGGCGGTTCCCGTTGAGCAGCTCAAGGCGATCATGCGGGATGTGGAGTGCGTTTCCGAAAAGCTGTTTGTCGTCCAGAGCCATCTCCGCGAGATGGTTGCGCAGGCGTTTGCGCTCGGTGCCACGGCGGTCGTTTCCCGGCCCGGGGAGATCGTAGCGAAACTGGCCCAGGTCGAGCGCGCACAGAAATCCGACCTTGCCGTTGAGCCGCCGGGGCTCGCGAGCGCCGCGGCATCCTTCTCGTCCCTGTTCTCGGCAGCGGGGAGAGGCAAGCAAATAACGCTTTCGGATGCCGAGAACGCCACGCTGGAAGTCATCAACGGTATCAAGCAAAAAGGCCTCAACGCGTGGCTTGACGACGTCCGCCGCTATCATGAGGGGACGTTCCAGCACTGCCTGCTGGTGACGGGAGTAGCCGTTGCGTTCGCCATGAATATCAAATTCTCCGATGCAGACGTCATGCGGCTCGGACTGGCCGCAACGCTGCATGATGTCGGCAAAGCGCGCATTCCCCTGGCTATTCTGGACAAGCCCGGACGTCTT
>Ga0081540_1004753_pt1 | contig 10259 bp, 8 predicted proteins | sample TabmetS2T1R1_FD_71024 | JGI IMG/M metagenome (GOLD analysis project Ga0081540, IMG submission 71024) | Tabebuia heterophylla rhizosphere microbial communities from the University of Puerto Rico - S2T1R1 | ecosystem: Host-associated > Plants > Roots > Rhizosphere ... | reverse complement strand
CCGGACGGCCGCCGAACAGGACGTCGACGATCTCCTCGAAATTGAACAGCCAGAACGGCAGTTTCAGGTTGCGCGGGTTGAGCACCAGCGCGCGGTCGCCGAAGCAGCGGCCATACTCGTTATGCACGTCGAGCAGGAATACCCGCAGGTTCGGCCGGGCCTTGAGAATTTCGTTCAGCAGCAGCGACACGCTGGTCGATTTACCGACGCCGGTGGAGCCGAGCACCGCGAAGTGCTTGGAAAGCATTTCCTCGACGTCGACATAGGCAACGACGGAACGGTCCTGTTGCAGGTTGCCGACGTTGATCTGGTCCGAGCCGCTCGGCGCATAGACGGTACGCAGATCCTGCTGGGTGATGAGGTCGACGGCGTCGCCGATCGTCGGATAATTGGTCACGCCGCGCTGGAATTTGGGACGCTCGCCGCCGAGGATTTCGCCGAGCAGGTCGACCGAGGCGCTCGCGATGTAATTGTCGGAGCTCGGCAGGTCCTCGGACGACACCTCGGTGATCATGGCAACGATGGTGGAGGCGCCGCAGCGGATACTGACAAAGCGGCCGACGGTGGCGCGCAATTCAGAGACGGCCAGCTGGTTTGCCAGAAGTCCGACCCGGGCGAGGGAGCCGCGCACCGAGATCACGCGTCCGAAGGATGTCACAGTGTTGAACCTGGATGTCATGAAATTTGGGTCTGGCCCATTATGAACGGCCGCGACTAGCGAAACGGTTAAATCCGCGCAGTTCCGCATCGGCTAAATCTGCGCCATCCCGGTCAGGATTTGTTTTGCAACGAAGCCCGGCGCGCATCGAGAAGCACGAGTTACGCAGGAAAATCAGGGCCTTCCTGCATTTGCGAGCGCGCCTGCCCGCTGCGCTGGATTAATCACTCATTTACCATCCCGATGGAGAGCATCAGGCAGCCGACGCGTCCCGATAACTTCCCGCGCGGGAGCAGGTATTGCGACCAGCCCGCGAGAGAGGTAACGGATTTCTAACCGCAAGTTGTAACCTGCCTTCCATTTGTGCTGCGTAACAGTGGCGCAGCACGATCGCATCGCAGGCACAAGCGCCAAACCGGCTTCTGTTCCTGCGCCGGATCGCAGTCTGAGGGCATATCGGGTGAGCATCGACTCCGGCCATCAATCGGCGCGCGGTCCTGCCGACAGGGCCGGAACGATCCGACAGTTTGCTTTCTGCTGCGTCCTGATCGCGGCGGCGGTCGCCGGCGATGTTGCGACGTCGGCATGGAGTGTTCGTGAACGCATCCTGCTTGCGCTGGTTGCCGTACTTGCCGTGATCGCAGGTCTGTTGCTGCGGCGTCATCGGTTGACCGATCGGCGGCTGGCGGCCGAGCGGCGCCACCTCTCCATTGCCGTGAACAATATCCCGCAAGGACTCGTTCTCTACGATGCTTCCAAACGGGTCATCATTTGCAACCAACCCTATATCGACATGTTCGGGCTGTCGCCGGAGGTGGCGAGGCCCGGCTGCACCATGCAGCGGCTGATCCGCCACCGGCAGCAAACGGGCTCGTTCGACGGCGATGTCGACGAATTCTGCAGCGCGATCATCCAGAAGATGTCGCTCGGGAAAACCACGCGCCAGCTCACGGAAGCACCGGGCGGCAGGGCGATCGAGATCATCAACCGGCCGCTGAACGGCGGCGGATGGGTGGCCACGATCGAAGACATTACGGAGCGCAGGCGCGCCGACGAAAAGATCGCGCATCTCGCGCATTACGATGGATTGACCGATCTTCCGAACCGGGTGCTGTTCCGCGAGCGGCTCGAGCAGGCGGTGAAGGCGGTACAGCCGGGCGAACAACTGGCCGTGCTGTATATCGACATCGACGAGTTCAAGAGCGTCAATGATGCCCTCGGCCATCCGATCGGCGATGAACTGCTGAAGGGCGTCGCCGGGCGCCTGCGCGGTTGCCTCAAGGCGACCGATGTCGCCGCCCGTCTCGGCGGCGACGAATTCGCGGTGATCCAGACCGGCATCAGGAACCAGTCGGAAACGACCCGGCTCGTCGATGAAATCCATGCGACGATCAGGCTGCCTTTCGAGTGCATGGGGCATCTGATTACCACCGATGCCAGCATCGGCATCGCGCTTGCGCCGGACGACGGGCTCGATCTCGATCAGCTCCTGAGGAACGCGGACCTCGCGCTGTACGGCGCCAAGGGCGACGGACGGCGGACTTACCGTTTCTTCGAGGCCGGCATGGAAGCCCGCGCCACCGCGCGGCGAAGCCTGGAGCTGGAGTTGCGTCAGGCGATCAACGACGGCGGCCTCGAAACCTACTATCAGCCGGTGGTCAATCTCGAGGACGGCAATATCTCGTCCTGCGAGGCGCTGTTGCGATGGCGGCATCCGGAACGCGGCATGATCTCGCCGGCGGAATTCATTCCGATCGCGGAGGACAGCGGGCTGATCAATCAGCTTGGGCAGTGGGTGCTCAATACCGCCTGCGCCGAGGCTGCCAAATGGCCGGACGACGTCCGGGTCGCGGTCAACGTTTCGCCGGTTCAGTTCAGGAGCCAGACGCTGGCACTGAACGTGGCCGCGGCGCTCTCGGCGCACGGCCTCGCGGCAAGCAGGCTGGAGCTCGAGATCACCGAGGCCGTGCTCATTCGGGACGTCGAAGCGGCGCTCGACATGCTGCACCAATTGCGCAAGCTGGGCGTCCGGATCGCGCTCGATGATTTCGGCACCGGCTATTCCTCGCTCAGCTACCTGCAACGCTTTCCGTTCGACAAGATCAAGATCGATCGCGCCTTCATCAGGGATATTGCCAGCGCAGGCACCTCGTCGTCGATCGTCCAGGCCGTCGTGAACATCGCGGCTGCCAGCGACATGACGACGACGGCGGAGGGGGTTGAAACCGCGCAGCAGAGGAACCTGCTGCGCATCCTCGGCTGCGACGAGATGCAAGGCTATTTGTTCAGCCCCGCGATACCGGCCGCCGAGGTGAGGCGGCTGTTGTTTTCGCACCGCGGCAGGGCCGTCTCGGCTGCTTGAAACGCCGGTCGCGCCTTGCTATCGACGGTGAGGCAAGAATAAGAAACAGGGCAGGGTGGACCGCGATGAACCGCGTTAGCGCCTCTTGAGCGTCCCCGCGCGGCCATCCGCGCTCGCACCATTCCGGATCCGGAATTACCGATTTCAGTGGCCTGCCGATCTGCTCACCTCGTGGGCGTTCGAGATGGAAACGCTCATTCTCGGCTGGTACGTGCTCGTCGAGACCGGGTCGGTCCTGCTGCTCACCCTGTTTGCCTCGCTGGGGTACATTGGTACGTTGGTCGCGCCGATGTTCGGTGTCGCCGGCGACCGTATCGGCCACCGCCATCTGCTGGCGATGATGCGGACGACCTATGCGGTGCTGGCCGCCGTGCTGATGACGCTGGCGCTGACGGGCTATCTTGCACCACTCTATGTGTTCGTCATCGCGGCCCTGATGGGCATCGTCCGTCCGTCGGACCTTGGCGTGCGCGGCGCGCTGGTCGCGACCATCATGCCGCATGAACAGTTGATCGGGGCAATCAGCATCTCGCGCACCACGATGGATACGGCGCGCATTGCCGGCGCGCTGAGCGGGGCCGGACTGTTTGCCTCGCTGGGAATGGGCCCGGCCTATGTCGCGATCGTCTGCCTCTATATTACGGCGACCGCGCTGACGCTTTGTGTGGTCGCGCCGGTCAAACCGGGTTCTGCCGGCGAAGCTGTCGACGCCGCGCTGCATGCTTCGCCGCTGCGCGACCTGAAGGAGGGCGTGGCCTATGTCTGGACCACGCCGCGCATGCAGGCCGCGCTCTGGGTTGCGTTCCTCGCCAACCTGACGGCGTACCCGCTCACGAACGGCTTGCTGCCCTATATCGCCAAGGCGATCTACGGCACCAACCAGACCGGGCTCGGATATCTGTCGGCGAGTTTCGCGATTGGCTCACTGGCCGGTTCGATCGTGTTGAGTCTGATCCGCGATATCAGGGTGGCGCGGCTGATGATCGGCGCCACCGTCATCTGGTACATGACCCTGCTGGCGTTCGTGCAGATGCAGACGGTGCCGACCGCAATCGCGTGTTTGGCGGTGGCGGGTTTCTCGCAAAGCCTCGCCATGATCTCGATCGCCGTCATCCTGATGCGCGGCGCGAGCGAGAATTTCCGCGGCCGGGTGATGGGCGTCCGCATGATGGTGATCTACGGCCTGCCACTCGGTCTTCTGGCCGCCGGCAGCCTGATCGACGAGATCGGTTTCGCCGCCACCGGCACACTTTACGCGGCCGCCGGTCTCGCGATGATGCTGGCGATCGTGCTGCACTGGCGCGCCGATCTCTGGCACGTCCACGCGCCGGCCAATGCGCGCTGATCACGCGAAGCCGGCGGCGCGGCTCACTGCACCTTGATGTTCGCCTCCTTCAGGACCGGCTCCCACTTGGCGGCTTCAGCGCGCATGTAGGCGTCGAAATCCCTGGGCGAGCTGCCAACCGGCGTGGCGCCCATTTTTTCCAGCGCGCTGAGAACGACCGGATCCTTCAGCGCGGCGGCGAGATCAGATTGGATCTGGGCGACGACATCGGGCGCCATGCCGGCGGGGCCGAGAAAGCCCCACCAGACCGAGGCGTCATAGCCGGGGAGACCGGCTTCCGCGACGGTGGGCACGTCGGGAAGAGCTTTCGAGCGCTGCGCCGTCGTCACCGCAAGGGCGCGCACTGCATTGCCCTCGATCTGGCCGACGACTTCCGGCAGCGGATTGACGCTGATCGGAATTTCTCCCGCGATCACGGCGGTGATGGCAGGAGCGCCGCCCTTGTAGGGGATCGCCTGTATCTTCACCTTGGCCATGTAGTTGAGAAGCTCGCCGGCAAGATGGGCCGAAGTGCCGTTGCCGGACATGCCGTAGGACAATGACTCCGGCTTCTCGCGTGCGGCCGCGAGCAACTCGCCGAGATTTTTCAGCGGGCTGCTCTTGGACACCACGATCGCGAGCGGCGAATAGGCGATCTCGCTGATGGCGGTGAAATCCTTGAAGGTGTCGTAGGGCACTTTTGGGTAGATGAACTGGTTCAGCGGATGGCCGCTTGCCACCAGGATCAGCGTATAGCCGTCGGGCGCGGACTGCGTCAGCGCCTGCGACGCGACGATCCCGCCGGCGCCCGGACGATTTTCGATCACCGGCTGCTGCCCCCAGATTTTCGATAACGATTGGCCGATGGTGCGCGCCAGCACATCGACCGCGCCGCCGGCGGCATAGGGGACCAGAATGCGGACAGGCTTGCTCGGAAATGAATCCGCATGGGCGGTTGCAGCAGCCAGCGAAAGCGCGGCGGCTGCGAAGAGACTGCGTAGAGTTTTGCTGAAAACGGGCATGTGGAACGCCTTCCTCGCCATGCAGATATTTGTTGACCAGACCTGATATTTTGTACAAACGTACAAAAGTCGAGGCCGAAAAGCAAATCCGATGACGCGAAATCCCAACATGCGGGAAGCGATCCTGAGTGCGGCCGAACTGCTGTTCTCGACCCGCGGCTTCAACGCCGTATCGATCCGCGACATCGCGCTGGAGGCGGGCGCCAATCCCGGCAGCATCACCTACCACTTCAAGAGTAAGGACGGCCTGCTGCTGGAAATCTACAAGCGCCACTGCGGGCCGATGAACAAGCGCCGCATCGAACTCCTGGTCGCTGCAAAGCGCGTGCGCGATGTGCAGGACCGGCTCGAGGCGATCGTGCGCGCCTATGTGCAGCCGGCGTTTTCGTCGAGCAGCGATCTCGCCGGCGGCGGCGCCCGGTTCACGCGGTTGCGCGCCGTGATGTCGGCCGAAGGCAATGCCGTGGTCGGGCGCATCATCGCTGAAATCTTCGACGACACCACCAATGCGTTCATCGAGGCGATCGGGGAGAGCCTGCCGCATCTGCCGCGGACCACGATCGTCTGGCGGTCCCAGTTTCTACTCGGCGCGCTCTATTACACCCTGGTGAACCCGGAGCGCGTTACGCGGCTGTCCCGTGGCGAGGCCGATGGCGCCGATATGGCCGAAGCGATCGAGCAACTGGTCGCCGCGACGGTTGCCTCGTTGCAGGCGTCGGAGGTCGATCACCTTGACGCCGCGTCGTACCGGGCGAAGCCGGCCACAACGGCCGTCGGGAAGCGACAAGAAAACTCAGCTTCGTAAAGATCAAGAGCGCGATCGAGCGCAAGCCAGCCATTACAGAAGGCGCCATGCAGAAGCCGACCATTCCGGGCCCCGATCCCGATACGCGAACGCCAAGGTTCAAACTACCGGCACTGGCGTGCGACGCGCACACCCACATTTTCGGGCCCGGCGACAAATATCCTTATGCACCGGGGCGGCCCTACACCCCGCCGGATGCGCCGCTCGAAGACTTCCGCACGCTGCACAGGAAGCTTGGGATCGGCCGCGCCGTCATCGTCAATGCCAGCGTGCATGGCACCGACAACCGGGTGGCGCTCGACGCCATCGCCGTGAGCGATGGCACCTTTCGCGCCGTCGCCAATATCGACGATACGATCACCGAGCGCGGCCTGCGCGAATTGCATGAGGGCGGCTTCCGCGGCTGCCGTTTCAACTTCGTGCGCCATCTCGGCGGCGTGCCCGACATGAACGTGTTCCATCGCATCGTCGCGATGGTCGCGCCGCTCGATTGGCACATCGATTTGCATTTCGATGCGATCGATCTGCCGGAATATGCGCAGATGCTGGAAAAATTGCCGGTGCGCTACACCATCGATCACATGGGACGCGTCAAGGCGGCCGACGGTCTCGACCAGCTTCCGTTCCGGACCCTGATCGAACTGATGACGCGCGACGAGAAATGCTGGGTCAAGGTGTGCGGCTGCGAGCGGGTCTCATCGAGCGGACCGCCGTTCCACGACGCGGTGCCGTTCGCGCGCCGCATCTTCGAGACCGCGCCGGACCGCGTGATCTGGGGAACCGACTGGCCGCATCCCAATGTCAAGGTGATGCCGAATGACGGTGACCTCGTCGATCTCATCCCGCTGTTCGCGCCGGAGCCCGACCTGCAACAGAAGATACTGGTCGACAATCCGGCGCGGCTGTTCGAATTCTGAGGCAGGGCGATCGATGACCGGCATGCGCAAGGGAAAGGGGCTTAGCAGGCGCGGCGTGATCGCAGCGGCAATGGCGTTCGCCGCGCCGCTCGTGGTTCCGCGTGCAGCTTGCGCGCGGAACTATCCCAACCGGGCGGTGCGGCTGATACTGCCGTTCGGAGCGGGCGGCGTCGCCGACGTCACCGCCCGGCTTGTTACCGACAAACTTGGCGAAAAGCTCGGCCAGCGCTTTGTCATCGAGAACATGCCGGGCGCGGGCGGCATCAATGCCGCGCGCGCCGTGCTGTCGTCGCCCGCCGACGGCTATACGCTGGCACTGCTCAGCAACGGCACCGCGATCTCCGTGTCGCTGTTCAAGAACCTGACGTTCAATCCGGTGACCGATTTCGTACCGGTTTCGAGCATGGGCTATTTCGACTTCATCCTGGTGACCCAAAGCGGCTCGCCCTATGGCACGCTGGCTGATGTCATCAGGGCGGCCAGGGAAAAGCCAGGCGCGCTCAATGTCGGCACCATCAATGTCGGCTCGACACAGAACCTTGCCGCGCAATTGTTCAAGTCGACCGCCGGCGTCGATATCACCATCGTTCCGTTCCGCAGTTCGCCCGATGTGTTGATTGCGCTGTTGCGCGGCGATATCCAGATGGCGATCGAAAATTACACCGCCGTGCAGTCACACATTGCCGACAAGGCGGTGACGCCGGTGTCGTCGTCGGGATCCGTCCGCACCACATTCCTTCCGGATGTACCGACGGTGAAGGAGGCGGGCGGCGGTGATTTCGAGGCGCGGTCCTGGAATGCGGTCTTTGCGCCAAAGGGCACGCCGCCGGAGGTGATCGCGACACTCAACGCCGCGCTGCGCGAGGTCCTCGACATGCCCGACCTGAAGAAACGCGCGCTCGATCTCGGCATCGAAGCCAAGGCCAGTTCGCCCCTAGAAATACGCGACCGGTTGAAGGACGATATCGATAAATGGGCCGCGGTGATCGAGCGGGCGGGCATCGCAAGGCAGTAATCGCCGCGCAGTGGAACGAGTAGCAAGCCAAGGAGGAAATCCCGATCATGAGCAATGCTGGTAAAACGGGCCTGGTGGTCACCGCGCATCCCGGCGATTTCGTCTGGCGCGCAGGCGGCGCGATCGCGCTGCACGCGAAGAAAGGCTATCGCGTCAAGATCGCCTGCTTGTCGTTTGGCGAGCGCGGCGAGAGCCAGTTCGCCTGGAAGGAGGCGGGCGCGACGATGGAGAAGGTCAAGGCCGGCAGACGCGACGAAGCGCAGCGAGCCGCGGAGATGCTGGGAGCGGAAATCGAATTCTTCGACGCCGGCGACTATCCGCTGCGGCTGACGGAAGCGCATTTCGACCGCATGGTCGACATCTACCGCGAGCTCAATCCGTCCTTCGTGCTGACCCACGCGCTGGAAGACCCCTACAATTTCGATCATCCGAATGCCGCGCATTTCGCCCAGGAAACCCGGGTGGTGGCGCAGGCGATGGGCCACAAGCCCGGCGCCAAATATACCTATTCAGCCCCGCCGGTGTTCCTGTTCGAACCGCACCAGCCCGAGATGTGCAATTTCAAGCCGCAGGTGATCCTCAACATCGACGAGGTCTGGGAGACCAAGCGCAAGAGCTTTGAAATCCTGGCGGCGCAGAAGCATCTGTGGGCCTATTACGAGCGCGTCGCGCTGCAGCGGGGCATGCAGGGCGGACGCAATTCGGGCAAGGCCATGACCTATGGCGAGGCCTATCAGCGATTGTTTCCGATGGCGGTGGAGGAATTGGTATGAAGACGGTCGTCGTTCGCAACATCAAACGGACCGATGCGGAGCTGATGAAACGGCTCGGCACGCTCGGGGTTGCCACCGTGCACGAGGCCTATGGCCGCATGGGATTGATGAAGCCCTATCTGCGCCCGGTCTGGCAGGGCGCCGAGGCGGCCGGCACCGCGGTGACGGTGCTGGCGCATCCCGGCGACAACTGGATGATCCATGTCGCGGTCGAGCAGTGCAGGAAGGGCGACATCCTCGTCGTCGGCTGCACCACCGACAATACCGACGGCATGTTCGGCGAGCTGCTGGCGACCTCGCTCCAGGCACGCGGCGTGCGGGGGTTGATCATCGACGCCGGCTGCCGCGACGTCAAAGCGCTGCACGAGATGAAGTTTCCGGTGTGGTCGCGCGCGGTCTCCGCCAAGGGCACGGTGAAGGCGACGCTCGGCTCGGTCAACGTCCCCGTGGTCTGCGCCGGCGTCAACGTCGATCCCGGCGACATCATCGTCGCCGATGACGACGGCGTCGTCGTGGTGCCGAAGCGTTACGCGGCGGAAGTCGCCGAGAAGGCGAAGAAGCGCAACGCGGACGAAGGAGGCAAGCGCAAGCGGCTCGCCTCTGGCGAGCTCGGCCTCGACATGTACAGCATGCGCGAGGCACTGGCGAAGGCGGGGCTCGTCTATGTCGACAATCCCGAGGACGTCTAAAGGGACAGGAAGCGGAGCGGGCGGATGGATCGTCTCAAGCTGAAGGCCGTGCTCGGCAGTCACCCCCATGTCCAGGCGGTGAAGAGCGGCGCGCTCCGCTCCGACCTCTTCGACCTCGACTTCATCGAGTACACGCCGACCAATACGGCGTTCAAGCCGATGGTGCGGGAGCAGGCGTTCGACGTCTGCGAGATGGCGATCGTCACCTATCTGATGGCAAAGGCGCACGGCAAGCCGCTGGTGCTGCTGCCGGCGACCATGATGGGCCGCTTTCAGCATTCCTACGCCCTCTACAATCCCGCGAAGGGAACGCTCGGGCCGACCGATCTCGAAGGCAAGCGCGTCGGCATCCGCTCCTTCACGACGACGACCGGCGCCTGGATCAGGGGCATCCTCGCCAACGACTACGGTGTCAATCTCGACAAGATCAAATGGGTCACCTTCGAGGACCCGCACGTCGCCGAGTATGTCGACACCACGGAGCGCGCGCCGAAGGACAAGAAGGTCCTCCAGATGCTCATCGACGGCGAGCTCGATGCCGTCCTTGGTGAGACGTCTGATAATCCCAAGCTGAAGCCGCTCTTTCCTGATCCGGCCGCGGAAGCCGCCGAATGGTACACGCGGCGCGGTGTCGTGCCGGTCAATCATCTCGTGGTCGTGACCGAGAGCCTCGCGAAATCGCGCCCCGAGATCG
>Ga0081540_1004752_pt1 | contig 10264 bp, 8 predicted proteins | sample TabmetS2T1R1_FD_71024 | JGI IMG/M metagenome (GOLD analysis project Ga0081540, IMG submission 71024) | Tabebuia heterophylla rhizosphere microbial communities from the University of Puerto Rico - S2T1R1 | ecosystem: Host-associated > Plants > Roots > Rhizosphere ... | reverse complement strand
CGGCGGTATGGAAAGCCCTGTTCGGCGACGAATGACCGCGCCGCGCGGGGTGCGTCCTGGAGGGCGCGTCCCGCATCTTTTCAGTTTGCGCTGAGGGCAGCCCTCACCGCGGCGATGGCGTCGGCGGCTTTGGCCGCATCGGGACCGCCGGCCTGGGCCATGTCGGGGCGGCCACCGCCGCCCTGGCCACCGAGGGCGGCGGATGCCTTGCGCACGAGGTCGACGGCACTGAAGCGCTGGGTCAGGTCGTCGGTGACGCCGACAACCACGCTCGCCTTGCCGTCCTCGGCGGAGCCGACGAAGACGACGACGCCGGACCCCAGGCTCTTCTTGCCCTCATCGGCCAGCGGCTTGAGGTCCTTTGGCGAGACGCCGCTCACCGTGCGGCCGAGGAAGCCGACACCGGCGACGGTCTCGGTAGCGGTCTCTGCCGGACCGGACGCACCGCCGCCGAGCGCCAGCTTCTTTCTCGCCTCGGACAGCTCGCGCTCCAGCTTGCGGCGCTCGTCGACCAGGGTTTCGACGCGCGCCAGCGCGTCGGCCGGCGAGACCTTCAGTGCCGCCGCGATCGCCTTCAGGCGTTTGTCCTGCTCGTCGAGATGGCGGCGCGCCGCCTCGCCGGTCAGCGCCTCGACGCGGCGCACGCCGGCGGCGACCGCACCTTCGGAGACGACGCGGACGACGCCGATGTCGCCGGTCGCGCCGACATGGGTGCCGCCGCACAGCTCGATCGAATAGGGCTTGCCGGTCTTGCCGCCATGCAGCGCCCGGCCCATCGACACCACGCGCACCTCGTCGCCGTATTTCTCCCCGAACAGCGCCATGGCGCCTTCACCGATGGCGTCGTCGACCGACATCAGCCGCGTGGTGACCGGCGCGTTCTGGACGACGATCTCGTTGGCGTAAGCCTCGACATGATCGAGCTCGTCCTGCGAGATCGGCTTGGGGTGCGAGAAATCGAAGCGCAGCCGGTCGGGCGCGACCAGCGAGCCCTTCTGCGCGACGTGATCGCCGAGGACTTGGCGCAGCGCCTCGACCGCACCCGCCTCCTTCGCGGCGCGCATGGCGGCCGGCGAACACTTCGACCGGCCGGCGTCATAGAGGCCCTCGACGACACTCGGCTCGAATACGCCAAACGCCGATGCGACCACCGTCCCGGCCGGTTCGCCGAGGACGCAGGCCCGTCCCCAGACGTAGCCCTCAAGGAAATCCAGCCCCAGGTCGGCGTATCTGTCGACTGCCGGCTCAGCCCAGAAGCAGATCGTCGCGATCGGCTCGATAGCGTCGCGGAGCGCACGAGCCGACGTCCGCCATACGGTTGTTCCCGGCTCGGGCGCATCGACGGATCGAGATTGGAAGAACGCGACGCGCGCCTCGGCGTAGTCCATGCCGCGGATCGTCCACCACGGCCGACGGACACACAAGAGAGCCGTCCGCCTCGTTCGTGATCTTGGATTTCTGTCGCTACGTGGGCAGGTTCAAGATCATCAAGGGACGAGAGAACGCGACATCACGCCAGGTTCGTCATGCCGGTATGTGCGCGGCGACTTCGTAGTGCGATACGAGTTCTCCGCGTTCGATCAGGTATCGGTCGTCCTCCGGGTAATAGACGGCGACCTCCGGTCGGTCGCCCGCGAACTGCTTGACCGCGTCCATCGAGTCCCACAACGTGAACATCACGAACTCGGTCTTGTCGCCGATGTCGCGGCGGAGCATCCAGACACCGCGATTCCCTTCGGTACTCGCGTACCCAGCGATGCCGGTGTCGTGCATGTACTGCGCGTACTTGTCGCCGTCTGACTGTGCGACGGCACCGCGCCAGATCCGAGCGATCATCGCGCTTCCTCCTCACGTTAGGCGATTTACCGTAATCCGAAGAGCAGGCTTTCTGCATCGGCTAAGTCGATGCGTCGCGGGACCGCGGTGAAGTCGTACTCCGCCTGGACCTGATACATCGCGCGCATCGTCGTCGACTCGATAACCGTGTCTATGCGGTCGTGCCGCACCTGTTCGCTGTCCCTCGCTGCGGCCAAGCCCGCTTTGAGCTCGGCCGGTGTCACTCCGACGAAGCCGATGGAGATCACTTCCCGTGGATCCTCCACGCTGACCGCGTTGAAGACGCGTGTCGGCACGCCGAACCCGACATCTGCTTCCCACTCACGCAGAAAGTCTGCGAAGCTGCAGCCTTCCCTCAACCGGCGAACAAAAACGCTGACGATCATCGCTGCCTCCACACGGTCGACGCTCCACGGCGAATTGTCTGCCTGGACGAGAGAATCCGCCTACCCGCGTAAAGGTCTCCCGCTAGATGTCCTTGTCGAGGACCTCGTGCAGTTTGCGCGCGAAGGCTTCGGGTTGGCCCGCATATCCGAACTCGCCGCCGAGGAAGCCGCCGTGATGGCTCGGGAAAACGGTCGGCCGCTGGCGAAGGAGCTCGGCGGTCGCCACCGCTGTGCGTCCGGTGAACACACCTTCGGACTCCTCGCCCACTGCAATCACGATGCGCGTCGGCGCTGCCACGAGTGCGTCAACGTCGGGACGATAGCTACTGACCGCCCAGGACCGGTCGGACAGCAGCGGGTCATCCCGGGAGCCATCGTCCTCGGCTGGCATTCCGAACTGGGCCGGATCCGGGAGAGGCTGGGCGAAGTAGTCGTCCGTGAACTCGCCTTGCCACGTCGTCATGGCGATGAATGCGGACATGCCGGCGCCAGACCCTTTGGCCGCGTACGCGTCCCGAACGCCGGCCCGAGCGCGCTCGGCCGCTGCGGCGTCCGGCAGCACCGGAATGAGCGGCGGCTCGTGCGCGACCAGTTTGGTTACGTCGTCGGGGTAGGCCGCCACGAGGGCGAGTGCGGTCACGGCGCCGCCACTGCTCGCGAACATCTCGACCGGGCCGACCCCGAGGGCCTCGATGACGGCGTGCACATCGTCGGCCTGGACCGTAGGCGCGTTGTCGACCCGGCCGTCTTTGCGGGTGCTGCGGCCGAGGCCGCGTGGGTCATAGGTCACTACCGTGCGATCAGAGAAGTGCGACGCCAACGTGCTGAAGCCGCTGGCCGCCATGGGCTGGCCGATCATGAACAGTGGTGGGCGTCCGTCGCGAGTGGGCAGCGGGCCGAGGACGTCGTAAGCGAGGTCGACCTCGGGCCCTTCAAGCGTGTGCGTCGTGGTCATGACGGGTTGACGTCTCCCGGGTCGAGAACTCATCGGACCGTACGCCCACGATGGCTGAGGGACGGTTCTTGATTCATTCCAGAAAATGGGAAAGACTGCGCAGGTGCCGACAACCTCGGATTTTGAGCGGTTGTTACGCAGCGCGGCTCTACGTGTGACGCGTCCTCGGGTGGCGGTGCTGACCGCCGTCCATGATCATCCCCACGCCGAAACGGATTCCATCATCGGGGTCGTACGTGAGGATCTCGGAGAGGTGTCCCACCAGGCGGTCTATGACGTGTTGCGTGCACTGACCGCGGCCGGCCTGGTGCGGCGCATCCAGCCGATGGGTTCCGTCGCGCGTTACGAGGCCAGAGTCGGTGACAACCACCACCACGTGGTCTGCCGGTCGTGCGGAGCTATCGCGGACGTCGACTGCGCGGTCGGCTACACCCCCTGCTTAACGGCTGTCGACGACTCGGGTTACGAGATCGGCGAAGCCGAAGTCACCTACTGGGGTCGATGTCCCGTGTGCGTTGCGGCAACGTCCGTCGCGTCCGGCAGTTGATCGCCTCCATGCCGGGCTAGATACCGGCAAAGCAACTAGAGCCTTTATCCATAGCGACCAGCAGGACAAGACAGCGAGACAGGAGGACCGACGTGTCCGACCGCGGTAGCGAAAGCGAAAGCCCAGTAATCCCCTCCCCGACGGCCAAGCCGCATCGACCAAGGACGAACCAGGACTGGTGGCCGAATCAGCTGAACCTGCAGGTTCTCCGCCAACACTCGGTCCGGTCGAGCCCGATGGGCCCGGATTTCAACTACGCGGATGAGTTGAAGACTGTCGACCTCGACGCACTCAAGCGAGACATGTTCGAGCTAATGACGACCTCCCAGGACTGGTGGCCGGCCGACTACGGCCACTACGGCCCGTTATTCATCCGGATGAGTTGGCATGCCGCCGGCACATACCGCATCGAGGATGGCCGGGGCGGTGGCGGCGAGGGCGCTCAGCGCTTTGCTCCGCTCAACAGCTGGCCGGACAACGCAAGCCTCGACAAAGCCCGTCGGTTGCTCTGGCCGATCAAGCAGAAGTATGGCCGGAAGGTCTCGTGGGCTGATCTTCTGATCTTCGCCGGCAACTGTGCGTATGAATCGATGGGGTTCAAGACGTTCGGATTCGGATTCGGGCGAGAAGACATCTGGGATCCCGATGAGATCTTCTGGGGCCCCGAGGACACGTGGCTCGGCGACGAGCGATACAGCGGCGACCGGGACCTCGCCAGGCCGTTCGCCGCCGTGCAGATGGGCTTGATCTACGTGAACCCGGAGGGGCCCAATGGCAATCCGGATCCGCTAGCCGCCGCCAAGGATATTCGAGAGACCTTCCGGCGGATGGCCATGGACGACGAGGAGACAGTCGCGCTCATCGTCGGCGGCCACACGGTCGGCAAGACTCACGGCGCGGCCTCCGGAGAGTACGTCGGCCCTGAGCCCGAGGCTGCCGCGATCGAGCAACAAGGCCTCGGCTGGAAGAACACCTATGGCACGGGCAAGGGCGCCGACACCATCACCAGCGGGCTGGAGGTCGTCTGGACGCCGACGCCGACGAAGTGGGACAACAGCTTCCTCGAGACGCTGTTCGGCTACGAGTGGGAGCTGACCAGGAGCCCCGCCGGTGCGTGGCAATACCAAGCGAAGGACGGCGCCGGGGCGGGCATAGTACCCCCGCCGAACGAGGGTGGGCCCAGGCGCCCACCGACGATGCTGGTGACCGATGTTGCGCTGCGGATGGATCCGATTTACGGACCGATCGCCAGGCGCTTCTACGAGAATCCCGACCAGCTCGATGACGCATTCGCCAAGGCTTGGTTCAAGTTGTTGCACCGCGACATGGGACCGATTTCGCGCTACCTCGGCCCGTGGATTCCGGAACCTCAGCTCTGGCAAGACCCGGTCCCGGCGGTCGATCACGACCTGATCGGGGAGGAGGACAACGCCGCGCTCAAGGCCAAGATCCTCGAGTCGGGACTGTCCATCTCCCAGCTGGTATCCACCGCGTGGGCGTCGGCGGCCAGCTTCCGCGGCACCGACAAGCGGGGCGGCGCCAACGGGGCGCGTATTCGCCTCGAGCCGCAGCGGAGCTGGGAGGTCAACAACCCGGCCGAACTGACGCCCGTGCTGCAGACGCTTGAGCAGGTCCAGCAGGACTTCAACAACTCCCAGTCCGGCGGAAAGAAGGTCTCGCTCGCCGACCTGATCGTCTTGGGCGGGTGCGCGGCCGTTGAGCAAGCGGCGAAGAACGCTGGGCAGGACGTCGCAGTCCCGTTCGTGCCGGGACGCACGGACGCGTCGCAGGAACAAACGGACGTCGAGTCCTTCGCCGTGCTCGAACCGACCGCGGACGGGTTCCGCAACTACCTCCGCGCCGGAGAGAAGTTGCCGCCGGAGCAACGGCTGCTCGATCGGGCGAACCTGTTGACGCTGACCCCGGCAGAGATGACCGTACTCATTGGCGGCCTGCGGGCGCTCAACGCCAACTCCGGGCAGTCAGCACGCGGCGTCTTCACCGACCGGCCCGAAACGTTGACCAACGACTTCTTCGTGAACCTGGTCGATATGGGCACGGAGTGGAAGGCCTCCGCCTCGGCCGAGAACGAGTATGAGGGTCGGGATCGCGCCACGGGTGAGGTCAAGTGGACAGCCACAGCCGTTGATCTCGTCTTCGGTTCGAACTCCCAACTCCGGGCGATCTCAGAGATCTACGCGTGTGACGACGCACCGGAGAAGTTCGTCCGTGACTTCGTGGCCGCGTGGGACAAGGTCATGACCCTCGATCGATTCGACCTCGCCTGATCCCAACGTCCGGGTCGGCCGCTCCTTGGCCGACCTGGACCTAGACAGTCGGATGAGCCGGCATGCGACGTGGCGGCACTATCCGCACTTGCGGCGCAGACCTCAGCCGTACAGCGCGGCGCTCGCTTCGGGCTTCATCGCCAGCAGCTCGACCGCGATGTTGTCAGGGGCCCGAGGATTGAGGTGCCAGCCGAATGGCGACTCAACGATTGGTGACCGGATCACGTTCGATGCCGCGAGCGTCGTCTCCCAGGAGCGCAGCGCGTCGATTCCATCCACGTCGAGAGCGAGGTGATCTCGGCAAACCAGTATCAGTCGCGAGACACTGGTCTCCCCATGCCAGCCCTTGAATCCAACTCGAACCTGCGCGGCCGCACGGAGGAACGCGCCACGCTCGACGGACTGTTGGCCGACGTCCGCTCGGGCCGTAGTCGTGTGCTCGTGCTCTGGGGTGAGGCGGGCGCCGGCAAGACCGCACTGCTGGACTACCTGTGTTCACGAGCGACCGATTATCAGGTCACCCGGTGGGTGGGCGTCGAGTCGGAGATGGAGCTGGCATTCGCCGGGCTTCGGCAGCTGTGCGAACCATTCCTCGATCGTCTCGACCAGCTCGCCCAACCACAACGTGAGGCCCTCGCGACCGCGTTGGGGCTCGAGTGGGGAAATCCGGCGGACCCGTTTCTCGTCGGCCTCGCCGTCTTGAATCTGCTGGCCGAGCGGGCCGAACACGACCCGGTGCTGTGGGTCGTCGACGACGCGCAGTGGCTGGATCGAATCTCGGCAAAGGTTCTCGGCTTCGTCGCACGTCGATTGCTCGCCGAACGGATCGCCATCGTCTTTGCAGTCCGAGATTCCGGCGTAGGCGGCGATTTGGCCGGATTACCGGAACTCGTGGTCGACTCCGTTGACGACGTCGCCGCGCGCGAGATCCTGGCGTCGGTGGTCAGCGGGCCGATGGATAACCGGGTGCGCGATCGGATCATCGCCGAGGCCCATGGAAACCCGTTGGCACTGCACGAGTTGCCGCAGGCGTGGACCGCCGCCGAATGGACCGGATTTGGACGGCACGGCGCGCCGCTGACAAACCGCATCGAACAATCCTTCGCCGACCGTCTCGCACCCCTGCCGACGGAGGTGCGTCGATTCCTGTTAGTTGCCGCTGCGGAGCCGGTCGGCGACACCGCGCTGCTGTGGCGAGCGCTGGATCGCCTCGGAGTAGACCACGCGGCGGTGATCACCGCCGAGGCGACCGGGCTGATCGAAGTTGGGGCGCGGGTGCGGTTCCGGCATCCACTGGTGCGCTCGGCTGCGTACCGGTCCATGCCCTCGGAGGAACGTCTGGCGGTCCATTGCGCGCTGGCTGACGTGACCGATCCTGAAATCGATCCCGATCGCCGGGCATGGCATCGCTCCCTATCAACGATCGGCCCGGATGAGGACGTGGCGGCAGAGCTCGAGGCCGCGGCCGGGCGAGCGCAGGCGCGAGGTGGCCTTGTCGCGGCGGCCACGTTTCTCGAGCATGCCGCGAGGCTTACTCCCGACCCCGGGCGTCACGCCGAGCGCGCTCTGGCGGCGGCCTGGGCCATGTGCGACGCCGGTTCGCTCGACGCCGCGGCGGCGCTCCTGGGTGCCGTGGAGTCCGGACCGCCCGACCCGCGGCGAGCGGCTCAAGCTGAGCATCTGCGGGGGCAGATCGCGTTCGATCAGGCGCGGGGCGCTGCCGCAGCCCGGTTGCTACTACGCGCAGCACGACAGTTGGAGCCGCTGGATCCGGTACTGGCTCGAGATACCCACCTGGAAGCACTTTCCGCGGCCATGTGGGCGAGCAATCCCCGCACCCCCGCAGATCTGACTGACGCGGCCCGAGCTGCTCGCACGGCCCCCCCGGCGCCGGAACCACCGCGCGTTGCGGACCTGCTTCTCGACGGCTTGGCTATTCGACTCACGGATGGATACGCCGAGGCGGCTCCAGCACTCCGACGGGCGTTGGACGCCGCTCGTGCGGCGGACATCGGTGCCGAGGATGTCGGACGTCTGCTGTGGATGGTCGGCAACCGGGTCAGCGGAATCTTCGCAGCCGAGGTGTGGGACTTCCAGGCCGGTTATCAACTCGCGCAACGCCAAGTGCGACTGGCGCGCGACGCCGGCGCATTGGTCCAGCTGCAGTTCGCACTGAACTTCCTCGCCAACTATGAGCTCCTCGCCGGCCGGCTCGACGAAGCTGCGCTGCTCATCGAGGAGGACCGGCTCGTCGGGGAGGCCACCGGCAATCCAACGGTTGGCTACAGCGCGATGGTGCTCGCCGCGTTCCGGGGACAGGAAGCGTTGGCCCAAGGCGTCATTGCGGCCGAAACGGGAGAGGAGGCGGCCCGCGAACGGGGCCGAATCGTGACCTTTGGCTCCTATGCGGCCGCCGTCCTTTACAACGGGTTGGCTCGCTACGACGCCGCCTGTTCGGCTGCGCGTGAGGTATTCGACTATGACGTCCTGGGCTACCGCACTTTGGTCGTGGGTGAGCTGGCGGAAGCCGCGTTGCGTACCGGAGATCTGGAGCGGGTTTCTGCGGCGGCCGAGTGGCTCGCCGAACGGGCGCGGGTGACCCAATCGTCGTGGGCCATCGCGATCGAAGCGCGAGTTCGAGCCACGCTCCGCGACGGTGACGAGGCAGACGCTCTTTACCGGCATTCGATCGACCAGCTGGCGACCACATCGCTGCGCCCCGATACGGCGCGCTCCCACCTTCTCTATGGTGAGTGGCTCAGACGACAGGGTCGACGCACTGAGGCGCGGAACCAGTTGCATTCCGCGCACGACATGTTCGCGGCGATGGGCATGACCGGGTTCGCTGAGCGTGCGCGACGCGAACTAATCGCGACCGGAGCAACCGCGCGGAAACGCTCGGTCGAGACGACGCAGGAGCTCACGGCCCAGGAAGCCCAGATTGCCCGGCTCGCGCGTGATGGGTTGTCGAACCCTGAGATCGGCACGCGTTTGTTCCTCAGCCCACGAACCGTCGAATGGCACATGAGCCACGTCTTCACCAAGCTGGGCGTCAGCTCGCGCCGGCAGCTACGCCAGCTCAAGATTTCGCCGGCTCTGGTCACGGCGTCTGCACCTGCCGGTACCTGATCTGCGGGCCCCGGTGGTGCTCTGCCGGGGTGTTCTACGGGCGCGAAGGGTGCGGCTTCGGAGCAACGTCTGAACCATCAGATACGCCTGCCGACCCAAGGAGCATCCAAGATGTCGTCGAACACCATTGCCGTTGAGCGCCCGCTGACCCGCGACGAGTCGCGCACGCTTTTCAGTCAAACGATGGGCCTCGTCGCGGCCACGGGCGCCGTCTTCGCCCTCGGAGCATATGTGGCCCGGGATGTGTCGCCGGGTTGGAGCTTGGTGTTCTACCTTGCTTCGTTCGCGGCGCTCATCGGTCTGTCCGTGGTGACCCAACGAGGCTCGCAGCAGCTGGCGGTCGGGCTGCTCTTCGCCTTCGGCTTCCTGATCGGCGCCGCCGTTGCGTCGACGATTGCCTATTACGCCAGCGCTGACCCGCAAGCGCTATGGGAAGCGGGCGGCGCGACAGCCCTGTTCGTGGCCGGCTTCGGCGCCCTCGGTTACGGCACGAGGCGGGATCTGTCCGGACTATCCCGCATCCTGACGTGGGCCCTGATCGTGCTGATCGTGTTCGGCTTGATCACCGTTCTCGTTCAGATCCCGAACGGATCGCAGATCTACGCCGTCCTCGGGTTGCTCATCTTCGCCGGACTGACCAGCTACGACTTCCAGAGGCTGCGCCGGGCCCAGGACATTCGAAGCGCGCCATTGCTCGCCGCCTCGATCTTCCTCGACGTTCTGAACGTGTTCCTTCTGTTCCTGTCGATCGGCAGTGGCGACAAGGACTAGGCCGCGTTCCTACTGGTGGAGGCAGCGCGCCATGACCATCTCTCACCACATCCAGATGCCTCGGCGGGCAGTCGCGCCGGCACTGACCGGCGCGACTGGATGGCTTAATTCCGCGTCACTAACGCCGGAAAGATTTCGCGGCCACGTGGTCTTATACGTCTTCTGCACCTACACCTGTATCAATTGGGTGCGGACACTGCCGTACGTGCGGGCATGGGACGCGAAGTACGGCGATCACGGTCTCGCGGTCGTCGGCATTCACACGCCGGAGTTCGTCTTCGAGCGCGAGATCGGCAACGTTCGTCAGGCAGTTCTGTCGCAGCACGTCAAGTTTCCCGTCGCGATCGACAGC
>Ga0081540_1004751_pt1 | contig 10266 bp, 7 predicted proteins | sample TabmetS2T1R1_FD_71024 | JGI IMG/M metagenome (GOLD analysis project Ga0081540, IMG submission 71024) | Tabebuia heterophylla rhizosphere microbial communities from the University of Puerto Rico - S2T1R1 | ecosystem: Host-associated > Plants > Roots > Rhizosphere ... | reverse complement strand
GGCGGCCGGCTTGTCATTGATGTCGTTGGCGACGCCGACTGGCACCTGCTTGTAGTTGCCGCCTTTGTGGTGATTACGCCAGCGGACAAACCAAACGCCGCTCTGTTTTCCTTTGCGATAGCCCAGATGCGCTTCTGCATCGAGGCGACGCCAATGCACGCCAAGCTCGAGCCTGGCGCGCGCATTAGCCGTCGTGACCTGAGCCTCGGTGAGTGTCTTCGACATAAGTTGTTGCGCCAGTAGACGTCGAATATCCGTTGAATATAAGACGGTGTACGTCAGCGGACAAATACCGGATTATGGACATTGAATTTATTGAAATAATTGGACAGCGGCGGACGGTGGCGGACGGAGACGGACCCATTATTTGGCTCTTTGAAGGCTGAAACAGGGTTCGATTCCCCTAGGGAGCGCCAAATTGCCACCACTCCGAACAAAACTGCGAACCCATGGCGGCACAGATGCCATCTATGCCGGTGGGCTTCCGCCATGGCCCAAGGCATCAGCCTGAATGCCGCGGTATCTGGCGGTGCGTCAGTTGCCATAGAAACGCGCGCCGGCGATAAGCCAATCGACTGGTCCGGCCTGCCCCCCAACGTTCGAAACAGCTTCAATCGTTCCGCGGTCCCGGCGACAGAGCGTCTGCGCCCCAGCCTTGACTCGCAATCCCGACCACGAATCAAACGGCCGGCGTCCCTCATTCACGCTATAATAAGACCATGACGATCGGGATTACTGGACCCGAACGGAAGGCACCAAGGCAGAGCGCTGTGGTCGGGTCGATCATTGCGGCCGTCTTCGTCGGGATTTGCCTGTTCCTGCTCTGGCTCATGAGCGACTTCCTGGTTGACTGGCTGTGGTTTTCCGCGATCGGCTATCCGCAGGTTTTCTGGACGACAATCGGCGCCAAAGCCGTCGTCCTTTTTGCAGTCTGGACCGGAACTGCGATCGTCCTTTGGTTGAACGGATGGCTCGCGGTGCGCTTTGCCCGACGGCAGGCGACGCAATCTGTCTCAGCCTTCGTGTCGAATCTTGCAGGCAACGTGTCGCCGTCCGACCTGCTGGCAGTCGTGTGCGATCGATTGCCGTGGCCCCGGATCATCGCAGGTGGGGCAGCCTTGCTCGCTCTGTTTGTCGCCATGGCGGAAGTCGGCCACTGGGGCACCTTCCTGCAGTTCCTCTATCAGGTGTCGTATGGCGCAGGCGATCCGCTCTTCAACAAGGAGATCGGCTTCTATCTCTTCTCGCTGCCGGCCTACATCCTCGTCAAGAACTGGATGCTGCTCACGCTCGTTCTGAGCGCGCTGTTCGCCGGAACGATCTACTGGGTTCACGGCGATATCGAGTACGACATTCACCATCGGTCAATGTCGCCGACCGTGATTGCTCATGGCTCAGCACTGCTCGGTCTTCTTTTCTTCGTGAAGGCCTGGTCCTATGGCCTCGACCGTTATCTGCTGCTCTATGGTGACAACGGCGTCGTCGTCGGCGCCAGCTACACCGATGTGCATGTGGGGCTGCCGGGCCTGTGGCTGATGATCGGGCTGTCGATCGTAGCGGCGGTTGCTGCGTTGGCAAACCTGCGGGTGAGGACCTACCGGCTTCCTGCCGCCGCGGTCATGCTTGTCGTCATCGGCTCTTTCGTGCTGTCGGGCGTAGTTCCCGTGCTGTTCCGGCAGTTCTTCGTCAAACCAAGCGAGTTGGAGCTGGAGAAGCCCTACATCGAACGCAACATCGCGCTCACCCGGCAGGCATTCAATCTCGATCAGGTCGCAGCCAAGCCGTTTGCTGCCGAACAGAAGCTTACGTTCAAGACGCTCGACGCCAACAAGGCGACAATCGAGAATATCAGGCTGTGGGACTGGCAGCCCTTGGCGAACACCTACGCGCAGCTGCAGGAGATCCGTACCTACTACAAGTTCCATCATCTTGACGTCGATCGCTACTGGCTCGATGGCTCCTACCAAAGCGTAATGATCTCGGCCCGTGAACTGCGGCCCTCCTTGCTGCCGCCGAATGCGCAGACATGGGTTAATCGCCACGTGCTGTTTACTCACGGCACCGGCGCGGTGATGAGCCCGGTCACTCGCAAGAGCGGCGAAGGGCTGCCATTCTTTTATTTGCGCGACATACCCCCTGTTGCGGACGGAGGCCCCCAGATCCGCGAACCGCGCATCTACTACGGCGAAGAGTACGACAGCTACGTCATCGTCAAAGGGAGCACACCCGAGTTCGACTATCCAAAGGGAAAGGACAATGTCTACGCGGCCTATGACGGCGCCGGTGGCATTCCGCTCGGATCGATGGCGCGGAGAGGCCTGTTTGCTTATTACTTCAACGACCCGAACCTGCTGCTCTCAAGCTACATCACCGCCGACAGCCGGATCATGATCCGCCGCAATATCCAGCAACGGGTAGGAACGATCGCTCCCTTCCTCAGGCTCGATCACGATCCTTATCTGGTCATCAGCGATGGGCGGATGTTCTGGATGCAGGACGCCTATACGGTGAGTTCCTATTTCCCCTATGCACAGCCGGCGCAAGAGCTGGACCTCAACTACATCAGGAATTCAGTGAAGGTTATCGTCGATGCCTATAACGGAACCGTCGACTTTTATCTGATGGACACCGGCGAACCGGTCGCCGCAACCTTCCAGCGCATCTTTCCAAGCTTGTTCAAGCCGTTCTCGGCCATGCCGGCGGATCTGCAGAGGCACATTCGCTATCCGGAGGACCTGTTCCTGATTCAGGCGCGCCTCTATCAGACCTATCACATGGAGGCGGCCGACGTTTTCTACAACCGCGAGGATCTCTGGCAATTCCCGCGTCAGCCGGGCGGCGACGGCATCTCGACGATGACCCCCTATTACATCATCATGCGGCTGCCCGGCGAGCCGCAGGCCGAGTTCTTCCTCATGCTTCCGATGGTGCCCAGCCGCCGCGACAACATGATCGCGTGGCTCGCCGCGCGCTGCGACGCGCCCGACTACGGCAAGCTCATCGTCTACGAGTTTCCCAAGGAGAAGCTCGTCTATGGACCATTCCAGATCGAAGCGCGGATCAATCAGAGTACCGAGATATCGCAACAGATCACGCTGTGGAATCAGATGGGCTCGCGGGTGATACGCGGTGCAAACCTGCTTGTGATCCCGATCGAGAACTCGATCCTTTATGTAACGCCGCTCTATCTGCGAGCGGAGCACGGACACCTGCCGGAGCTGAAACGCGTGATCGCAGCCTACGGCGAACATGTGGTGATGAAGGAGACGCTCGCCGAGGCCTTGTCGGCGCTGTTCATGGAGCCCGGCGCTGCGCCGGCAGTTTCAACCACGACAGAGGAGAGGCCCGCCACAGGCCCGGCGGCAAGTCAGGCACGGGAGGCGCTTGATCGCTACAATCAAGCAGTGGAGCGATTGAAGTCCGGAGATTGGAAGGGTTTCGGCACGCAGTTCGATGCGATGCGCGAGCTTCTGGAGGAAATGAACCGACGCTCCACCGGCCACTAACCGGAAGAAACTCGGCATTCACGCCAAGCTGCTCAGCGACAGCGGCCCGACCATGTGGGCCGAGCTGATGGACGAACTGCGCGAGGTCCATCTCGGCTTGAAACCGAAGCGTCGAACCGGCCCAGGCGTAGGCGAACGGCTGCAGGCGGCCTATGAGAAGGTGAAGGCGAAGAGGGCCAAAGGCTGATGTCAGCGAGGTGCAACCCGCGATTGTCGGACAAACGTCGCGGGACAAGCGGCCTCACGCATAGGCACGGCAACTGTCCCCTTCATAGGAAAGCTACTGAGCCGCCGTCACCCGCAACGATTTCCTCAGGGCCCGTTCGGGGCTCGATTCCGGATCCGCGATCGGGCGGCGGTAGGTCGCGATGCGGCGCAGCCAGCCGACCTCGAAGACACGGTTGGATGGAAGGTTGCGAACCCGCTGCTGCAGGACGAACTGCGCCGCATCGGCGAATTCGGCGCGCACGGCCTTCGGATCGCCGGTCACACCGTTCATCTTGAGCAGCACCTGCTTGAGACCCCAACCCTGCCGCCGCCCGGTCTCCCTGTTCACGGCGGCTTCGTTCGGGTTGGTGCCCTCGCCCTTGAAATTGATGTAGTCGATCAGCGGATAAAAATTCTCGCTAGTGCGAACGACGCGCGTGAACTGGATGACGATATGGTCGCGCTCCGGGCCCTCGGGCGTCGTCTTGAGGATCTTCTCCATCGCGCCTTGCGCCCGCGCCATCATGAATTGCGTCTGCTCCGCCACGGTGTCGAGCATAAACTGCCTCAACTCATTCATCTGCGGTGAGTTGGCGTTCTTCCTGAACTCGGCCCGGCTGGTCCACGGGTTGGCCGGAATTTGCGTCTGGTCCAGCCAGGCGGGCAAACGCACGTTCTTCTTGCGCATGAATTCGAGCAGGGCCGGAAAGCTCTCCTCGAAAGGCAGCCATTTGCCGACCGGAAACCAGATGAAATGACCGATGCCTAAGGAAGCGAATTCCTCGTTCGCATTCCATGACGTGATCGCCTCGCGTTTTCCGCCGGTTTCATTCAGCCAGATCTTCTGGCCGATCTTCTTCGCCAGATCGTCCGGCAAGACGAGCTGCGGTACAGGTAAATCCTTGGCCTCGTGGCTCGATTTCCGGGCTTCCGGCATTTGAACGGCAGCTTCCGGCGCCGGCTTCTGCACCTCAGGCTGTCGCAGGACTGTTTCGGGCTCCGGCTTCTGCGTGCGGGATGCTGGCGCGGCGCCAGGCCCATCCTGTTCTTTTTCGTTATCGGCGACGCGTGTCGCGGCCGGCGCGGCTGTTTCCGCCGATGCCGTCTGCGTCGCCATGCCAGCGACGATGACCCACGAGAGCAGCAACGAGCCGCCAGCAAGCGCCTTCGCGCTGTACGGCCCGGGCTTCGCTTGCCGTGCCGTTCTCCAGCCGCCACCCGCACGCCAGCGGCCAATGAAATCACCGCCCATGTCCATGTTTCCGAAGGCTAGCCTGACGGGAAGGGTCGTGCGGACGAACAACACGATGCGTATGGCGAAATCGTGGGGTCATAGTGGCGGCCCGGTGCCGGCGCCACATGGGCGACAATCCTGCGCATCGCGCCGACGATTGGGGGGGCGACAAAGCGGCCCCTGAGAACATCCCGAGAATGCTGATGCGCGTTCGACCGACACCTCCCGCACATCGGCGCGCAGTCTGGAGCCCAAAGCGGAATGTAGCCTGTACGCGGCATCTTCTTGACAAGCTGTATCCAGTTAGATACATTTGGTCATGAACACGCTCATTCGGTCATCCGTTTTTTCCGATTGGCTGAATGGCTTGAAAGATCAGAAGGCCAAGGCGCGGATACTGCACCGGCTGTCGCAAGCCTCCCTGGACAATTTCGGGGATTGCGAGCCGGTAGGCGAAGGCGTCTCGGAAATGCGTATCCACCATGGTCCGGGATTCCGTGTCTATTTTGTGCGTCGTGGTGCCGCTATGTGCTGCTTTGCGGTGGCGACAAGTCCAGCCAGCGCCGCGATATCGCCGGGGCAAAGCGCATGGCGAGGGAATTGAAGGAGAGCGGGCGATGAAGAAGGCCAAAGCCAAGGGAAACGCCAAGGAAAACGTGAAGTCAAACGCAAAGGCAAAGGTTACTTACGCGCCATTCGAGGTAGCTGACTATCTCGATAGCGAGGAAGCGATTGCGGAATATCTTTCGCTCGCAGCCCGCGACGAAAACCCCGGCGTATTGCTCAAGGCGCTTGGCGACGTGGCCAAGGCGCGCGGCATGGCGGAGGTCGCGAAGGCGTCCGGTCTCGGCCGGGAAAGCCTCTACAAGACGCTGGCGCCCGGCGCCAAGCCGCGTTTCGAAACGATTGCCACCATCATGCGAGCGCTGAATGTCGGGCTTTCAGTCGAAAGCAGGTTGCCAGTGCGAGCGAAGAAGGCTCGCAAGTTGACCGCGGCGTAGGTGGCGAGCGAGGCTGCGAAAACCAATCACTTCATCTCTTCCAGCAGCTTCCGCGCTTCACCCAACAACGCCTGAATCTGCCTTCGCCCGGAGATCGCATCCCCGGTGAACAGGCCGTGCTTGCGCGCGTTCTGGTTTGCCCTTGGCGCGCCGGATCCCGGTGCGCCGCCATGCATGCGGCAGCGCTTCCTGCCGTGGACCGCTGGCGAGCGGCACGCGCCACTGGCGCGGGTTTTGGCGCCACAACGCGGGCTCGCCAGCATCGGGGCGGTATTTCTGATGTGATCGCTCATGCCTGTGCTTCCCGCTTGGCCTCCGCGGCATGGCGCCCGCGCCTGGAGCCCGCGGCCTTCGGTGCCTTCCGCGCCGCGGATGCCGGGTTCTTGAAACGATCACGCGCGCATGCTGCGTGACGTTGCCGACAATGGCCTTGCCGCCGTCCCCGACCGATACGTTCTGCACGGTGATGGCGGGCTCGCCATGGCTCCGGTAGCGGTTCAGCGCCTCGATCTGGGCGGGAAACGTGCGGGCGAGCCTGCCCAATGCGCGCGCGGCGCTGTCGTGCTGGGCGAGATCGTCCGCATTCGCGAGGTGATGGGCACACCGCATCGCCATCACATGAACCGAAACCATCTGCGCCACCAGCATGGCCTCGACGGAATCCCGGGGGCGAATGCTCTTCACCATCGAAATCATGAAAGAGAGGTTGACCTCGTCAGGGCTCTCGCCGCTCACGCTGGCCTTTACCAGTTGCCGGAGGATGCCATGCATCGCTTCGCGGTCGGCGACCCCGAGCGCGTTCACCATGAGCTGTTCGCCGATTTCAGGATCAGGATGGTCGATGGAGAAGCCGTGCGACAGCAGCTTGATCCGCGGGGCTGTGGCAGCTTTGGTCTGGCCGGTTGCGGCGATCGCCGTTGGCACAGTGATATCAGGAGCGGTGTTCATGTCGAGATTCCCTAGGCGTGCGCGCTTGCCGCGCGCGCGGTTCGGCCACGCGCAGGCGATCGTTCGCCGCGGTGATCCCTGCGATTTCAATGATGGGTGAGGATTTGAGCCGCAATCGTACTGACGCGCCCGCTATTGCGGGGCGACGGGCGCACAGAGGATTTCGGAATGATGAGAGAATGCCCCTGATTTGCCCGACGTGTCAAATTGCTTTGTCTGACGCCGGCGGCCGCCTGCTACTTTGCATGGGGTTGTTTTCGATATTTGGGAGCGCGGAGGCGGACCTGCGGCGAAGCGGATTGCTTCAACCGCGAGAGATAGCGCCAGCCGATAACGACACCGCTCACCGAGACGACGGTCCCGAGAATCGACAGCAGCCACACCACTATGTCCCAGGCCGGGCGATACATCAGCAGCAGTTGAAAATCGAAACTGTGCAGTGCGTTGAACAGCCAGCGATAGGTGCGCCGGCTAAAGTCCACGCGGCCAACGATGTCGCCGGTGACCGGGCTGATGTGAAACCACGTTTTCGCGTCATCATCAAACACCGCGCGCAGCACCGGCAATTCGCGGTCGTGATGATGTGCATACCAATAGGCGTCGTATTCCCTGAGGGTCAACCGCTCCGCGACGCGGGCGTGCGGCAGCAGTTTTGTTGCGGCAGTCCAGAGGCGATCCTGCGGCAGTGCTGCCAATTCGCCCGACGTCACATCCAGCGGCTTCTGCGTGCCATCACGCGATGCGGCGATCATCATCGGGCTGCCATCGAGCCAGACAAAGCGCGCTTCGACCGCGGCGGATTGCGGCGTCGGCAGCTTCGTCGCAATGGTCGGCGCATCATGGCCGGCATAGCGTTGCAGCACCTCGTGCGCCGTGTTGCGGCCCGCGAAATATTCGCCGGGATTGAGCGAAAGCCAGCCGGAGAACATCCAGGTCAGCACGAAGATGCCGGCGATCAGGCCGGCGACGTGGTGCCATGCCATCCAGCCGCGATATGGCGTGATCCTGCCGCTCGCACAGCGCTGCCTCAGCCGTACGCGCAGGATGCCGATCCAGACGCCGGTGACGCCGACGATCAGGCAGATGCCAGAGATCCACAGCACCACCAGCCGCCACAGCGGTCCATCCTTGCGCAGCACGGTCGGATAGATCCAGTGCGGGATCGAGCCGAGCCAGTTCCAGACGCGTTCGGTGCGGTTGGTGTCGAGCGCGATCTCGCCGGAGCGCGAGGAGACATAGAGCCTGGTGCCGGCATTGTCGCCGAGCGCAACGAGATAAAACGGTCGCAGCGGGTCGTAACGGGCAGTTACGCTCCATTGGTCGCGATCGATGATTTCTTCCAGTTGCGGTGATCTGCTCGCGGGGTGATGTTGCGCGATCGCAAGTGCCTGCTGTTCGGAAACGCCGGTGATGACGCGGCCATCGGCTGCGGAGATCGCCTGCCGTTTGCCGTCCCAGGCGGTTATCCGATACACCGGCTCATCGGCCAGCATGGAAAGCCGCAGATCGCGCGGATAGCGCGTGGCGCCTGCCGTCTTCATCGCGTCGTCCGGCGACAAGGCCACCTTCTCCCAGTTGATATCAGGGAGCGCTGCCAGCCTTTCCTTGTCGGAAAGGCCGGGAAAAGCGACATACATCATCACCACGCCGGAAATGAACCACATGGCGAAAAACAGGCAGGTGACGATGCCGACCCAGCGGTGGCCGATATACAGCCACCGCCGGAGTGTGCGTTTCAGGGCGCGTGCCACGCTCAGAACTTCACGTTGACCGCGAGCTGCGCCGTGCGCGGCATGCCGAGCAGCCACTGAGTGGTGCCGCCCGACGTCGTGTAGACTTCGTCGAAAAGATTGTAGATGCGGAACGACACGGTGGTGTTGAGATCGGGCTTCCACTGCACACCGGCATTGACGATGTTGTAGGCCGGGCGTGTCACCGTGTTGGCATTGTCCGCATAGGTCCTGCCGACGATCTGTACGCCCGCGTTGGCCGACCAGTTCGGCGCGAAGGCCCAGGTCGCCCAGATATTGGAGACGTTCTGCGGCACATTGACAGGCACGTTGCCGGCATAGTTCACGCTTCCCCCGCCGACCGCCTGCACGAAGTCATCATACTTCGCGCGCAGCAAGGCGGTATTGGCATCGATGCGCCAGCCATAATCGAGCACGAAGCCGACCGATGCTTCGACACCGCGCGATGATTGCTGGCCGACCTGGACAGTCAGCGAAGGAATGTTGGGGTCGCGTGCGAGCAGGTTGTTCTTCACGATCTCATAGCCGGCCAGAGTCCATTCGCCGCGGCCGCCCCAGAACGATTGCTTGACGCCGATCTCGATCTGCTTGCCGGTGGCCAGGTCAAAATTCTTGTTTGCGGCGGACAGCGAGATGAGCCCTCCGACCGGATCGACCGCGGTGGAGTACTGGCCATAGAACGCGAGATCCTTGACGGGCGTATAGACCGCACCCGCCCGCCAGGTTGTCGAGGAGAACGACTTTTCGAAGCTATTGGCTGATGAGACATAGTCGGTGCGCGTGATTGTCGGCTCATCCTGACGGATGCCGGCAATCAAGGACAGTTGCTCGGTGACCGACAGCCTGTTCTCGGCAAACAACGCGTATTGGTTGGTCACGCTGCCAAAGCCGGGAACCGTGGCGTTCGGGCTGTTGAATACGCCTGGAACGAAGCTGAACGGATTGACGGATGACGAGCCGCCGAAGGGCGAATTGTTGGTATGGGTAAAATTGATGCTGTTGACGTCGAAGCCTGCGACGAACTCGTTGACCATGCCAAGGAGATGCCCACGGAATTTCGCATCCATGCGATTGCCGAATTGCTGTTGATCGTGAAAAATCTCGATATAGCTGCTTCGGTTGATCAGCCCGGTGGCGGGATTGTAGGCGTAGCTTTCGACGTCCTTCCAGTGTCGCCTGGAATTCAAGTAGTAGAGTGTGTTCTGGATCGAGATGCCGTCGGCGACCTGCCATTCGGTCTTCACCTGGTTCCAGCTATCCTGATAGCGGATGTGACTGTCGCTGTCGTTGTAATTTCTGAAGCGCAGCGACTCATCGAGCTTGCCGTTGATCAACGGCGTGCCGAAGTAGCGCGACGGGTTGCGATCCCCGTAGTCTGTGGACAGCGTCCAGGTGACATCTTCGTTCTGCCTGATCTGGACCACGGCATGAAGTGCGACATTTGAAGTGTTGTCGCGATCGACCCAGCCGTCGGACATATTGCCGGTGGCGGTGATCCGATAAGCGACGTCCTTGCTGACCGGACCGCCGCCGTCCACCGCTATTCGCCGCGTCATGTTGCTGTCCAGCGAGATCTCGGCCTGATTGCGAGGGACCCACAACGGTAGTTTCGAAACCAC
>Ga0081540_1004750_pt1 | contig 10267 bp, 8 predicted proteins | sample TabmetS2T1R1_FD_71024 | JGI IMG/M metagenome (GOLD analysis project Ga0081540, IMG submission 71024) | Tabebuia heterophylla rhizosphere microbial communities from the University of Puerto Rico - S2T1R1 | ecosystem: Host-associated > Plants > Roots > Rhizosphere ... | reverse complement strand
TCCGCCGGTGTTATACCGCGCCGCAATCTCGAAAATCGCTGCCGCCGCCATCCAGGCCGTTAATGCTTGCCGGCCTTGAATGCGTCGAGAATGTCGGCGCAGACGGGCCCCGAGCGGGTGCACCAGGCACGCTGCGCCGCCGTCGCTCCCGTTCGCAGCGCTTCAACGATCAACGGCGCAGGATTTGAATCGATCGTGACGCCGTTCTCACGCATGCGTTGATAGTTCTCCTCCAGCCGGGTCGATAGCGCGAGCCACAACTCGCTCTCGGTCTGACGGCCGGCGGCATCGACCGCGGCTCTCGTGTCCGGGCTCAGACCGTCATAGGCCGCCTGATTGACGCTCGCGATCGAAAGCGGCAGCGAATAGGTGATTTGGCTGAAATAGGGCAGATGCTCCCAAAGCTTGCGGCCGGCGCCGCCGTCGCCCGACGACAACACGGCGTTGATGCTGCCGTCGACCAGTTTCGGCATGGTGTCCGCGAAACTGATCGATGCGGCCTTGGCGCCGACGTTAAGGAATAGCTCGGTTGAGATTTTGTCATAGGTGCGAATGGAAAGCCCGGCGAGGCCGGACGGTGTCGTCAGCGGCGTCTTCGACCAAATGCCTGAAGGCGGCCATGGCGTCAGATAGAGCAGCCGCAGGCCCTTCTTTTGCAGCGCCGCCGCAAGATGCGGCCGCGCGATGTCGGCAAGGCGTCTGGCGTCGGCAGTCGACGTCACCAGGAATGGCAGCGAGGGTAGCGCAAAGATCGGGTCTTCGGCCTCGAGCGCGCCAGCGAAGGCATCGCCGGCCTGCACCCGGCCTTCCGCAATCGCGGCGAGCATGCCGGCCGATTTGATGCCGGCCTTGGCATCGAAGCTCGGCCTGATCTCGAGTTTGCCTGCGCTGGATGCGGCGACGTGTTTTGTGAAGGCCGTCAGGCCAGCGCCCGGCATCGCGCTTTGCGGATATTCCGTTGGCATGTCCCAGACGGTCTGGGCCTGAAGGCCGGCCGGAAACAGCAAGAGACACGCGCCAGCCAGCATACTGAGAAGCCGCAACTTGTCCTCCAAATCCATCGCGCCAGCCCGATCGCCGGGCGATGACAGTCATGCACTACCCGGAGGCCCCACGGCCAAACGCAGGAAACTCATCACGCTGCCGAGTGCAGCGAACCCGGCGCCGAGTGCCAATGCAAGCGTCGCGCCATCATGGCCGGCCAGGGCAAAGCAAAGGGCGGCGAGCGCGGCGCCGAGGGTTTGTCCAGTCAGGCGTGCGGTCGCGACAATGCCGCTCGCGCTGCCACTGCGATGCGGCGGGGCGCTCGACATCAGTGCCCGCAAATTGGGCGTTTGAAAGAAGCCGAATCCGATCCCGCAAATCACGGTGCGCCAGACGATATTGGCAATGCCGGGGTCCGGTGGCAGCGTCGCCAGCAGCGCCATGCCGATGCCGAGCAACACCAGCCCGACGCCGCCGAGGATGCCGACAGGATAGCGGTCGGAGAGCCGCCCCCCGATCGGCGCCATGATCGCCACCACCAGCGGCCAGGGCGTCATGAAGAAGCCGGTCTCTACCTGGGATCGATGCAGGACGTCCTCGAAGTAGAAGGGCAGTGCGACGAAGGCCAGTCCCTGCACCGCGAATGAGCAGACTGATGTAGCCGCCGACAGCGCGAACATCGGCCGCCGAAACAGGTCGATCGGCAACATCGGCGCCGGATGGTCTGCGTTTCGGCGGGTGATCATCCAGCCGAGCAGCAACGCAGCGGCAAGCTCAAGTCCGACCAGGGTGGGCGGAGCCTGATGCGCCGCGCTGCCGATTCCGACGATGAAAAGCCCGAGGCAACTTGCGGTCAGGGCAGCGCTTGGAAAATCGAACACATGCTTCGCGCGCGGCGTTCGCGGCAGGGTCTTCAGGCCGATGCAGATTGCGATCACGCCGAAGGGGATGTTGATCGCGAACAGCCACGGCCATGTTCCGACAGAAAGGATCGCAGACGCAATGCTCGGGCCGAATGTGAACGCCGTTCCGACCACAAATGCGTTATGGCCGAAGCCGCGGCCCAGCATGCGGGTCGGGTAGACGAACCGTACCAGCGCCGCGTTCACGCTCATGATGCCGCTGGCGCCCAAGCCCTGCAGCGCGCGTGCCGCCGTCAGGCTGGGCAGCGACCATGCCAAGGCGCAGCCGAGCGAGGCCAGCGTGAACAGCAGCAGGCCACCGAGATAGATCCGCTGGTGACCGACGATTTCGCCGAGCGCGCCGAGCGGCAGCAGCGTGGCGACCAGTGCGATCTGATAGATGTTGACCACCCAGACCACGTCGGCCGGGCTGACATGGAGGTCGGCGGCGATGGCGGGAAGGGCGACGTTGGCGATCGCCGTGTCCAGCGAAGCCATCGCCAGCGCGGTGAAGATTGCCGCGACCGCCCAGCGCCTGAGTTCCGGCGGCAGGCCGTCCATGGGTGCGGTGGGCGGCTTGGCGGTCGCATCGGTGTACATTTCGGTCGGGCTCTCCACGCCGGGGGCGGTAGCGCCCACTGCGGGCGTGTACTACGGAGCCGGGACAGGCCACAGGCACGCCGCTGCATGATGCGTATGCGAAGAGATGGATGGCGCCGAAAAAGCCCGCGCCATTTCCGCGCGCCGACTTTCGGATGGCTTTCCGCGCGCGGCGCAATCGACTAGGCTTTCGGCCTCGCGACCGCAAATTCCATAAAAACAACGGTCACTGGCGAGGGGAGACGTCTTGAAGGAACTGGTGAGCGGGCGCAGCAAAGTCATGCGTAGCGCCGGTGAGGGCGTACGCGTAGGGGCCGGCTTGTGGGTATCGCTGCTGCTGGCGATCCTCGGCTTCCTCGTCATCTATCCGATCCTGATGCTGCTGCTCGGCGCGCTCACCGACACCAATCCGGTGGTCGACGGCATCCGCCTCGGTCTCAGTCATCTTTCGGTCAAGAACTTCCTCACCGTGCTGGCGAACCCGAACGTCGCCGAGGCGCTTGCCAACACGCTGATCGCCTGCGGCGGCGGCACCCTGATCGCGGTCGCGGTTGGCCTGCTGTTTTCCTGGATCGTGGTCCGAACCAACACGCCGTTCAAGGGCTTCATCGCCGCCGCCAGCATCCTGCCGCTGTTCGCGCCGCCGCTGGTCGCGGGCGTCGCCTGGGCAATCCTCGGTTCGCCCAAAACCGGCCTTATCAACACCGTGTTCAAATGGATCGGGCTGGACTGGCGCGTCGATTTCTATTCGATGTGGGGATTGGTGTTCGTGTTCGGCATCTATTACGCGCCCTACGTTTACATGTTCACCGCTTCCGCCCTGCGCAACATGGACCCCAGCCTGGAAGAGGCCGCCGAGATTTCCGGCGCCAGCGCGTTCGCGACGCTGTTCACGGTGACGTTTCCGCTGATCATGCCGGCGATCGTCTCGGGCATGCTGCTGTCGTTCATCGTCATGCTCGGGATTTACGGCATCCCGGCGGTGCTGGGCGCGCCGACCAACCTGGCCGTGCTGACCACCTACATCTTCAAGCTCACCAACTGGTCGCCGCCGCTCTACAACACGGCCGCAGCCGTTGCGATCGTGCTGATGGTCGTCACTGGTCTGCTCGTGTTCCTGCAGCAGAAGGTGCTGAGCGGCCGCAGCTACACCACCGTCGCCGGCAAGGCGTTCCGGCCGCGCAGCCTCGATCTCGGGCGCTGGCGCTGGTTCACCTTCGGCCTCGGCATTGTTTATCTGCTTGTTGTGGTGGTGCTGCCGATGCTCGCGCTGATTATCGCGGCATTCCGGAAATTCATGTTCATCCGCGACGTCGGCAGCCTGTTCGACCTCAGGCAGTATTCGCTGGTGCATTTTGAGAGCATCTTCGACAATCCGCTGACGTTGCGCTCGATCTACAACTCGGTCGAGGTCGGCGTCATCACCGCCGTGGTCGGCGGCGCACTCGCCTTTGCGATCGGCTATACGATCCATCGCACCCAGGTAACGGGCCGGCGCTGGATTGACGTGATCGCGACCTTGCCGGTGGCGATTCCCGGCCTCGTGGTCGGCGTCGCCTATCTCTGGGCATGGATCGGCATTCCCGCCGGTCTTTACGGCACGATCTGGATCCTGGCGCTGGCGTTCGTCGCGCGCTTCATGCCGGATACGGTGAAAGCGCTGTCGACCTCGTTCCTGCAGATTCATCGCGAACTCGAGGAAGCGGCCTGGGTCTGCGGCAAGGGCGTGCTCGGCACCATCAGGACGATCGTGCTGCCGCTGGCGCGGCCGGGCGTTGTGGCGTCGATGACGCTGTTGTTCGTGCTGGCGATCCGCGAACTCGGTTCGTCGCTGTTCCTCTATACCAGCAACACCATGGTGATGTCGGTGCTGCTGCTCGACTATTACGAGGGCGGAAACCTCGGAAAGACTGCCGCGTTCAGCCTGGTGCAGACCGTCCTGCTCGGCGTGCTGATCGGCGGCGCCAACTATCTGTCGCGCGGCGGGGCGCAGAGCAGCGTCGCCCGCACCGGATAACAAAAGCGAAAAGGAGGAGGAATTGGCTATGACTGGAAGGATCCTCACCAATATCGTTGCCGCGGGCATCGCCGGCCTTGCGCTCGCATGGGGCGCGCCGGCGCAGGCACAGGAATTCGGTTCGCCCGAATTGATCGCGGCGGCCAAGGCGGAAGGCAAGCTGGTGTTCTACACCGCGAATTTCGCGGAGGTCGAACAGCAGGTCATCAAGGCCTTCAACAAGCGCTTCCCCGAGATCAAGGTCGAGATGGTGCGCGCGCCGGGCGGCCAATTGATCACGCGCGTGAAGACCGAGGCCGCGGCCGGCAAATTGATCGCCGACGTGGTCGATCATTCCGACCGCGCATTGATGCAGCCGATGGCCGGCATGTTCCAGGACTACGCGCCGCCGAACGCGGCCGATTACAATCCGGAAGCGCAGATCGCGCCGCAACTGTGGCCACGGGTCACGCTGGTGTGGTCGATCGCCTACAATACGGAGTTGGTAAAGGACCCGCCGAAATCCTGGATGGATCTGACCAAGCCGCAATACGACAAGATGACCGGGCAGGTGTTCGCGCAATCCGGCGGCACCACCTGGACCCGCATCATGTTTGAGCGCCAGGTGCTCGGCGAGGATTACTGGGCGAAGCAGGCGGCAACCCACCCGATCCTTTATCCATCGGGCGCGCCGATGGCGGATTCGATGGTGCGTGGCGAGGTCGCGATGGGTCCGTTGCTCTACAATGCGATCTATCCGAAGCAGAAAGACGGCGCGCCGATCCAGATCTTCTTCCCGCCCGAGGGCGCGCCGGTGAACCCCTACGCGACCGGCATTCCGAAGACCGCCGCGCATCCCAACGCGGCGAAGCTGTTCCTCAACTGGTGCCTGTCGAAGGAAGGGCAGACCTTCATGATCAAGGAGCTCGGCAACCTGACCTCGCTGAAGGTGCCGCCGGTCTATCCCGAAGGTTTCGACCCCAAGGTGGTCAAGGTCTGGTATCCGAATTTCGAACAGTACCTGAAGCTGCACGGGCCATGGGTCGCGGACTGGGACAAGACCTTCGGTTACCGGCAGTGAGCGATACGCCGATGAAGAAGGATCGTTCATGACGGCGACGCTGGAAGTTACCGAACTGCGCAAGCAGTTTGCGATCGGCCGGCCGGCGATCGACGGCGTCAGCTTCGGCGTGCCGGCCGGCGAGATCGTGGTCCTGCTTGGCCCCTCCGGCTGCGGCAAGACCACGACACTGCGCTGTGTCGCCGGGCTGGAGCATCCGACCTCGGGCGAGATCAGCATCGCCGGCAAAATCGTATCGTCGCCGGAGCGCGGCATTCTGGTGCCGCCGCGGCTGCGCAACCTCGGTATGGTGTTCCAGTCCTACGCGGTGTGGCCGCATATGACGGTGCGGCAGAACGTGGTCTATCCGCTCAAGCACCGCAAGTTGTCTCGCGCCGACGCCCACCGCCAGGTCGATGAGGCGCTCAAGCTGGTCGGCCTGTCGGAATATGCCGAGCGGCCGGTCGTTGCGTTGTCCGGTGGGCAGATGCAGCGCGTGGCGCTGGCGCGCAGCATCGTCTACCGGCCGCAATTGCTGCTGCTCGACGAGCCGCTGTCGAACCTCGACGCCAAGCTGCGGTTGCGGCTGCGCGACGATCTGCGCGTCATCCTCAAGCAGACCGGCATGACGGCGCTCTATGTCACCCATGATCAGGCCGAGGCGGTGGTGCTGGGTGACCGCATCGGCGTGATGCGCGACGGCAGGCTTTTGCAGATGGATACGCCGGATTCGATCTATAACCGTCCGGCGGACCTGTTCGTTGCCAACTTCACCGGCGCGACCAACGAACTCGCGGGCACGCTGGTGTCGCGCGACGGCGAATTCGGTACGGTCGATTTCGGCGAGGGAAGGCGCGGCGAGGTGGCGCTGCTGCACTCGATCGGCCCGGACGAAAAGGTGCGCATCGCGCTGCGGCCGGAAAACATCACCATCGGTCCGCACAACGGCGCCAACATCTTCTCCGCCCGCGTGCTCGATCGCCGCTATCAGGGCACGCAGACGGCCTACGGCATCGAGCTGTTCGGCCGGCGGCTGGAGGTAATCGAGCTCGGCACTTCGGCTCGCCATCAGGTCGGCGTCGAGACCCAGGTCTCGCTGCCGCGGGAAAGCTGTTGGGCCTATCGCGATACCGGGCCGGCGGCGTATGAGTAGTTCGCCGGTTCAGACCCAAAGGTATCATCGTCAATGCATATCGTCGTTTTTAGACTCGCCGGATTGCTGCTCGCGCTGGTTGCGGCAATCGCGCCGGTGCGCGCCGGCCAGAGCGTCAGCCTGATCCTGAACTGGACGCCGGCCGCCGATCATTCGCCGTTCTACTACGCGAAATCGCTCGGCTGGTACGAGAAGGCCGGCATCGACCTCAGCATCGAGGTCGGCAAGGGATCGGGCGTCTCGTCGCTCAAGGTCGGTTCGGGCGGCGCGCCGTTCGGCATTTCGGATCTCGCCACCATGCTGGTCGCCCGCAGCAAGGGCGCCGATGCGGTGGCATTGATGAGCATCTATGCCAATACCGGGCAAACCTTTTACTGGCTCAAGAGCTACGGCGTGAACGGCCCGAAGGATTTTGCCGGCCGCAAGATCGGCAACCCGCCCGGCGATGCCTCGCGCGTGATGTGGCCGGCCTTCGCCAAGGCGGCCGGCCTTGCACCGGACTCGGTCTCCTTCGTCAATGTCGGGCCGACCGCGAAGTCGGCCGCGCTGAAGGCCCGCACCGTCGAAATCATCAGCGATTTCTACAATTCGCACGACATCAAGCTGAAGGAGTTCGGCGCCGACCTCGGCTCCATGAACTGGAAGGACATCGGCCTCAATTCCTACGGCAATTCGCTGATCGTCAACGGCGCCTTCCTCGAGAAGAACCCGAAGCTGTCGGAGGATTTCGTGCGCATCACGCAGAAGGCCTATGCGGCCTGCGTCGCCGATTTCGAGCCGTGCCTGAAGGCGCTGCTCGACCAGGTCACTGGCCTCGACCGCGAGGAGCAGCTTCTGCAGTGGGGCCGCATCAAATACCTGATGGCCGACGAGTTCACCACGACCAAGGGGCTTGGCTGGATCGACGAGGGGCGGATGCTTAAGGACTATGAACTGGTGCAGACCTATCTCGGCATCGAAAAGCCGTTCGCGGTCGAAAGCGCCTTCACCAGCAGGCTGCTCGATCCCGCCGTCAAGATGGATGCGAGCAAGGTTGCGAAGTGACGGTTCGGCCGCCCGTGCCGAGCCCGAGGCTTGCGTAGATCCGCCGCGCTCTCGCGCCAGATCCACAGCATTTCGACGTTCATCTGCTCGCGTCCCAGTTGCATCACGCAGGCTAATCGCCGATATCGACAATTTTACCGATTTGAAGGTTCGTGCCTTTACGGCTTCGCGCTAGAATCCCCGGGCGAATTGGGTGGCGTGATGTTCTTTGGCAGGTTTCAGTCTCGATCGGCGTCGATTTCCGACGCGATATATCTCGAAATCATCGCCACGCTTTACGGCACGTCCGTTCCAATCCTCGTCGCCGGCATCTGCCAGGCAATCGTGGGAGCGATTTCCGTCAGGGAGAACGGGGACGCCTTTACCGCCGTCCTGACCGTTCTCGGTGTGGTCGTCACCATTGCCCGCATGATCGACCTGTCGGCGTTTCGGCGACGGCGAGTGCCGTTGCTTGATCGGGCAGAGGCGGTCGGCTGGGAGCGGCGTTATGCGGTCGGAACTGTCGTCATGGCCTTCATCCTCGGCCTGTTCGCCGCCCGCAGCCTGTTCGTGGCGGACGCGATCTGCCTGGTGATGGCCGTCGGTATCGGGTTTGGGTTCTGCGCCGGCATCGTCGCGCGGTTGTCGCTGCTGCCCGGGCTGGCCATCCTCGATTTCATCGCGGTCGGGCTGCCTCCTGTCGCCGCGGCTCTCATCAAGCAATGGGACGTGGCGCACGTTGCGCTCGCCCTGATGATTCTGGTGTTCATTGTCGCCGGCGTCGAGATGGTTCGCCTGTCCTATACCGCGATGATGAACCAGATGACGCTGAAGCAAACATTCGAGCAACTCGCCCGTATCGATCCGATGACGGGGCTGCTCAACAGGTCGGCGCTGGCGACGGACTTCTCGCAGGTGGTCGCGGAGAGCGGCAGCGCCATGGTTGCGGTCCATGCGATCGATCTTGACCACTTCAAGGCGGCCAACGACCGTTACGGCCATCCGGTGGGCGATGCCCTGCTCAAACAGGTCGCGTCGCGCCTGAAACCGCTCGCCGGTCCGGCCGATCTGATCGTTCGAATGGGTGGAGATGAATTCATCCTGGTGCAGAGTTCGGTGCCGTCGCGCAGCGACGCAGAAGCGACGGCGCAACGAATCTTCGAAGCGATCGGCGCGCCCTATGATGTGGACGGGCACGAGATCCGGATCGGCGCCAGCATCGGCGTTGCGCTGTCGCCGGAGCACGGCAGAACTGTCGAGGCGCTGCTTTCCAGGTCGGACGCGGCCCTTTACAAGGCGAAGGAGCGTCGCGGCGGATATGTATTCGCGTGCGAAGCGGCCGCAATGGAAGAGCGCCGTTCGCGCGCGGCCTGAACGCTAGTCACCCGCACCAAGCCCGAGGCTCGCATAGATCCGCCGCGAATAGGCGCCGAATTCGTCCGTGGTCTTGATCGGGAGCCCGCGCGGGAACGGCAGCTCGATCGGGAAATACTCCGCCATCCGCGCCGGGCCTGCGGTCAGCACCGCGCAATGCGAGGCCAGGAACACCGCTTCCTGGATCGAGTGCGTCACGAACAGAATGGTCTTGCCGCTCTCGCGCCAGATCCGCAGCATTTCGAGGTTCATCTGTTCGCGGGTCAGGGCATCCAGCGCGCCGAACGGCTCGTCCATCAGGATCAGCTTGGGATCGTGGATGAAGGCGCGGGCGATCGCCGTGCGCTGCTGCATGCCGCCGGACAATTGCTGCGGGTACTTGTCCTCGTGTCCGGCCAGCCCAACCAGATTGAGCAGGTCGCGGGCGCGGGAGCGCGCCGCCTTCATCGGCAGGCCGACGATCTCGGCGGGCAGCAGCACGTTGTCGAGGATGGTTCGCCATTTCAGCAACAACGCTTGTTGGAACACCATGCCGATATCGCGGGCGGGATCGAACGGCGTCTTGGCGTTGCCGATCCGGATCGTGCCGCCGTCGGCATCGTGAAGTCCTGCCAGGATCTTCAGCACCGTGGTCTTGCCACAGCCCGACGGCCCGACGAGCGAGACCAGCTCGCCCTCGCGCACGTCCATGGTGACGTCGGAGACGGCGAGGAATTCCGTACCTTTGGCGCGATAGACCTTGCGGACGTTGCGCAGGCTGATGAAGGGCTCGTCCGCCGTCATGCCAGCCATTTCTCGAGATTAGCTTTCACGAAGGCGTCGTCGGAGAGGTCGGCGTGCTCGCGGCAGACGCGGTCGATTTCGGCCATCTGGCCGGGGCTGAGGCCTTCGGCGGGATCGAGGCACCACAGCCCCTGCATCAAGCCCTGCCGCCGCAGGATTTCATGGCAGCCGGCGATGCAGCCGTGGAAATTATTGGCGACATCGAAGAACGCGCTGTTGCAATCGGTGACGCGGGCGTCGAGCGCGAGCAGATCGGTCGGCAAGCTGTCCTTGCCGCGCGCAGCCTTGCACGCTTCGAATTGCCTGATCGCGCTCGCGGTCCATACCGACCAGTGCCCGAGTAGGCCACCCTTGAAATAGGCCCGCGTGGTGACGCCGTTGTCGCGCAGGTC
>Ga0081540_1004749_pt1 | contig 10268 bp, 8 predicted proteins | sample TabmetS2T1R1_FD_71024 | JGI IMG/M metagenome (GOLD analysis project Ga0081540, IMG submission 71024) | Tabebuia heterophylla rhizosphere microbial communities from the University of Puerto Rico - S2T1R1 | ecosystem: Host-associated > Plants > Roots > Rhizosphere ... | reverse complement strand
CCCACATCTCCAGGGGCGCGCTCGAAGCCGCCGCGCGCAATGTCAGCGAGCACGGGCTCGATGACCGCGTCACGCTCCACCGCGGCGATCTGTTCGCCCCACTCGGCGATGCCAGGTATGACCTCATCATCACCAACCCGCCCTACGTGGATGCCGAAGGCATGGCCGCCTTGCCGCCGGAATGCCGGGCCGAGCCAAAACTCGCCTTCGATGGCGGGGCCGACGGCCTGGACGTCGTCCGCCGCATCCTGCAGGACGCGCCCGATCATCTCACGGCGAATGGCGGCCTGATCTGCGAGATCGGCCGCGGCCGCGAACTGGTGGACGAGGCGTTTCCGGAACTGCCGCTGTTGTGGCTGGACACGGAAGACTCCGAAGGCGAGGTATTCTGGATTGCGGCCGCCGACCTCGGCTGATCCGTTACGGCAACCACCGTCCAACGGAACAAGTCAAATTCGGCCACGTTCATCCCCCGACGAATTTCTCGCTCTCGGAGGATGTCCGCATGCTCGCGCCATCGGGCGAATTGTTACGCGCCGGCGTGGCGCTCAAGCTCAATCACGTCAAACGCGCCGCTCAATCCTATCTGCGTGACCAGACGAGCCACGCAACCGGCAAGGTGACATCTTACGCCGTGGCCGGCGGGCTGTTCGCGGTCGCCGGCCTGTTCGTTGTCGCAGCATTTTTCGTCGGGCTGATCGCCTTGTACCGCTGGGTCGCGATCGCCTACGGCCAATTCTGGGGCTTTGGTGCCGTCGGCGCCGTGCTGCTGGTGCTCGCCGCGGTTTGTGCCGGGATCGCGATGGCGCAGGTGAAGCGCAAGGCCAAGCCGATCGTGCCGCTTGCCAGCCGCCTGCGCGTGGCGATCGCGACGCCGCGGATCCCGCGCGGAACAGTCAAGCAGGCCGTGAAGGAGGTGGCGACGACGATCCCCCTCGCGCCGCTCGCACCCGGCGAACGCGGCCATGGCAACAGGAGCAGGCCGGTTCGCACCAACCGGCCCGTGCAGCTTGGCCTGATGCTCGCAGCGGTCGGGTTGCTCGGCGTCACGGCGGCGCGCCGCAGGCGCAACCGTCACGGACTGGACGCTTGAGATGCAGATGCGGCGCACGGAGCAGCTCGATTCCTGGCTGCTGATCGCCGCCACGGCCGTGTTCGTGCTGACCGCCGAACGCTATTTCCAGGATTCCGGCCTTGGCCGGGCCGGACCGCCACCAGACCACCGCAACAGCGAGGCGAACTCGCCGGAAACCAGCCCGGCCGGCGCGGCGGCGCAGCCCGGCCACGGCCGCCGCTCGAAAAGCCCGTTCGCGATCCCCTTCGCCGGCTGGAAGGACATCTTCTGGCGCACCTATCAGCGCATCGACGACGATCGCCTGCTGGCCACCGCCGGCGGCGTCGTGTTCTTCGGCCTGCTTGCGATCTTTCCGGCCGTCACGGCGCTGGTCTCGTCCTACGGACTGTTCGCCGATCCCGCCACCATCAGCGACAACCTCCAGAAGCTGGCAATGATGCTGCCCCAGGGCACGTTTGAGATCGTCGAGGAGCAGGTCGGGCGCGTGGTGTCGAAGGGCAACACGGCGCTCGGCGCCACATTCCTGTTCGGCCTCGTGCTCGCGATCTGGAGCGCCAATGCCGGGGTCAAGGCGATCTTCGACGCGCTCAACGTCGCCTATGAGGAGCGCGAGAAGCGCAGCTTCATCAAGCTGAACCTGGTGTCGCTGGCCTTCACGGTCGGCGGCATCGTCGCGCTCCTGGTGATGGTCGGCACCGTCGTCGCCTTCCCGCTCGCGCTCGATCATCTCGGCATCGCCCCCGAGAGCAAGCTGATCGTCGCGCTGGCCCGCTGGCCGCTGCTGTTCCTGATCCTGCTGGTCGCGCTCGCCATCCTCTACCGTTTCGCGCCAAGCCGCGATGCGCCGCGCTGGCAATGGCTGAGCCTTGGCGCGTTGGCCGCCGCCATTCTCTGGATCGCCGGCTCGTCGCTGCTGTCCTGGTATCTCTCGTCCTTCGCCAACTACAACGCGACCTACGGCTCGCTTGGTGCGGCGATCGGCCTGATGATGTGGATGTGGATGTCGGCGATCGTCATCATGTTCGGCGCCGAGCTGAACTCGGAGATCGAGCGGCAGACCCTGCGCGACACGACGACCGGTCGCCCCAAGCCGCTCGGCAGCCGGGAGGCGGTCTCGGCCGACACCGTCGGCGCCACCGCGCCATTTTGACGGAGGTGATCAGGCCGGCATTGACCGGCCTGATCGCACCGGATTTCAGCGCTTGGTGATCACGGCTTCCAGATATTCGCTGTGCACGACGATCGTGCCGTCATCGGCATGGTTGAACTCGCCGAGCAGCGCCATGAGATCGCGCTTCAGCGCGGCCTGGCCGGTCTCGTCGAGCGCGGCAAAGGCCTTCAGTGTCGGCCCGTAGAAGGTCTTGAAGATCTCGAGCCAGTGGTCCGGCGAGCGGTAGCGGAACACGAACATGCGCGGCTCGGCCAGGATCTCGGAAGCCTTATTGCCGAACATCTCCTCGAGCCGCGCTGGCGTGCCCCACAGCGCAGGCGACTTCACGCCGGCCGGCGGCGCGACATGCTTGCCGATGGTCTTGAACAGCTGGCCGATGAACCCTTGCGGCGTCCAGTTGGCGAGGCCGATCTTGCCGCCTGATTTGCAGACTCGCGCGAGCTCGGAGGCCGCCTTGTCCTGGTCCGGCGTGAACATCACACCGAAGGTCGAGAGCACGACGTCGTAGCTGTTATCCGCAAACGGCAGTGCCTCGGCATCCGCCTCGCGGAATTCGACCGTCAGATGATCCGCCGCCGCGCGCTCCTGCCCGCGCTTGAGCAGCGCCGGCACATAGTCCGTGGATGTGACATCACACCAGCGCCGTGCCGCGGCCAATGTCGCATTGCCGTTGCCGGCGGCGACGTCCAGCACCTTGCTGCCGGCGCGTATGTCGAGTGCCTCACAGAGCTGCTCGCCGACGATCTGCAAGGTGGTGCCGACGACAGCATAGTCGCCGGACGACCAGGCGCCGTGCTGGCGCTGCTTGACGGCGGCAAGATCAGGTGCGGCTGGCTTGAGTGCGGCGGATGTCGACATGAGCAATCTCCTGCGGGTTGAAAACGCCGGGACGATAGGGCGCATGGGCATCGCTGGCCTTGAGAGCGGCGTTATTTTACGCTGAGGCCGCCTTGATTTCCGCGCGGGAGCCGAGGAGGGATTGTGACGTTCCAGTTCGAGGATTTCGTGCTCGATCCCGAGCGCCGCGAATTGCGGCGGGCCGACGCGCTCATCGCGCTCGAGCCTCAGGTGTTCGATCTCCTCATCTATCTCGTCCGCAACCGCGAGCGCGTGGTGACGCGGGACAATCTGCTCGACGCGGTCTGGAACGGCCGCGTCGTCTCGGAATCGACACTGACCAGCCGGATCAATGCGGCACGACGCGCGGTCAATGACAATGGCGAGGAGCAGCGGCTGATCCGCACCATCGCACGCAAGGGCGTGCGGTTCGTCGGCGCGGTGACCGAGCGCTCGGACGCGGCGAAGCCGGCAGCCTTGGCGGCGCCAACGACCGCAGGGCTGGCCGGACTGCCGCTGCCCGATCGCCCCGCAATCGCCGTCCTGCCCTTCACCAACATGAGCGGCGAGGCCGAGCAAGACTATTTCTCCGACGGCATCAGCGAGGACATCATCACCGCGCTGTCGAAGCTGCGCTGGTTCTTCGTCATCGCGCGCAACTCCTCCTTCATCTACAAGGGCCGTACGGTGCATCTGCGCCAGGTCGCGGAGGAGCTCGGCGTGCGCTATGTCGTCGAAGGCAGCGTCCGCAGGGGCGGCGAGCGCGTCCGCATCACCGCGCAGCTCAACGACGTCGCGACCGGCAGCCATCTCTGGGCCGAGCGCTACGACCGCGAGCTCGCCGATGTCTTCGCCGTGCAGGACGAGATCACCGAAGCCATCGTCGCCGCGATCGAGCCGCAGCTCTACGCCGCCGAAAATTTTCGCGCCGAGCGCAAACCACCCGACAGCATGGACGCCTGGGACCTCGTGATGCGCGCGCTGTCGCATTACTGGCGCGTGACGCGGCAGGACCATGTCGTGGCGCAAGCCCTGCTCGAAAAGGCCATCGCGCTCGACCCGAACTACGGCAAGGCGCTCGGCCTGCTCGGCTCCAGCTACATGTTCACCGCGCATATGGGCTGGATGGAGATGGCGACCGCCATCACCGCTGCCGAGCGCGCGGCGCGGGCCGCGATCCGCGCCGACGACGAGGATGCCTGGGCGCATAATGCGCTCGGCCATGTCAACCTGTTCGCGCGGCAGTTCGACGACTCGCTCGCCGAATTCGAGACCGCGCTACGGCTCAATCCGAATTTTGCGCTGGCACAGGGCTATTACGGACTGGCCTTGAGCTATTGCGGCCGCTGGCAGGAAGCCGACGAGGCGGCGCGCAGGGCAATTCGCCTCAGTCCGCGCGATCCCTATGCTCCCGTCTATTTCGGCATCGCCGCCTATGCCCGCTTCCTCGGCCACGACTACGCTGAAGCCATCCGCCTCGCCCAGGAATCCCTGCGCCAGCGCAGCGACTTCGTCGGCGCGCACCGGGTGCTGACCGCGGCCGCGGGCATGGCCGGGCAAGCCGGGATCGCCCATGCGGCCCTGGAGGAACTCCGCCGCGCCCAGCCGAACGTGTCGCTGGCCTGGATCGCCGAGTTCATGCCGATCAAGCTCGCCGCCGACCGCGAGCACTACCTTGAGGGCTTTCGCCGCGCCGGCTTGGCCTAGATTGTTTGAGCATGATCCTGTCGGAAAACCGCTGCACACTTTTCCGGATCATGCTCATAAGCCGCAACGATGCCGCTATCCCCTCGAATCAACAATGATGTTAAGGTCGTGCGGCTTGGGGGAGCATGAGGCGTGACGGGGTTCGGACCGCGACCCGTGTTTTCCCGGGGTGAGGCAGTCAGCTCTTTGAGGCGTAACGCGCGGCATGATTCGCATTTCGACGATCTTCATCGCCATCTGCATGGTCCTGGTCGCGGCCTCGCTCGGGCTGGTGCTCTACGCGGTCGCCGGCATCAGCGGAACCGAATCCGCGATCGTGGCGCTGACCGCGCTGACCTTCCTGATCCTCTACAATGCGGTGTCGATGCGGCTGCGCGACCGCAGCGACGTCGGCGGCCAGATCGCCGACCTCTCGCGCGGTACCGCCGATCTCGCCCGCCAGGTCGCCGAGTTCGGCCGCCGCCTCGCTGCGATCGAGGGACGCATCGCCTCGTCCAATTCGACTAATTCCGACCGCATTCAGTCGGTGGTCGGCGAGATCAACGAGCTCGGCGGCCTGGTCAAGCAGCTCGCGACCACAGTGTCGGCGCATGAGGACCTCCTGGCCGGCGCAGCGCCAGGGCCCTCTCCCGCTCCCGTCCCAAGGCCGGAAGCGGAGCTGCCAATCGACCTGATCGCACCGTTCGATCAGAAGTCGGTCGCCCCTCCCCCGCTTGCCGCACCGCCATCGCGGCCGGCAGCACCGGCGGTCCAAACCCAGACCGCCAATCAGGCTCACGCCGGCGGCGGCCGCAACCAGACCCAATTGCTGGCGACGCTGCGCAATGCGGTTGACGAGAACCGCATCGACATCTTCCTCCAGCCGATGGTGACGCTGCCGCAGCGCAAGGTTCGGTTCTACGAGGCCGTGACGCGGGTCCGTGACGAGCGCGACCAGCTGATCGCGGCCGAGGAGTTCATCAGCATCGCCGAGGCCTCCGGGCTGATCGGGCGCATCGACAACATGGTGATGCTGCGCTGCGTGCAGGTGCTGCGGCGCCTGATGGTGCGCAACAAGGATGTCGGCGTGTTCTGCAACGTCGCGGCCTCCACGCTCGGCAATTCCACCACCTTCGCGCAATGCCTCGACTTCCTCGAGGCCAACCGGGCACTGGCGCCATCGCTGGTGCTGGAGTTCAAGCAGTCGACCTTCCGCAATCTCGGCCCGGCCGAGACCGAGAACCTCGCCGCGCTGGCCCAGCGCGGCTTCCGCTTCTCGATCGACCATGTCACCGATCTCAGGATCGAGCCACGCGAGCTCGCCGATCGCGGCGTGCGCTTCATCAAGGTGCCGGCGACACTGCTGCTCGACCCCAGGCAGGCGTCGGCCTCCGACATCCACCCGTCCGATCTTTCCGACCTGCTCGGCCGTTTCGGCATCGACCTGATCGCCGAGCGGATCGAGGGCGAGCGCGCCGTGGTCGATCTGCTCGATTATGACGTGCGGTTCGGCCAGGGCTTCCTGTTCGCGCCGCCCCGGCCATTGCGGCCGGAGGGGGCATCTGCTACCGGCGGGGCCGCGCCGAACCAGGCGCAGGACATTCAGGGATCCAATGGCCCCGCTTCCCCCAGCCCAGGCTCGACATCAAGCGCGACGTCAGCCGCAGCTCCGACACAACGCATCACCGGTAACGCCGCGCTCGCGCGCCGCATCTGATCGGCCGCGCACGTCATGACCACGCTGCATTTCGCCCAAGGCCTGCGCGAGCTCGTGGGCGGCGTCGAGGTCGTGCTCAGCGACATCTGGGGCGTGGTCCATAACGGCCTCGAATCCTTCCCCGAGGCCTGCGAGGCACTGCACACCTATCGCAGCCGCGGCGGTACGGTGATCCTGATCACCAACGCGCCGCGCCCGGCCGACTCCGTGCAGCGGCAATTGCGCAAGCTCGGCGTCGCCGACGAGACCTATGACGCCATCGTGTCATCGGGCGATTTGACCCGGCTCTATGTCGCAGAGCATCCCGGCAGCAAGATGTTCTGGCTCGGCCCCGAGCGCGACAATTCGATCTACCGCGGCCTCGATGCGACGACCGCGCCGCTGGAGGAAGCCGACTACATCGTCTGCACCGGCCTCTATGACGACGAGACCGAGACGGCGGAAGACTATCGCGGCATGATGCTGAAGGCGCGCGAGCGCAAGCTGACGCTAATCTGCGCCAACCCCGACATCGTGGTCGAACGCGGCGACCGGCTGATCTATTGCGCCGGCGCGATCGCGGAGCTCTATCGCGAGCTCGGCGGCGAGGTGATCTTCTACGGCAAGCCGCACCGGCCGATCTACGAGCGCGCGATGGCGCTCGCCGGCGAACGCCAGGGCCACCAGATCGACCGCAAGAAGGTGCTGGCAATCGGCGATTCGGTCCGCACCGACCTGACCGGCGCGCGCGAATTCGGCATCGACTGCCTGTTCGTCACCCGCGGCATCCATGCCGAGGAGTTCGAGGGCCTCGACCAGCTCGACCCGAATTCGGTGATGGAATTGTTCGGCCACCCGCCGAAGGCGCTGATGCGCGAATTGAAGTGGTGAGGGCCTAACTTTCTGTCATTCCGGGACGCGCGAAGCGCGAACTATGGTGCGCAATTGCGCACCTGAGAATCTCGAGATTCCGGGTTCGGTGCGAGCGCACCGCCCCGGAATGACGGCACCAACACAGAAAGCCCGGGACAAGCCCGGGCCCTCCGAATTCACCAAATGGCTTGGATCGCGCTTACGCGCTCGCCATGTCCGGGAAGACCGCCTCGATCTTGGTCTTCAGCGTCGCCGCGTTGAACGGCTTGACGATGTAATTGTTCACACCGGCCTTCTTGGCCGCGATCACGTTCTCGGTCTTCGATTCCGCCGTGATCATGATGAACGGCGTGGTGGCGAGGTTCGGATCCGCGCGCACTTCGCGCAGCAGGTCGTAGCCCGTCATCGGCTCCATGTTCCAGTCGGAAATCACGAGCCCGTACTTCTTGCCGCGCATCTTGTTCAGCGCCGCCGAACCGTCGCTGGCATCATCGATATTATCGAAGCCAAGCTGCTTCAGCAGATTCCGGATGATACGGATCATGGTGCTATAGTCATCCACCACCAGAACCGGCATCGACAAATCAACCGCCATCTCGACTCCCCCAACGCATACCCAGGAATATTACGATCGGACCTGCCAGACCGGAGCCCGGCGGTTCCACGACCAAGGACTAGCATCAAGGCGTTAAACAGCCCGTTAACTGGGGACGCCTTCGAAGAATTGAAATCGCGTTCAATTCGGTCCCACCCAGCCGCTTGACTTCATCCGGCCGGTCGCGCCACGGTCCCGGCCGGTCCCGCCGGCTCCGAGAATTCCCCTGATGGCTCCGCCTTTTACCGTTATCCGCGACAGCACGCCGGATTCCGCCATTCCCCGGGGCGCCGTGGTCGCCATGGGCAATTTCGACGGCGTCCATCTCGGCCATCGGGCTGTGATCGCCGCGGCCCTGGAAATGGGCCGGGCGCATGGCCGCCCTGCGCTGGCCTTGACCTTCGAGCCGCATCCGCGGCGGTTTTTCAGCCCCAACACCCCGCAATTCCGCTTGACGGATGAGCGGGCCAAGCTGCGGCTACTGGCCGGCACCGGGCTTGCCGGCGCCGTGGTCATGACGTTCGACAAGGCGAGGGCCGGCACCAGCGCGCAAGATTTCATTCACCATGACCTGATCGGGCGCCTCGGCGTCAGCGGGATCGCGGTCGGCTACGACTTCCATTTCGGCAAAGGCCGCGTCGGCTCGCCAAGCCTGCTGGTCAACGAGGCGCCCCGGCTCGGCATCGAGGTCGACGTGCAGCCGCATGTCGACATCGACGAGCGGCCGGTCTCCTCCAGCGCGATCCGCATGGCGCTGGCGGAAGGCCAGATCGCCGACGCCACCGCAATGCTGGGCGGCCCCTGGTTCGTGACCGGCGAGGTGGTCCATGGCGAGAAGCGCGGTCGCGATCTCGGCTATCCCACCGCCAATATCCGCCTCGATGGCAATTGCGCCCTCAAGCACGGCATCTACGCGGTGCGGGTCGGGCGCGGGCAGGAGCGGATCGACGGGGTGGCGAGCTTCGGCCGCCGCCCGACCTTCGACAATGGCGCCCCGCTGCTGGAGATATTCCTGTTCGATTTCAAGGGGGATCTGTACGGCCAGAGTCTCGATGTCGCCTTCATCGATTTCATCCGCGAGGAAGCGAAATTCGACAGCGTGGAGGCGTTGGTGCGGCAGATGGACGACGATTCCGCTCGCGCCCGCGCGGCCCTCGCGGCCGCGCCGGACGCCTTTCCGAGGCTGGGAACAGTGGTTTGATAGGGGCGAAGGCTTTGCGAATTCCGCGCGGCGCTGCTATGGAGAAGCCCCATGTTTGCGCGGCGCACCATAGGCATTAGCGGCCCGGCTTCCGTCTGAGCATCCCGCTCGGCGCAAGACCGGGATCTAACGACCGGGATTTTCCGTTCGTCCGCGAAGAATCGCGTTGTAGCGCCTCTCCCAGCAAGCCAGAGCACGATGTCCGAAAAGCCGCAAAAGTCCGACGCCACAGACTATTCCAAAACCCTGTTCCTGCCGCAGACCGAATTCCCGATGCGCGCGGGCCTGCCCCAGCGCGAACCCGAGATCCTCAAGCACTGGAACGAGATCGGCCTTTACGAGAAGCTGCGCGAGCAGGCGCGCGGCCGGGCAAAATTCGTGCTCCATGACGGCCCGCCCTATGCCAACGGCAACATCCATATCGGCACGGCGCTGAACAAGATCCTGAAGGATCTCGTCACCAAGAGCCAGCAGATGCTCGGCTTCGATTCCAACTACGTGCCCGGCTGGGACTGCCATGGCCTGCCGATCGAATGGAAGGTCGAGGAGGAGAATTACCGCAAGAAGGGCAAGACCAAGCCGGACTTCAAGGATTCGGCCGCAATGATCGCGTTCCGCCGCGAATGCCGCGCTTATGCGACGCGTTGGCTCGACATCCAGCGCGAGGAGTTCAAGCGGTTAGGGGTGATCGGCGACTGGGACCATCCCTATGCCACGATGAGCTATCCGGCCGAGGCGCAGATCGCGCGCGAGCTGATGAAGTTCGCCGCCAACGGCACGCTCTATCGTGGCTCCAAGCCCGTGATGTGGAGCGTGGTGGAAAAGACTGCGCTGGCGGAGGCCGAGGTCGAATATGAGGACTATACGTCCGATACCGTGTGGGTGAAGTTTCCGATCACCTCGCCCGCGCATGGTGCGCTCGCCAAGGCCGCGATCGTGATCTGGACCACCACGCCGTGGACGCTGCCCGGCAACCGCGCCATCAGCTTCTCGCCGAAGATCGCCTATGGCCTCTACAGGGTCACCGATGCGCCAGCCGACAACTGGGCAAAGACGGGCGATCTGCTGATCCTCGCCGACGCGCTTGCCGAAAGCGTGTTCAAACAAGCGCGCGTCACGGCTTACGAGAAGGTG
>Ga0081540_1004748_pt1 | contig 10269 bp, 9 predicted proteins | sample TabmetS2T1R1_FD_71024 | JGI IMG/M metagenome (GOLD analysis project Ga0081540, IMG submission 71024) | Tabebuia heterophylla rhizosphere microbial communities from the University of Puerto Rico - S2T1R1 | ecosystem: Host-associated > Plants > Roots > Rhizosphere ... | reverse complement strand
CCGGGCGTCCAGATTCCGGCCGGAACATCCGGCGTATCGCGCAGCAGGCAGATCGCGCATTCCGAAATCATCTTCGACGTCGAACCATAGCCGGGATCCCGATCGCCCTTCACCGACGCACGAACCTGGCGGCCGTCGGGGCCGATTGCGACATAGAGCAAATCATAGAGCCCGTTCTCGCGCTCCTCCTTCGATGGCCCCTCGCCCGGCTTGGGTGCATTGGGGCCGGTCTTTTCAGTGTTGGCGGCCATCACCAGCTTTGCGTTGGCCTCGCCCTTCTCGCCGGAACCCGTCAAGACCATCTCGTCGTAGACGAACTCCTTCCCGTACCGAAAGCGCATCAGCATGTTCGAGCGGTGGACGTTACGGGTATTGATCAGCGCCATCATGAAAGGCGCGCTCCAGGACTGCAGGTCTTCCTCGTAGGCCGGCTTGCTGCCCGGCGGCTGCTTCGGCCCCTTGAATCCGGGGGTCAGCGCAAACGGATCCTTGAGCATCGCAACGAGGCTGAGATCCTTGGCAACCGCTTCGAAGGTCGCCTTGGCGCTCGCGGCAGTGCCACCCGACAGGGTGCCGCGCATATCGCGCACACGTCCCTTGACCCGGGAGGCCGGCGTGCCGAACACTCGCCTGGCTTCCTCCTGCACGTAGAAGGCACCGAGTTCGAACGGCACCGAATCGAACCCGCACGAAAATACGACGCGCGCGCCGCTCGCTTTCGCCGCCGCCTCATGCTTTTCGATCACCTGGCGCATCCACAGCGGCTCGCCGCAGAGATCGAAGTAGTCGACGCCTGACGCAACACAGGTCGCAATCAGTTCGTTGCCGTAAAACTGATACGGTCCGACGGTGGAGATGATCGACTTCGCCTGGTCGACCATGGCCTTCAGCGAAGCGGGATCGCCGGCGTCGGCAACGATCAGGGGCGTGTCGGCGGGCGCGCCGATCGCGTCACGGACGGAAGCAAGCTTGTCCTTGCTGCGGCCCGCCATCGCCCATTTCAGATTGGCGTCGTCCCTGTAATGTTCGGCAAGATATTCCGCGACGAGCTGGCCGGTAAATCCGGTGGCGCCATAGACGACGATGTCGAATTTCGACGAAGACATATTCGATTCCTTCTTCCCGCCATTGCGAGCGCTGCGCCCGCAATGACGGCTTCGGCTGCATTTCGCAAGCCTATTTCTTCGCGTAGGACACACCCATCCCGGCGCGGACGTCGGCCTGGATGCCATAGGGCGCGATCGGATAGCGCAGGCCGTTCTTCGCAAGCTGCTTCATGCCGACGATCGCCTTGGCCAGATGCGCCGGCTGCAGCGCCATCAGCATCTCTTCGTCGGGAACGCCGCCATAGCGGCGCTCGGCAAAGCACGGCAGCGACAGCGACGGCTCCCCGGTCTTCAGCGCCCTGCCCCAGGAATCGGCGCACGCGGTCTCGCCGACACGCCCCACTCGAACTTCTTGTAGCCGGTATACTGCAGGCCGTTGATCAGGATGATCATCTGTCCGGGCGTGGCATAGACCAGGCAAATATCCGGCGGGTTGAGCCGGCCGCTGCTCAGCGGGCTCACCGCCATCGCCTGGTACTTGCCGAAAGGCACGACATCGAGCGCCTCCTGACGCTTGCGCGCGTCCTCCGCAGTGCCGTGCCAGACACCGACGTAGTTTTCTCCCGCGAGCCACTTCTCGTCCTGTGGCGCAAGGCCAATCACCGCGCGGCATTGCGCGCCGACCAGATCCTCCGCCGTGATGCCGACGGTCCAGCCGAGCCTCGACGCCATGCTGACGATCTGATCGGTGGTATGCACCGCCGAGGGACGGCGGATTTTCGGGATCGCCGTCATGTCTTCGACGCGCGCGAACATCTTGATGCCGATCACGGTCGTCTTCAGCCGAAGCAGGCTGTTAAGGTCGGCCACCATCGTGGCCATGTCGAACGCTTCCGGCGGTGTCTGCTGTTGCATGCGTCAACTCCCAATCCGGCGCGCTAAGCAGGCGCCCGTTAGGCGGATTGTAGCCCGCCCGGTGGTCCGCTGCTACTTCGGCGCCGGGCCCGGTAGCAAATCGTCGATCTTGCCGGTCGCCCGGTACGCGATCAGACCCATCCATTCGCGCACCGCAAGGTCGGTCCGCCCCAGCCCTTCGATGGCAACGTTTGACCACGACATCAGATCGTCGCGTCCGCCGACCCGCCAATCGACGGGATAAGGCTCGACCGCAAATCCCGCTTTCCGAAACAGGCCGACCGATCGCGGCATATGAAAGGCCGACGTCACCAGCAGCCACCGTTCGCCGTCCCTTGGCGCCACCAGCGCCTTCGAAAACTCGGCGTTCTCCTGGGTGTTGCGCGATCGCCGCTCCATCATCAGCCGCGATTTGTCGATGCCGAGGCTTTCGAAGATGGCGCCGGCGAAATCGGCTTCCCTGGCATCGTTCGAAATGAGGTTCGCACTGCCGCCGGAAAACACCACGCGCGCGTTCGGGTATTGCCTGGCCAGCGCGGCGGCGGCGATGATCCGGTCCGGCGCGCCCCGCACCACCGGTGTTCCGTGGGCGACGGAAATATCCGCTTCGATCGACGCACCAAGCACGATGATGCCGTCAGGCGCGCCGCGCGTAGCATCCCATGGCGGAAAGCGCTGCTCCAGCGGATAGAGCAGAATTTTGCCGAGCGGCGAAAGTCCGCACAGAATGAGAAGCAGAACCGCCGCGACCACAAGCTTGCGGCCGAGCGAAGCAAGCCGGGTGGCCATCAGGATGGCGCCGACGAGGCCGATGGCGATCAGAAGATTCGTCGGCAGCAGCAGGAAGCCGAGCGTTTTGGAAAGAACAAAAAACAAGGGAAGCCTCTGACAATGTCTGGTACAGCGTCATACGACGCCGTTGCAGCAACCAAAAGACTTCACATGCCCCATCATCACCTGCATTCCAGCCCCGAAACCTGCCACTGGGGCTTCTTCGAAGCCAAGCTGAAGCCCGTGCTGACCATCGCCAGCGGCGATGAAGTCACGGTCGACACCGTGACCGGTGGTCCCGACGTGGTGCCGGACCGGGCGAAATTCCACGTCCCTCCGGAGCTATCAGATATTCACGCCCAAAATGAACGAATGGTGCCGGGCCATATTCTCACCGGTCCGATCGCGGTTGCCGGCGCCGAGCCGGGCGACGTGCTGGAAGTCGACATTCTCGACGTCGAGCTCCGGCAGGACTGGGGTTACAATCTGATCAGGCCGCTGTCGGGTACCCTGCCCGACGATTTTCATGAAATGCGGATTCTCAACATTCCGCTCGACCGCGAGCGCATGGTCGGCCGAATGCCATGGGGCCTCGACCTGCCGCTCGCGCCGTTCTTCGGCGTGATGGGCGTGGCGCCGCCGCCCGCCTGGGGCCGCATCACCTCGCTGATCCCGCGCGCAATGGGCGGCAATCTCGACAACAAGGAATTGGGTGCGGGCGCAAAACTGTATCTGCCGGTGTTCGTGCCGGGCGCGCTGTTTTCCTGCGGCGACGGCCACGGCGTGCAGGGCGACGGCGAGGTGTGCGTCACCGCGATCGAGACCGCCTTGCGGGGACGCTTCCGCCTGACGCTGCGCAAGGATCTGCAGCTTGCCTATCCGCGCGCCGAGACGCCGACGCATTACATGACGATGGCGATGGACCCCGATCTCGACCAATGCGTGGTGCGTGCGTTGCGCGACATGATCGTGCTGCTCGGCGAGAAACGCAATCTGTCGCGCGAAGACGCCTACACGCTGTGCAGCCTCGCCGCCGATCTGCGGGTGACGCAAACTGTCAACGGCTCAAAGGGCATTCACTGCATGATCGCGAAGACGGTTGTGCACGGCTGACGCGTCACATCTCCGAGCGCAATGCGAGCCTGGCACGAAACACGACGCTGGTTTTTCCGACCAGCGCCGTTCCGTTCACCTGCGCGGTGTCGGCGGCGTATGAGCCGGTAAAGCCGCAGGTGACTTCACGCCCGCCGAACAGCGGCAGCTTGCCCACCGATCGCGTATGCTCGGTGGTGATCAGTTCGCCACGCCATTTGCCGCGATCGCCGACGTAGGAGCCCGTGTAGTAGAAATACGAATCGCCGCCGGCGATCGTACCGTCGCGCAATACGATCACGCCGTTGGCGCGGCCATGGCCGCCGTCCGTCATTTCGATCTGAATGGTGTAGAGACCGTTCGTTACCGTCATTGCGCCCATTGCCACTGCCATCGCCATATCGGCATTCCGAATGCCGTGAGGCAATCAAGAAATCGCCGAGCGGCTGGATCGTTTCGCCGCGGCCATGAGCGGGCGCTGGACCGTTGCGCCCGGGGCGGCGTACAGCGGCAGCCCTTCCTGTCCACAGCTCAGTCGCCAATTTTCAAGTGCGTTTTCAATTGGATAGAACGCTATCCACAACTCGATTGACTCGTTTGTGCAAAACGAAATAGAGTCTAAATAGATACTTTTCAGTACCTCTTTTGCACGTTAGCGTTTCGTCATGGCTACAGAAAAAGCCGAAACCGACCGCGTTCCCGTGACCTTGGCGCTCTCGACCATCAATTATCTCGAAAGACTGGTGAGACAGGGCACCCACGGCACAAGCGTTCCCGGCGTCGCTAGAACTTTGATCGAGGAAGGGATTCGGCTCGCCATCAAGGACGGGCTGCTTTCAATCCGCGATAACGGCAAGGCGTCCTGACGGGGCGAAACGCGGCGGTTCTCACAGAACGTGGAACCGACAACATGCTCACGACTTTACCGACCTGGACCACCGATCGCATCGAACTCCTGAAGAGCCATTTTGATGCAGGCCTCTCCTGCCGCGAGATTGCCGCGGCCATCGGCGTCAGCCGCAACGCCGTGATCGGCAAGCTCGCGCGCCTGCAATTGACGCGCGGGCCGGTACGCGCCGAACCGCGACCGGGCAAGACCGCGAGAGAGCGTTCGCGGAAGTCGATTCCCCGCCTGCAATATCAGATGCTGCAGGCGGTCTACGAAGATCCGCAACCCGCCCTCGACGCCATCGCCAGCGACCATCGCTGCTCGCTGCTCGAACTCAGCAATGAGCGATGCCGCTGGCCGATCAGCACGCCCGGCGCCGAGGATTTTTGTTTTTGCGGCAACACGCCGGCCGACGGCATGCCCTATTGCCTGGGACACACCCGACTCGCCTACAGGCCGGGTTCGCGTCAACGCGTCTCGCGCGGCTGACCGCCGTCTTCAAAACAGACGCAGAAAATGAAAAACCTCCGGCAGGGCATTGCCGGAGGTTTTTTGGAGATTTATCCATGAAGTCTAAGTAGTGCGTCTCCTTTGAGACTGAGAAGCCGCCAAACCATTTTGCCGGCTACCTCGAACTAATTTACATGACTTACTAAGCTAAGTAAATCTTCATTTGAAGTTTCCTCTGTATTTCCCGCTGGATAACATCTGTCTGACGTCGGGCACAGCGGGCGAATCTGCGCCGTCTACTTTCACTTTTCCTGCCGCGATCGATCGCTCGCGTCGCGGCGATTCGTCGGCCGTGATCGGCCCGCGATGCGATTTCCGAATCACCACGGCGGTTACATCGACACAAAGAAAAACCCCGGCAGTTGCCTGCCGGGGCTTCCCTCGTGTTTCAAGTCTTTCGGGATCAGAAGTTACGCTGAGCGCGAACGTTCAGGAACACAGTGCTCTGGTCCTTGAACTCGTAGAAGACGGTCGGGCCAGTCGGCTTGGGGGCACCAACCGGGAGAGCGGCAGCGCCGGTGAACTGCTGGTCGAGGAAGAACGCACCGACTTCAGCCGAGAACGTCAGGTTCTTGACCGGAGTCCAGCGGGTGGTCAAACCAACCTGAGCGATGTTGTAGTTCGGGTTACAGGAATAGTCTGCGGAAAGCGTACCCGGCGCTCTGCCGGCGTTGAAGCTGGCGCAGAACTGACCCTTGGCAGTAGTGATGTCGAGGGCGTTTCCGTTGTAGCGAACCGAAGCGTAGCTGCCCCAGAGGCTGGACGACCAGTAGGGATCCCAGTTGTGGTTGTACGCACCACGGATGCCCCAGGAATCAACCAGCTTGATGTCGCCGGTAATACCACCGGTGAGGAAGCCGGGCAGGAAGACCGCATCAGCCGTCTGGCCGAAGCCAAGGCTCTGATACGCGCCGATACGACCCGAGCCGCTGAACATCAGGAAGCTTGGCGAGCCACCGCTCGTGGAGATCACGTTCTTGGTGTCACCCTTGGCGTAGGAGGCGTCGATCTTGAAGTCGTCGCCGGCACCCCACGGGATGTTCTTGATCTGCAACGCAGCCATCACCGAACCGCCCCACTTGGAGTCGGGGTGACCGGAAAGCTCCGAGTCAGTCAAGGCAGTAGCACCGTTCAGCGGAATACCCGCTGCGCCCAGGACGTTGTACGAAGCATTCACGAGATGCGCCGCGCCTGAAATCTGGAACAGACCCCAAGCCTGATCGACGCGGATGTTGCCGACGATATCCGGAGCCCAGGTGCCGCCGTAAGCGTTGGCACCAGCGGCCGTGGCCGAGGTGTTAACCAGCGGAAAACCACCTTGGGGCGTGGCAGCCACACCTAGGTTGAGCAGCGAGGTACGGTTGAACACGGTCGGATCATCGAGACCGATGGTGCCCGACACGCCGTTGCCGAACTGCGCGGTGTACTGGATATTGTTCACACCCGTGACGGTGTCATGACCGCCCATCAGGTAGGAGTTGTTGTTGCCCGGATAACCGTGCCACGGCGTCGCGTAGGCCGAAGCCGACTTACCGAAGGTGAAACCAGCGAACTGGATGAACACCATTTCAACCGCGACATAACCGCCGCCAGCGGTGCTGAGGAAGGAGCTGTTGATGCCTCCCGGGAACGTACCAACGACACCGGTGGACGGGTTGTTCGTGCCGGCGTTCTGGAACTGGAAGTCGGCCTGGCCGAAGGTGCGGACAACGCCGTATTCGGTGGCGGTGCGGGTATCAACCGTCAACGCCATACGGGAACGGGCGAGGAAGTAATCGCGGTAGCGATTGAGCTGGCCGGCGTCGCCGCCGTAGGCCGGCTGACCGTAGGCGCCGGTGCCGGTGTTGAACGTGGTGTCGACACGCAGATAGCCGCCCAGCTTGATGCAGGTGTCGGTGCCCGGAATGTAGAAGAAGCCCGCACCGTACAGGGAGCAGATCCTCACGTATTCGACCGCTTTGGCCTTCACGGGAAGATCAGCAGCCTGAGCTCCGCTCATGGCTATCAGACCCGCCGCTGAGCCGAGAACAAGGCTCTTAATCATTGTCATTGGTAACCTCCAAGTTGCGTCTGCCGGGAAAGGCGCGGGCCTGTGCTGATCCCCCAGAAAGGCCCGCTCCCCCTTTGAAAAACCGCTCAGTCGTTTCGCGTCTTCGGACACACCCGCATGAACGCGAGGGACTTAAGCGAACCACCTGCAACGGGACGATAGAGACCCCTCTCCGTCGCAAAGAAGTATGCATGTTCAATTTTGCCAATCAAAATAGTTTATCTAGTCATGTATCTGATTGCGACAGCGCTGTGTCGTTACAGCAACACAGCTAGGGCAGACCGCACCGCGGAAAAAACAAGTCAGCAATTCCTGTTATGTAAATGACATCGCTATCCATTTTTCGTTTGCTTCTCACGGGAAAATACGATCAATACACGCACCATGGGGCGCGACAGGAAAAAGGGTGTTGGGGCAGAAGCCTCTCGCTCGGCAGCATCGACGGGCGGCAATCCGGCCAGGAATCAGGATGCAGCAAGGCGATTCAGCTGGGAAATCGCATCCATCAGCATGCATCTGGAGGAGATTCGCTATTTCTGGGCGAAGACGCTTGGAATCAGCGGGCCGCAATGGATGATCCTGATGGCCCTGGCGGATCTGGACAAGGCAGACGGCGTCCCCGTCAACGTCGTGTCAAAATTGCTGCATGTCGATCCATCATTCGTCACGACCCAATCGAAACTGCTGGAAAAAAAGGGCTTCCTGCGCCGCAAGCCTTCGGTCACCGATGCCAGGGTGGTTCAGATGTCGCTGACGGACAAGACCAGCAAGCACCTCGCAAGCATCGCCACGCAGCAGGAAGCTCTCAACGACTTCATCTTCGAGGAATTCGAGGGCATGGAGCTGGCCGAATTTACCGGGAAACTCGCCGCGCTCAAAAACCGGTTGGAGAAAGCCCGGCTGAAAGTCGCATTGGACTTCTGATTCGCCGGCATTTGATTCGGCCGCCTGCGGCTCGCCTGGATCGGCGAATTACGGTCCCGCATCGGCCTCGAGGCGGGAAGCGATCCAGTCAAAAATGAATTCGTTGGCCAGCGTCGGGTTATCGGCATGCGCCTGCGCCGCAGCTGTTTCCGCGTCGGTGAATATCTTCAAGGTGATATCCCGCCGATCCGCTCTCATCCGCTCAACCATTTCGATCACGCGGTCGACCTCCAGCCAACCGTGATCGCCGAGCGTAATGAGGAGCGGGCATTTGATATTTTGAGCGATTGGATCGCTCCCCATCATGTTGGAGAGCATGATAGGCGCACCGCGAGCTACGCGGCGCTCGGCCAGAAACATTCGCTCATGCAGCTCCCAAATGCCGCCGTCGCAAACGGCAGCCGCGAAGCGCGAGTCCTGGGCGACGCCGCGCGCCACGAAGGAAGAGCCCCATCCGTCCGCCAGGATCGCAATCCTGTCGCCAAGGACGTCATGCCTTGCCGCAAGGTAATCCATTACATGAGGGATTGCCGACTCAAGGTTTGGGCAGCGCGCAACCACCTCCTCCAGCCCACTTGCAGCCTGCGCCACGCCCAACAAGTCTACCGCCAGCAGCGACAGGCCGCGATCCCGGGCATAACGCGCCAACTTGAAGAGATACTCTTCCTTCCTGTGACCGGGCTCGCCGATACAGATGACCGCCGGTGCCCGGCCGGTCCCGGCGGGCAGAAAATAGCCCTGCAACGGATAGCCGCGGAGCCAGGGAATCGTGACGATTTCACCCGCTGGACTCCGATGTTGCAGGTATTTGCGGGCGCATTCCCGTGCACTCGCGAGCGGGACCTGATGTCTGCGATCGAGCGAGCTGAACAGAGCAACCGAGGCCTGATAGTAGTTGATGGCACGAAGCCAGTTGCTTTTCGCCGTTACCGGATTGCCGTCGCCGAGGGCGGCGTTGCCTCGCTCGTTGTTGGTATCGCCAACCCTCTTCCATTCGCGGTACCAGGAATCATCATCCGCGACCCTGATCCGGGCGGCAGTCGACAAACACTCGGAAACGGTCGACCCGCCCTCCTGGGCCGCGACCAGCAGCTTCATGAGTTCCGTCGATAGATCTTCCCGTTCAGGCCAATAAGCCCACCTTGAATCTCGCTCGGCTTCAATTCCCATACTTGCCGCTGCCTGGATTTAAATCCTATTTGCGACCAAAGTGGATTACGATTCCATCTTCCGCATTTGATTAAAATCAACTGTCACACATATACCGCTGCTTGCAAGCGCTATACATATGCCCAAATGCGTGCATATACCTTCGAATGTCACCCATATACCTTCGAATAGTCACCCACATACCTTCGACGGGGGCCGGATGCCAAGCGTCACCCCAGCCGCCAGCCGACCTCCTCCGTAAAGCTCCGATAAAATTCGGCCGTGTAGGCCGCTTCAGGCGTCTTGCGCACCCGTTCGTCCAGCCTGTGGGCATCGTCGCCGACGAGGATGCGCCAGCGTTCGGCCTTCACGCCGTCGAGGATGATCCTGGCCGCGGCTGCCGCCGTGGTCGGCGCTTCGTCGCGGAAGGTGCGCGCACGCTCGAGCGCGATCTGCTGGATGTCGTCATCGGACATCGCCGAGGTATCGATCCCCTGCCCCTGCAGGCGCTGCCGCGTCGCCAGAATTTCGTTCGGGCTGAGCTGATCGGATTCGGTCCCGCTGATGATCCTGCGCGAATTGGAGACGATCGATGTGCCGATGTGGCCGGGCATCACCACCGAGCATTTGATATGCGGCGCATTGAGCCTGAGATCGTTCATCAGCGCTTCGGTAAAACCTTTCACGGCGAATTTGGCCGCGCTGTAGGAGGTGTGCGCCACGCCCATGCCGACCGACGCCCAGAAGCCGTTGACGCTCGACGTATTGATGATGTGACCCTCATCCGCCTTCAGCAGCAGCGGCAGGAAGGTGCGGACGCCGAGATAAACGCCGCCCCAGCAGATGTTGAAGGTGCGCTCCCATTGCTCGCGCGTGCTGGTGAACAGGCTGCCGCCGCCGCCGGTGCCCGCCTTGTTTAACAA
>Ga0081540_1004747_pt1 | contig 10272 bp, 10 predicted proteins | sample TabmetS2T1R1_FD_71024 | JGI IMG/M metagenome (GOLD analysis project Ga0081540, IMG submission 71024) | Tabebuia heterophylla rhizosphere microbial communities from the University of Puerto Rico - S2T1R1 | ecosystem: Host-associated > Plants > Roots > Rhizosphere ... | reverse complement strand
CGCGCTTCTTTGCCAGCCGGCATCCGCCGCGGCTCGAGCAGGCGGCGCTGGCGCGCTTCATATCCGAGGGACATTTCGCCCGCCACGTTCGGCGGATGCGCGCGCTCTATGCGCGCCGGCAGCGGGCCTTGATTGCCGCAGTTGAACGCGACCCGATCCCCGATATCCGGATCGACGCGGCGCCGGCAGGACTGCACCTGCTCGGGCGCCTGCCGCACGAGGCCGACGACCGGCAAATCTCATCGGAGCTGGTCAAAGCCGGTATCGATGCACGGCCCCTGTCGGAGTTTGCGATCAGGCGAAAGCTGCCGCCGGCACTGATCCTTGGATATACCGGCATCAATGAGCGGGCGATCCGCGATGGCGTCCGCAGGATGCGGCAGGTGCTTCGCGACAGCTCGTAGCGTGCGATCACATCCCGAGCCGATCGGCCGGCGTGACGATGGCTGACATCGACGGGCGGTTGGCGACAAAACGCGCCAGCCACATGCCCGCGAGCATCGCCGCCACGAAGATGACAGCAGAGGACGCGCCGAAGCCGAGCGCGGTGACGGCAGGTCCCGGACAGAAGCCCGCGAGTCCCCAGCCGACGCCGAAGATCGCGGGCCCCGCGACGACACGCGCGTCGATGTCTTCTCTCGTCGGCAGATTGAATTTCTCGCCGAAGACCGGCTGCGACTGTTTGAGCGCGAGCCTGAAGCCGACAAATGTCACCGCGATCGCGCCTGCCATCACAAAGGCGAGGCTCGCATCCCACGTGCCGGTGCGAATGGCGGCGAAATCGAGAAAGTTGAGCACCTTGGCGGGGTTCGACATGCCGGACACGATCAGCCCGAGGCCGAAGATCAGACCGATGATGAATTGCAGCAGCACCGCCATGATCGCTACCCCCAATGCCGGACGAGGAATACCGTGATGATGGCGGTGGCCATGAAAATCGCCGTCGCCACCAGCGAGCGCACCGAGAGCCGCGACAGCCCGCAGACACCGTGGCCCGAGGTGCAGCCATTGCCCCACACCGAACCGAAGCCGACCAGAAGCCCGGCGAGCATCAGCTCCGGCACGCCGGCCTCGATGCTCTGCGCCGGAAAACGCCCCGTAGCAAGCCACACCAGCACCGGTGCTGCGACAAGACCCGCGACGAAGGCGAGCCGGCCAGAAAATTCCCTGTCCTCATAGGGAGGCAGCAGGCGCGCGGCGATGCCGCTGACGCCGGCGATGCGTCCCTTGAAGGCCATCAGCAGCACCGCGGCAAGCCCGATCAGCGCGCCACCGGCGGCGGAAGCGATTGGAGTGAAGGAAGTCGCCGTCATTTCGGCCTCCACACACGCGAAAACGATGCGCCGACATTAGCGCCATCGGCAGCAAGGTAAACGGCGAGTTAACATTGCCGCTCAATTTCGCGGATGGGGCCAGCGCGTTTCTCCAACCTTTTCCGTTAGTTTCACGCCGTCAGCGCGGCGAAGACGGACGCTCTTAGGGATAACGACGTCCGCCCGTCGCGCAGGGGGATTTTTAGGACGTGGCCGATATTGCCGACACAGTCTTGGGTCGCCGCGCATCGATGCGGGATGCCACGGCGCTGCGCGCCGCATCGGGCCCACTTGTGCCGCTCGCCGCCGTCAATGCCGATGCCTGGCGCGCGCTCGCCGATCGCGCGGTCGAGCCGAACGGCTATTATCTGCCTGAATGGGAATTGGCGGTGGACGCCTCGGCGCGCGGCCACACCGGCGCTTCCGCACTCGCCGCGTGGCGCGATGCACACCTGACCGGGCTTGTGCCCGTCATCTCGCTGTGGCGCGCCTGGAAGATTCCATTGCCGGCGCTGGTCAGTGCCGAACCCTATGGCACGCTGTGCACGCCGCTGCTCGATCGCGCGCAGGCCGAAGCCGCTGCGCTCGAGATCATGCGCCAGGCACGCATCGCCGGCGCCCACGCCCTAATCCTGCGCACGGTCGCACTGGACGGCCCCGCGATGCGTGCGTTCCGCGAGGAATTGCGCCGCGACGGCTTGCGGCCAAGGCTGTTGCAGTCGCATCTGCGTGCGGCGCTCGATGCCACGCGCAATGCCGATGAGCTGCTGCAGGAAGCACTCGGGTCCAAGAAACTGAAAGAACTGCGCCGCCAGCGCAACCGCCTTGCCGAGCATGGCGCGGTGCGTTTCGACATTGCGCGCACGCCTGAGGCGGTCGCCTCCGCGCTCGAGACGTTCCTGCAGCTCGAAGCCAGCGGCTGGAAAGCCAAGCGCGGCACCGCGCTGGTGCAGGATGCGGGCGATGCAGCCTTCATCCGCCGCGCCACGGTGGCGCTGGCGGCCACCGGCCAGTGCGAGATCGTTTCGCTCTCCGCCGGTAACGTGCCGGTCGCGGCCGGCATCGTGCTGCGCCATCGGGATCGCGCCTTTTTCTTCAAGCTCGGCGTCGACGAGCGTTTTGCAAAATTCTCGCCGGGCGTGCAGCTCACGCTCGAGCTGACGCAACACCTTTGCGCCGATCCGGCGATCCGCTTCGCTGATTCTACCGCAGCGCCCGACCATCCCATGATCAATCCGATCTGGCGCGGGCGTCTTGCCATCGGCGACGTGCTCATTCCGTTGCGGCGCCACGATCCGGTCGTGACGCTGATCCGCGCCGCGCTGGCATTTCGCCGCGCTATCCGCGAACCTGCCCGCCGCGCCGTTCGCTTGCTCCGGCGGCGCCGCGAATACCATCAGGAGAAATCCGCATGAACACGACCGCGGCTGTTGCCCCCGTGATATCAGCCGCCAATGAGGCGCTGCGCCGCGATTTTCCGCTGAAACCGTTTGCGATCCGGCACAAGCTTGCCGGCCATCCGCTGTTGACCCTGCCGCGCATCGCGCAGCTCGCCGCCGAACTGCCGCGCGATCTTATCGAGTACAATTCCGGCAAGGTCGCGATCAGCCAGGATCCGGATGCGATCCCCTCCGTCAATCTCGATCCCGTCGAGATCGTCAGGCGCATCGAGACCGCCGGCGCCTGGGTGGTGCTCAAGCGCGTGGAGAATTCGCCGGAGTACCGCAAGCTTCTGGAAGACACGCTGCTCTCGGTCGCCCGTGCCCGCGGCTGCAACAGCGTGGCTGATGCCGGCCTCGAGCAGGTCGAGGGATTTCTGTTCGTATCCTCGCCGAATTCGACGACGCCGTTCCACCTCGACAGCGAGGACAATTTCTTCGTCCACATCCACGGCGAAAAGTTCTTTACTATCTACGACAACACCGACCGCACCATCGTCGATGACGCCGAGATCGAGCGCTCGATGACCAAGCACCGCAACCTGAAATTCGACGAGCGTTTTGCGTCACGCGCGACCGAATTCCACCTGTTTGCGGGCGACGGCTGCTACGTGCCCTATCAGTGGCCGCACTGGGTGCGCACCGCCGGTTCCTATTCGATCTCGATGGCGATCACCTGGAAGACGCGCGCGGTCCGCCGCAACAACGACTTGCATTTCTTCAATTCATGGCTGCGCGGCATCGGCCTGCCGCAAAAGCCGCCGGGCAAGCAGCCGGTGCTCGACGCGCTCAAGCTCGCCCTCTATCGAACGGTCACGACCGCGCTCAAGCCGCTGCGCAGCTCCATGGCGATGCGCCGCATGCTCCGCCGCATCGCGCTCGGCAAGAAGGCGAACTATTATCTGAAGGGCGCCTAGAAGTCTTGGTCCGACAGTTCGGCCAGCTTCATCAGGTGCCGTAGCAATCCCACCTTGAGCGGTTTGCTGCCGTGGATCGGAACTGAGAGCCTGACGGTGCTCCCGCTCTTGCCGTAGATATGGTGGCTGCCGCTAACCCTGAGCAACGTCCAGCCGCGCCCGCTCGATAGATCGAGCGAACTCGCGTCCGGATACCGATTTCATGCAGGCAATTCCAGCATCCGCTCGACGCCGCCCGGCTCGGGCGGCGCGACCTCAATCGACAGACAGCCTTCGATCGCTTCGCGAAGGTTCTGCATGAGTTCGTCCATAGTTTCCCCTTGCGTGGCGCAACCCGGAATTGCGGGGACCTCGGCCCAGTAGCCGCCCTCTTCGGCCTCATGCACGACAATCTTGATCTTCATTGTTAATCTCCACCCGCATAGTCGCGCGAGCCCGAGCGAAATTCAAGGTTACTCCGCAGCCTGGGCGTTGATCTCCGCCGACACCTGACGGATGGCGCGGGCGAGCTGCTCGGCCGGCTGCGCGCCTGATACCGCGTATTTCTGCGCGAACACGAAGGTCGGCACGCCGGAAATGCCCTTGTCGGAGGCTTCCTGCGCCCAGGAAGAGATCAGCTCGACGTCCTCATCGGTGGCGAGGCGCTTGCGCACGTCCTCGGCATCCAGGCCGACATCGGCGGCGGCCTGCGCCAGCACGCCGACATCGGTGAGGTCGCCGCCGTCGCGGAAATAGAGCTCCATCAGCCGCTGCTTCATCTCGGCGGCCTTGCCCTGCTGTTCGGCCCAATGGATCAGGCGATGGCAATCGATGGTGTTGGGCTGGCGCTTGACGAGCTCGGGATGGTAGCTCAGCCCCTCCTCGCCCGCCGCCTGCACGACGCGGCCGGCAATGCCCTTGTAAGCCTCGACCGAGCCGAACTTTGCGGTGAGATATTCCTCGCGGCTGATGCCCTCGCGCGGCACCCAGGAATTGAGGAAGAACGGCCGCCAGCGCACTTCAACGGGTACATCAGGCACCAGCGCCAAGGCGTTCTCGATGCGGCGTTTGCCGATGTAGCACCAGGGGCAGACCACGTCGGAGACGATGTCGAGCTTCAACGGCTTCAGGTCGCTCATGAGGTTTCTCCTGGGCTTCTCCCGCTGGAATGAAGCCCGGAAGATAAGCCGATCGGGCGGCCGGACAAGGCCGCGGCCCGCATGCCTCATCCAACATGACCTCCGCGGTTATTGTGGGATTCATGGCGGGCAGCCCGCCCTGGCGCCTCAATGGTTCCATTGAGGCCTTGAGATACAGTGTGCCAGCAATACGCGCTTAAACCACGTCTGACTTTGTAGTAGTATTGTGTCTCGATGTACCGGCGCGGTGGTGCTCTCAGCGGAGGATTGCCATGAGCGGAAAGCGTCTTGCGGCCGAGGCGATAGGCACGTTCTGGCTGACCTTCGGTGGCTGTGGAAGCGCCGTGATCTCGGCAGCGTTCCCTCAGGTGGGAATCGGGTTGCTCGGCGTATCCTTGGCTTTCGGCCTCACTGTGCTGACCATGGCCTACGCCATCGGCCATGTTTCCGGCTGCCATCTCAATCCGGCGGTTACCGTGGGCCTGACATGCGGCGGCCGCTTTCCGACCAAGCTTGTGCTCCCCTACATCGTGGCGCAGGTGATCGGCGCGATTGCGGGAGCCGCCGTGCTGTACGACATCGCCAGTGGAGCGCCCGGCTTCAATGTCGCTGCGGGCTTTGCGGCAAACGGTTATGCCGAACACTCGCCGGGCAAGTACGGCCTCAGTGCGGGTTTCCTGGCGGAGGCCGTACTGACGGCGATGTTCCTCTTCGTCATCATGGGCGCAACCCACGGCAAGGCACCGGCCGGATTTGCGCCGATCGCCATCGGCCTCGCGCTGACGCTCATCCACCTGATCAGCATCCCCGTGACCAACACATCGGTCAATCCGGCGCGCAGCACCGGCCCCGCACTCTTCGTCGGAGGATGGGCGCTGCAGCAACTTTGGCTGTTCTGGGTGGCGCCGATCATCGGTGGCGCGGTTGGAGGTTTTGTTTATCGCTGGCTCAGCGATGAACCGGAAGGCCAAGTGACGGGTTAAGTGCCGCGGCCGCCTTACGCAAGTCTTGCAATCGTCGCCTCCGACGCCTTGTCAGCCGGCACGACGACCGGGCAATTCTTTCAGGAATATGACATGGCGGCTTGAATCCGGACCGTAGAACCACGGCCCCTGGCTGCCAGCGATTAGCCATTATCCGGCGTTCTCCTTCCCGCAATGTTCAATTTTGATTCGTTGCGTGATCGAGCGTTTTGTCATGGTTCAGAGGATATTAGCCGCGATTGAGTGCCGCTCGTGCGGCAAGGACGTGCTTTATCTGGGAACGCTGCCGGCTATCGGCACCTACGCCGCCGTGCATGTCTTCAAGTGCGAGACTTGCATGACGGTCCATTCAAAGCCGGCAGAAAGCGCTGAGCCCGGAGCGTCGCGGGTCTTTGAGGCGACATCCGACTGCTAGTCGGCGACCCCGAACCGATCCCTACCGCACGCCATAGCGCGCGAAATTGTCACCGATCTCGGCCTCGATGGTCCTGGCCGCGGCCATATCGCTGTCGCTGCCCGCCTTGTCGCCATTCTTGAGTCTGGCGTAGCCGCGGCCATAGAGCGCGCTCGCCAGCTTCGGATCGAAGCGCAGCGCCAAATTGTAATCGTCGATGGCCGCGGCAAGCTGTCCCAGCTTCAGGTGGATCAGGCCGCGCGAGTCATACGCAGCGGCGCTCTGCGGCTCCGACTGCAGCGCCTTGGCGCAGTCTTCCATCGCCCCCTGCAATGCGCCGAGAACGGCTCGCGTCCAGCAGCGTCCGTGCCATACCGCCTGCAAACCGGGATCGATGCGAATTGCCTCGTCAAAATCCCGCGCCGCGCGATCGTAGTCCTGTTGCTTCAGGTAGGCTTCCGCGCGGTTGGCAAAGGCCTCGGCGTAATCGGGCTTGAGCCTGATTGCTTCATCGAAAGCGCTGATCGCGACGTCGTATTCGCCCTTCCTCAGATAGGCGACGCCGCGATTGTTGAATGGTTTGGTGTAAGATTGATTGAGCTTGATCGACTGATCGAAGTCCTGGATGGCGCGGTCGAGGTCGCCCTTTGCGGCGTACGCATTGCCGCGGTTGTTAAAGGCGATCGGCAGCGCCGCTGCGCTGGCTTGCGTCGTATGGATCAGTGCCGTGCAGCCTTCAATCCGGACGTCGGGCGAGGCGCGGCCTGCGCCGTTGCACAATTCGATGTTCTTCAGGTAGTCGGTCTTTGGCTTTGCATCCTGCGCTGTCGCCGGCGACCCCAACAACAGCAGAACAACAAGCGTCGCCGCCCCGTCGACGATGCCGCTTCTTGCGCCAAATCGCATGTCAGGCTTCCTAGCACCCTCGACAGATGTTCGGCTTGAACTTGTCCTGCTGCTCGGCTCGCTGCGGCGCCACTGGCCCGGGCTTCTTTGCAAGCTTGCCCTTGCCCTCTTCGATAAGCGTCGAAAACTTCACCCCGCCATCGTTCGAAATTTCGACGTGTGGCGTAGTGCCTCGAATGCCCATCGTTGCGACCGGCGTATCGACCTTCATGTCGCCAGTCTTGGCGATACTGCCGGCAACGAAAGTCATGGTTCCGTTGGTCAGGCTGAAAAAGGTCGAGTTGGATTTGCCGTTGGGGTCGTAGACGAACTCGTCCAACGCCATGCGCGCATTGCTTGACAGATTGAACGAGCTGCCATCGGCAAAGTTGATGCCGATGCGGCCGTCTGCGCCGGTCTTGACCACGTCCCCTTGATAGACGAGGTCGCCGACTTTGGTCTGGTCCGCCTGACCGGCCACGTTTGCCTGAACGACCACCGCGCTCGCACGTTCAATCGAGACCGAACCCGTGGCGACGACAACTTTGCCAATGGGTTTTGCTGGGGAATCCACAACGGCCGGCCGCGGCGGCGCGATTTGAGCCGCGGAAGGAGCAGGGAAAAAGCTTGTTAGCGCCAAAACAAAACCGGTCACCAACGCAATATCTTTACGCGTGCACATGATCCCCTCCTTTCCCGAGAAGATCCCGTCCGTGTCGCAGCCCGCTGGTTCACCAAGACAACCAGACGCTGCACACGTCTTGTTCGCGGGTAGTATCCAATGCGCGGTCGTCTAATGCCAGTCCCATCAAGTCAGTATGTCGTTTTATCCTAGTCCCGGGGCTTGCGCACGGCCACAAAAAGGGAGCATGCTCGCCGGCAAGATACTTCAATAATTCTTGAGGGGCCGGACGCGTTCGCGGCGAAACAAGAAGTTGCTTGACGTCGCCCCTAAGCACGTCTTTCTCCTTGAAGAGCTTGAGTTATTTGGATCAGACGTTTCGGCGGGCAGCCTAGGCTGCCGGCGTCAGAAATTTCGCTCTCCTGGCGTTGGCAAGCCAGAAAAAACTGCGGCACCGCGCTGGGCAGGCGAGGTCAAGCTAATGTTAGTTGCGTCCCACATCGAGTCCGGGGACCAGGCCGTTGCGGCCGTGCTCCCCCAAATCATCGGCACCATTGATACGGCGATCGGCTCTGGCACGTTGAGGCGTGCGGGCGGCACGGCCGTTGAAATCATGGTTGGCGATCCCGTCTACCAGGGTGACGTGATCGAGACCGCGGCCGACGGGCAGGTCGGAATTCGCCTCATCGACGGCACGCTGTTCATGCTGTCGCGCGGCACCCGCGTGGTGCTGGACGAATTCGTCTGTGATCCCGACGGTGCCTCGCATTCTGCATTGCTCGCAGTCACCAAAGGCAGCTTCGCCTTCATTGCCGGCCGGATGGCGAGGAATGGCTCGCTTCGGATCGACACGCCGGTCGGAAGCATTTGCAGCCGCACCCGTGCCGGCGGCTTCGGCACGCTGTCGCTCACAGCGCTGACCTTCGCAACGATGGGCGACGTCCGGGCGGCGGACCCGAACGCCACATTCCTGGATGACGACAACATCGCATACAAGGATCTCGAGCACGGCACATTCGAGCTCTGGACCAAGGAGGCGGTCCCGCGACACATCATTGTCGAAGATCCCGGCGAGACGGTTGTGCTGACCCAGAGGGGCTCCTCGATCAGCGTGAACCAGGTCGCAAATTCCGCGGCTCGGATGGAGGAGCTGCAGGCGGCGCAACAGGCCGTGCTCGCCAACTTTGCGAAAGGCTACGGCCCGAACGGATCAAGCACGCCCTACTATTTCAATCAGCAGCTGCTGCAGCCGATCAACTTTACCCAGCCCGATAGCTCGACGACGCTAAATCAGTTGTCGCCACTGGAGTTGGCTCCGAATCCGATCTATTACCCCCTCATTCCGCCCCCTCTGCCGCCCGTGCCACCCACGTTGAATGCGGCGACCGGCCCGACCCTGGTCGACACGATCGTATTCGACAGCTTCACCGCGACGGCTGGAAAATTCGTTGCCTCTAGTCCCAACAGCGCGACCCTGACCTTCAGCATCGCCGGTGGCACCGCCGGCGACACGGTGTTCGGCGGGGTGACGTACGACGTATCGCAGACCGGGCACTATGGCACGCTGTACCTCGACAGCACGACGGGCGCTTTCATCTATGTTCCCGACAATAGCGCCGTCAACGCGCTGAAGGCGCCGACGACTGAAAGCTTCACGATCACGGTTTGGGACGGCACGCTCTCGGCCAGCCAGGTCTTTACGATCACGGTCGACGGCGCGAACGACGCGGCCGTCATTTCCGGCACGACGAGCGGCGCGGTGATCGAAGCCGCCGCCGTCGCCAATGCCGCGCCGGGTACGCCGACCGCGACCGGCACACTCACCGACACCGACGTCGACGACCCGGCCAATACTTTCACGGCAATCAACTCGCCGACCGCAAGCGACAAAGGCTACGGCACCTTCACGATGACGGCAGCCGGTGTGTGGACATATACACTCAACAATTCCAACCCCGCTGTGCAGGCCCTCAATGCGGGTGGCAAGCTGATCGACACATTCACGGTGACCACCGTGGACGGCACCACGCAGGTGGTGACGATCACCATCACCGGCAACAATGATGCGGCCATCATTTCCGGCACCACCAGAGGCTCGGTCATCGAGGCCGGTGGCGTCGCCAACGCCGCGCCGGGCACGCCGACCGCGAGCGGCACGCTTACCGACACCGACGTCGACAATCCGGCCAACACCTTTGCAGCGATCAGCTCGCCGACGCACAGCGACAGGGGCTACGGCACCTTCACGATGACGGCGGCCGGCGTGTGGACCTACACGCTCGACAATACCAACCCCGCGGTGCAGGCGCTCAATGGCGGCGATATGCTGACCGATACCTTCACGGTCACCACCGTGGACGGCACCCCGCAGGTGGTGACCGTCACCATCAGCGGCAGCAACGACGCGGCCATCATTTCCGGCACCACGAGCGGCGCCGTGATCGGGGCCCGTGGTGTCGCCAACGCCTCGCCGGGCACGCTGATCGCGACCGGCACGCTCACCGATACCGACGTCGACAATCCGCCCAATACCTTCACGGCGGTCAGCTCGCCGACGCACAGCGACAGGGGCTACGGCACCTTCACGGTGACGGCTGCCGG
>Ga0081540_1003756_pt2 | contig 10272 bp, 9 predicted proteins | sample TabmetS2T1R1_FD_71024 | JGI IMG/M metagenome (GOLD analysis project Ga0081540, IMG submission 71024) | Tabebuia heterophylla rhizosphere microbial communities from the University of Puerto Rico - S2T1R1 | ecosystem: Host-associated > Plants > Roots > Rhizosphere ... | reverse complement strand
TCTCGCATCGCTTCGCACCAAGGCCGAGCGCCATAAGGACAGCAGTGGCGACTTCTACATCGTCAACGGCCAGAAGACCTGGACGACGCTGGCCCAGACGGCCGACTGGATCTTCTGCCTGGTGCGCACCTCGAACGAAGGCAAGCGCCAGGAGGGCATCTCCTTCCTGCTGATCGACATGAAGACGCCCGGCATCTCGGTCGAGCCGATCATCACCGCCGACGGCAACCGCGCCGGCACGCAGGAGGTGAACTCGGTGTTCTTCACCGACGTGAAGGTGCCGGTCGAGAACCGGGTCGGCGAGGAGAACAAGGGCTGGACCTACGCCAAGTACCTGCTCGAGTTCGAGCGCGGCGGCAATCCCTACAGCCCGCGCCTGCGCTCGGCCTTCGAGCGGCTGAAGAGGTTGTCGCAGGCGATGCCCGATGGCGAGGAGTCGATCATGGCCGACGTCGCCTGGCGCGAGAAGCTCGCCCGCATGGACATCGAGATCGACCCCTTGCAGAACCTTGTGGACGCCGAAGCTCTTGGTGAGGTCCCTGATGGTGAGGATCGGTTCCAATCTATCTCAGCCTGTAGCGCCGCTCGAGCCACGAGCCGCCGGTTGCGATGAGGAGATTGATAGCGAGATAGAGCCCGCCGGCAAGAGCATAGAACTCCATCGTCTTGAAGGAGCGTCCGATGATCTCCTGGGTGGTCAGCAGAAGCTCGCCGACGCCGATCGCCGACAGAAGCGACGACGCCTTGACGATTTCGACCGCGGTGTTGACGAGATTGGGCGCGATCTGGCGTACCGCCTGCGGCACCAGCACATAGCCGAGCGTTTGCGCAAAGGTCAGGCCGATGGCGCTGGCGGCATCGGTCTGCGCCAGTGGAATGGCGAGGAGAGCACCGCGAAGCGTTTCGCCGACATGCGAGGCGCAGAACACGGTGAGCGCCAGCGCCCCTGCCGTCAGCGGCCCCGGGCTGAGCCCGATGCCGGCCGGCATATAGAAGCAGGCGAGGATGAGGACGAGCACCGGCGTTCCCCTGACCACATCGACGATCACCCTGACCGGAAAGGCCATCCAGGCGCTGCCATAGGTGAGGGTTAGGCCGAACAGAGCGCCAAGCACGATTCCGGCAGCGACCGCAATCGCCGAGACCGCGAGCGCCAGCGTGACGGCGAATTTCAGGTCGAAGAACGGGTTGTGCATCGCCGTCATGATGTCCGGCCGCACGCCGAGCTCGGCGAAGAAGATCAACAGCGACACGGGCGCCGCCGCCAGCAGCGCCAGCATCAGCACATAGCCGACCGGACGGGCGCGGTGCGAATTGTCGGCTGCAAGGCTGCGAATGAGCTGCTCGGTATCCATCCTCACTGCTCCTTCAGCCTGGCCGTCAGGCTCGCGAGCCCGCGATGCAACGCCACCCGCACCGCGCCCTCGCTCATGGAAAACTTCTTTGCGGTGTCCTTGATCGAGGCGCTTTCCACCGCAATCGACTGCAGCACGTCGCGCTGCCGCGCCGGCAGCGTCTGCAACTGCGCGGCCACTTCGGCCGCGGGCGCCGTCTCCGGCGCGGGGTCGCCAGCCAGCGTTTCCGCGAAATCATCGATATCGACGAAGACGCGCCGGCCACGGCGGCGCAGCGAGTCGATCAGCTTGTTGCGGGCGATCGCAAACAGCCAGGGCGCGAACGGAGCGTTCGCGTCCCAGGTGTGTCGCTTCAAATGCACCGCCAGCAAGATGTCCTGCACGATATCCTCGGACTGATCGACCGGTTGCCCGGCGCGCGCCAGACCACGGCGCGCCGCGGCCCGGAGCACCGGCGTAACGCTCCTGAGCAGGCGATGATACGCCCCATCGTCGCCTGAAATGGCCAGCCGCATCAGGCCGGTCCATTCGTCCTCATGTTCGCGCAACCCGCGCTCCACCTGACAATTCGGTCGATCTTTCAATTTGTTACGCTACTGATCTCTGATCACGAGTTCGTGATCATGGCCGGCGGTCTCGCAGGAAGAGCCGCTCGGCCCGAAGGGAATCAGCAGGCCGCCTTGTTGGACTGCAACTCTGGCTCATAACATCGATTGCGTCGGACCGCACCGGGTCGACGGAACCCGAAATTATCGGGACGGGAGAGGCACATGCGCAGGAATCATGCTGCCGCGATTTCGCCCGGTGTTGCCCGAAGATTCCCATTTTCTGCCGCGCTGCGAACACGCAGGAGAGGTCTTTCCTTGCTTCGGGGGATGGGGCAATTGGGGAGACCAGCAATGACCATCAAAGCCGGCGGGCGCGTGGCGTTGATTGCAGCCACGGGGCTGCTTGTGTGCGTGACGGGCGTGAGTTGGACCATGGCGGCGTCGGACGCGGCCGAACAGAAGTCCGAATATGTCAGCACATCGAAGAAGCTGAAGCAGGTGCGCTATTACAAGCGCTACGCTCACCGCAAATATACCCGCACGGCGCAAAAATCGTCCGAAGAGAACAAGTCCGTCGAGGTCGCCGAGGCCGGCCTGCCCAGCGAGCTTCCGGCTAGTGTTGCCAATGCCAATGCGCGGATGGGCGGCGAGGTCACCGACGACACTGCGCGCGCCATGACCGCGCGTGCCAATGCGCTGCTGACATCGGATCAGCCGACGGAGGGGCAAGGCGCCGTCACCATGCAAGTGGCCGACGCCGACCAGCTCAACGACGCCGACAAGGCGCTGCAGGAGTCGGCGCAGCCCTCGCAGACCACGGTCGCGGTGGCGCCGACAAAACCCGTAGCCATCGCAAAGCCCGCCCCCAGCGAGTCCTCGACCTGGGATCAGACCTCGCTGATCGGCAAGATCTTCATCGCCTTCGGCGCGCTGCTGACGGTAGCCTCCGCCGCTCGCATGTTCATGGCGTAACCGCGTACCCTCAACTCCCGGCGCGCCGTTTTTGGCGCGTCCGGGCCTCTTGAAGCCCTGCCCTGCAGCGGGCAATGTCGCCCCAAAATTTCAACCGGGGTGGCTCATGGGCACGTTCGAACACATCATCGTCGAATCCAAAGGCGCGGTCGGCATCATCACGCTGAACCGGCCGAAGATGCTCAATGCACTGTCGTTCGGCGTCTTCCGCGAGATTGCCGCCGCCGTCGACGACCTCGAGGCCGACGACAAGATCGGCTGCATCGTCGTCACCGGCAGCGAAAAGGCCTTTGCCGCCGGCGCCGACATCAAGGAGATGCAGCCGAAGGGCTTTATCGACATGTTCTCCTCCGACTTCGCCGCTGTTGGAGGCGACCGCATCGCGCGCTGCCGCAAGCCGACCATCGCGGCCGTCAGCGGCTACGCGCTCGGCGGCGGCTGCGAACTTGCCATGATGTGCGACATCATCATCGCTGCCGACACCGCGAAATTCGGCCAGCCCGAGATTACGCTGGGCACCATTCCCGGCATCGGCGGCACCCAGCGCCTGACGCGCGCCGTCGGAAAATCCAAGGCGATGGATCTCTGCCTCACCGGGCGGATGATGGATGCGGCGGAAGCGGAGCGCTCCGGCCTCGTCAGCCGCGTCGTGCCGGCCGATCAGCTGATGGGCGAAGTGATGACGGCGGCAGAAAAGGTCGCATCGATGTCGCGCCCTGCGGCCGCGATGGCCAAGGAAGCCGTCAACCGCGCCTTCGAGACGCCGCTGTCGGAAGGCCTCAATGTCGAGCGCAATCTGTTCCACGCGACCTTTGCGCTGGAAGACCGCTCCGAAGGCATGGCCGCCTTCATCGAAAAGCGCAAGCCGGTGAACAAGAACCGCTAGTTTGAGCGGCTGCGCGCCAGCGCCGCGCTGACCAGCGCACGATAGAAGCGTTCAGCAAGGGTTTTCGGACGATCGAGCCCGAGCCGCGCGAGGCATTCCTCGTCGGCGGCATCGGACGCGCGCGAAAAGCCTTCCCACAACAGCCCCGGCAATTTCGCCGGCTGACGCTGCGCGGCCTGCAGCAATTGCAGCGCCGGAATCAGCCGCTGTTCGACGTCCGTAAAATCGCTGCCGAATGGGAATGCCGGCAACAGCCCCGCCTCGCGCGCGGGTTTCAGCGCGGCTGCAATCCGCTCGGGGAAATTCTCGCGATGGGCGGCGGGAATTTCAAAGCGCTTCGGCAGCTTGCCGGCATCCTTGGCCTGCCGCGCAAGCTCATCCTGGAAGCGCGAATCGGAGATCGAAAGCATCGTCGCAATCACGTCCTCATCGGATTTGCCGCGCACGTCGGCTACGCCATATTCGGTGACGAAGACGTCGCGCAGATGGCGCGGAATGGTCTCGTGCCCATAAGACCAGCGGATATTGGACTGAACCTTGCGTCCCGCGATCCGCGTCGCCTCCAGCGTCAGCAGTGAACGGGCGCCTGCCAGCTCAAATGCTTGCGCCACGAAATTATACTGGCCGCCGACGCCGCTGATGACCTGGCCGCTTTCGAGGCCGTCGGAAACCGCCGCGCCCATCAGGGTCGCCATCATCGCATTGTTAACAAAGCGCGCGTCGATCCGGGCACGGCGCTTGCCTTCTTCATCTCCGTAGAGCGCATTGGTGAAAGACACCGGCATCATGCAAATGCGCGAGAGTTCCTCCGGCTTCATCTCGCGCAGCGCGCGGTAGAACGCTTTTGGTCCAAGGAAGAACGCGCCGTGCAGAATCACGCCATCCACCGCGCGTTTCAGAATCCCAGCATCGATCAAGCCCAGAAATGCCTCGAACACCATCTCGCTGACGCCGTAGAGGCCCTTGCCAAAGACCGACATTTCCCGCGGCGTCGTGCCCGGCGCAAGCCGTGCCATCACGTCGAGAAATTGCACATTGTTGCGATGGCGGACGATCAGCCCCTGCGCCAAGGCATCGCCGACCTGTCCGATGCCGATCTGCAGCGTGCCGCCGTCGCGCACAAAACCCGCGGCATGCAGGCCGATCGCATATTTGGTGTCGCTGATCGGCTCGGCTGGCGGCGCGAACAGCGGAAAGTCGCACTCGCTGGAGTCGAGCACCGCGGAAAATTCGTCCGCCGGCAGATCGCCCGGCCCGGGCATGAACGGCAGCTCGGAATTGACCTGCCCGATCAGCTTGAACGGGGCCCGCCCCTCGTTGCGCGCCCGCATGATGTCCAACGTAATGTCGGTATTGCAGCTCAGGCTGTAGCGCGTCTCGCCATCGACCACACGCTTGGCCACCAGTTGCAGCACGACATTGAGCCCGCGCGCCAAGAGATAGGAGGCGGCATGGGTATAGTTCGCCGAAATATAGTGCTGCTGCGCGAACGGCACGTGCAGCCACCGCCCCGCGAGGAAGAAGAATTCCAGCACGCTGATGTTGGGCGGCAGTTTTCCGGCGCGCAGCGGCGCCACATAGGCAAGATCGGGATAGCCGCCGAACAGCCGATCCACCACCGGCCCGCCAAAGCGCGCTTCCAGAAGACTTACCGGTTTCGGTTTTTCCAGCGTCAGCGCAGAGAACAGCGTCAGGTCGATGGAAGGGTCGGCAGCCGCACGCTTGTACAGGGCGTTGACGATGTGATTCGCCTTGCCGAGCCCCAGCGGCAGCCCCACCACGAGGTTCTTGCCGACGTCGCGGAGAATCTCGTCGACAATGGCCTCTGGCTCGGAAAACAACTTTGGCATCGAGGACGGGACCCGGGGAGAGATGAACGGACCGGCTCACGGAATCGTGCGATCCGCCGCCCAAAGGCTATAGCCGATTTGCGAGGCGGATTCGTCTGTGACGAACCGGCAACAGCCAAGCATCTATTTGATGTGCAGATGTCGCGCGGCCCTTTGTCAGTGGCACCGCTTCCCCGTAAACAGGTAGACGTGACAAGGCCGTCGGCGGGGGCGGACGGCCTTGTGGGGTTAGTTTGCAGGATCAGATGGACGGGCGTGACGCGAACATTGGTCACGACATAGCTAGGCGCGTGCTTCGGTCGGGCATCTGCCTTGGGGTGATCGCTTGCGCCGGCCTTGCCCTTCCGGCTTCGGCCGAGAGCTTGCCCGAGGCGCTCGCGAAGGCCTACCAAACCAATCCGGCGCTCAATGCCGATCGGGCGCGCCAGCGCGCTACCGACGAAAATGTTCCGCAGGCGCTCGCCGGTTACCGACCGCAGATCATCGCAAGTCTGAGCGCTGGCCTGCAGCAGGTGCGCAATCTGCTGCCTGACAACACGATTCAATCCGCCTCCCTAAAGCCTTGGCAGATCGGCGTTACCGTCACGCAGGTGCTGTTCAACGGCTTCAAGACGGCGAACAGCGTGCGGGTGGCGGAATTGCAGGTCTCCTCCGGGCGCGAGGCGCTGCGCAACACCGGCCAGGGCGTGCTGCTCGATGCGGTGACCGCCTATACCAACGTGCTCGCCAACCAGTCGCTGGTCGAGGCCCAGCGCGCCAACGTTGCCTTCCTTCGGGAAACCCAGAGCATCACCCAAAAGCGTCTCAACGCCGGCGACGTCACCCCCACCGATACCGCCCAGGCCGAAGCCCGCCTCAACCGCGGCCTTTCCGACCTCAACGCCGCCCAGGTCGCGCTTGCTATCAGCCAGGCCACCTATACCCAGGTGATCGGCAATGCGCCCGCGCAGCTGCAGCCTGCCCAGACCGTCGATCGCTTCGGCCCGCGTGATCGCGAGGATGCCACCCAGCTGGCCTACAACCAGCACCCCGCCGTGATGGCCGCCGGCTTCGACGTTGACGTTGCCTCTACCCAGATTCGCGTCGCCGAAAGCAGCCTGCTGCCGACCATCACCGTGCAAGGCAGCGCCAGCAAGGCCCGCGATAATGACCCGACGCTGAGCGTACAGGCGACCGACCAGGCATCCGTCATCGGGCAACTCAACCAGCCGATCTATGACGGTGGCACCGCGGCCTCGCAAACCCGACAAGCCAAGGAGGTGGCCTCGCAAAGCCGGCTGGTGCTCGATCAGGTCCGCAACCAGGCTCGCACCGCCGCGATCAGCGCCTGGGTCGCCAACGAAGGCGCCAAGATCGCCGTCTCCGCCGCCGAATCGGAAGTCCGTGCCGCGACGGTGGCGCTGGCGGGCGTGCAGAAGGAAGCCGCCGGCGGCCAGCGCACCACCGTTGATGTCCTGAACTCGCAGCAAGACCTGATCCAGGCCAAGGCGCGGCTGATCGGCGCGCAGCGCGATCGCGTCATCGCTTCCTACACCCTGCTCAGCGCCATCGGACGGCTCGACGTCAAGACGCTCAATCTGAACACGCCGGATTATCTGCCCGAGGTGCACTACCACCAGGTGCGCGATGCCTGGCATGGCCTGCGCACGCCATCGGGGCAGTGATTTATTAACTGCGGCGCGATTGGGCCTAGCGAGATTTTCATCGCGGGGGGTGAGGCTTTCGCTACAAGGGACGCGATTTGATTGACCGCGATTCGATTGTTGCGAGGCCTTTGTGATTGCCAATCTGCTGCGCTGGTCGGCCAGGATATTGCTGGTCCTGCTTCTGCTGGTCGTGGCTGCGCTGGCCGGCTTCCGCCTGGCCGCCGCCTTCCGCGAAACCGCCACGCGCGAAGCGCTGGCGCCGCCATCCGGCCGGCTGGTGCAGACGTCGTCCGGCGGGGTGTTCATTCAGGAGAAGGGCCCACCCGACGGCGTTCCGGTCGTGCTGTTCCACGGCACCGCGGCCTGGAGCGAGTTGTGGTGGCGCACCACCGATGCGCTCGCTGCAGCCGGCTTTCGTGTCATCGCGCTCGACCTGCCGCCGTTTGGCTTTTCGGATCGGCCCGGCACCTACACCCGCGCCGATCAGGCCGCGCGCGTCAACGATGTGCTCGGCGCGCTGAAGGCTGAGCCTGCCATTGTCGTCGGCCATTCCTTTGGCGCGGGTGCAGCGGCCGAGCTTGTGATGCGCCACCCCAATCGGGCGCGCGGGCTGGTGCTGGTCGATGCTGCGCTCGGACTGACAGCACCGCCATCCGATCCTCCGGCGGCGGTCGCGCCGAAATGGATCCGCGAGATGCTGGTCTCATCAACCATCACCAATCCGCTCGCCACCAAATTTCTCCTGCAGTCGCTGATCGCGAAGAAGGAACGCGCCCTGCCCGAATATGTCGAGATCCTGCAGCGTCCGACGCAGCGCGCCGGCTCAACGCCTGATATCGCCGACTGGCTCTTTTACTTCATCGGTTCCGATCGCGACGCGCGAAGCGCCGACCGTGCCGCCTATGCGCGGATGAAAGTGCCGGTCATGATTATTTGGGGCGATAAGGACACGGTAACGCCGCTCGATCAGGCCAACGACCTCAAAACCCTGCTGCCGCAGACAACACTGACAACCTTGCCTGGACTGGGCCACATTCCCCAGATTGAAGATCCTGCCGCATTCAACGACGCCCTGCTCAAGGCGCTCGGAAAGCTCTAGACTTCAGCCAGATTCGACGAGGCGAAAGCTATGGACATCATCAGATTGTGCGCCTGGGGCTATGCTGCGCTACTCGGCTTCGTGATCCTGACCGGCTACATCCCCGCCTTCATCGACCAGAACGACATGATCTTCGGCCTGTTCCGCCGCACCTGGTATGCCGACAGCCTGCATCTCGTCTCCGCGTTGTGGGCAGCGACCGCGGCCTTCACCTCGCGCCGCGCCTCCGAGCTGTTCTTCCAGCTGTTCGGCGTCTTCTACTTCGCCGACGGCGTGCTCGGGCTTTTGACCGGCAGCGGCTATCTCGATTTCGGCATCCTCATTAACGGCGTGCTGAACCTGCCGCTGTCCACCCGCATCTTCGCCAACGCGCCGCATCTTGGTCTCGGCGGCGTCGCCATCCTGATCGGCTATCTGCTCGCGCCGCGGACACGCGCTGCCGCTCATGCCTAGCAGCATGATCCCGAAAAGTGGGCACCGGTTTTCGGATTAGATCATGCTCAGAAAAGCTCTGCGGCATTTCCTGCGAGCGCTTGTCATCCTCATCGCGCTCGCCGTGATCTTGCCCCTCGTCTATATCGAGGGCACTTGCGGTCCGACCGCGAGCGCCATTTCGGCGGCAGCACCAGCAGCGGCGCTGCCCGCGATCGACGAAAAGGGCTATCGTCGCAAGCTCGACAATACCTTCTTCACCTTCCCTGAGTGGTACATCGTCTATTCCTTCGAGGATTTTGGCCGCTTCCTCGACCGATCAAGCGAAAGCCATTTCAACTATCTCGGCCATATCCTCGGTTTCTGGCGCAGCTTCTGTACCATCAACCGCGCCCTGCCGCCGGCGAGGGAGTCCCGCACCGAAGTAAAGACGATGATCTACATCATCGGCGTCAGCTACTCGATCGAATACGCTATCAAGGGTATCTACGAGAACACGATCGGCCGCGTCTTCGAATGGATCCGAGGCGAGAAGCGCACGCCCCAGGATGAATACGCCCGCGCCGTGCTGCAGGACTATGCCGCCTTCCTCTACACCATCCCCTGGTACAAATATCCGTTCCGCGAGAAGCTCGATGGCCTGATGGCGCTCTCTGCGCCGACCCCGAGCCAGGCCCGCACATGGGAGCGCGATTTTGCGCTGGGCACGGAGTATTTCATCAAGATCGGCTACGCCTGGCTGATCCAGAAGGGCCTCGACGCCTCCAGCGACGACGAGCCGCGCGACATCATGTTCGCAGTGGCGACCTTGCCGCCGGAAGTGCTGGCGGCCGAGCCGCGCATCAAGCTGATCCGCGCGCTCTCGCCGCAATGGCAGCTGGTACAAACGCCGCGCTACAAGGATTTTAGCGAGATCGTGCTCGGCCTGCTCGACCGCGGCATTCCGCTCGCCGAGATCGCCGGCAACCGCGAGATCACGATCACCGTGATCGCGCCAAAGGCCACAACCCTCGACATCAAGGACGCGACGGAACTTTTCTCGCTCGACCTCGACGCCAAACCCGGCTTCCGCCGGGCCGGCCTGAAGGCTAGGATTGACCATCTGGTCGACATCAATCGCGAGCTGAAAGCCCGGGGTGCCAGCATTGAGCACTTCTATGACTATTAGGCAGCGTTTCCACCTGCCGCTGCGTATGGCCGGCGCGGTCACGCTGGTCGTCTGCGGCTGGCTGACGCTGGTGATCGGCCTTGCCTTCGCCGCCGGCCCGGAAAGATCCGTCGCCATCATCGGCCCGCAAGCCCAGGCGATCGCGGCTGTCGTCAAGGCGAAAGGCCATATCCTTGTAGCTTACGACTACGTCACCATCGCGCGTTCCGAGGAAGCCGGCTTCGTCGGCCGCCTCTATGCCGCAGGCGCGATGCTGGTGCTGGACGCCGATCAGGCCGGCGGCTGCAGCGGCCTGCCGCCGAAACGTGTGGTGGCG
>Ga0081540_1004746_pt1 | contig 10273 bp, 8 predicted proteins | sample TabmetS2T1R1_FD_71024 | JGI IMG/M metagenome (GOLD analysis project Ga0081540, IMG submission 71024) | Tabebuia heterophylla rhizosphere microbial communities from the University of Puerto Rico - S2T1R1 | ecosystem: Host-associated > Plants > Roots > Rhizosphere ... | reverse complement strand
ACACCCCAGACTCCCCGCAAGCCAGGCAAGCCCCAACGCAAACGCTCCACAGAGCCCAAACCGTTCACGGGATATATCCACAAACCCCACGTTCAAGGGGGTGTGGTCCAGGGCAGTGAATTTTGCCCCGTTGCCGCCCCCTGATACCACGTTTGGTCAATACCCACAGCATCACAGACAATTAGATGATAGTCCTGGACACCATGGACCTGAAGGCTCGGCATATTGTCCACAGCGCAGTGCACGAGCATCACCGGCGTAAAGAGGGCGAAAACCACGGCCGCGGTGGGCGTGGCGGTTAGCCCTTTATTCCCGGGGACTTGCTGATCATGATCGCGAAGATACAGGCGGACCTGCCGTTGGATCACCGCATACACCAGCAACCCCACCACCGTGAGCATCGCCAAGGCCGCAATCCGTTCGGGTTTCTCCAGCCACACCGGACTGATAGCCGCGGGATTCTTGATCCAGCGAAACCCTGGTTCCACCGTGATATGTTGTTCCTGATACGCCTGGAGCATCTCAGTATCGGTACACTTCTCTGGCCCTACTGTGGTAGCCAGGACGGTCCATCCGTGCGTATCCTCCGAGGGAACCACGACCTCTGGGCGCACGCCGAGGCGATAGCGGGCCTCGACCTGAGGGGGCTCGGCCTTCGGCGGACGGCCGCGTCGCGGCCGCTTTTGCGGGACATTGACTGCTTCGACCCTATAGTGCAGGACATGGTAACGCCAAGGCCGCGGCTTGCGCCCACGCCGCCCCTGGCCACGCCCTTCGTACTCGGCAATGGCTGCCTCCGCATCGGCGGCACAGGCAAACCAGCGGGCTTCCACGCGCTCGATGTGCTCTGCCACACGCGTGGCCTCTTTAGCTTGGGCGGCTGTATAGGCCACAGCCGCTTGCTGGGCCAACTGGCTGGAGTGCACGACAAGAAAACGGAGGTCTTCTACCGCCAGTCGCCCGTCCGCGTATTCCACTTCCACCTGGCGGACGACACTGCGTCCGTGCCAGCGTCGCGGCGACTCCTGGCGGGTCCGGCCAGGTTTTTCAAGGAGCAAGGGCAACGGGCTATGCTGCTGACCCCACGCCTCCAACGCCTGGCGCACCGCACACGTACGCGGCACCAACGTGATCAGGCCCACGCCCTGCTCCAGGCACAACCCCAGGGTACGTTTACAGTACGCCTTACTGTCAGCCACAATGCCGTGCACTCCATCGAGACCGAGCGCCACACACTCTTCGATCGCCACGGGAGTCTCTGTGCTGTCACTGGTGTTACCATCGCGCAGGCCCATACGGAGTGGAAGGCCCTCACTGCTGACGCCGAGACTCAGGAGGACCTGCTTGAGATCATCACGCCCATCTTTGCTGTGCCCATAGGTCGGCCGGGGCGGGACCAGCCCTGCGACTGGGCGGGCCGCCGCCTCATAGGCTCCATACAGGGTGATGGTCGTTGTATCCTGATGGAGCCAGGGTGTCGAGAGGGCATAAACGTCCAGGGCGTTGAGGGCGATGGCACCAAAGACGCGGTTGAGCTGCGCGGCAAACAGCGCCTCGAGAATCTGGCCGAGGCGGTAATCGTTCAGCGACGCTCGTCTCAGGCCATCCTGGAGCAAGGGGAGCATCCCGCGTTCCTCCAGCCGTGCCCCCACCTTATAAAGGGCATGATGCCCATCGAGAATCGCCAGGAGCAGGGCCTCCACTCCACGGCCACACGAGAGCACATGGGCCGGGTGCGGAGGACAGAAGGTATCGATGAGCGCCGCCACGTTGAGCTTGCGTACTACCCCCAGCACCAAAGGCAAATGGGCCACGGGACTGATCTGCTGAATGGCAATCGCCATAAGGCACCCTTTCTTCAAGTGTTTTGAGAGGGTGTATCATAGCGGATATCGCCGTCACGACATAGGCGTGAACCCTGCCTGAGTAAAAAATCCCCTCACCCGGCCACTACCCCTTGAACCTGAGGTGGATCTGCTCCCACCGCGTCGCATCGGTGCGTCCCAGCGCCGATCCGGCCCCGCGCACGGTGGTGCCGAGTATGGGTGCCGATCCTTCAGCAATTGCCGGAAATTCGGCACTCGGATTCTCATCGAAGCGCAAATACGTCAATAGCTTATGAGTGGTATAGTTCTTGCCCTGACTCTTATTGTCAACAGTTGTCGACAGCGCAGATGACAGGGAAGAGACAAGATGACATGCAAGATTGCACGGCAGGCTGACGAGCACCACACGACGCTCTGGCTGATCGGCTACCTGCACGTTAGGAGACCTCATGAAAAACTTGTTAACCCGCGCCCTTGACGCGCACGGCGGCCTGTCGAGGTGGCGGGAGATTGAAGCCTTCCAGCTCAAGGTGTCCATTGGCGGCGGGCTGTGGCGGCTCAAGGGGCTTCCGGACGGCCTGCGCGACGTGACACTGCGTATCCAGGCTCACCGGCCGCGTGTGACGATCACGCCGTTCGGTGGCGAGGCGCGCACCGGGCACTTCACGCCAGACCGCGTATGGGTCGAGGATGCCAATGGTGGCGTCGTTGAGGAGCGTGCCACGCCACGGGCTTCGTTCGCCGGGCACGTCCTGACCACACCCTGGGATAAATTGCATGAACTCTACTTCGTGAGCTATGCACTGTGGAACTACCTTGCGACTCCGTTCGTGTTCACCGAACCCGGCTTCGAGACCCGTGAGATCGGGCCACACGAGGAAAACGGCGAGACGTGGCACCGCCTCCTCGTCAAGTACCCCCCAAGCATCCCGACCCACTGTGCCGAGCAGGTCTTGTATTTCAACGCGCAAGGATTACTCCAGCGTATGGACTACTCCGTGGATGTGGTCGGCGACATGGTCGCCGGTGCCGCCGCTCACTACTGCTTCGATCATACCCCGTTCGGTGGCATCGTCATTCCGACCCTCCGCCGGGCGGTCAGCCGCACTCCGAAGGGTGCAGTGTTATCGGGTCCGACGGGCGTACTGTTACAAATGAGTGACATCAAACTGATTCCAAATGCTCCAAAGGAGAAAACCAATGACCGATCGCGCACAACCGTTCGCTGCTAAGAAGTTTTTAGAAATCAAGGGCCGGAGAATGGCCTATATCGACGAGGGCGAAGGCGCTCCCATCGTTTTCGCGCATGGAAACCCGACCTCATCCTATCTGTGGCGCAACGTCATGCCGGCCTGTCGTGGCCTGGGCCGGCTGATTGCCTGCGACATGATCGGAATGGGCGATTCCGAGAAACTTCCCGACTCTGGCCCCGACCGCTACACCTACGCCGAGCAGCGCAGCTTTCTGTTCGCGCTGTGGAAAAAGCTGGGGGTCGATAAGGATGTTGTGTTTGTGCTGCACGATTGGGGTTCCCTCTTAGGCTTCGATTGGACGCGCCAGCACCCCGAGCGCGTCCAGGGTATCGCCTACATGGAGGCGCTTGTTCAGCCCATTACCTGGGAGGATTGGCCTGAAAATGAGCGATCCATCTTCCAGGGATTTCGCAGCAAGGATGGCGAGACAATGGTGCTCCAGAAGAATATGTTCGTTGAAAACCTCCTGCCGGGAGCGATATTGCGCAGGCTGAGCGAGGATGAGATGGCTGCCTATCGTGCTCCATTTGCCAATGCAGGGGAAGATCGTCGTCCAACGCTGACGTGGCCACGTCAAATTCCCATCGAAGGCGAGCCGCCCGAAGTAGTCCGAGTGGCCACCGATTGCGGTCGGTGGCTAGCCGAGAGCCGTATCCCGAAGCTTTTTATTAATGCAGAACCGGGTGCGATATTAACGGGCCGGCAACGTGAGTTTTGCCGGACATGGCCCAATCAAACCGAAGTGACTGTCGAAGGAATCCACTTTATTCAGGAGGATAGCCCCGAAAAGATCGGTGAAGCCCTGGCGGGGTTCGTGCGTTCTCTAAGGAAACTCTGACGAATGGAAAAAGTAATCTTCGCCGAGTGGTTAGCTCTCAGCGGAATGAGGGGAGCGGGAGAGGGGTGAGCCAATAGCGATATCCATGATGAATTTCAGGATTACGCACCTATCACAATCAGTGCCTTTGAACAGAGCCTTTTTCGAGACCGCCACGGCTCCTGATGAGCCGGAATACTGGTTGGGCGGATTCAATTTAAGGAGGTTTTTGCATGAGTACTAAGAATGAAAGGAGAGAACCACACATGACATCCTCGGACACAACCTCCCCGATCCTCATCACGGGCGCGACCGGCCGGCACGGCGGTACGGGTGCTCATCTCGCACGACGGCTGCGCGAAGCGGGCCGATCGGTCCGGGCGCTGGTGCGCCGATTGGACGAGCGCACCGCGCCGCTCCAGGCCCTCGGCGCCGAGATCGTCGTGGGCGACCTGCACGACCGGGTGAGCCTGGTTCCGGCCCTGGAGGGCGTCGGATTGGCCTACTTCACATATCCGATAAGCGGCGGCATCGTGGAGGCCGCCGCGAACTTCGCGGCAGCCGCCCGGCAGGTCGCGCGTGGCAATCGCGCCGGACTTGCCGAAGGTGAGCGCGTTCACGACCGAGACCACGACCTTGCCGGCGAGGGCGTCGGCCATGGGCGGGATGGTCGACTCGACCCCCTCCCAGGGGATCGACACGATCGCGAGCTCGCCGAGCTCGGCGGCCACCACGTTCTCGCACGGCGTGAAGCCGCAGTCGGGCATCACCTCCGCGAGGTCCGACGCCGCGTTGTCCGCACGCTCCTGGCTCCGCGAGCCCACGATGATCTCGTGGCCGGCCGCGGCGAAGTTGATGGCCAGGCCCCGGCCCAGGTCGCCGGTGCACCCGAAGATCGCGATCCGCATGTCGGTGTGTCGCCCCCTAGTCCGAGTCCGCGCGGCGCTCCGCCGCCCGGAGCGTGTTGGCCAGCAGGAATGCGATGGTCATGGGGCCCACCCCACCGGGAACCGGCGTGAGCCAGCCGGCCCGCGCGGAGGCTTCCTCGAACGCGACGTCGCCCCGGAGGCCCTCCTCGGTGCGGTTCGTCCCCACGTCGATCACCGCCGCGCCGGGCTTGATCCAGTCCCCGCGCACCATCTCGGGCCGACCGATGGCCACCACCAGCACGTCGGCCTCCCGGCACAGCCCGGGCAGGTCGCGCGTGCGCGAGTGGGCCACCGACACGGTGGCGTGCTCGGCGATCAGCAGGAGGGCCACGGGCTTCCCGACGATCAGGCTGCGCCCGACGACCACGGCGCGGGCGCCGACCAGCGGCACGTCGGCCTCATGCAGCAGGTGGAGGATGCCGCTCGGCGTGCAGGGGACGAGCCCGGGCTCGCCGCGCAGCAGGCGGCCCAGGTTGACCGGCGAGAACCCGTCGACGTCCTTGTCGGGGTCGATGCGGCCGGCGATCAGGGGCTCGGCGATCTGCTCGGGGACCGGGAGCTGCACCAGCATCCCGTCGACCGCGTCGTCGGCGTTGAGCTCGTCGATCAGGGCGTCGAGCTCCCCCTGGGTGGTCTCGGCCGGGAGCTTGACCCGCCGCGAGGCCATGCCCACCGACTCGGCGGCCTTGGCCTTGTTGCCCTGGTAGAGCTCGGAGGCCGGATCGTCGCCGACCTGGATGCCGACCAGCCCCGGGGGCCGGCCGTGACGGGCAGCGAAGGCGGCCGCGCCCTCGGCCACCCGCTCGCGGACCGCCGCGGCGGCGGCCCGCCCGTCGACGATCCGGGCGCTCACCCCTCGGCGACCTTGCGCATCGGCGCGGAGGCCGCGATGAGCCGCCGCTCGGCGTCCGAGAAGCGCACCCGCACCAGCTCGCCGCCCTGCTCGACCCCCGTGATGACCCCCTCGCCGAACGTGGCGTGCATGACCGAGTCGCCGGTCTGGAGGTCCGGCGCGCCGCGCCGGGCGCCGGAGCCCCACGACCACGAGGTCTCGGCCGGCGTGGAGAGGGTGCTGCGCGTGGCCTCGACCGCCTCGGCCGGAAGCTCGGCCAGGAACCGGGAGGGCAGGCGGTAGTCGCGCCCGCCGTGCATCGCCCGGCTCTGGGCGTGGGCGAGCACCAGCCGCGCCCGCGCGCGGGTGAGGCCGACGTAGAACAGCCGCCGCTCCTCCTCCAGGGCGTCCGGGGTGTCCGAGCGGGCGTGCGGGAAGAGCGACTCCTCGAGCCCGACGATCATCACCACGTCGAACTCGAGGCCCTTCGCGTTGTGGATGGTCATCAGGGTGACCCGCCCGGACTCCTGGTCCACCGCGTCGGCATCGGCGTAGAGCGAGATTTCCTCGAGGAAGCTCCGCAGCGACGGCTCCTCCGCCCTGCCCTGGTACTCGGCGGCCAGCACGACCAGCTCGTCGAGGGTCTCCAGCCGCCCCTGCGCCTCGATGGTCCGCTCGCCGGCCAGCGCGGCCCGCAGGCCGGACCCGTCGAGGGCGGCCTCCAGGATCCGGTCCACCGCCGCGCCGGCCTCGTCCAGGCGCCTGAGCTCGGTGAGGAGCTCCGCCAGCTCCCGGAGGGCGGTCCGTTGGGCCGGCCGCAGGTCCGGCACCAGGTCGGCCTGCGCCGCCGCGTCGGCCAGCGGGATCCCCAGCTGCTCCGCATACCACGAGAGTCGGGCCACGCAGCCCGGCCCCACGCCGCGCTTCGGCGTCCCCACCATCCGGGCGAAGCTCACGGCGTCGGCCGGGTTCGCCGTCACGCGCAGATAGGCGAGCACGTCCTTGACCTCCGCCCGCTCGTAGAACCGGGGGCCGCCGACCACCTGGTAGGGGACGCCGTCGCGGACCAGCGTGTCCTCGATCACCCGGCTCTGCGCGTTGGTGCGGTAGAAGACGCCGATCTCGGCGTGGGAGCGGCCCTCGTCGACGGCCCGGCGGATCTGGGCTGCCACCAGGCGCGCCTCCTCGTGCTCGTCGCGGCAGGTGGCGAGCAGGATCGGCTCCCCGTCGTCCCGGTCCGTCCACAGGCGCTTCGGGTGCCGGCCGCGGTTGCGTGACACCACGGCGTTCGCGGCGCTCAGGATCGTCCCGGTGGAGCGGTAGTTCTGCTCCAGCGCCACCACGTGGGCCTCGGGGTAGTCCCGCTCGAAGTCCAGGATGTTGCGGATGTCCGCGCCGCGCCAGGAGTAGATCCCCTGGTCGTCGTCGCCGACCACCATCACGTTGCGCTGCGGCTCCCCCAGCACCCGGACCAGGCGGTACTGCGCGTGGTTGGTGTCCTGGTACTCGTCCACCATCACGTGCTCGAAGCGCTGTTGGTAGCGCTCGCGCACCGCCGGTCGGCCCTCCAAGAGCTCGACGGTGAGCATCAGGAGGTCGTCGAAGTCCATGCCCCCGTTGAGGCGGAGCCGGTCCTCGTAGCGCCGGTAGAGCTCGACCACCTTGTCGTCGAAGAAGCCGGAGACCTCGTCGGCGAGCCCGTCAGGGGTGAGGAGCCGGCTCTTGGCGTCCGAGATGCGGCCCAGCACCGCCCTGGGGGCGAAGCGCTTGGGATCGACGGAGAGCTCCTCGTAGCAGGCCCGCAGGACCCGGAGCTGGTCCGCCTGGTCGAAGATCGTGAAGTCCCGCTCGTAGCCCACCTCGTGCGCCTCCCGGCGCAGGATGCGCACGCAGGCGGAGTGGAAGGTGCTCGCCCAGAGCGCCCGCGCCGCCGGGCCGACGAGCCCCGCGAGCCGCTCGCGCATCTCGCCCGCCGCCTTGTTGGTGAAGGTGATGGCGAGGATCGCCTCCGGCGGAACACCGCGCTCGCGAATGAGGTGGGCGATGCGGTGCGTGAGGACCCGCGTCTTCCCGCTTCCGGCGCCGGCGAGCACGAGGAGGGGGCCGCCCTCGACGAGCACCGCCTCGCGCTGCGGCGGGTTCAGGGCGGAGACGAGATCGAGCACGAAACGATCGTATCGGAGCCCTCCGGACGGCCGTCCCCGCGCGCTCAGACCGTGACGCTGCCCAGGCCCAGCCGCTCGAGCTCGGCCGCCGCGCGCTCGTCTCCCGCGTCGGCCATCGCCCGGACGGCCTCGTGCAGCGCGACGAGGCCGGACAGGTACTGGGCGTGGGTCATCGCCCGCCCGCCGGCCGCGGCCCGGAAGCGGCGGATGGTAAAGTCTGGATTTAGCGCAAGTCCCGCTTTCGCCGCAGCCCGAGCCTCGTCCAGTGCGCCGAGCAAGCCCAGGGCAGCAGCCAAATGAAAATGAGTGAGAGAAAAATTGCGGTTGGTTTCGATACTTCGTCGCAGCCAATCGACCGCTTCGGCATCCGCACCGAGTTGTATCTTTGCCCTGCCCAAGCAGTTCATCCAAAGGTTAGCAAAGGTGTCGCGAGGAGAAAGACGGAGAGCCTCAAGTATGTGATCTTCGGTGTCCGCGGCGCGACCCATAAAAAATTTGGCCCAACCACGAGCCGCATGAACATCGGCCATATTGGGATTGAGCACCAATGCCTGTTCGCATTCAGCAATCCCCTGGGCAGCGCGGTTGGTAGCGATGTAGACGCAACCCAGGACAAAGTGGGCCCCTTCAGCATGCGGTGCCAATGCAAGCGCCTTGACCGCGTTTGCTTCTGCCGCCGAAAAGCTCGCCGCACGGTCGTCGGTCAGCATGGCAACTCCCACGGTCATATCGACGGTTGCCAGGCCGATCAGCGCTTGAACACTTCGGGGATCGATTGCCAATGCACGTTCGAAAAAGCCGCGGGCTTTAGTCAGTTGCTCGGGGCTCAACCCCTTGTAAACGCAGGCCTCCCCCTGAAAGAACAGGTCCATTGCATCTGGATGCAATGAGCGTTCCGCCCGCCGCGCCTCGGCCTCAATGAGCTGGCCATTCAGTGTGTTGGCCAACCGCGACAAGATTTCATCCTGCATCTGGAAAAGATCAGCCACCGGATTATCGAAACGCTCGGCCCACAAGTGGTTGCCGGTCTCGGCATCAACGAGCTGCACGTTTACTCGGAGCCGGCCGCAGTTGCGCTGCACGGAACCTTCGAGCACGTAGCGAACGTTGAGCTCGTGCCCGACCTGCTTCAGATCGACCGCTTTGCCCTTGTATGTGAATGCCGTGTGTCGCCCAATAACGAATGAGCCCCTGATGCGCGACAAATCTGTGGTCAGGCTATCGGTCACGCCGTCAGCGAAGTACTCCTGCTCTGGATCACCGCTCAGGTTGGCGAAGGGCAGCACAACCAAGGAGAGACGAGGCGGCGAACAGGAGCTTGACCTCGCGCGCTCAGCGTGCGTCGCCGGGGTCGGTCCGTTCGGGAGCGTGGCATAGGTTCGGACCGGACGATCGACATTCTTGAGGTTCTGCTCGCCCAAATCAGCGAACTGTACACCCACCTTGCCTCGGACTTGATCGTAGGCGGAAGCCGCGACGCAGATGCCTCCGGGCTCTGCAATGCCCTCAAGCCGCGCCGCGATGTTGACGCCGTCCCCTAAGATGTCATCCGCCTCAACGATCACGTCGCCGACATTGATGCCGACGCGGAACGCAATGCGAGTGTCTTGCGGGTCGGCAGTCGTAAGTTCTCGGACCCGGGTCTGGAATTGCACAGCAGCGCGGACCGCTTGCACGGCACTCGGAAACTCCGCCAAGAATCCGTCGCCGGTATTCTTCACGATGCGGCCGCCGTGTTCAGCGATTGTCGGGTAGGCAACCTCTGTCAAAAGATAAGTTAGTCTCGCGTATGTGGCTTCTTCGTCATGATGCATGAGCCGCGAATAGCCAGCCACATCGGCGGCTAATATCGCCGCCAACCGACGTTCAAACCGGACCGGCCGTTCCTGCACCATGGCATGGCAATCCAACCGCAGGCATAGTGTAAGACGGACGTGACGGCAGCGCCAGACGCGCCCGAGAGACTTATTGGGACCACGGACATCCAGAAGAGTCCTAGAATTATACCGTCGGCAGAGCTATAGTGACTTCTGGGCTTAGCGATATCCAGTCCTGACCTTGGTGTACGGAAAGGAAGGATCCCAGCCATACACTCTTGCCTCGATCAAAGGTCCCCGCCAGGGTGAATTTTGTTTGGTTGGACTTCCTGCAGTGCGGGAGGACATCCATGAGTATCATCAACAATTCAAGTGCGCTCCAGACGAAGCTCTTGTGGATCGCGATGGCTCTTCTGGGTGCCGTGGCATTCGCGATCGTGGCGCTCAATCGAGGTGAAGCGGTGAACGCCGCGTGGCTGGTCGTCGCCGCGATTTGCATCTATTTCATCGCCTACCGGTTTTATGGATTGTTCGTCGCGGACCGGGTGCTCGGGGTCGATGGCACGCGACCGACGCCAGCCGTTCGCCATAATGACGGTCTCGATTACGTTCCGACCAATCGGTACGTGCTCTA
>Ga0081540_1004745_pt1 | contig 10273 bp, 8 predicted proteins | sample TabmetS2T1R1_FD_71024 | JGI IMG/M metagenome (GOLD analysis project Ga0081540, IMG submission 71024) | Tabebuia heterophylla rhizosphere microbial communities from the University of Puerto Rico - S2T1R1 | ecosystem: Host-associated > Plants > Roots > Rhizosphere ... | reverse complement strand
ACGGTCAGGTCTCGGTCAAGCTGGTTTCCGAAATCGGCGTCGGCACCGTGGCCGCGGGTGTTGCCAAGGCGCGCGCCGACCATGTCACCATCGCGGGCTTCGAGGGCGGCACCGGCGCATCTCCCCTCACCTCGATCAAGCATGCGGGCTCGCCGTGGGAGATCGGCCTTGCCGAAACCCACCAGACGCTGGTGCGCGAGCGGCTGCGCAGCCGCATCGTGGTTCAGGTCGACGGCGGCTTCCGCACCGGACGCGACGTCGTGATCGGCGCGCTTCTCGGCGCCGACGAGTTCGGCTTCGCCACCGCGCCCTTGATCGCGGCCGGCTGCATCATGATGCGCAAGTGCCATCTCAACACCTGCCCGGTCGGCGTCGCGACGCAGGATCCGGTGCTGCGCAAGCGCTTCACCGGCCAGCCCGAGCACGTCATCAACTACTTCTTCTTCGTCGCCGAGGAAGTGCGCGAGATCATGGCGCAGCTCGGCTACAGGAAGTTCGACGAAATGGTCGGCCAGACCCAGATGCTCGACCAGTCCACGCTGGTCGCGCACTGGAAGGCCAAGGGGCTCGACTTCTCAAAACTGTTCGTCCGCCAGAAGGAACTTCCCGACCAGAAGATCTATCACGCCGAGGCGCAGAACCATCACCTGGAGAAGGTGCTCGACCGCCGCCTGATCGACAAGGCCCAGGCCGCGCTCGACCGTGGCGCGCCGGTGAAGATCGAGGAAGAGATCAACAACACCGACCGCTCCGCCGGCGCAATGCTGTCGGGTCAGGTTGCAAAGATCTACGGCCATGCCGGGCTGCCGCATGACACCATTCATGTCAGCCTGAAGGGCACCGCGGGGCAGGCGTTCGGCGCCTGGCTGGCGCGCGGCGTCACCTTCGACCTCGAAGGCGAAGGCAACGACTATGTCGGCAAGGGCCTGTCGGGCGGCCGCATCATCGTCAAGCCGCCGCGGAATTCCGGCATCGTGCCGGAAGAATCCATCATCGTCGGCAACACGGTGATGTACGGCGCGATCGAGGGCGAATGTTATTTCCGCGGCATCGCCGGCGAGCGCTTCGCAGTGCGTAACTCCGGCGCGATCGCGGTCGTCGAAGGCGCCGGCGATCATTGCTGCGAGTACATGACCGGCGGCATCGTTGTGGTGCTGGGCAAGACCGGGCGCAACTTCGCGGCCGGCATGTCGGGCGGCATCGCCTATGTGCTGGACGAGGCCGGCGACTTCGAGAAGCTCTGCAACCTCTCGATGGTCGAACTCGAGCCGGTGCTGTCGGAAGAGCTGATCAACGCCGGCACCTATAATCACTCCGGCGATCTCGAGGCGCATGGCCGGGTCGATGTGTTCGCCAATCTGCTGGAGTCCGATATCGAACGGCTGCACATCCTGATCACGCGCCATGCCAAGCTGACCGGTTCAAAGAAAGCGGCCGAAATCCTCGCCGACTGGAAGACGTGGCTCCTGAAATTCCGCAAGGTGATGCCGGTGGAATACCGCCGCGCGCTGAAGGAAATGAAGGCGAACGCCGACGCCGAACCAAAAATCGCGATCGGGGCTTAGTTGCACGAGCCCGTCATTGCGAGCGCAGCGAAGCAATCCACAGCTCCACAAGCCGAACCATGGATTGCTTCGCGGTTCACGCTCCTCGCAATGACGGTGGGTGACCGAAACAGATACGAACGAGAGATGCAGGGGCATCAGGTTTAATGGGCAAGATCACAGGTTTTCTCGAAATCGACCGGCATGACCGCAAGTATGCGCCGGTCGCCGATCGTTTGAAGCATTATCGCGAATTCGTCATTCCCTTAAGCGAGAAGGACACCCGCGATCAGGCCGCGCGCTGCATGAATTGCGGCATCCCCTATTGTCACGGCACCGGTTCGGTGGCGCCGGGCACGCCGGGCTGCCCGGTCAACAACCAGATCCCCGATTTCAACGACCTCGTCTATCAGGGCAACTGGGAAGAAGCCGCGCGCAACCTGCACTCGACCAACAATTTCCCCGAGTTCACCGGCCGCATCTGCCCGGCGCCGTGCGAGGCGTCCTGCACGCTCAACATCGACGACAACCCGGTCACCATCAAGACCATCGAATGCGCCATCGTCGATCGCGCCTGGGACAATGGCTGGCTGAAGCCGGAGATTGCGCCGGCCAGGACCGGCAAGAAGGTCGCGATCATCGGCTCCGGCCCCGCGGGCCTTGCGGCCGCGCAGCAGCTCGCGCGTGCCGGCCACGACGTCCACGTCTACGAAAAATTCGCCAAGGCCGGCGGGTTGCTTCGCTATGGCATTCCCGATTTCAAGATGGAAAAGCACGTCATCGACCGCCGCGTGGCGCAGATGGAAGCCGAGGGCGTGACGTTCCATTACGGCGTCCATGTCGGCGGCACCTCGCAAGGCGCGATCGATCCGCGCGAACTGCTCAACCAGTATGACGCTGTTGCGCTCACCGGCGGCGCTGAAGCCGGCCGCGATCTGCCGATCCCCGGCCGCGACCTCGACGGCATCCACTTTGCGATGGATTTCCTGCCGCAACAAAATCGCCGCGTCTCCTCCGAGCCGCTAGGTGCTGCCGCGGACATTCTGGCCAGCGGCAAGCATGTCGTCGTGATCGGCGGCGGCGACACCGGTTCGGACTGCATCGGAACTTCATTCCGGCAGGGCGCGAAATCCGTCACGCAACTTGAAATCATGCCGGCGCCGCCCGAGCACGAGAACAAGGGCGTGACCTGGCCGAACTGGCCGTTGAAGATGCGGACCTCGTCGAGCCAGGCCGAAGGCGCCAAGCGCGAATTCGCGGTGCTGACGCAAAAATTCTCCGGCGAGAACGGCAAGGTGCAAAAGCTGCATTGCGTGCAGGTCGACGACAAGTTCAAGCCGATCGCCGGCACCGAATTCGAGCTCGACGCCCAGCTGGTGCTGCTCGCCATGGGCTTCGTGCATCCCGTGCACGAGGGCATGCTGAAGAACCTCGGCGTCGATCTCGACCAGCGCGGCAACGTCCGCGCCAACACCCATGACTACCAGACCTCGCTGCCCAACGTCTTCTCCGCCGGCGACATGCGCCGCGGCCAGTCGCTGGTGGTATGGGCGATCCGCGAGGGACGTTTGTGCGCGCGGGCGATCGACCAGTATCTGATGGGATCGACGACGCTGCCGAGGTAGATCCGCAAGCTCGCCGCAAGGCGCAACATCAGCCGCCACAAAAGCTGTCATCACCCGCGAAAGCGGGTGATCCAGTATTCCAGAGACCATCGTTAAATCCGGATAAGCCGCAGCTTACTGGATGCCCCGCCGGAGCCTGTCATCGGGCTCGCCGGAGGCGAGACCCGGTGGCGGGGCATGACGAGTGGGGGCGAACGCCCCTCAATTCTGCACCCTCACCCCCAGCATCACCACCGTCGACACCGTGTTGTTGCCCGGCAAATTCGAATCCAGCCAGTCGCGACGCAGCGTGCCCCTGAGCCAGACGTTGCGGTTCATCTTGTAGATCGCTTCGCCCGATACCGTGTAGATCTTGTCCTTGCGGTTGTCGCCCTGATAGTCGAGATCGCCCCAGGTGAACTTGCCGATCGCGGTCAGCCAGCGGCGGAAGTCGTGATCGACCTCGACGGTGTAGATGTGCGTCAGCACGCCCGACGTGCCGGGCAGCGTGGTCTCTGCGATCGTGGTGTCCGAATAGAACTTTGCCGTCGTCAGCGGCGTCGCGGTCCAGACCAGCGAGGACGAGACCAGCAGGCCTTCGAGGCGATTGAGCCTCGGATCGGCATAATCGCGCGCGGCGTAGCCGACGCCGATTTCGCCGGTCAACAGCCGCGAGAATTCGAAGCTGGTGCCGCCCTTGACATAGCCGCCGTTGGAGTCGCGCGCAAAACCATTGCGGTCGAGCCTGAGGTCATGGACGCGGCTGTCGCCCTGCACTTCCACGAACGGCTTCACGCCGGGCCGCAAATCGTAGCTGACGCGGCCGACGCCGCCGTACTGGCTGAAGTTGCGATCGTCGTTGGTGGTCGAGGTGCCGTCGGTGAGTTTCGACCATTGATAGTCGGTTCGATCCACCGTGGCGCCGGCGGAAACCTGCAGCCGGTTGAAGCTCTGGTCGACGCCGACGGTGCCGCCGACCGTGGTGTAGATCGGATATTTGGCCATGCCGGCCTGGACGTTCGGGCTGCCGGGATTGTCGGTCGAGACAAACAACCGCCCCTGCGCCAACAGCCGGGTGTCGCGGCTGACGTCGAGCCGGCCATCGACATGGCCGATGAAGCTTGGCCGGTCGATATCGAGCGGCGCCGACAGCGGCGTACCGTCGGCGTTCGGCGTGAGATTGCTGCCGTAGCCGGTGAAGGAGCCGCGGAGATCGGCGACCAGCGCGTGACGTTCCCAGTCGGAGACCGCGAGAAATTCCGGCGCGATCACATAGAACGGCTTGCCTTGCGCCGTCGCGAGCCGGCCGGGATTGGTATCGTAGCCGCCGGAGAGTTCGACGGCCGATTTGATCAGAAAGCTGCCGGCGTAGTCGCCGACCGCGCCGAACGGATCGTCGTCGATCCGAAGGCGCTTGCGCGGCGGCTGTCCCACCACCGAGCCCGCCATGGCGGGTGGGATCGGCGTTTTGTGCGCCGACTCCGACGGTGGAATCGAAAGCCGCAGCCGCGTGTTCGATGCAATCGGCGGCGGTGGACTGCCGGGGCCGACCGGCGGCTTCGGCCTGACCTGCCCCGGATAATATTTCGGCTTCTTGCGCCTGCGGTTGAGCGAGTCGTAGCCGGAATCGGCTGCGCCGCTCGCGGCCGGCAGGCCGTATTTCGGGATCTGTCCGATCCGCGAAGGCGCGGGCTTGCTCTTGTCGTTGTCCTGGAGCTTCGGACTGTTGAGCGGGTCGTTCGCCTCCGCCGCGGTCCGGCGCAGTGGCGAGTCCGGCGACGTCACCTGGCTGGCGCGCGTCGAACTGAACAGGTCCGGCGTGACGGTTTGCGCTCTCGCCGCGGTTCCCGTCAGGGCGATCAGCGCAAGGCACGGCAAGGCCGCGCCAAAGACGCGCGCGCGGCTGTCCCGGCCGGTTGCTGGCCCCGCCCTCACTATAAGAAATACCCCAACAAAAACAGATATTTGATTGATACGCCCCGAGCGCTCGCGGGAGCGCGTCGTTAATGGAGTTAAAACAATTATGGTTAATGAGCCGTTGAGAGCGCCGCCGTGCGCGTCGCATCGCGGGACGGGCCATGCTAAGGAAGGGCCCGGGGGCAACGCCCCTCTTCCCTGGAAAACAGACATGGCTAATCCGAAACCGCTGATGGCAAAATCATCTGGCACTTATCCCGCTGATGCTGCCGTCCAATCGGCCCTGCGCACGCTCGACGCCGAGGGCAGCGGGATCGCCGCGATCACGGCCGCATTGCAATCCGACCTCCACGCGCCCTTCACCGCGGCCGCCGATCTCATCAGGAACGCCAAGGGACGGCTGATCGTCACCGGCCTCGGCAAGTCAGGCCATATCGGCCGCAAGGTCGCTGCGACCTTTGCCTCCACCGGCACGCCCGCCTTCTTCGTCCACGCCGCGGAAGCCAGCCATGGCGACCTCGGCATGATCACGGCGGACGACGTCATCCTGGCGCTGTCGTGGTCCGGCGAGCAGCCGGAGATGAAAAACCTGATCAGCTACGCGGCGCGATTCCGGATTGCCGTGATCGCGATGACGGCGGAACGGGAATCCTCGCTCGCGAAGGCGGCCGACATCGCGCTGACGCTGCCAAAGGCGCGCGAGGCCTGTCCGCATAATCTCGCCCCCACCACCTCCTCGCTGATGATGCTGGCGCTTGGCGACGCGCTGGCGATCGCGCTCTTGGAAGGCCGCGGATTTACCTCGACCGATTTCAGCGTGCTGCATCCCGGCGGCAAGCTGGGCGCGATGCTGAAATACACGCGCGATCTCATGCACGCGGGCGACGCAGTGCCGCTGAAGCCGCTGGGGACAAAAATGTCCGACGCGCTGGTCGAGATGACCTCAAAAGGCTTTGGCTGCGTCGGCATCGTCGATGCCCGAGGACATATTGTCGGCATCGTCACCGACGGTGATTTGCGCCGACACATGGGTCCCGATCTGATGACGGCTGTCGTCGACGAGGTGATGACGAAAAACCCGAAGACGATCGACCGCGACGTGCTGGCCGGCGAGGCGCTGGAAATCCTCAATTCCTCGAAGATCACCACGCTGATCGTGACCGACGCCGGCAAGCCGGTCGGCATTGTGCATCTGCACGACTTTTTGCGTGCGGGCGTGGCGTAGCAGTGCTGTCGTTCCGGGGCGCGCAGCGAACCCGGAACCTCGAGATTCTCAGGTGCGCGGCTCTGTAGGGTGGGCAAAGCGCAGCGTGCCCACCACGACGCGACGTGCAAGAGGTGGTGGGCACGCTTCGCTTTGCCCACCCTACGCTTCCGTCATTTCGGAAACCTCGCCGCCCTCTCCTCCAGCGGCAGCGCCAGTCCGTTCGCGAGATACGACACGGTGCGATAGAATCCGCACAGCAGGATGATCTCGAGAATCTTCGTATCATCATAGTGCGCCGACAGCGCCGCGAACTCGGCATCGACCAGCGTCGCGCGCTCGTGCAGCGCATCGACGGCTGATATCAGCGCCTGCTCCGCCACTGACCAGCATGCATCGCTCGCCGCGCCGAGCACGGTGGCGCGGACCTGCTCTTCGGTCAGATGCGCAGGCGCCGCGAACGTCGCGACATGCACGCCCCATTCATATTCGCATCTGGTCCGCGCGCAGGTGCGGTCGATGACGATCTCGCGCTCCCGCAACGAGAGCGGCCCGCGGTCCAAGAGGCTGCCGGCGCGGAATTTCTCCCAGGCGCGGGCATTGCCGGCCATGACGCGGAACAGCATCAGCGGCGGCGCGCCGCGCATGATGCGGTCGAACTGCCCGGCAATATCAGGTGCATAAGGCGGCTCGAGCGGCGCGATGCGCGGCGCGGTCTGGGACATGGCCGACTCCTTGTGCTACATATTCCGTAGCAACACGCTACAATATCTGTAGCACAATGCAAGAGGGCTTTTGATGCCGAAACAGGCCGCCGCCAAGGCAATACGTGGGGTTCGCGGCTCCAGATCGGGCCGGCCGATCATGGCGCTGCTCGATCTGCTCGGCCGCCGCTGGACCCTGCGCATCATCTGGGAGCTGCGGAACGGCCCGCTGACCTCGCGCGCGCTCCGCTCCGCCTGCGACGAAGCATCGCCCACGGTGGTTCAGACCCGCCTGTCCGAACTGCGCGAGGCCGGCCTGGTCGAACTCCTGGCCGGCGACGGCTATCGCCTCACTGAACTCGGCAGGGAGTTGATGGACAGCTTCCTGCCGCTACATCGCTTTGCCGAGCGATGGAGCAAGCGCACGGCGAGCTAGGCCGCCGCCACCGTCAGGCTGGCGCCGTCGGCCCGCACCACCTTGACCCGGCTGCCGGCCGGCGCGTCGGGGCCGGCGACGCGCCAGATCGTGTCGTCGATCCGAACTGTGCCCGTTCCGCCGACGATCGGCTTTTCCAGCGTGAACTCGCGGCCGACCAGCGCCTCGGTACGCTTGTTGAGGAACGGATTGCTGACGCTGCTGGAAGATGCGCTGCGCGCAAAGTGCCGCCACGCGGGCACGGCGGCGAGCGCGAGCGTCCAGATAGCGAGGAACAGGCGGGCCATCGGTCCTCCGAAGATTGGCGTTTCCGACGGTTACTGTTGCGCATCCGCCATGATAAGGGAAGGCGGCAGATCGTCAGGAATCGCGATGGGCTGGTCCGGCATCTTCGTTCAAACGCTGAAAGGCGCCTGTGCTCTCGCGAGATGCGTAGCCGCTTTCGTTTTCGCGCTAGCGGCGGCGTTGACAGCACCAGGGCACGCCCAGACGCTCGATCTCTCCGGCAAGAGCGTCACGCTCGCAATCGCGACACCATCGGGCGGCGGCTATGATCTCTACGGGCGTATGGTCGCGCGCCACATCGGGCGCTACCTGCCGGGCAATCCAACGGTGGTGCCGCAGAACATGCCGGGCGCCGGCTCGCTGATCGCGGCCAATTGGCTCGCCAACGTCGCGCCCAAGGACGGCACCGCGATCGCGATCATTCCAAGCGCGACGCTGTTCGAAAATTTGCTGGGCAACGCGCAGGCGCGCTTCGACGCGCGCGCGCTGCGCTGGCTCGTGAGCCTCAACGACTACACCGCGGTCGCGGTAGCCTGGCACGATACGCCGTTGATGACTGCGGATGACTTGCTGAGCAAGGAATTTCTGGTCGGCAGCAACGCGCCGGCGTCCGACACGACGGTGTGGCCCCTTCTCCTCAATGCCCTCATCGGCACCAAGACCAAGCTGGTGCGCGGCTATCCCGGCACAGCCGGCATCGCGCTCGCGATGGAGCGTGGCGAGGTGCAAGGTGTGATCGGCGACGACTGGGCGAGCATCAAGGCCAACAAGGCAAGCTGGCTGCGCGAGAACAAGGTGCGCATCCTGATGCAGATGACCGCCGATCGTCATGCCGACCTCGCCGACGTGCCGCTCGCTTCGGAATTCGCCAAGGATGAGGACAATCGCCGGGTGCTGGCGCTGTTCGTGGCGCGGCAGAAGTACGGCCGGCCGTTCCTGGCGCCGCCCGGTACGCCGGATGCGGTGGCCGATGTCTATCGCGAGGCCTTCGCCAAGCTCGTGACCGACGGGGAGTTCCTGCGCGATGCGCAGCAGGCGCAGCTCATCATCAAGGTCGCGCCGGGAGCGGAGGTGACCGCGCTGGTGCAATCGCTACACACTCTCCCGCGGGAGGTGATCGAGAAGGCGAGCACCCTCATCCGCCGCATTACGCAGTAACGCGCTCAGCGCATGCGCCAGCTCTTATCGATGTAGCGCTGCCGCCCGAGCTCGGTGATCTGCAATGCGGCGCGATAGCTGCCATCAGCCGTTTCGGCGAACAAGGTACGCACCTGAATCGGCACCTGCTCCTCGTCGGGGCCATCGGCGAACGCCTCATTTAGCGCGCGGCCGTCGAACCGGTCGCCGTCCTTGTCGAGGTTCATCAGCGACAGCAGCGTCGGTGTCAGGTCGACATTGCTTGCAGGCGTTCGCACCGTGGCGCCTTTCTTGAAATCGGTGCCCCAGGCCAGGAATGTATTTCGCACAGTCCACGGGCTCATGCTGCCGTGGTTGCCGGCCGTGCCTTCAAGTGGACCAGTTTTCGCAGCCGCAGTGTAGTCGGTGCCCTGTACGCCGAAAGGATTTCTGGCCGAGCTCCAGGGAAACGTCAGCACGATATCGGGACCGCGCCCGGCGTGAGCAAGATGAACCAGCTCGAGCGCGAAGGTGCCGGGCTCGCGCCCCTCGGTGGGCACGCCGCTGCCGCCCGGCTTGCCGGTTGTAAACAGCACGCCAGCCCAAGGCTGCTGCTGCAGGAAACGGACGACCGCGCCGATGCGCTGCGGGTCACGGTCGCGCACATGCAGCGCCATGGCCTGGCCGCTGGAGGCGATCACCACATCGTCGGACTCAGTATCCGCCTTGAGGCCGGCCTTGATCAGCTCGCCAGCCACGTCGACGCCAAAGGCGGAATGTCCGAAGCCATGGTCAGACACAACAATGATGTTGGTCTTGTCGGCAAGCCCGAGCTCGCGCAACCGGTCGAGCAGCAGGCCGACCTCGCGATCATTGTTGCGGATGGCGGCGCGGGACTCCGGCGCACCGGCACCGATGGCATGCTGCAGGTGATCGGGCTCGGTGAGCCAGTTGATGACCACATCGGGCTTGAGGTCGCCCAGCACGAGCGGCATCACGCCGTACCCGGCCAGGCCGAGCGCCATTCGCCGGGTGATCGTCGACTTGCCCAGACCCGGCTTGCCGAGCACGAACATCGACGGGTTCGAGATCAGCTTGGCCCGCATGAACCAGCTGATCGGGTCGCAGCACATGGTCGCGCCGGACAGGATGTTCCGGCCGATCGGCACGCCGACCATCGGGCTGCCGGTGCCGGCCGAGAACGGCCACATGCCGCAGACCTGCACCGTCGTACCGCGCCACTCGGGCGCTGCCTGCAGGTACGTCGAGTAGCCGCCGCCGGGGCCGGGCCAACCTCGCGGCATCGGCCGCTTGCCCCGCTTGCTCGGATCGACCGGCTTCTTCTGCTTCTGGCTCACTGTGACTCCCCAGAGGTCACCGTGCTGCGTTTTCCAATCATAGAGACTCCCGCAGACCGGCCGGCACGGCCAGGTGATTCTGCAGTACGACGCCCAGCGGCAACG
>Ga0081540_1004744_pt1 | contig 10280 bp, 8 predicted proteins | sample TabmetS2T1R1_FD_71024 | JGI IMG/M metagenome (GOLD analysis project Ga0081540, IMG submission 71024) | Tabebuia heterophylla rhizosphere microbial communities from the University of Puerto Rico - S2T1R1 | ecosystem: Host-associated > Plants > Roots > Rhizosphere ... | reverse complement strand
CAGTCCAGCGGATTGCCATTGCCGTCAAGGGCCGCAAGGTGTATGCGGCGCAACAGCGCATCCGCGTGCCGCACAAGGACACCGTCGAGCTTGCCTTCACCTCTGATGAAAAGGCGGAGTTGCATCTGCATGGCTACGACCGGCTGCTGACGGTCGAGCCGGGTGCGACGGCGGTGCTGCGGCTAGATGCGACGATCGCCGGGCGTTTTTCGCTCGAAGCGCACAGCTTTGGTGGCGGCGAGGCCCGGGGCCGGCGCGGCCACGTCGTGCTGCTCTATCTCGAAGTTTACCCGCGGTAGCGCGCGGTGACCGGGGGCGCGCGCCACCGTCTCGTTGCGGCCGCCGGTCTGCTAGCGGCCACCGGCATCTTCGCCGCGAGTTCGCCAGCGGCCGCGCACGGCTTTGGCCAGCGCTACGACCTGCCGATTCCCCTGGCCCATTACATCTGGGGCGCCGGCGCCACAGTCGCGCTTTCGTTCGTGCTGCTGGCGCTGTTCCTGCGGGCCGGGCGCGCGGTCGATACCGGACCGACGGTGACCCTGTCCCTCGGCGGCGCCGAGCGCGGTCTCGGCATAGCGGCCATTGCGATCCGCTTCGCGGCCGTCGTGCTGTTGCTGATTGCGATCGTGGCGGGCTTGTTCGGGGACCAGAATCCGTTCCGGAACATAGCCCCCACGCTGGTGTGGATCATCGGCTGGGTCGGCATTGCGTTCCTGTCGTTCATCCTCGGCGATGTCTGGCGGCTGCTCAATCCATGGGCGGCACTCTACGATGCCGCTGCGTGGATTTTTCGTCCGAGCAGCAAGACCGAACCTCGCGGCGTGGCGCGCTACCCGCCATGGCTCGGCGCCTGGCCAGCCGTCATCCTGTTCGTGGTGTTCGCCTGGATGGAGCTTGCGTGGAGCGGCCGCAGCGTCCCGGCCAATCTCGCCGCGGCCCTCGCGCTTTACTCGGTGCTGACGCTGGCCGGTCTTGCGGTGTTCGGCCGCGCCTGGCTCGATCGCGGCGAAATCTTCTGCAAGGTGTTCGGCCTGTTCGCGCGTTTCGCTCCTGTCGCGTGGCCATCCGGCTCGTCCAAAGCTGTCGTGTTGCGGCTGCCCGGTGCCGGCCTCGTCGACGAGCGGCCGCTCGACTGGGCGCAGGTGGCGCTGACGATTGCGGTGCTGGCGACCGTCACCTTCGACGGGCTTCTCGAAACGCCGCTGTGGGCGAGCCTCGATGCGGCGATCCTCGATGCGCCAGACGATTCCGTGCTGTGGACCGGCCTCGGGCTGAGGGAAGACCAGGCGCTGCGGCTCGCCCGCACCGTGGCGCTGCCGGCGATCGTGCTCCTGTTCATCGCGGCTTACGTGGCCGTGTGCGGGAGCATGGCGGCGCTGGCGCGCGACAAGGTTTCGACCGCGATCATCGCCCGTCGGTTCGTGCTGACGCTGGTGCCGATCGCCATCGCGTACCACGTGGCGCATTACTTCTCGTACCTCTTCGTCGGCGGCCAATACATCATCCCGCTCTTCTCCGATCCGTTCGGCTGGGGCTGGAATCTGTTCGGAACGGCGGCCTACCGGCCCGACATCGGGATCGTCGGTCCGCGCACACAATGGTACGTCGCGGTGGTCAGCGTGGTAGTCGGGCATGTCATCGCCGTGTGCCTGTCGCACGTGGTGGGCCTGCGCCTGTTCGACGACAGGCGGACCGCGCTGGTGACGCAGATCCCGATGATCGTGCTGATGATCGCCTACACCATGTGCAGCTTGTGGATTCTGTCGCAGCCCATCGTTGAAAGTCCGGCCGGCTGAAGCGGAGGTTTCAACCGTTGCGCGTCGCAGCAGCGAATTGACATGGGCCGGCGCCAGCACGAACATCGTCGGCAAGAAACGGAAGCGACGGGGAGGAGAATGATCGCGACGACGCTCGCCGCGCTGGCTCTCGTGTGCGCCGCTCTCAATCCGGCTGCTGCTGCCGATTATCCCGAGCGGCCGATCACGCTGATCATTCCGTTCCCGCCCGGCGGCTCCACCGGCTTCACCGCCAAGGTGCTGGCCGATGCGCTGGAAGCCGGCCTCAAACAGCCGGTCAAGGTCGAGCCGAAGACCGGCAACTTCGGCATCAACGCCATCAGCGAGATCGTCGGCAAGACCGACGGCTACACCGTCATGGTCGGCAGCATCATCACCAATTCGATGACGCCGGTGATGCATCGCGACAAGATCAGCTTCGATTACGACCGCGAGATCGTGCCGATCACCAAGCTCGCGGCGTTCCCCAGCGTGCTGATGACGCAGCCGGGCAACCCCGCCGGCAGCGTGAAGGACGCCCTCGCGGCGTTGAAGAGCGGCTCGGGCCAGCTGCGCTTCGGCACCGATTTTCCCGGCACCTATGTGGATGTGGACTTCGTGATGCTGGGGAAGGCGGCCGGCCTGAAGGTGTCGATCCGCTCCGCCAACGGCGCCCTGGCGATCCTCAGCGACCTCACCGACGGCAAGATCGACATGGCCATGCTCAATGTCGCCACGGCGAGCGCCAATATCGGCAAGTACAAGCCGCTGGCCGTCACCAGCGCCACCCGCCTGTCCAATTTTCCCGACGTGCCGACCATGGCGGAAGCGGGATTTCCGCAGATCGGGACCAGCAACTGGCAGGGGTTGTTCGCGGCGCGCGCGACGCCGCCGGAGATCGTCCGCACCCTGCATCGGGCGGCCGTGGAGGCGATGAACACCGCCAAGGCGCGCGAGGAGATCGGCAAGGTGAACGCCGCGGTGGTGACCAGCGACAGTCCCGACAAGCTGGCGGCGGAGATTGCCGCCGAGATGGCGCAGTGGCGCGCCGTGGCCCCGGAGGTCATGGCGCTGCCGAAGGAGAATTGAGCCGCCCAACGTGAGGGCGGCCACACGGGGAGGAAATCAATGCAGGCGAGAGCAGGGTTGCCGATGCTCGGCGCACTCACGGCGCTGGTGCTCGTTGCCGCCACCGCGGCGGCGCAACAGCCGGCGCAGCGCGAAGGCGAGAATGTCACGCGCGGTCTCGACGCCGCGCAGCGGGGGCAGACCGCCAGCGCGCGCGGCAAGTGGGAGCCGTCGAAGGCTTTTCCCATGCCGATGGAGGAGCCGGTTGGCGTTGCGCTGGACGGCAAGTTCTACGTGATCCAGGGCCTCACCGACGGCGGCTTCCAGCCCATGGGTGTCGTCTATGTCTACGACCCGGCCAGCAACGAATGGACGAAAAAGAACCCGATGCCGACGGCCGTGCACCACGCCATGACCACGGTGCACAACGGCAAGATCTACGTGTTCGGCGGCTTCGCACGGCCCGGCAAGGAGCTGGCGTGGCAGCCGGTCGACAACACGTGGGAATACACCCCGGAAACAGATTCGTGGAAGCCGCTCGCCCCGCTTCCTACCCGGCGCGGCGCCGGCGGCGCCGCCGTGGTCAACGGCAAGATCTATGTCATCGGCGGCGCGTCCACGCTGCCGGGTGCCAGCGACCCGGCCATCCGCTTCGACGGCCAGCCGCGCGACAGCGTGCTCGGGACCAACGAGGAATACGACCCGGCCAGCAACAGCTGGCGCAGCCGCGCGCCCATGCCGACCGCCCGCAACCATTTCCTCACCGCCGAAGTAGGCGGAAAAATCTTCACCATCGGCGGCCGCCTCGGCTCGACCTTCATCACCCGGTCGAGCAATACCGACGTCAACGAGGAATTCGATGTCGCGCAGGACGTATGGCGTACGCGCGCCCAGATGCCGACCGCGCGCAGCGGCGTCGCCGGCGGCACCCACAACGGCAAGATCTATGTGGCCGGCGGCGAATTCCAGAACGACAAGATCATGGCGGCGTTCCGGGCGTTCGAGGGCTACGACCCGGCCACCAATACCTGGGACCCGAACCTGCCGCGCATGCGCATCCCGCGCCACGGCTTTGCCGGAGCGGTGATCGGCGATCGGTTGCACGTGGTCGCCGGCGGCATCCAGTCGGCCGGCATTCCGGGCGCCGTGGTGTACACCGACACCCACGACATTTTCGATTTCACCAAGAACTGAGCGTGATCCCGAAAAGTGGATACCGGTTTTCGGAAAAGCATGCCCTCGGCTCGACCCGGGGGATCATGCTCTACCAAGAAGGTAGAGCGAGATGACGACTCGAAGAGAAGGCATCTCGCTCTAATGAGCCGGTCCGACGACCCCGACGAGGATTTGGGGCCCCCGCACCCCCGCGAAACCTCCGTTCTGTTCGGCCACGCGGCGGCCGAGCAGGGGCTGCTCGACGCCTACCGGACCGGCCGCATGTCCCATGCCTGGCTCATCGGTGGGCCCCCGGGCATCGGCAAGGCGACGCTCGCCTACCGCTTTGCCCGGTTCATCCTGGCGCATCCGGATCCGGGATCGCCGGCGGTCGCGGCCGCGACCTCCCTGGCGCTCGATTCGGGGCACCCGGTGGCGCGCCAGGTGAGCGGCCAGGCGCATCCCGACCTGCTCATGCTGGAGCGCATCGAGAACGAAAGGGGCGTGCTGCAGAAATTCATCACCGTCGAGCAGATCAACCGCACGGTCTCGTTCTTCGGCTCCACCGCAGGCGCCGGCGGTTGGCGGCTGTGCGTCGTCGACTCGGCTGACGAACTGGCGCTGGCCAGTTCCAACAAGCTTCTGAAAATCCTGGAAGAGCCGCCGGCTCGGTCGATGCTGATCCTGGTCAGCCACGCGCCCGGGCGCCTGCTCCCCACGATCCGGTCGCGCTGCCGCCGGCTGGACCTGCGTGCCCCCGGGGTCGACGACATCGCGGCGGCCTGCGCGGCTGTCACCGGCATCCCGACCGACGATTCACGGCTGTGCGACGCGGCGGATGCGGCCGACGGCAGCGTGGCGCGGGCGCTGGCGCTGCTCGGCGGGCCGGCACTGGCGCTGCGCCAGCGGGTGCTGGCGCAGCTTGCGGCGCTGCCGGCGACCGATGCGAAAGCACTGCATGCGCTGGGCGATGCGCTCAGCGGGCCCGACGACGGCGCCTTCACGATCTTCGTCGAGGTGGTGCGCGACTGGCTGTCAGCCCGGCTCGACACGGAACCGCGCGAGCCCCGCCGCCTTGCACGGGTGGCGGAGGTATGGGAAAAGGTCAACCGCGCCGCGCGCCAGGTCGAGGAGTACAATCTCGATCGCAAGCCGCTGGTTTTTGCGGTGTTCGGCCTGCTTGCGGAGACGGCGCGCCCCTAGCAACTCGCGTTTTGCCAGAGCCCCTCGGATGGCAGCCAAGCCCTATTATCTGACGACCGCGATCGCCTATCCCAACGGCCCCCCGCATATCGGCTTTGCCTATGAGGTGGTGGCCACCGATGCCATTGCGCGCTTCATGCGGCTCGGCGGCCGTGACGTCTACTTCCTGACCGGCACCGACGAGCATGGCATCAAGATGCTGCAGACCGCCTCCCGGGAAGGGATCACGGCGCGGGACTTGGTGGAGCGCAACGCGCCGCTCTACCGCGACATGGCGGCCCGGCTGAACTGCTCCAACGACGACTTCATCCGCACCACCGAGGAGCGCCATCGCGTTTCGTCGGCGGCGATCTGGGAGCGCATGGCCAAGGCCGGCGACATCTATCTCGACAAGTATTCCGGCTGGTACTCGGTGCGCGACGAGGCCTATTACGACGAGAAGGAAACGCGCATCGAGAACGGCATCCGCGTCGGACCACAGGGCACGCCGGTCGAGTGGGTGGAGGAGGAGAGCTACTTCTTCCGGCTCTCGACCTTCCAGGAGCGCCTGCTCGACCTCTATGCGCGCGTGCCCGATTTCGTGCTGCCGAAGGAGCGCTTCAACGAGGTGACGAGCTTCGTGCGGGGAGGGCTGCAGGACCTCTCGATCTCGCGCACCACCTTCGACTGGGGCATCAAGGTTCCCGGCGACCCCAAGCACATCATGTACGTCTGGGTCGACGCGCTCACCAACTACATCACCGGCGTCGGCTTTCCCGACACCGACAGCGAAACCTTCCGCCGCTACTGGCCGGCCGACCTGCACGTGATCGGCAAGGACATCGTGCGCTTCCACGCCGTGTACTGGCCGGCATTCCTGATGTCGGCCGGGATCGAGCTGCCGCGCCGCATCTTCAGCCATGGGTTCATGTTGAGCCGTGGCGAGAAGATGTCGAAATCGCTCGGCAACGTCATCGATCCGCTGGCGTTGGTGGAGACCTATGGCACCGACCCGGTGCGCTACTTCTTCCTGCGCGAGGTTCCGTTCGGGCAGGACGGCAATTACAGCCACGAGGCCATCGTGGCGCGCATCAATGCCGACCTCGCCAACGACCTCGGCAACCTGGCGCAGCGCTCGCTGTCGATGATCGCGCGCAACTGTCAGGGCACCCTGCCGGAGCCCGGCCCCTTCAGCGACGCCGACAAGACCATTCTGGCGGCTGCCGACGCCATGATCGGCCGCGCCCGCGAGGTCATGGCCACCCAGCAGCTGCACCAGGTGTTGAACGCGGTGTGGTCCGTGGTGGCCGACGCCAACCGCTACTTCGCCGGCGAGGCGCCGTGGAGCCTGAGCAAGACCGATCCGCAGCGCATGGGCACCATTCTCCACGTCACCGCCGAGGTGATCCGGCAGGTCGCGATCCTGGCGCAGCCGTTCATCCCGGCTTCGGCCGGAAAGCTCCTCGACCTGCTGGCGGTGCCGGCGAACGAGCGCGACTTCACCTATCTAGGGGGTGATCGCCGCATCGCCGGCGGCGGAAAGCTTCCAGCGCCCACGCCGGTGTTCCCGCGCTACGTGGAGCCCGACGCAAGCACAACAAGCGTAGCCAGCTGAGGAAAATGCTTATCGACAGTCACTGCCATCTTGATTTCCCGGACTTCGCCGCCGAGCTCGACGGCGTGGTGGCGCGCGCAGCGGCCGCCGGCGTCGACCGCATCGTGTCGATCTCCACGCGGGTGCGTCAGCACGCCGGGCTGCTGGCCATCGCCGAGCGTTATCCACGTGTCTTCTGCTCGGTCGGCACGCATCCGCACCATGCGCACGAGGAGCTGGACATCACGGCCGCCGAGCTCATTCGCCGGACCGAGCATCCGAAAGTGGTGGCGATCGGCGAGGCGGGGCTCGACTATCATTACGATTTCAGCACACCCGAGGCACAGGAGCAGGGCTTCCGCACCCATATCGCAGCGGCGCGCGAAACCGGGCTGCCGCTGGTGATCCATTCGCGCGAGGCCGACGACCGTATGCGCCGCGTGCTCGAGGAGGAAAACGGGAAGGGGGCGTTCGCGGCCGTGCTCCACTGCTTCACCGGATCGCGCGAACTCGCCCTCGCCGGCATCGCGCTCGGGCTCTACGTCTCTTTCACCGGCATCCTGACGTTCAAGAAATCCGACGAGCTGCGCGCCATCGCGGCCGAGCTGCCGCGCGACCGCGTGCTGGTCGAGACCGATGCGCCGTATCTCGCGCCGGGCCGCTATCGCGGCAAGCGCAACGAGCCGGCCTATGTGGTGGAGACCGCGAAAGTGCTGGCCGAGGTCTGGTCCATGAGCTTCGACGAGACGGCGCGCCAGACCACCGAGAATTTTTTCCGCCTGTTCGCCAAGGTGCCGCGCGACGCGGCCGCGGCGGCCTGACGGCCGCAGCCGCATGGCGCTGACGTTCACGATCCTCGGCTGCGGCTCGTCCGGCGGCGTCCCGCGGCCGGCGCTCGGCTGGGGTGCGTGCGACCCGAGCAACCCGAAGAACCGCCGCCGCCGCACGTCGCTGCTGGTGGAGCGGCGCAACTCCGCCGGCACGACGCGCGTCCTCGTCGACACGCCGCCGGACCTGCGCGAGCAGTTGCTCGACGCCAACGTGGATGGGCTCGACGGCGTCTTGTTCACCCACGAGCATGCCGACCATACCCACGGCATCGACGACCTGCGTTCGCTCGCCATCCATCGGCGCAAGCGCGTGGACGTCTATCTCGAACAGCAGACCGCCGAGGTGGTGAAATCCCGGTTCGGCTATTGCTTCGCCACGCCGCCCGGCAGCGAATATCCACCGATCCTCACCGAGCACCGGATCGAGCCCGGGCGCGCCATCGAGATTGCCGGGGCTGGCGGCACCATCCCGGTGCTGCCGTTCCTGCAGGCGCATGGCGATATCGCGTCGCTCGGTTTCCGCTTCGGGAGCCTGGCGTATTCCTGCGACCTCAAGAGCCTGCCGCCGGACAGCGTGGCGGCGCTCGCCGGCATCGACGTGTGGATCGTGGACGCGTTGCGCGACGCGCCGCACCCGAGCCATTTCAGCCTGTCCGAGGCGCTGGATTGGATCGGCCGGATCAAGCCGCGGCGGGCCGTTCTGACCAACCTGCATTCCGACCTCGATTACGTCGCGCTCCAGGCGCGGCTGCCGGACCATGTCGAGCCGGCTTACGACGGGATGCGGATCGAGGCCTGACGGCCGCGGGGGCGCGCCGGTTGCCTTCGGGCCGGCACCTGAAATCTCGAAAATTCGAACGATTTTAAAGCTTTGCCGAGCCTCGCTTATATGGACTAAAATGTTCCATAATATTTCTTATGCGAATTGAACACTCAGGAGACGGCACGCCTGGACCCGTCTGGTTTGTGGCTGGCGACGCCTTCCGCCTACCGTTCCGACAGCGGCGTCAGCCCGGCTTTCTTGATAACCGGCTCGGCTTCCGGCGCGGTCAGGAAGCGCAGCAGCGCGGTCGCCGCGTCCGGCTCGCGGGCGCTCTTGGCGATCGCTCCGGCGAAGAAGGTCTCGGGCTGGACCGCGGCAGGAATTGTTCCGACGAAAGTCACGCCCGGAACATGGATCAGCTCAGCCACCTGCTGAAACCCGATCTCCGACTCTCCACGCGCGACGACCGCAGCCACCGGCTCGCCGGACGGCGGTCCGCGCACCTTGCGGGTCTTGCCGGCAATCTGATCCGCGATGCCGAGCTGAGGAAACAGTTTCTGGGACAGATACGTGCCGCTGCCACTGTCCGAGTAAGCAATGGACTTGGCTGCCAGCAGCGTGTTGCGCAGGGCATCGACGCTGCCGATGTCGGGCTTCTCGGCCCCGGCGCGCACCACCATGCCGATCAGCGAACGGGAGAGATTCATCTTGCTGTCCGGCCGCGCGAGCCCGCGCTTGATCAGCTCGTCGGCGGCCCCGCCGTCCATGATCACGACGTCGGCGTACTCGCCGCGTTCGAGGCGGGTCGGAATGGCTTCGGGCGAGTCGCCCATGGATGGGCCGCGGGTCGTCACCAGGCGATGCCCGGTCGCGCGCTCGAAGGCCGGACCGAGCTCCGCATAGACCCCATAGAAGCCCGCCGAGATCATGACCTGCACGTCGGCAGCCGACGCGCTGCCTGTGATGAGCACAGCGACACACAGCGCCGTTAACCAGCCCGGCGCTGACAACCAGCGCGACAGCCACCCTCGTCTCATTGGTTCTTCCTTCCTCGGTTCCGGCCGTTCCGGCCGATGGAAACGCAATTGCGGCGCTCCTGCAAGCGTGGTCTTTCCTGTGTGCCGCCGCCTGCCCGCCGTCGCGCTTGCGACACGGGGACTATATGGTCCCGGCACGACACCAAATGCCGTGAGCCTGCATGAAGCCGTCGCGCGACATTGCCGTTCTGCTGGAGATCATGGCGGCGCTGCGCACGCCCGGCTCCGGCTGCCCGTGGGACCTGGAGCAGACCTTCGCGACGATCGCGCCGTACACGCTTGAGGAGGCCTACGAGGTGGCGGACGCCATCGGCCGCGGCGACCTCGATGATCTGCGCGACGAGCTGGGCGACCTGTTGCTGCAGGTGGTGTTCCACGCCCGCATGGCCCAGGAGGCCGAGGCGTTCGACTTCGGCGACGTGGTGCAGGCCATTACGGAAAAGCTGCTGCGGCGGCACCCGCATGTGTTCGGCGACGCCCGCGGTCTTACGCCGGACGGCGTGAAGCAGCTGTGGGAGCAGATCAAGGCGGCCGAGAAGGCTGAGCGGGCGAAGCGGGCGAAGTCTGAGAACGGCAACCCAGATGGAGACGGCAAGCGAGGAGGTGCCCTCGATGGGGTGCCGGTCGCCCTGCCCGCCCTCTCCCGCGCCCTCAAGCTGCAGGCCAAGGCCGGCCGGGTCGGATTCGACTGGAATGATCCGCACGCGGTTCTCGCCAAGATCCGCGAGGAGACCGCGGAGATCGATGCGGAGATCGTTCAAGGGCGCATGGCCGAAGCGGCCGAGGAGGTTGGAGATCTGCTGTTCGCCGTGGTCAATCTTGCCCGCCATCTCGATATCGATCCGGAAGCGGCGCTGCGCGCCACCAATCAGAAAT
>Ga0081540_1004743_pt1 | contig 10280 bp, 11 predicted proteins | sample TabmetS2T1R1_FD_71024 | JGI IMG/M metagenome (GOLD analysis project Ga0081540, IMG submission 71024) | Tabebuia heterophylla rhizosphere microbial communities from the University of Puerto Rico - S2T1R1 | ecosystem: Host-associated > Plants > Roots > Rhizosphere ... | reverse complement strand
GAGGCGAGCCTAGCGCTTGCCGCTCACGGAGCCGACTCTAGACTTGGCTCGTGGCGACGATGACCGACCTCGACGAGCTGGCCCTGGGGCTGCCGCAGGCGACGAAGGAGCTCTCGGACGACGGCCGCCCCGCCTACAAGGTGCATGGCAAGCTCTTCTGCTGCCGGCGGGGCCGGCGGCCGGACGCGCTCGACCCCGAGACCGGCGAGCGGCTCGACGACGTGCTGATGTTCCGCGTCGCCGACCTCGACGTGAAGGAGCTGCTGCTCGCCGACGAGCGCGGGATCTTCTTCACGACGCCGCACTTCGACGGGTACGCGGCGGTCCTCGTGCGTATCCCGCAGCTCGCGCGGCTCAAGCGCGACGAGCTCGAGGACCTCGTCGCCGAGGCCTGGCTGACGCGGGCCCAGAAGCGCGTCGCCAAGGCCTGGCTCGCCGAGCACGCCGTTGGCTGAGCGCGTGCGCTCGGTCGTGCTCGTCGAGGGCACGAGCGACCAGGTCGCGGTCGAGACGCTGGCCGAGCGGCGAGGCGTGAGCCTGGTCGAGGAGGGCATCGAGATCGTCCCGATCGGGGGCGCGCAGGCGATCGGCCGCTTCCTCGCCCACTTCGGGCCGCAGGGGGTGGCGCTCGCCGGCCTCTACGACGAGGCGGAGGGGCCCGAGTTCCGGCGCGCGCTCGGGGACGACCTCGAACGGCTCGGGTTCTTCGCGTGCCAGCCCGACCTCGAGGGCGAGCTGATCCGCGCGCTCGGCGCGGAGGCGGTCGAGGCGGTGGCCGAGGAGAACGGCGACCTCGGCGCCTTCCGCACCCTGCAGAAGCAGCCGGACTGGCGCGACCGCCCGGTCGAGGAGCAGCTGCGCCGCTTCATGGGCAGCGGCGGCAGCCGCAAGATCCGCTACGCGCGCCTGCTCGTCGAGGCGCTCGAGCCGGACGCCGCCCCGGGCCCGCTCGACCGCGTGCTCGGCCACGCGCTCAGCGCCGGCCGCGGCTGAGCACGAGCGACACCTGGCCGCCGGCGGGCAGGACGCTGCCGGGGAAGCGCGGCGACTGCGACATCACCCGCCCCCGGCGCATGCTGCTCGAGCGCGCCCTGCGAACCTGGCCGACCGTGCAGCCGGCGCGTTCGACCAGGTCGGTCGCCACGGCCAGCGTCGTGCCGCGGAGGTTCTGCACGTTGCAGAGGCCGGGCCTGTTGCGGTGCACCGCGACGTGCCAGGCGCCGTTGCGGTCGTTCACCCACGCACCGGCGAGGTCGAGCCGCCCGTCGCCGTTGAAGTCTCCGGCCGCGAGCGTGTCGGCGAGCCCGAACCACAGCGGCCCCTGGAAGGTCGCGTCGCCGCGGTTCAGCATCACGGCCAGCGCGCCGCCGTCGCTGAAGACGAGGTCCGGCCTCCCGTCGCCGTTCGCGTCGCCGGCGACGAGGCGGCTCGCGTAGACGCGGGCCGCGAAGTAGCGCCTGAGGCGGAAGCTGCCGTCCCCGCGGCCGAGCAGCACGGTCACGTGCCGGCCGCGGCGCGCCCGCGGGCTCGCGACGGCCGCGTCGAGGAAGCCGTCGCCGTCGAGGTCGGCCAGCGCCAGCGAGCTCGGGGCGCCGCCGGCCGCGTAGTCGACCCTGCCCCCGAAGGCGCCCTTGCCGCGGTTCGGCAGGACCGACACCGAGCCCGAGGTGTTCGCCGTGACGAGCTCCGGGCGGCCGTCGCCGTCGAGATCTCCCGCCGCGACCGCGACCGGGCCGAGCGCGGTGGTGTAGTCGGACTTCCGCTCGAGGGTGCCGTCGCCGTGGTTCAGCAGGACCGAGACCGCCTTCCGGTCGGCGTCGGCGGTGACGACGTCGAGCTTGCCGTCGCCGTCCAGGTCGGCAAGGGCGACCGCGACCGGCGAGGCGGCGGTCGGGTAGTCCACGTGCGGCGCGAAGCTCCCGTGACCGTCGCCGAGCAGGACGCCGACGACGCTGCTGTGGGCCTTGGCGACGACGAGATCGGCGTTGCCGTCCCCGTTCAGGTCGCCCGCCGCCAGCGCGGACGGCCCGCCGTCGACCTGCAGCTCCGTATGCGGGACGGCGAGCCGCCCGTCGGCCGAGCTCAGCGCGAGCCAGATCGCCTCGTCCTGCAGGCTCCCGAGCGCGAGGTCGGACCTGCGGTCGCCGTTGAGATCGGCCGCCGCGATCGCCTCGGCGTCGCCGTGGCCGTCGAAGCCCTCTGGCGCGTCGGGGACGAACGCGGTGGAGAAGGAGACGCGGGGCGGCGCGGCCGCCGGCGCCGGCAGTGCCCCGAGCCCGGCGGCGAGAACGGCGCAGATGCAGGCAAAACGAATCACGGCCCGCTTCCTAGCAGGCGCCGCGGGACGGGCGCAAGGAGCGGCGCGTTTCTCCTGCCGTAGAGTCGCGGCGTGGAGACCGCGACCCAGGCGCTGCACAGGCTGACCTCGTACGAGCCGGAGCGGGACTGGGACGAGCCGGTGGACGACCCGCGCGTCCTGCAGGACCTGGTCACGAACGAGATCGAGCGCCTGCCCTGGTTCTACAAGCACTACCCCGGCACGCTCCCGCGCATCGAGCTCCCTCGTGAGCTGCCCGCGACGACGGAGCCCGCCGTGGCGGTGCTCGCGGGAACCGCCCGTGTCGAGCGAGCCGAGCTCGACCTCGAACAGCTCTCGCGGCTGCTGCACCTCGCGGCGGGCGTCGTGCGGACGACCGAGCGGCCGTACGGCACGTGGCTCTTCCGGGCCGCGGGCTCGGCCGGCGGACGGTTCCCGCTCGAGCTCTACGTCGCGGTACCCGAGGGCGGCGAGCTCCCGGCCGGCGTTCACTGGTACGACCCGCAGGCGCACGCGCTCGTGCGGGTCGGCCCGCCGCCGCGTGGCGGCTCGCCCACGGTCGTCGTCACCGGCGTCCCGTGGCGAACCGGCTGGCGCTACCGCGAGCGCGGCTACCGGCACACCTACTGGGACGCCGGCACGATGCTCGCCCAGCTGCTCGCGGCCGCCGACTCGGCCGGCCTCGAGCCCTCGCTCTACAGCCGCTTCCCTGATCGGGCGGTCGGCGAGCTCGTCGGCGCCGACGGCGTGCACGAATGGCCCGTCGCCGTCGTCTCGCTTGGCGGCGGCCCTGCGCTCGAGGCGACCGGCCCGGCCGCCGCCGGCGAGGTTGACGCCGCCCCGCTCGAGCTCCCGCTCGCCACCGCGGCGCAGCGCGCCGGCGACGTCGCCGAGCCGGGAACGCCCTGGGGATCGGCCGCGCCGGTCGACGTGCCCGACCAGGGCTCGGCGCCGCTCGAAGAGGACGTCCTCTCCCGCAGCTCGCAGCGGCGGATGGACCCGGCGCGCAGCCTGCCGGAGCGCGTCGCACGCAGCATCCTCGGCGCCGCGCTGCGGGGCGTCGACCTCCCCCACTTCGTCGTCGTGCACGCCGTTGACGAACTCGAGCCGGGCGTCTACCGCTGGCCCGACCTCTCCGCGCCGGTGCGCGCCGGCAACCTGCGCCGCGAGCTCTACCGCGTCTGCCTCGACCAGGGCCTCGCCCGCGACGCCGCCTTCGTGGTGATCGGCACCGCCGACGTGGGCGCGCTGGACGACCGCGAGTACCGCGAGGCCCAGCTCACCGCCGGGCTCGTCGAGGGCCGGCTGCACCTCGCCGCCTACGCGCTCGGCGCCGGGGCCTCCGGGATGACCTTCCTCGACAGCGAGATCCCGGGCCTGCTCGGCGAGCAGCTCGACGGCCTGCTCTTCACGTGCGTGGGCGTGCCCGAGTACGCGTCGAAGGCCGGCGGGCTCCCGGGCGCCCCGAGCGAGATCCGCATGGTGGCGCCGCGGATCGAGGACGAGTAAGACCCGCGCGCCGCATCCTCACCAGATCGTCCCCAGCGTGATACCCACGCCCGGCGCCGGCCGCGAGAAGGTCGAGCGGTCATCGACGAGGAGGAAGCGTGTCACGACGCAAGCTCGCGTTCATCGTGCTCGGGGCTCTCACGGCCGCGGCGCTCGCGGCCGGGATCGCGGTTGCGGGCAAGGAAAAGGGCAACGACAAGACCTTTCAGTACGCGGTCGGCCTCTGGGGCGACCTGCCCTACTCGGACGTCCAGGCCCAGACGGGCGTGCCGAACCTGATCGAGGACATGAACCGCCAGGACATCTCGTTCTCGGTCCATGACGGCGACCTGAAGTCCGGCAACGGCATCCCGGGCTCCGTCACACCGACGACGTGCCAGATCGCGACCGAGCCGACGATCTACTCACAGGCGCTCGGCTACTTCAACTCGCTCGACAGGCCGGCGATCTTCACCCCCGGCGACAACGACTGGACCGACTGCGACCGCACGACGAACGGCGGCTTCAACTCGCTGCACCGGCTCCAGTTCGAGCGGGAGCTCTTCTTCACGAGCGACCGCTCGCTCGGGCGTCACACGATGCGCGTCGAACGGCAGACGGCGCAGCTTTGCCAGGGCACTCACGACACGACCGGCCAGTCGCGCTTCCTGACCGGCTGCGTCGAGAACCTGCGCTGGACGTTCCACAAGGTCACGTTCGCCACGCTCAACGTGCAGGGGACCTGCAACAACCTCTGCTCGAGCGGCGCCGGCGACCCGGGCGGCGACGTCCCTGAGTACACCGCGCGCGAGGCCGCCGACGAGGCCTGGCTGCACGAGACCTTCGACCAGGCGAAGGCGGAGGGCTCCCCCGGCGTGATGATCATCTGGCAGGCCGACCCCGGCTTCGACATGGCCGGATTCCAGGGCGCGCCGAAGCGGAACCCGACGACGCTCGAGCAGACCGACGGCAGCCCCGACGGCTACCACGACCTGCTCGTGAAGCTCCGCGCCGAGACGATCCTCTACGGCAAGCCCGTCGTGCTCGTCCACGGCGACTCGCACTACTTCATGATCGACAAGCCGCTGCTGGACGCCAGCGGCCGGCGGGTGGAGAACTTCACCCGCGTCGAGACCTTCGGCGACCACGCCTTCCCCGCGCATCCCGAGTGGGACACGAACGACGTCCACTGGGTGAAGGCGCTCGTCGATCCACAGAGCCGCGACGTCTTCGCGTTCCAGCCGCAGATCGTGCCGGCGAACCGCGTCGCAGTCCCGGCTCCGTGAGGGGCTGAGGGGAGGGAGGGCACGCAGCGGAGCGCCGCCGGAGCCACGCGCGCCGGCGGCGCCTCGCGGCGTCACCGCCCGCGATCTGGCGGTGATGGGCGCCACGCTGGCCAACGCCGGCGTCAACCCGCTCACGCACGAGCGCGTCGTCGACCCGGAGACCTGCCACTGCACGCTCGCCGTGATGATCACGGCGGGCCTGTACGAGACCTCGGGGGACTGGCTGTACGAGATCGGGCTCCCGGGCAAGAGCGGGATCGGCGGCGGGATCGTCACGGTCTCGCCGGGGAAGGGCGCGCTGGGCACGTTCGCACCGCTGCTCGACGAGGCCGGCAACAGCGTCAAGGGGCAGCTGGCCGCGCGCTTCCTCTCCCGCAACATCGGGCTCGATCTCCTCGTCTCGAAGGCCGAAGGCTGAGAGCATCGTCGGATGAGCAGGCCCAACCCCCCCGCCCGTTGGCTCGAGCGCGGTCGAACTGCCCGAACGCGGGTCGAAGCTCAGCGACCGCATCACGCGACGCTCGACTTCGGCCTGACGCTGCTCGAGCGGGACGCGTCGATCGGGGGAGGCCTGCTCGCGGGAGCGCTCGCCTACCGGCTGTTCGTCCTTCTCCTGCCGACGGCGCTGCTGTTCGTCTCGGGCCTCGGGCTCTACGCAGGCGTAGCGGACAAGAGCACGAGCGAGGCGGCCAAGGACGCGGGCCTCCACGGCCTGATCGCCTCCCAGGTGGCGTCCGCCTCGTCGAGCGGTGCCCGCTGGCTCGTGTTCATCGTGATGGTTCCCGCCGTGCTCTACGCCACGGCGACGCTCTACCGGGCGCTGGCGATCGTGCACGGGATCGTCTGGCACGGCTCGGGCCGCGGCCCTCGCGCGACAGCCAGGGGGATCACAATGCTGCTCGTGGCGCTCCTGCTCGTGCTCGCCTCGGCTCAGATCGCGGGCTGGATCCGTCGCCACGACCAGCTCGGCGGGCTCGCCGCCCTGGTCGTCTACCTCGTGCTCGCGGGCGTCGGCTGGCTCCTCGTCTCGCTGGAGCTGCCCCACCGTGACGCGGGCTGGCAGGCGCTGCTCCCCGGTGCCGCGCTGGTCGGCGTCGGCCTCCTGTTCGTGAACGTCTTCAACGTCTACGTCACGACCCGCCTGGTCGCGGGCCGCGCCGACACCTACGGCGCGCTCGGGGTCGCGACGGCGCTGCTGCTGTCGCTCGTGATCGTCGGCCGGTTGATGGTCCTCTCGGCGGAGCTGAACGCCCAGCTGGCCGCGCCGGGGGGATCCCGTTGAAGGCGGCCCTGTCGCTCGCGTTCGTCGCCGCGCTCTGCGTCTGTGCCACCGCTCGCGCGAGTGACGGAGACGAACAGGCACTCGCGAAGCGTTACGCGCCGGTGGTCAGGCTCGTCGAGCAGAGGGAGGAGTGCGGCCCCGGCGAGCCTTACCAGCCGATCGACGTCGACGCGCTGTTCGGCCAGCCGACCGTCGCGCTCCGCGGGCCCTGGAACTCGACCGACCTGGTCACGATCGGGCCGACCGCACGCGATCTCACCGGCGGCCGCTACGAGTATCACCTCGACTTCCCGGGCGACCCGCTCGACCCCGGCTGCGGCTACGAACGCTGGGGCCGGTACATCTCCAAGGGACACAGGCCGACGATGTACGCCCACGTCGCGACGGATCCGGCGCGCCCGGGCCGGCTCGCCCTGCAGTACTGGTTCTTCTACGTCTACAACGACTGGAACAACCTGCACGAGGGCGACTGGGAGATGATCCAGCTCGACTTCAACGCCGCCGATTCACGCGACGCGCTCGCGAAGCGTCCGGCCAGCGTCGGCTACAGCCAGCACGAGGGCGCGGAGAAGGCGGACTGGGGCGACGACAAGCTCGAGCTCGTGGACGGCACGCATCCGGTCGTCTACCCCGCCGCCGGCTCGCACGCGAACTTCTTCGACAAGAGCCTCTTCCTCGGCAGCTCGGCCGAACAGGGCGTCGGCTGCGACAACACGAACGGCCCGCACGACGAGCTCCGCCCGGCGGTCGCCACGATTCCGAGCGACCCGGCCGAGGCCCGCGGCGAGTTCCCGTGGATCGACTTCCAGGGCCGCTGGGGCGAGCTCCAGCCGGCCTTCTTCAACGGGCCGACCGGGCCGAACCTGAAGACGCAGTGGAGGGAGCCGATCACGTGGTCGGAGGACTGGCGCGACGAGAGCCTCACGGTCCCGGCCGGAAGCGCGTTCGGGACCGCGGCCACCGACTTCTTCTGCCGGGCGATCGGCAGCGGCTCGAGGGCGGTGGTGCAGCTCGTGCACCGGCCGCTGCAGTTCACGTTGGTGGTCGCGACGCTCGTCCTCCTGCTCCTGTACGCGATCTCGCGCACCTCCTGGCGCCCGGTCGCTCCACTGCGGCTCGCGCGCCGCCGCGCCTGGGGGCAGACGCTGGCCGCGTCGGGCCGCATGTATCTCGCGAAGCCGGGCTTGATGCTCGGGATCGGCGTGTTGTTCATCCCGATCTCCCTCCTGACGACGCTCATGCAGTCGCTGCTGGTGCACGGCACCGACATCCTCGGTGTCGAGACCAACAGCGGGCCGAGCGGGCTGCTCGGCGCCCTCGTGCTGGCGATCGGGACGGCGCTGACCCTGCTCGGCCTCGGCCTCGTCCAGGCGGCGACGGCCCGGGCGCTCGTCGAGGTCGACCAGGGCCGCCCTGTCGGGCCGCTGCGCGCCTACCTGCTGGCGGCGGACAGCATCTGGCCGCTGCTCGGCGCGCTCCTGGTCGCGACGACCGTCGTCTCGCTGCTGATCGGCTCGATCTACCTGATCCCGATCGCCGTCTGGCTCGCGGGTCGCTGGGCGCTGGTCGCGCCGAGCATCGAGCTGGAGAGCCTCGGCGCGCTCGACGGTCTACGCCGAAGCCGCCTCCTCGTCCGGGGCGCGTGGCTGAAGGTCGCGTCCCTGATCGTGGTCGGGGCGGCGCTCTCGATCGCCGCCGGCCCCGTCATCGGCGTGCTGCTGATCCTCGGGACGAGCGCCCCCTTCTGGCTCGTCAACGTGATCGCCGGCCTGATCTACACCGTGACGATGCCCCTCGTGGCGATCACCACGACGTACGTCTACTTCGACCGGCGTGTCACGGATGAGCTCGCCGAGCACGCGAGCCCGCAGCTGCCCGCGGAGATCGAGCTCTCCGGCTAGCCGGCGCCTTCGTCGTACCGCGGCAGGCCGTCGTCCGGCAGCTCCTCCCACGGCGCGCGCGAGGCGACGAAGGTGTGGAACTCGGGCCGAATGCCTGGATCGCCGTCGAGCGCGCCGAGCCGGATCCCGATCTGGTCGCCCTCGGGCCACTCGTTCCCGAAGAGGCTCGAGCCACAGACCTTGCAGAACGCCTTCACGCGCCCGTCGTCCGGACGGTAGACCGTGATCAGCTCCTCGCCCTGAAGCAGCCGGAACCCCTCGCGCGGCACGCGGCCTTGCGTCCCGCCGAAGGCACCCGAGTGCTTCCGGCAACGCGAGCAATGGCAGTGGCTGGCCCAGAGGAACGGCGCGGTCACCTCGAACTGCACGCCGCCGCAGAGGCAGGACCCGCGCAGCGGGTTCCCGGGGCTGGGCTGAGGTGGGTCGGTCACGGCCGACGATCTATCACAAGCGGAGGGCGGTAGGCTCTGCCCGTGCCTGAGGCGACGAAGGTCGCGGTCATCTACTACAGCGCCACCGGCAACGTGCACGAGCTCGCGCGGGCGGTCGCCGAGGGAGCCGAGGGTGCCGGCGCCGAGGTTCGGCTGCGCCACGTCGAGGAGCTCGCCTCCGAGCTGCTGATCTCGCAGAACCAGTACTGGGGACGCCACCGCTCGCAGGTCGCCGACGCGCCGGTGGCGACCCTGGAGGACCTCGACTGGGCCGACGGCGTCGCCTTCGGCTCGCCGACCCGCTTCGGGAACATCGCCGCGCAGCTGAAGCAGTTCATCGACCAGGCCGGCGAGCTCTGGCAGGCGGGCAAGCTCGCCGACAAGGTGGGCACCACCTTCACCGCGTCCCAGACCGTGCACGGCGGGCAGGAGACGACGATCCTGGCGCTCAACAACACGCTCTACCACTGGGGCATGCTGATCCTGCCGCTCGGCTACACCGTCCACGAGGTGTTCGCGGCAGGCGGTAACCCGTACGGCGCGTCATTCGTGACGGGCCACACGGTGACCGGTCCCGACGAGAGCGCGCTGGCGGTCGCCCGCTACCAGGGCCAGCGGCTGGCGCGCTTCGCCGGCGTGATCGCGGAAGCGAGGCGCGAGGGCGTGTTCGCAGTCCGGCGGCCGAGCGCAGACGACTTCGCCCGCACGGCGCACCTCTAGCGAGCGCTCAGCTCTGGTCGTCGTGCTCGGGGCGAGTCGCGAGCTCCCCCTCGTCGCCCTCGAGCGACTTCGGGTCGACCTGCCAGTCGAGGCCCTCGTGGGCCCGCCTCGAGAGCACGCGCCCCTCGGCGTCGAGCTCGACGATCTCGCCGCGCACCGCGAGCGCCTCGTCGTCGGTGCGGTTCCCGTCGGCGTCGTAGAGGAAGGTCTCGATCCGATTCACTAACGCGTGAAGATATCGGCACCGAAGCTGCCGGCGGCCGGATCGGATGCGTAGCCGAGGTACGGGAGCCCGAAGAGCGACTCGACGGTGCGCAGCGTCGAGAAGTGGTTGTACGCGTGCTGGCTGACCGTCCCGGGCCGGATGAAGGGCGAAAGCAGCACCGCGCCGACGCGCCCGCCCCCGCGCCCAGGCACCGGGCCGCCGTTGTTAGGCGTGTTCGGGAACTGCTGCTCGTCGCAACAGGCGTTCGCGTCGCCCGCAGAGCCCTGCGCCTCCGCCTCGTCGAAGGTGATCAGCAACAGGCCGTCGCGCTTGTAGGCGGCGCTCGAGGTGATGCGCGGCACCCAGGTGCGCAGGAAGGCGTCGGCGCTGACGAGCCCACCCGGCTCGCCGTTCTTGCAGGGCGAGTCGTGCCCGTCGTGGCACAGGTTCGGCGTGATGAAGGTCAGGTTCGCGGTCCTGCCGGCCTTCGCGAGGTCGGCGGGCAGCCGGTCGAGCGGCACGTCGTTCGCGGCGCAGGCGGGCGAGTCGACGATCGAGTGGAAGTAGACGAACGGGTTGTGCCGGGCGGCGTACTGGTCCTGCGGCTCGGCCTGCTGCGTCGGATCCGGGCCGTTCAGCGGCGGGCGGCG
>Ga0081540_1004742_pt1 | contig 10280 bp, 8 predicted proteins | sample TabmetS2T1R1_FD_71024 | JGI IMG/M metagenome (GOLD analysis project Ga0081540, IMG submission 71024) | Tabebuia heterophylla rhizosphere microbial communities from the University of Puerto Rico - S2T1R1 | ecosystem: Host-associated > Plants > Roots > Rhizosphere ... | reverse complement strand
CGACGTCCGTCCCCCACCCCTGGACAACAAACGGCTTGCCCGTCGCCATCGCCACGACTCCCGACGGGAGCCAGTGCGCGTGCACGAGATCCGCGCCCGCCGCCGCCCGGCGCGCGGCCCGCGCGAACCCGCCGAGCATCAGCGGCAGCGCCAGCGCGAGATGCGGCTTCTGTCGCAGGTTTCCGGCGACGCCCGACCCGTACGCGATCCCGTAGTGCCGGAAGCTCGCCGGCGACACGACCCGGACTTCGACCCCCCGCTCGCGGATGTGCGCCACCTGGTCGGCGACGAACAGGCCGGCGACGTCCCCCGGGCCGCGCGGGTACGACGTCGTCAGGACGACGACCTTCAAGACTCGAGGCGGCGGGAGAACACGATCGGGGTCGCCAGGGCCAGCAGAGCGAGCGCGTAGAAGTAATAGAACTGCATCGTCAGGTAGAAGGCATTGGCCGCGATCGTCCCGACGAGCGCCGCCGTCAGCCCCCAGGCGAGCGGACGTACACGCGCCGCGATCGGGTCGCCGGCAGCGGCCAGCGCGCGGCCGATCCTCCGGGCCGCCCCGAGCCGGCGGAAGAGGTAGACGAGGAAGAGCGCGAACACGATCGTCCCCACGAGCCCGGTCTCGACGACGGTCGCCACGTAGTACGAGTGCGCGCCCCACTTCGTCCGCCCGGTGACGAACTCGAAGTAGACGGAGAACGTGTTCAGCCCGAAGCCGAACAGCGGGTGCGCGTGGATCGTCTGCGGGATGAAGTCGTACACCTGGAAGTGCAGCGTCGAGGAGCTGTCGCTCGTCTGCAGGCGCGCATGGAAGATGTTCGAGAAGTACGAGAGATTGCGCGTGACGATGAACAGGAGCACGGCCGCGACCCCGGCGAGCGGGATCAAGAGCGCGCGCGAGAGCAGTAACCGCCGGTACACGACCGCGAGCACGAGCCCGCCGGCGGCGAGCCCGAGCAGGCCGCTCCGCGAGAGTGTCGCCAGCTCGACGAGGAGCAGGAAGCCGAGCAGCACCGCCAGAGGTGTGCGCAGCCGGTGGCCCGGCTCGAGACGCAGGTAGACGGGCGTGAGGAGCAGGAGCGGAACGACGAGCATCACGCCCAGGTGGTTCGCGTCCCCGGTCAGCGCGTTCACGCGGTAGACGCTCGACTGCCCGACGGCGCCCCAGATGTTGATCGACGCGGCGCCGCCCGTGATCGGGTTCAGCACGAGCGCGTCGAGGTTCCGTCCGCCGAGCTTCGCCACGAGCTGCAGCACGCCGTAGGCCGCGTTGGCCGCGAACCCGGCCGCGAACCAGCAGACCGTTTGCCAGAAGAAGCGCTCCGAACGTCGCGCGAGGTAGGCCACTCCCGCAGCGAGGAAGGCGAAGTGGATCGCGAACTTCGTCAGCCCCTTCTCGTAGAGCGACAGCGCCTGCTTCGTCTCGATGTTGAAGAAGCCGCCGAGGTAGACGACGAGGAGCGCCGCCGCGAACACGAGCACGACGAGGGTCGTCCGCGGCACGAGCTTGTCGCGCTCCGCGATCCGGCCGGCGAGGAACGCGATCAGGAAAAAGAGCGCGAGGATGTCGGCGAGGTTCACGCGCCCGGCGACGTTCCAGTACACGTTCTGGAACGAGACCGAGAAGACGGTCGCGAGGAAGAAGAAGGTCGTGAGGCGGGCTCCGACGCGGCTCATTTCACATCTTTCAGCAACTCGGCGAACTCCTGCGAGCGTGCGCGTCGCGAGAGCTGTTCCTTCAGCTCCGAGGGCATGCTCAGGTTCTCGAGCGCGCCCTTCTCCCAGCGCGCACGCAGGCCGCTGATCGCCGCCTTGAGACCGGCCACGTCGTCCGGAGCGACGACGACGCCGGCGTCAGCGCGCCGAACGAGCTCCGCCGCGACGCCGTCCGGAGGCACCGCAGCGAGGATCGGGCGCTCCGCCGCCAGGTACTCGTAGATCTTCCCGGAGGGGACGGCGTTGCCGCGACCGCCCGCGTCGGGGAGGAGCAGGAGCAGTGCGTCCGAGTCGCGCTGCAGCTCGAGCGCCGACTGGCGCGGGACGTGCTCGATCTCCTCGATCCGATCGCCCAGCCCGAGGCCCTCGGCGAACTCGCGGTCGGCCGAGCGCAGCCCACCTACGAAACGCGCGACCACGTCGCCGTCGACCCCGGCCATCGCGGACAGGAACGGCCTCGGATCGCGGTGGCCGAAGAACGTCCCCGTGTGCGTGATCCGGAAGCGCTCGTTCCGGTAATACCCGAGCCCGTCGAAGTCCTCGAAGTCGCATCCGTTCGGGATCGTCTCCACACGCTCCGCGCCGAGCCCGCGCATCTCGCTGGAGATCGCGTCCGAGATCGTGACGACCGCGTCGGCCCAGCGAGCGACGAGCTTCGCCACCGACTCCTGCGCCTGCTCCTTCATGCGCACCGCGAGCCGGTCGACGCGCCGGTCCGGGTTGGCGGCGATCGAGTCGCGCAGGTCCGCGACCCAGTAGACGCCGGTCACCTGCTTGACGGCGGCGCCGATCAGGTTGACCGACGCGGGCGGAGAGGTCGTCACGAGGACGTCGATCTTCTCGTCTCGAACGATTCGCCGTGCGGCCGGGATCGCGGTCAAGCCCCAGCTCACGAACTCGTCGGGAACGAGCAGCCGCCGCGAGAAGAGAGACGCCTGCCGGAGGGCGCGGTCGAGCCCGTCGAGCCCGTGCAGCTCCTCTGCCGGAAGGCGCCCGCGCGGCCCGACGTACTTCGCGCGGTGCACTTCGACGTTCTGCGGGATCGCGAGCTCGTCGTCCCGGTAGAGCCACTTCGAGTCGTCCGGTGCGAGGACGTGCACCTCGAAGCCGAGCTCCGCCAGGTGACCGGCGAGCTTGGTCGGCCGCGCGACGCCGCCGCCGCCGGAAGGCGGGAAGTACATCGTGACGAGCAGCACCCGCATTGGGCGCCAACGTTAGTCAGGAAGCGGGACTGTGCGGCGGCCGACCACCGTGAACTGCGGGTTGCGACGGCCGGAGAAGCGCTGCACGTGGTAGTTCACCTTCGTGTCCTCGAACCCGAGGACGCCGAGCATCTGCTTGATCACGGCCGGTGTGAAGTGCCACCACGACTCGCGGGGCTGGACGCGCTCGTAGCTAGGCAGGAACGCCATGTTCGGCTTGAGCAGGCTCGCCGCCATCTGCGGCAGCGAGTAGCGGAGCGACGGGTTCTCGGTGACGATCGCCGTCTCGGTCGTCAGCCGGAGCCCGAGCTCGAGCGCGAGGAACGGGTCCCGGAAGTGCCGGAGCACGTTGCCGTAGGTCGCGACCTGCACGCGCCCGATCTCCTCGGGGATCCCGTACACCGTCCCGTAGACGACCTTCGCCGACGACTCGAATGCCCTGTGCGCGAGCCACCAGCTGTTGTTCAGCTTCCGCAGGTGCTCACGACGCTCGGAGTCGAACGCGGCGTGGTCGTACTGCGCGTAGGGCACCACGTCCCACGACTGCTCGTCCGAGAGGTCGTAGGCGACGACGTCCGCCCCGCGGCCCTCCATGGTGTAGCAGAGGAACCCGCTCGCGGTGCCGACCTCGAGCACGCGCTTGCCGTTCAGGTCGACGTTCCCCAGGTAGTCGTCGACGCCTCCCCGGATGTCCCACGGGCCCTGGACGAGCCCGTACCCAGGGATCTCCATCGAGTGGTAGAAGTAGCACTCCGCGAGATCGGTGACAGTGCGCGGCTCCGCGTAGATCGAGCTCTTCGCTGGCGCCTGCTCGACGATTTCCTGCCCGGCCATGAAGCGGCACCCTAACGAACCTCGGTGCTACAACTTCCGCGGCGTGCGCGGCCTCCTTCGCCTCCTGATCGTCCTCGGCGCCTTGGCGCTGCTCGTCCCTGCGGCCGCTTCGAGCTACGGCTGGCCGATCAAGCCGTTCTACCGCCAGCATCTGATCCGCGGGTACTTCGACGATCCGCGCCTCTCGTCGGACGAGTTCGGGTTCCATTTCGGGGTCGACATCTCTGCGCCCGACGGCACGCCCGTCTACGCGATCGACCCCGGGCGTGCCCGCGTCCGCGGCCAGTCCGTGTCGATCTTTCCGAAGCGCGGCGGGCACCAGCTCACGTACTGGCACATCGTCCCGGCGGTCGTGAAGAACCAGCGCGTCCGCCGACATCAACTGATCGGACACGTCGTGGCCGGCGCCGGGCACGTGCACCTCGGCGAGTACAAGGACGGCACGTACGTCAACCCTCTGCGCCTCGGTGGGCTTGCGCCGTACATCGACGACACCGTGCCGCAGATTCCGAAGCTCACGTTCTACGCGACGGGCGTCCCGATCCCGCCGGAGAACCTGAGCGGGCTGATCGACATCAGCGCCAACGCGTTCGACACGCCGCCGGTGCCACTCCCGCTCCCGTGGAACCAGGTGATCTACACGCCGGCGCTCATCCGCTGGCGGGTCGTCCAGGGCCAGGTCACGATCCGGCGCTGGGAAACGCGGGTCGACTTCAGAAAGTTCCTCGTGCCGCTGAACCTCTTCAACTTCGTCTACGCGCCGGGGACGTTCCAGAACAAGGCCGGCCGCCGCGGCAACTACGAGTTCTACCTCGCCCACCAGTTCGACACGGCGGCACTCGCGAACGGCGCCTACGTCCTCCAGGTCGAGGCGCTCGACGACCAGGAGAACGTCGGTCAGGCCTCGTTTGCATTCACCGTCACGAACCCGCGCTGAGCCGGTACAGGTCGAAGCGCGAGTCGGAGTAGACCTTCGGCAGCTTCAGGTGGAGGTCGAAGCGGCGCTTCGCGACGACGATCCACTGGGCGTGGTAGCGGCGCGGAATCGAGACGCTGCCGCTGTTCAGGAACTTGATCACGTCGTCCCGGCGCTCGTTCGGGTAGTTGTCCTTCGTGTCGGCGACGTGGGCCGGCGGTGCGGCGGACACATAGACGGGCGCATACGCCTCGATCCGGTAGCTCGTCTCCAGGTCGGAGAAGACGGTGTCCCGGGCGGGCACGGTCGTGCGTAGCGCGTGGACGAGGCCGGGCGTGAGCCGGAAGCGGTCCGGATCGTCGCGCTTGACGTAGGCGAGGCCGGCCAGCCCGACCGGGGCGACGAGGGACAGCGCGACCGCCGCGGTCCAGAGCGGCTGGGCCTCGGGCGCCGACCTACGCACGATGGCCGCCGCGATCAGCCCGATCCCGGCGCCGGCGAGCGCGAGCCAGACGGGCCAGGGCGGGCCGCCGACGACGAGGAAGTAGGAGAACTCGCCCGGGTAGACGAGCTGGAGCAGGCCGCCCGCCCCGAACGCGGCCAGGCAGCCTGCAAGGCGGTAGCGGCCGAGGAGCGACGCGGCTCCGGCGACCGCGAAGGGGATCGGGAGGAAGATCGCGAGGCGCCTCGCCTGAGAGACGGACACGGCGTTCGACAGGCTGTCGAACGTCCACGGCAGGAGCACGATGAGAAGCACCGCGAGCGACGCGCCGAGGACGTACGCGGCCCAGCGCCTCGTTCCGGCGAGCGCGGCCATCGGAATCGCGATCAGCCCGGCGACGGCGATGGCTCCTCCACGCGAGATCGTCTCGGGAGCGAGCCGGAGCAGCCCGTGCCAGACGTCGATCTGACCGGCGTAATGGGTGATCTGACGCCTGCGCTCGACGGCATCGGGCCGGTGCGAGACCGTCTCGTCGACGATCGGCTTCAGCCAGAGCGCGTAGAGGCCGGCGGGGATGAGCACGGCCGGCAGAGACGCGGCGATGCGGAGGTTCTCGCGCCAGAGCGGCCACGCGAGGACGACGCGCGCGAGCAGGAAGCCGGCGAGCGGCACAGCGGCGAAGAACGCGTACGTCGGATGCACGAGGGCGAGCGCGATCGACGCGGCCGAGATCGAGAGCACCTGCCGGCGCCGTCCGCCCGCGACGAGCGAGAAGACGAGTGCGAGCAATGCGGGCGCGATCAGGGCTCGGGCCACGGTCGGCGGCAGTGCGAGGAAGTCGAACGACCCCGTTCCCGCGCGCGAGAAGCCGATCAGCCCGACCTGGGCGGCCGCGGTCGCGACCCCGGCGCCGTACGAGCGGAAGAGCGCGGCGCCGGCCGCGTAGGCGAGCACGACCGCGAGCGGCGTCAGGATCGCGGGCAGGTGGAGCATGACGACGGTCGGGTCGACGTCGGCCAGGCGCGCGACCATCGCAACCCCTGCGTGCCAGACGGGGAACGCGTAGCCGGGATGCAGGCCGCCGTTCCGGAACTCGTCGACGACGTTGAGCGAGGTCAGGTCGAACGACTCGAGCTTCCGCACGCGGCCGAGGTGGAAGAGCCCGTCGCCGTAGACCGTGTTCGACGCCCACCACACAGCGCCCGCGAACAACGTCGCCGCCGCCGCCACGCCGGCGATCGTCAGCCGTTCGCTCTGCTCCGAGGGAACGGGCGCACGCATGAGAGCCGGGACGAGCGACGCGGCCGAGAAGGCGAAGACGAGCCAGAGCGTCGTCGAGATCGTCCCGTCGAAGGCAAACGTCAGCGCGAGCGCTCCCGCGAGGGCGGCGAGGCTCCACGCGAACGAAGCCGCGATCGCGACGCCGAACGTGTGCGGGCGGCTGAGCGCCCTGACGAAGATCGCGCCCGGGACGATGAGCACGCATGCCGACGCGGCGGCCAACCGGATGACGAGACCGACCCCGTGGGCGGGCAGGGCTCGTCCGAGCAGGAGGGCCGCCGGCGCCGCGAGCACGAGCGCGAGGAAGAGCGCCGACGAGCCGAGCCGCCCGGCCCCGACGCGGTAGATCCGCACCGACTGGGTCACGACAGCCACGCGCGCGCCTCCTCCGCGAGCACGCCCGCCTGGAGGCACGCTCCGCCGCGGGCCTGCACGTCTTCGAGGAGCCGCCGATAGAGGACGTCCCACCCGGGCAGGAGCGCCGAGTCGTACTGCTCGGGGTGCCACAGGACCGCGAAGCCGCCTCCGTTCGCCTCGGCCCAGTCGAGCAGCGCCCGCAGCCGCGCGCCGGCGTCCTCGACGGTGAGGTTGAGGTAACGCTCGGCAGAGAGCGTGACGTCCATCGCCGCCAGCGGGACCTCGATGAGCTCGTGTGGCGCGTCGCGGTCGAAGTCCCAGGGGTGAAACGGATGCGCAATTCCGGCCCGGAAGCCGATCGCGTCACCGAAACCGAGGGTCGAGTCGTAGGCGAAGCCAGACGCCTCGAGCGAGCCGAGATTGTCGTGCGGGTCGATGCGCAGATAGTGGTAGCGGTGCCCCTGCACCGGGCCGGCGAGCCGCTCGAGGCGCTCCTTCTCGTCGGCGATCCGCTGCGCGTCACCGGCTGCCAAGTAGCTTCCGTGGAGCCCGACCTCCGCCTTCGCCTGCTGAATCGTCTCGACGATCCGCGGCCGCAACCGCTCGTACTCCTCGGGCGCGCCGCCGTCGAACTCGTGCGCGTGGTCGGCGAGCAGGAAGAACGTCGAGGAGGCCCCGGCGCGGCGCTCGTCGTCGAGGATCCGGTCGAAGCTCCAGTACGGGTCGGTGCCGCGGACCTTGTGCACGGTCGCACCGGCCAGGCCGCGGAGCTCCCGCAGCCCCGGCCCGATGCGTCCGTTCGTCAGGTCGCTCTTCGCGCGCGCTGCCGCGCCCTTGACGCCTCTGCGCGTCCACTTCCACGGCGCGTCGACGTCGTGGGTCAAGGCGACGGCGAAGCGGGCGCCACCCCAATGAGGAGGCTCCAGACCGAGACGCACCCGCAGCCGCTCGAGCGGCGGGTCGAGGGGGTCGAGGCAGGACCACGCCGCCCGAAAGCGGTCATGCTCGTCCCGAGCCCCGTTTCGCTCCTCGACGCGGGCGAGATGGAAGAACGCCTCAGCGAGGTCGTCGCCCTCGGGCCGCTCCCCGCGCTCGACCTGCTCCCAGGACTCGGCGCTGTAGGGCACGTCGTCGCCGAAGCCGAGGTCGCGGGCGCCGATCGTGTCGAGCACCCAGCGCGCTCGCCGCTCGTCGCGTTCGGGAATCACCGGAAGACGCCCCGCGCGACCCGGGCCGCGTGGACGAGCCCCGGCTTCAGGTCGTCCCGCGCGAAGACCGCGTCCACGTACGGCGGTCGCTGGAGCTCGGGCCGCTCTCCGGGCATGAGCGAGATCGACCACGTCCGGCGCGCCCCGTTCATCGAAACCGGCTCCACCCTTTCGCCGGTCAAATCGCGGTACGCGATCAGCGGCAGGTCGACACCGCATGCCGCCGCCAGCGCGTGCCACTGCCAGAGGCGGGGGTTGACCTCCATCAGCTTGAAGCGGCCGTCCCGTGGATCGCGCTTGAACTCGACCTGTGAGATCCCGTGGAAGCCGAGAGCGTTCAGGAGGCGCAAGCCTGCGTCCACGACCTCCTGCACCCAGACCGCCTCGCCGACGCGGCACGTGCCGACGAGCGGCGGCACCTGCTTCAGCTTGCGCCCGCTGAACAGCCCGAGCGGCTCGCCGTCGGCGCGCAGGTAGCTCCCGAGGCTGTACAGCTCGTCGTCGCCGCCGGGGACGAGCTCCTGGACGATCGGCCCGAACGGCTCGGCGTCCGCGTAGGCCGCGTCGAGCTCCTCCTTCGTCTCGCAGCGAAAGGCCTGCGTGCCGAACCGGCGCTTGAAGCCGTCCGGATGCTGAGGCTTGACGAGCACCGGAAACGGAAGCCCGGCCGCCTCGGCGGCGGTCCCCGGGTAGAGCGTCTCGGGGATGTCCACGCCGGCCGCGCGCGCCGTCTCGAGCTGGTGGCGCTTGTCCTGAATCGCCTCGAGCCGCTCTCCGACCGGGAACGGAAACAGGAGCCCGTCGAGCCGGCCCGCCTGGCGCGCGAGCGCGTTCAGCGGCGGGTCGTGCGTCGGGAAGACGACCGCCGGGCCGCCGATCCGCGCAACGGCGTCGACGAACCCATCCTCCTCGGCGAGCGGGTCCGGCACCGTCACCGGCTGGGCGTAACGCGAGCGGAACCCGAGCGCGCTGGCACGGTGATCCGCGGCGAAGACGGGGATCCCGGCCCGTCCGAGCGAGCGAATCGCAGCCAGGCCGTTGACCCAGCCGACGTCGACGACGACGGCTTTCACCGGGCGGATTCTAGGAGCGCTGCCGTATTGCCCGACCCGAGCCACTGAGCCGCCTCACGATAGGCGCGCCCGCGGTCTCCGCGGAAGACCAACCCGCGCACACGCAGCCCCCAGAGCATCACGTGCCGCGCCCGCTCGGCCACGCGCAGCCCGCGGTGCTTGCGCAGGAACTGCAGGTGCCCGCGCACGATCGCCTTGAACTGCCGCGGGTTGAGCGAGGCGCCGACGACGTGCGTCGCCTCGGCGCCAGGGAAGAAGAGGACCTTCCAGCCGGCCTGGCGGAAGCGGTAGCACCAGTCCACCTCCTCGCTCATCAGGAAGAAGCCCTCGTCGAAGCCCCCGACCGAGTCGACGGCCTCGCGGCGCACGAGCAGGCACGCCCCGAAGAGGTACTCGGCCTCGCGCACCGACTCGTGGTCGAACTGCTCGCCGAAGAACGCGTTCAAGGCGTGCGAGCGTGGCGCGAGCTTGCGCAGGAAGAAGTACTCGGTCGCGATCCGCCAGGGACTCGGGTAGCCGCGCACCGAGCGCTGCAAGGTGCCGTCGGGGTTGAGTAGCCGCGGCCCCACCACCGCTGCCTCGGGATGCTCGTCGGCGAACGCGACCAGCGCCTCGAGCGCGCCTTCCATGAGCCAGGCGTCGGGGTTGAGCAATAGGAAGTAGCGGCCCGACGCGGCTCTCATGCCCGCGTTGTTGCCGGCGCCGAACCCGCGGTTCTCCTGCTCGATCACGCGAGCCTCGGGGAACTGCCCGCGGACGAGGTCGGGCGTTCCGTCGGTCGACGCGTTGTCGACGACGATCACCTCGGCGCTCGTCCCGCGAAGGCTGCCGAGCGAGCGCTCGATCCACGGCGCCGCGTCGTGCGTGACGACGACCGCGCTGACCTCCAGTTCAGCCATCTGCTTCGCGCGGGATCCGCGCACCGCGACTCGTCCCGCGCATTCCCTCCCACGCGAGGATCACCGCACCGGGGACCGCGAGCAGGATCGTGAGCACGAAGAAGAGGAACCCGGCGGCGAACGCCTGGTCGGAGCTGACGCCGAGCTTCCCGAGGAAGCTGACGAAGAACGACTCGCGCACGGCGAAGCCGTTGACCGTGAACGGGATCAGCATCACGAGGAAGAGCAGCGGGCCCATCACGTAGTACGGCCGTGGGGAAAGGTCGATCCCGACGGCTTTTCCGCTCAGCCAGACGGACAGGACCCGCACCGCCTGGATGCAGAGCGTGATCACGAAGACCGCGAACAGCAC
>Ga0081540_1004741_pt1 | contig 10281 bp, 5 predicted proteins | sample TabmetS2T1R1_FD_71024 | JGI IMG/M metagenome (GOLD analysis project Ga0081540, IMG submission 71024) | Tabebuia heterophylla rhizosphere microbial communities from the University of Puerto Rico - S2T1R1 | ecosystem: Host-associated > Plants > Roots > Rhizosphere ... | reverse complement strand
CGATCCCGGCCGCAAGCTGACGATCACCGGCTATCTCCCCCGCATGCAACGTTCGTTCGGCATTCTCTATCTCGGCCGCGACGCCGGACAGGAAGACGGTGCGTACGAGCGCGAATCTGAAGTGTGCAACGCCGCCATCATGTGCCTCGACCAGCCAAGCGCGTTCGAGCTGGCGCGGACGACGACAAACGCAGCGCTGGAACGTTTGGTCGATGGCGCGAAGAAGGTTGCCGCGCTCGGCGGCGAAACGACCTGGGAACTGATGGTAGATGCACGCGAATTGCTGGAACCGTTGTTGGCCGAATTCTGTGAAGAGTGGTTCGGACTGAGTGAGCAAGGCGGTTACTTCCGCCGCGCCGGCTATCGCTGGGACTGGAAGCCGGGCCAGCCGCCCAGCTATCCCGGCCATTTCCTTTCCCCCTCGCGCTACATCTTCCAACCTCATCCAAACGAGGAAGTGGAGGCGATCGGCGGCGAACATGGCGCAGCCGTACGCACCGCCATGATCGGTTTCCTCGAACAGTTCAAGGCAACGATCACCGCACATGTCACGCTGGAGGTGCTGAAATCTCAGCGGGCCACAAACGACATCCCGTTCGTGGCGCGCACCATCGCCGGCGCCATGATGGGCTTTATTCCGACCGTCGACGGCAATCTCCGCCGGATATTGAACGAATGGCTGCGCGAAGGGACCCTGTGGTCGTTGCGCGCGCGCTATGCCGGCACGGTGGCAAGAAACTACCCTGATGGTCTCAACCGGCTTGGAGACGACTTCATCCCGGCCATGCAGCTGCGTGCGGTGCCCGAATTGATCTGGCGGACGGCCGTCCTCGCCCACGATCTGGGAAAGAACGAGCACCAGGTCGCGGTCAAGCCGGGTGATATCATCGTCGCCGGAGCAGTCTCCGCCACCCAGCAAAACCTCGTCGAGGGCCGTCAGGACGTCTATCACGCCTTCGGCGGCAACCGCAAAGTCGCGGGCCATCCCACGCATTCGTGTCCCGGCGCGGATCCGGCGCTGGCCGTGATGCTGGGTTTCTTCAGCGCGCTGGTGGAATCGCCGCTGCCGTTGCGTGCCGGCCCCGCCCCGCTGACCTTGTGTCTGGACGGAAGGCTGCCGCCGCAGCCCGGCTCTCCCCTCACCCGGGGTTAGCGTGATATCGGCTGACGGGCGCGCCTGTTACCGACAGGATCGCCTGTTCCGCGTGCCACTGCATGCCGAGCGCGCACAGTTTCGCGGCGGCTTCCGTCACGGTCTGGTGGGCCGCCTCATCTTGTCCCTGCCGGGCGAGAAGTTCACCGCGCGCGGCCAGATTGAGGGCCGCATCGCGCTGCGAGCCACGCCAGCCTGCGGAGGTTTCGGCCCGCTGCAACCAGCGCCGGCTTCGTCCAAAATCCTGGCGCTGGGCTGCGAGCTTCGCAAGCGAGCGGCATGCCATCGCCTCGCCCACCCGCTCTCCCTCACGCGCGCGGCCCAGGATATAGGCTGCGTACCGCCTTGCAGTGTCGATGTCGCCTTCGGCCGCCGCCGCCTCGACCAGCCAACTATATTGAACCGAAGTGTAGAAGTGGAAGTTTCGCCTTTCCATCCACTGCGCGGCGTTCCGCAACTGCTGCAAACCGTCGACATTGCCGGTAGCCGACCAGCGGGCAAATCCGGACGCAGCGCGACATGACGCCAGCAGCAGCAGGCTGCGCATGTTTTCGGCGACACGTGCTCCCTCGACGGCCAGTCGCTCCGCCTCCTGCCAGCGACCTTGCCAGACCAGTGCGACCGAGATCCAATTGCGCACCGAGTTGACGACCGGGTGGGTCGAGCCTTCGACCAGGGACATCGCTTCGCTGAAACACTCATGGGCGCCGTCGAAATCGCCGCGATCGGCAAGTACACTGCCCTTGCACGACAACGCGTAGGCCGAGCCGATGGCGATGGCGCCATGCCGGCGGCTGCGTTGCTGCTTGGTCGAGATGGCAGCGTCGATCAAGGCGGTGGCTTCGTCGTATTGGCAGCTTGCGGCGAGAATCTGGCCCAGCGAAGCTTCGATCTGGGCGATCAGGCGGCGGTCGCCGATCTCGCGCGCCAATTCCAGTGCTTTCCGGGTGTGTGTCACACCCTCGCGGAAGCGGCCAAACCCATAGCACATGTAGCCAAGCCATTCATATGCACTGGCCATCGCGCTGGTGTCGCCGAGTGAACACGCGATCGCGACCGCCTGCTCGAACACAGTGGTGTCATCGGTCAACGACAGCGGGTCGAATATGTTGACCATGCCCAATTTATTGGACAGCAAGCACCAGCGCAGTGACTGCTCGCGCGAGCGGTCCGGCACGCGATCCAGCGCCTGCATGGCAACCTGATACTGGGTACGGGCACGGTCCAGCGCGAACGCCGCCATGGCCTTGTCGCCCGCGCGTTCGGCATAATGTGCCGCCCTTTCCCAATTACCTGCGCCGCGCGAGTGGTGGGCCAGGGCTTCCAGCGTGTCTTCGCGATCGGCCTGCTCGGACCGTGCCAACAACGTGGCTTCGATGCGCTTGTGCAATGCCTGACGCTCGTGCAGGCCGATCGTGTCGTACACTGCGTCCCGCGTGATGCCATGTTTGAAGCGAAGTACATCGCCTGCTGGATCGGCATAGAGAAAATCCGCGTCGGCCAATGCCCGCACCGTCGCCGAGTCGGGCTCGCTGCCGCAGGCCGAAACCAGCAACCCGTTCGGCACCATGTTTCCGATTACCGCCGCGGCGCGCACCACGTTCACCTCATCCGGCGGCAGGCGCGCCAGCCGCGAGGCCACCAGCGTTGCGATCCATCCCTGCTTGCTGCGCATGTCGAACGAAGCAGGATCGTTGGCCGAAATGGAATGGCACAGCTCTTCAATGAACAGCGGCACTCCCCCGGCATAGGCGTGAACGCGGGCCACCAGGAAAGGATCTGCCTGCGGCACCCAGCGTCGTACGGCAAGGTCCGTCTCCGGTCCCTGAAACGGCTCCAGCAGCATGTGCGGCGCGCTGGAAATCCACTCAGTGCCGTCGTCGCGCGGCCGGCTGGCGAGGATGACGCGCGGTCCGTTGGGCAATTGCAGGAGTGCGTCCAGCAACTGCCGGCTCGCGTCGTCGGACCATTGCCAGTCGTCGATCACCAGCACCAACGGACCCTGCGCGGATAAGGCAGTAAAGAACCCGAGCAAGTCACCGACCACGCCATCGACAGTCATCCGGCCGCCGCGCGCATCGCTGCCGGTCGACGCCAGCCCGACAATCGACTCAGCACGGGGACCGAGCTGGGCGGCCCATGGCTGCAGAGCGGCACGGGCAGTCTCGTTGGCCTCGACGATAGATGCGTCCGGTCGTACTCCGAGGTAGGCGCGCAGCATCTGCAGGAACGGCTGCAGAACCTCGGCACCGACATAGCTCTCGCAATTGCCCCGCAACAGCGTGAAATGTTCGGTACCACTGTGTCGCAGCACTTCTTCCAGAAGGCGCGTCTTCCCGAGCCCGGGGCCGCCGACAACGATTGCGCAACGTTGCGTGGCCGGCTGTGCCTCGCCGAGAAAGCCTGTCAGAAAGTTGAAAATCTCGTTGCGGCCAATGAAGGGCGTCAAGCCGCGGCGAGACGTTGCCTCAAATCGCCGGGTCACCGTGCTTCGTCTCAGCACCACCCGCGCCTGCGGCATTCCGGACGCCGCACCCGATGTTTGAAGGTAGCCGCCGAGCTCGAAGAAATTCGCATGCGGCCCAAGGGCATCAACGCTGGCAAGGATCTCGCCCGGGGCGGCGTGGCGCGACAGATGCGCCGCCGTGTTCACGACATCGCCGATCAGGTCATACCGGCCGGACTCGATATCCCCTTCCGTCAGGAGCAGAGTGCCGGCGTGGATACCGGAATGCATTCGAAGCGGCATCAGAGCCGGTAAGACGCCATCGTGGCGCAACTGCCCGACCCACAGGTGAATATCGATTGCGGCTTCCGCGGCACGGCGACCGTCATCCTCGCCCGACCGGGGATAGCCGAATACAGCGAGGACACCGTCCCCCTGCGTTCTGATGACGCGACCGTCGTGCTTGGCCACCGCGCGACGCCAGATTTCCCGCAGTTGGCCCAGGAGTTCGGAAAGATGTTCCGACTCCATATCTCTGCCCAAGACGGTGGACCCGACGAGGTCAGAGAAAAGCACCGTCAATCGATAACGTTCGCCTTTCGGTTCTCGGGTCTGCGTACTCATCGTCGCTGTCGAGGCCAGCTCGTTCCCGAACAGCAAACACGGTCCCTAGCTGGCGCCAGACCGGATGCCACAAGCCATCATACACACCCGTAGAATCCCGGCTACTACCCTCCACAAGGTAGATGTGGAGCAAAGTCGCCGCAGCCGCCGGTGGTTACCAAATGATGCCGCTTCCAGACCTATCGCGATCTCCCCTGTCTCATTGAAATCATTGGTATTTCGTACGTTTAGGACTCAATTTTGGATCGAAGGGGTACACCTTGTTAGTCGGCATGTCAGGAAGCTTGAAAGCGACGGAATTTCGCCGGCGTAGCCCGCGAATTTTTGTGTCATCGGGGCCGCCTGCGCCTTGAGCGCGTCCTGCAAATCCTCGATGCCGAGCAGCGCGTCACCCACGCCTCTGGCTGATCCGCGTTCAGCTATTTGCCCTTGGTGTCGACCTTCTGTTTTTCGTCCTCGTTCATTTTCTTCACCATGGGGTCGCGGCTGGCTTCGCCGGTGGTTTGCGTTGTCGTGGCCGGCGGGCTTTGGTTTGGCAGAGACGTTTGCCCCGGCGGCGTCGTTGCCGGCCGCGTTGCAGTCGTGCTTGGCGGCGACGGCGTTTCAGCAGTCGCCGCCTCAGTATTCAACAGGAGCATGCTCGACAGTAGCGACACCGCGAGCGCCGTTGCGTTCGGTTTCATCGATCTCTCTCCTCTGAGACCAATGAAACGGCGCGCGCAGTCCAACGTTCCCCTCACGCCTCCAATTGCTTGCCGATCGGCAGTGCGCGGATGCGCTTGCCGGTCGCGGCGAAGATCGCGTTGATCAGCGCCGGCGCAAAGGGCGGCACGCCCGGCTCGCCGACACCGCTCGGCGGCGTGTCGGGTCCGGGAGGCACGATGTAGACGTTGGTCACAGCGGGCGCTTCGTCGATCCGGATCACCGGGAAATCGTCGAAATTGCCCTGCTGCACCTTGCCGTCCTTGAAGGTAATCGCACCATGTTTGGCGAGGCTCAGGCCCATGATCGCAGTGCCTTCAATCTGCGACTGGATGCGCTCCGGATTGACGTACGTTCCGCAATCGATGGCGGTATCGACGCGGGGCACGGTAAGCTTGCCCTTGTCGTCAACGGCTACCTCGACGATCGTCGCGATGTAGCTGACGAAGCTGCGATGCGCGGCAATGCCGAGCCCATGTCCCTTGGGGACGGACCTGCCCCACCCGCCCTTGTCTGCGACCAGTTCGACGACCTTGCGAAGACGCGCGGTGTCGATCGGATAGCTGTCGTAAGGCTCGCCATAGTTCCAGAGGTCCTTCACGGAATCGAGTTTCACGATCCGCGGCGAGCCGATCAGTTCGAGCAACATGGTCTTCTGATCGCGGTTGGTGGCATGGGCGAGTTCACCGACCATGGACTGTACCGCAAACGCGCGCGGGATATTCGATACCGAGCGGAACCAGCCGATCCGGGCGTGGGCAGCCGCTTCCGGATTTTCGCACTGAACGTTGGCGATCTCGAAGGGCATATCGACCAGCCCCATGCCGAGTTCGAACGGCGCCTGATGCAGCGTACCAGCGTCAAACGTCGAGGCGATGCTCGGCGCGACGCTGCGATGACGCCAGGCCGTCACTTTGCCGCTCTTGTCGAGGCCGGCCTCGATGCGCTCCACCGAGACGGTGTGCAGGAAGCCATTGCGGACGTCGTCTTCCCGCGTCCACTGCACCTTCACGGGGGCACCGAGTTCCTTTGAGAGCAGAGCCGCTTCGATGGCGTAATCGCATTTCGACTTGCGGCCGAAGCCGCCGCCGAGCAGCGTCACGTTGACGGTGACGTTGTCCTCGGGAATGCCAAGCGATTTGGCGACGTCCTCGCGCGTTCCGCCCGCGCTTTGCACCGGCGCCCAGATCTCCGCCTTGTCGCCCTTGACGTCCGCAACCGCGACGGGCGTCTCCATGGCGACGTGAGCGAGATGCGGCAGATAGTATTCGCCGACGATCACCTTGTCGGCGCCCTTCAAGGCAGCTTCGACGTCGCCCTCTTTGCGCACGACAAGTCCGGGCTTCCGTGCGGCTGCCTCCAGTTCGGCCCGATAGGCGACGGAGTCGTATTTGCCGTTGGCCCCATCGTCCCAGACGATCTTCAGGGCATCCCGGCCCTTGATCGCAGCGCCGGTGTTGCGTGCGATCACTGCAACGCCGCCGAGCGGCTGGAATTTGGAAGGCCACGGCCAGCCCCTCACCTCCATGACCTTCTCGACGCCGGAAACCTTCATCGCTTCGGCCCCGTCAAACGACGCGACCTTGCCGCCGGTCACTGGCGGCCGGGCAATGACCGCGTATTTCATCCCGGGCAGGCGGACGTCGGCGCCGTAGCGCGCGGCGCCCACCGTGATGTCGCGGAGATCGACGATGCTGATCTGGCCCTTGCCGAGATAGCGGAAATCCTTCGGGTCTTTCAGCTTCAGGCCTTCGACGCTCGGCACCGACTCCTTGGCGGCATCGGCCGCCAGGTCGCCGAAGCCGATCCGGCGCCCGCTCGCACTGTGGACGACCTCGTGATTGACCGCCTTCACTTCGGTCGCCGGCACGCCCCAGCGTTTCGCCGCGGCGGTTTCGAGCATGGTGCGGGCCGAAGCGCCGATCTGGCGCATCGGCATCAAATAGTGCCGCGTGCTGCGCGATCCATCGGTATCCTGGTTGCCGAACTTGACTTCATCGCCATGCGCCTGCTGGACGCGAACACGCGACCAGTCGGCCTCCATTTCTTCGGCAACGATCAACGGCAGGCTGGTGCGGACGCCGGTTCCCATCTCGGCGCGGTGTGCGACGATCGTGACAACACCATCCGGTGCGATCGCAACGAACACGCGCGGATCCACAACGGTACCATGCGGCATCTTGTCTGCGCCGGTCTCGTACGCGGCAAAGGCCGTGCGGGACATGACGGGTGCGGCCAGGACGAAGCCGCCCGCCAGCCCGAGGCCCTTCAGGACGCTCCGGCGCGAAACGTTTTCGACTCTGATGTACTGCTCAAAGCCACGAAACTTCCCGGGATTGGTGCGAATGTTCATGATCAGACCCCCGTCGAAGCGAGGTGGACCGCGTTTTCGATGCGCTGGTAACAGCCGCAGCGGCAGATGTTACCGGCCATCGCTTCGCGAATCTGATCGTGGTTGGGCTTCGGATTTTCGTTCAGCAAGGCCGCGGCCTGCATGATCTGGCCGGCCTGGCAGAAGCCGCATTGCGGGACATTGAGCTGGCGCCAGGCCTTTTGCACCGCGTGATCGCCCGTGGGATGAAGACCTTCGATCGTGGTGACCTCGCGGTCGACGACGTCGGAGACCGAGGTGATGCAGGCGCGAACCGCTTGCTTGTCGACAATGACGGTGCACGCGCCGCACAGAGCCTGGCCGCAGCCGTATTTCGTGCCTGTCAGGCCGGCCTCATCGCGCAGAAACCAGAGCAGCGGAAGATTCGGGTCGCCGTCCCAATCGTGTTGCTGGCCATTGATTTTTACTTTGATCATGTTCGCTCCTCGCTCTTCTTAAGCTGTTGAGGTTTAAGCTGTTGAGGTTGCTCCGACGCTGGCGAGAACATGTTTCCCGAATGCTTAGCGTCGTGGACCAGGTGTCCTTTGCATGGCCTCACAAAAACGGACCCCGCGGAGAAATCGCTGACTGCGCGGCACGATCTGATGAACTTCTGTGTTGGCGTGCTCTCCCTTTTTCGACTTCGCCTTGTCACTTTCGTTCGGCGATATTGGCGTTTTGAGGACGTTAGCAGAAAGTGGCGTGCATGGAAGTTCACAGCGCATTGTTTTGTATCTGACGAGTGCCGTCAAAAGGCGTTTCCGCCTTTTGCGTCAGCCATGCTTACCAACAACGCGCAACTGAGCTTGCACTCGACACACGAATAAAGACGCGGTGCTCAAACAAGTTTCTGGGTGATACCTTTATTTTATTTCTGGTTGAGAGCCTGCCCGATAGGGCGAGCGTACAAAGCGGACCATGCTCGGCCCTCACCGGCCCCAGAAAGCCGACGTCTTCTTGAACCGTCGCCAGCGCTTGCGCAGCGTTTTCGCCACCGCAATCTGGTCGCGGGCCTGCCAGCCGACGACCACGCCGAAGGCGACACGAAGCTCAGGCCGGTCTTCCTCGCGGATGGCATGGAGCATCATGCGTGCACTTGCGATGTCGCGTGCACGTCCCAGGCTCGCCTGGAGGTCGACGAGCCGCTTCACGTAGCGCTTCGCCGGCGTCTGGCTGGCATAGAGCGGCAGGAAGAACTCCGCCGCATAGCGCAGCTTCTTGAGGTCGATCCGGAGATCGTGTTGCGCACCGATGTCCAACCGGCGGAAGTGCGCGCCTCGCTTGATCGCCTTGCGATGCAATCGCGTCAGGATCTTGTCGGCGAGAGCAGGCATCGGCTGCGACAGGAGGGCCAGCGCTTCGCTGTCGATCTCGTTGCGCCAGCCTCGGCGCTCTACCAGGTTACCCAGGGAGAGCAGGAAACGGCTGCAACGGGGATCGGCGAGGACGGGCTGCAGGGCGCTGTAGCTCGACTTGCGCTGCCGTTCGACTGCCTCGTGCAGGCTGGCGAGGTCGACTTCCGGAGCCGCCGCGACCAGGCGCGTAACGGTCGTTTCCGCGAATACGTCCCATTCGCGGGCCGGGCCGAGCGCTTGCATCAGCCACCTCGCCTCGCTGTTGATCGCCTGGAAGGCGGGCGAGGGAATATCGCGCCGGAACAGCGCACAGATCGTCCGCAAACGGCGCAGGGCGACGCGCATCTGATGCACGCCTTCGGGGTTCGCCCCCTCCTCCGCCACCGCGTGATTTTTCAGAAGATGATGCCAGCAGGAGCCGACCAGGAGCGCGATGACGTCGTCGACGGCATGGTCCGCGGTAATGCTGAGTGTCTCGGCCTTCGCGGCTGGCTGCACGACGTCGAAGGCGAGCTGATAGCCACGTTCCGCCTTGCTGCGGGTGCCGACCTTCAGCGGCGCAGCATCAAGCAATTGCGTTCCGAGATCGAACAGGACGCCGGCATTGCCGCCCTTCAGTTCGAGTTCGACTTCGGACAGGACTTCCTGGCGTGCACCGGCCTCGATCGTGCCCTCGTCGAAGGCGATCTCGACCGACGCATCGGGCAGATCGAGTTGCCGGGCGTGCCGGCGAACTTTCGTGGCGAAAACCGGCACCAGCGCGTCGTTGGTCAGTGTCGTCACGGGCGCGCCGATCTCTTCGGCAGGAAGCCGCGCAAGATCAGGCGAGACGTCCTCGACCTGCACCTCCCACTGCCGTCGCGTCAGCGGTTGGCCGCCATCAGGCTGAAGCTTCAGGGTCTGGACGCAGTGTTTGCCGCTGCGTCGCACCCGCAGCGACATGCCGTGCTGGAATAGCAGCCGCTCGGGCGTGTCGTAATACACCGTCTCCAGCCGGCGAAATGCACCCCGGTTGCGCGCATGCTGCACGATGACAGGCATCTCGCGCAGTCTTTCGAGCGCTCCCGGCGGCGCGAGCAGCTTCAGCTCGATTTCCGCCTGTTCGCCCAACCGTGCCGCGACAGCCAGCCCGGAATCGTTCAGGGACGGCTGACTTGCGTTCGACGATGTATCCATTGGAATGGCGTATGAATGTTTTATGACAATGGCAAGGCCTACCCGGTTCGCCCAAGAGAATTAGTCCACCTGTTGACGCGAATATTACACGATACGGCTGTCCTGGCGGCCTCTGATCGGCGCGGTGCCTGGCCAAGTCGGCGAACCGTCAGGGAAGCCTAGGCTACCTCCAGGCGCGGAGGCGTTCTAGCGAGGCGAACCAATTTACGACCGTACGCGATGCATGGACGCTCTACCAAGGCATGAACAATCCACGCCACCAGGACAGCTACGCAATAGCTGGCGATAAAAACCAATACGAAATTCTGCGGTGCGTGCACTCTGTTTACGATTACTTGCCCGACGTTGATGGCGAGGCTTTGAAACAGATAGATCGCGTAAGTCAGCGTCCCGAGCCAAGGTAACGGACCGCTGCTCAAAAAGCGGGACAATATCTGACATTGCCGGAACCAAA
>Ga0081540_1003216_pt1 | contig 10282 bp, 14 predicted proteins | sample TabmetS2T1R1_FD_71024 | JGI IMG/M metagenome (GOLD analysis project Ga0081540, IMG submission 71024) | Tabebuia heterophylla rhizosphere microbial communities from the University of Puerto Rico - S2T1R1 | ecosystem: Host-associated > Plants > Roots > Rhizosphere ... | reverse complement strand
GGCATTCACTCCGGCGATTCCGCCTGCTCGCTGCCGCCGCATTCGCTGGATGCGAAGATGATCGAGGAGCTCGAGCGGCAAACCCGCGAGCTCGCGCTCGGCCTCGACGTCGTCGGCCTGATGAACGTGCAATATGCGATCAAGGACGGCGAGATCTACGTGCTCGAGGTCAATCCGCGGGCGTCGCGCACCGTGCCGTTCGTCGCCAAGGTCGTCGGCACACCGGTGGCGAAGATCGCCGCACGGATCATGGCCGGCGAGAAGCTCGCCGACTTCAAGCTGAAGAAGAAGCAGCTCGGCCATGTCGGCGTGAAGGAGTCCGTCTTCCCGTTCGCGCGTTTCCCCGGCGTCGACACCGTGCTCGGCCCGGAAATGCGCTCGACCGGCGAGGTCATGGGCATCGACCGCTCGTTCGAGATCGCCTTTGCCAAGAGCCAGCTCGGCGGCGGCACCCGCGTGCCGCGCAAGGGCACGGTGTTCGTCTCGGTGCGCGAGACCGACAAGAACCGCATCGCGGAGGCGGTCCGGCTGTTGCACTCGCTCGGCTTCAAGGTGATGGGCACATCAGGCACCCAGCGCTTCCTGACCGACAAGGGCATTCCGGCCGAGAAGGTTAACAAGGTGCTGGAAGGACGGCCGCACATTGTCGACGCCATCACCAATGGCGATATCCAGCTCGTCTTCAACACCACCGAAGGGCCGCAGGCGCTGGCGGACAGCCGTTCGCTGCGGCGGGCTGCCCTCTTGCATAAAGTGCCGTATTACACCACTCTTTCGGGTGCGGTGGCAGCCGCCCAGGGCATCCGCGCCTATCTGGGCGGGGACCTTGAGGTCCGCACGCTGCAGAGTTACTTTTCCGAAAACTGATCGTTGGTTGGGCAGAAGCCCGCTAAACGATTGGCAATACAGCCATATGGCTGGAACTCACCGCTTGGTTGGATGTTGAATCGGCCCCGAAAGGGGCCGAAAATTAGTAGGCTTGCGGGCTCGCGTTGGGGCCATGAAAGCCCGAATCGAAATCTAAAAAGTGCCTCGTGCGCGCGCGATAATGAGCGGCTCGCACGACGGTAAGGACGGAAGATATGATGGACAAGGTTCCGATGACTGCGGGCGGCTATGCCGCCCTGGAGGTCGAGTTGAAGCAGCGCCAGTCGGTGGAGCGTCCGCGCATCATCGAGCATATCGCCGAGGCGCGCTCGCATGGCGACCTCTCGGAGAACGCGGAATATCACGCCGCCAAGGAAGAGCAGTCGCACAATGAAGGCCGCATCGCCGAGCTCGAAGACAAGCTCGCGCGCGCCGACGTGATCGACATCTCGAAGCTCTCCGGCGACACCGTCAAGTTCGGCGCCACCGTGACGCTGGTCGACGAGGATACCGAGAAGAAGGCGGTGTGGCAGATCGTCGGCGAAGTCGAAGCCGATGCGAAGAAGGGCCGCATCTCCATCACCTCGCCGCTCGCCCGCGCCTTGATCGGCAAGAAGAAGGGCACGACGGTCGAAGTGATGGCGCCCGGCGGCGCCAAGGCCTACGAGATCACCAAGGTCGAGTGGCGATAGAGCGCGACGAGTCACCTGCAAGTTACTGTTGCGACAAAGCCGCGCTCACTGCGCGGCTTTTTCGTTGCTGCCGTGCTGACGGGATTGTGAGTGGCGACGCGGAGGGATTCCATAATATCCGACTCCGGGACAATGCTTATAAAACATAACTAAATGGCCGGGCGGTGGCGCTGCAGGCCGCGCCGTTCTCGCCGCGAGGCGCGCGGCAAGCGGCTCCGGATGCTCCGGGACGGCATCTTGTTGCGCTGCAATCGCGACAATGCCTCGAAGCAATGACGTGCGAAGGGAATGATTCAATTTCAGGGGTGTTGTTCCGGCATCACACGCGATCGGCCAACACCGTGTAATGTTGTGACGCTAAGTTTCTAGTGTGCCAAACAAGGGGGACGACGATATGGACCAATTCGACAAGATGCTCGCGAAATGGCAGCCGACAGCGCTGAGCCTGTTTCGCTTCATCACCGGGCTGCTGCTGTTTCAATACGGCATCGCCAAGCTTTTCAAGTTTCCGGCAATGCCCTATTTCGCCAAGGTCGAACTGATGTCGCTGATTGGTGCGGCGGGGACGCTCGAACTGGTGCTTGGCGGGCTGTTGATGATCGGCCTGTTCACGCGGATCGTGGCGTTCATCCTGTCGGGCGAAATGGCCTTTGCCTATTTCCTCGGCCACATGTTCAAGGATCCGGCCAATCCGGTATTTCTGCCGCTGCTCAATGGCGGCACGGCCGCGATCCTGTTCTGCTTCGCTTGCCTCTATCTGTCGACCGCGGGCGGCGGACCCTACAGCGTCGACGAGATGCGGAAGAAATAGAGACTCGTAGGGTGGGCAAAGGCGCGTCTTCGCGCCGTGCCCACCGCCCCGGGCCTCGGAAGATTTGGTGGGCACGCTTCGCTTTGCCCACCCTACGAAGCTAGCGAAGCAATCCATCGATCCGCGCGCAAGAATGGATTGCTTCGCTTCGCTCGCAATGACGCGGTGAGAAACCTCAACCCGCCACCTTCACATCGAGCGGCACCGCGGGTTCATATTTCGAATTGTGCAGCACCAGCGACGTCCGCACATTGCGCACGTGCGGCGCCGCGGTCAGGTGCGTGACGAAATCCTGAAACGTCGCCATGTCGGGTGCGACGCATTTGAGGATGAAGTCGACCTCGCCCGACAGCATCCAGCATTCCCGCACCAACGGCTCGGCGCGGACGAAATCCTCGAACGCGCGCAAATCCGCGTCCGCCTGGCTGGACAGATGGACGGAGGCAAACACGGTGACGTCGAAGCCGAGCCGGCGCGGATCCAGCAGGCCGCGATAGCCCTGGATGTAGCCTTCCTCCTCCAGCGTGCGGACCCGGCGCAGGCAGGGCGGCGGCGAAATGCCGACGCGTTTGGCCAGTTCCACGTTGGTGATTCGTCCATCGGCCTGGATTTCGGCTAGAATTCTGAGGTCGATTTCGTCAAGATTCTTCGACACGCGCGTCGGGTTCCCTAATTCTGGCCGCGCCAGGCAGCCTTTGCTGGCAATCTCTTAGCGCAGGCCGCGCGACTTGCGCAATTTTATTGCGCGTGCAGCGCCAAATTTCGCGATTGTGACTTCAGTTCCGGGGAAAATTCGCTGGTATGGATTGCAATTCTTGCATAGCTACCCAGATATCCTAGACTTGGATTTGACACTTTCAGCGCCGCCGCGACCTCCTTCAGGCGCGCTTTCTGCTCAGTCAAACAACCCCCGAATAAGAGAGGGATCCGCCGATGCCTGCGCCTATCCATGCCAAGGTCGTCATTATCGGTTCCGGCCCCGCCGGCTACACCGCGGCGATCTACGCGGCGCGCGCGATGCTGGAACCGGTGCTGATCCAGGGCATCCAGCCCGGCGGACAACTCACCATCACCACCGACGTGGAAAATTATCCGGGCTTCGCCGACGTCATCCAGGGGCCCTGGCTGATGGAGCAGATGGAGAAGCAGGCGGCGCATGTCGGCACCAAGATCGTCACCGACCTCGTCACCAAGCTCGAACTCGCGCAGCGGCCGTTCCGCCTGACCTGCGATAGCGGCGACGTCTATCTGGCCGAGACCGTCGTCCTCGCGACCGGTGCACAGGCGCGCTGGCTCGGCATTCCCTCGGAAGAAAAGTTCAAGGGCTTTGGCGTCTCGGCCTGCGCGACCTGCGACGGCTTCTTCTATCGCGGCAAGGAAGTGATCGTGGTCGGCGGCGGCAACACCGCGGTCGAGGAAGCGTTGTTCCTGACCAACTTTGCATCGAACGTGACGATCGTGCATCGCCGCGATCATTTCCGCGCCGAGCGCATCCTGCAGGATCGCCTGTTCAAGCACCCGAAGATCAAGGTGATCTGGGATTCAGCGATCGATGAGATCGGCGGCATAGAGAATCCGAGCAAAGTCACCCATGTGCGGCTGAAGAACGTCAAGACCGGCGCGCTGACGCAGGTGCCGGCGGACGGCGTCTTCATCGCCATCGGCCACGCGCCCGCAACCGACCTCGTCAAAGACCAGATCAAGCTGAAACCTTCAGGCTATGTCGAGGTGGCGCCGAACTCGACGGCTACATCGATTCCCGGCCTGTTCGCCGCCGGCGACGTGGCTGACGAAACCTACCGCCAGGCGGTTACGGCTGCCGGCCTTGGCTGCATGGCGGCCCTTGAGGCCGAACGCTTCCTGGCTTTGCGCGCGAGCGATCGCGCGGCGGCAGAATAGTCATGGCTCGAAGGGACGGATTCACGGACATGGATTGGGACAAGCTGAAGGTGTTTCACGCGGCGGCGGAAGCGGGAAGCTTTACCCATGCCGGTGAACAACTCGGGCTTTCGCAATCGGCGGTGTCGCGGCAGGTCAGTGCGCTGGAGCAGGAACTCGCGGTATCGCTGTTCCACCGCCATGCGCGCGGGCTCATCCTCACCGAACAGGGCGACCTGCTGTTCCGCACCGCGCATGACGTGTTCATGCAGTTGCAGGCGGCGCGCGCCAAGCTGACCGACAGCCGCGAGCGGCCGAGCGGCGACCTCAAGATCACCACCCCGCCGGCGCTCGGCATCAACTGGCTGATCCCGAGGCTCGACGAGTTCACCGCGCTCTATCCGGATATCCGGATCTCCATGATCGTGACCGACGAAGATCTCGATCTGTCGATGCGCGAGGCCGACGTCGCGATCCGCACCCGCAAACCGACCCAGCCGGACCTGATCCAGCGCAAGCTGTTCACGATCGGCTTCCACGCCTATTGCTCGCCGGAATACATCAAGCGCTTCGGTACGCCGCGCACGCTCGACGACCTCGACTCGCATCGCATCATCATGCTCGGCGATGCGCAGGTTCCGGCGCATCTGCAGAACCGGAGCTGGCTGATCGACGCCGGCCGCAACGGCTCGGGCCCGCGCGAAGCCTACTTTAAGGTGAACAATATCTTGGGGCTGGTCCGCGCCTGCCAGCAGGGACTCGGCATTGCCGCGCTGCCGGACTATCTGGTCGAGGAAAACAACCGCCTGGTGCAGCTGTTCGGCGAAACCGATTCGATCGCGATCGACACCTATTTCGTCTATCCCGAAGAGTTGAAGACGGTCGCGCGTGTGCAGGTGTTCCGCGATTTCGTGGTGAGCAAGGCGCAGCGCTGGCCCTCCTAGTGCATGATCCGGAACAGCGGGTTGCGGTTTTCCATCGGAACAACGCGAAGCGTTTGCCCGGAGATCATTCTCAAATCAAAGAGATAGGGCGGGATGACAATTCGAAGAAAAGTCATCGCGCTCCAGCAGCGGATGACGTTTGGTCATCCTGCGCCTACGAATTAGCCGACTTTATATAGGGCCCGCTCACCGCATGTCAGACATGCGGCTCGGACGGTTGCTGCAAGGCACAGATGGGGATCATAGTGCTCAAACGCTGAGCGGTCGCGTCGCGCATATGTCCCCCTCCTCCAGTGGCGCGGTGGTTCAGTAATCCCTCTTGGAAGGTGATTGTGTCGGCCTCACGTGGCCAATACCTCAAGCCGGGCTCTCTTGGGCCCGGCTTTTTTTCGTGCTCAGGCCTTTCATCGAAACCTCATGTGGATGCGCCGATTGACATTGAAGGCCTCCACAACCATGATCTGCGCATGATCACGCGTTCGTGCGCAGCTCTGTCGTCGAAAAAAGGTCCCTGCTTGGGGACCCGAGATCGACGCGCGCGCTAGATTGCCGCAACCCGCGATCCCGAAAGCCCCGCCGTCTGGACGGGGTTTTTTTATTTGGTCCCGTCTCCGGCTCACCCCAATGAGGAGATGGAACGATGACTGACCATTCGACTACCGATCTAACAAGCCGCTTGCAGGGCCTGTGGCTGCCACTCGTGACGCCGTTTCGCGACGGCGAACTCGACGAGGCGTCGCTGCGCCGCCTCGTCGGGCACTATGCGGCCGGCCCGGTCGACGGCTTCATTCTTGCGGCGACGTCGGGCGAAGGCATGTCGCTCCGCGCGGACGAACTCGAGCGCCTGGTGACGGTGACGCGCAGCGAGCTGACGGCCGGCCGGCGCCACGTGCCAATTCTCTTGGGCTTGTCCGGCGCCTCGACCGCGAAGATGCTGGATGCACTGGATGAGACGGCGGCCTGGCCGATCGACGGCTATCTGATTGCGAGCCCCTATTACGTCCGGCCGTCGCAGCGCGGCCTGCTGCAGCATTTCACCGCGCTCGCCGATCACGCCTCATGGCCGATCGCGCTCTACAACATTCCCTACCGGACCGGCGTCAGCCTCACCAACGAGACGCTGCTGCAGCTCGCAGAACACCCGAACATCGTCGGCATGAAGGATTGCAGCGCCGATCGCGCGCAATCGATCGACTTCCTGAGCAGACGGCCACCGGGCTTTCGCGTGCTGACCGGAGAAGACGCGCTGTATCACGAAGCGCTCACCGACGGCGCTGATGGCGCGATCCTGCTCTCGGCGCATCTGGAGACCGAAGCGTTCGCTTCGGTGCAGACGCTGTTGAAGCAGGGCGATCGCGACGGCGCGCGCGCATGCTGGAAGTCCATTTCCGTTCTGACCCGGCTGCTGTTCGGCGAGCCGAGCCCGGCACCGGCCAAGTATTGGCTCGCGCGCAGCGGATTGATCGACAGCGCCGAAGTTCGCCTGCCGATGGTGGAAGTGAGCGAGGAACTGGCGGCGTTGCTGGATGAGGAAATCGAGCGGCGCAGGCCGCCGCTGCTGCGGCGGGCATAAGCGAAGAGAGATGGCCGGCTCCCGCTCGCCCCGTGCGGGGAGCGGGACCGTTGGGTTTTAGCTGACCAGCAGGCGATAGGTCATCACCGGCGCGAAGCCGAGCAGCATCGCCCAGACGGCGAACGACGACACCAGGAGAACGTCATGCATATTCTGGGCGTATTCGCCGATCGGAAACTTCTTGCCGCGGGCGTTCATAGGAATCCCCCCGTTGTTTTTCTGAGAGAGATACATACGCGTAAAATTTTAATGTCGCAGTCGCGCCTCCGCTCGACTTTGGTGCCCGGTACTCACCAGCCGTTAACCAGATATCGCGGTGGTTAAGCCGCGGTAGCAGGTGCGGAAAAATGCAAGCAAAATCGCAACCGGGCTTTTAACACCGATCGCGTATCAAACTACGCGGAGCAACAAAAACGCGGGGGCGCGTCGTGCATTTCGAAAACAACAACGCCTTTTCTGGACAACAGGGTTTTAGCACCGAGGACATTCTGTGGGGCGTCGGCATCTGGTCGGTGATCCTGACGCTGTCTCCGGTCGTCGTGTTCTACGTGCTGATGGTGGCGTAAGCCGCACTCTCACCACACGTCATTGCGAGCGCAGCGAAGCAATCCATTCTTTCTTCGTGTGGCGCGATGGATTGCTTCGCTTCGCTCGCAATGACGACGGATAGTGCCGTGCCACGGCACCAAAAAGAAAAACGCGCGGAGCGCCGCGCGTCTTTGTCAGTCAAGAAAAAACAATCCAGAAAAGAAAGCGGCGTTGTTACGCCGCCTGCTTGTGCATGGCGCCCGATGCCGACGCCGTTCCGCGGATCGCCTTGATCGAACGTTCGATCGCGCCCCACAGCCTGGAGATCTCCGCCGCCGCGCGGCCTTCCGCGTAATATTCGCGGGCGCCTTCGCCCTGGCTCAGCGCCATGATCAGATCGGCGCGGTTGGTGATCTGGCCGCTCCACACCGGCGCGCGGAATTTCGCCAGGGCTTCACGTGCGATGGTGACGATGCGGCTCTCGGCGCTGTCGCGCTCGGCAGGCGCGCCGTTGATCACGACCGCATAGGGCTTGCGCGCCGCGCGGCAGGTCTGAATCGTTTCCTGCACGGCGTTGACGTCGAACACGCCGGGCCGTGCCGGAATGATCACCATGGTCGCGTTACGGATCGCGTCGTCGACGACGGCCGACAAATTCGGCGGCGTGTCGATGAACACCCATTCGATGCCGTCGCGCTTGGCGGCAGCGACGATGCCGCTGACGGAATTCACCGCGGCCTTGATCGGCGGTTCGTTGGTGCCGCGCAATTTGTGCCAGAGCGTAAGCGAGCCCTGCGGGTCGGCATCGACCAGAAGAATGGGCTTCGTTGCCTTGTGAACATGGGCAGCGAGGTGAGCAGCCAGGGTACTCTTTCCCGAGCCCCCCTTACGTGATGCGAAAACAATTACGTTCATATCTTGGCCTCCAGTTGACCCCAGAAACCGAAAATGAATCAGAGTGCTGATTCGTGAAAGAAAAATTTATCGTCCGCCGCGATGAAGCCACTTAATTGCCAATAAGGCTGGTTTTTGAGTCACACCGTGCAACCCCGGTGACCGAACACGAGTCGGGAAGGCCGCCTTGCAAGACCGCCTTTCTCATTGCGCGCTTTTCGCGCGCTCGCGTTCGAGCTTTGTACGCTGGCGCTCAAGCCATTTGCGCTCGATCCATCCGAGTCCCTGCGCCATCGGCTTCTGCAGCGGCGGCACGTCCTGCGCGAACAAAAGGAGTCCGAGCGGCAGCATCCAGAGTCCGAGCACCGGCAGGAAGCTGAGGAAGCCGCCGACAACCAGAAAAAACGCGAGCGGAACACGGACGAAGATCGATGACGGCTTGCGTACCCAGTTAACGAACCTCGCCGGCCCAGGCGGCAGCTTTTTCTCAAACCAGGCAAAATGCCGGTCGAGCTCCTTTTGATGTGCGCTCAATGAACCCTCTCCTCTGGCCCAAGGAGATGTTCATTGCAGACGCCGCACACAAGTCTGCCGCGCGAAACCTTGAAATCGCGTGATGTCCGTCACGCTGCGGGCCTAGCCGGCCTTTTGATCTTGCGCGGCTTGGCGCTCACGGCCTTGCGCGGCGTTGCCGGCCGGATCCCCGTCGGCCGTCCCGCGCGTCGAACCGCAGCCTCGCGAGGCTCGGGATCCGGCCTGAACTGCGCCCGGCAGGCCGGCGAGAGCTGCGACTTGTTGCGGACCATGCAGGCGGTCACGCGGCCGATATCGGGGATATCAGAACTGCAAAGCCGGAACGCATCGCCGGTGCAGGCCTGCTCCTGTTCAGGCGTATAGGACTGACCGGCGGCGGGCCCGATCGAAATCCCGAGCACGCCAGCCAGCAACATTCCGAGCTGAATCCTTCTTGATGCGGCAGCCATAGATCCCCCCACCCCCGATGGAATGACCGGGCTTTGTTGCTGCATGCGCCCGATTCCCTGGAATTGTGAGTGAGCGTTAGGAAATTGGCAAGCAGGCCGGGGATTAGCCTTTTGACGCGGGGACGTCGCAGTTCATAACTAATTCTAATTCGCTCGCTCGGAAAGACGACAATACACCATGGCCATCACTGCTTCGCTGTCCGTCCGCACGATCCTCCGGACGGTGTGGGATGACCTTGGTGAACTATGGGTGCGGCTGCGCAGCCAGTCCATCATTGCCTGTGCGAGCGCCGTCTTCTTCGCGGTAATCGACGCCATTCCGGCGATATCGGACAATCGCGTGCTTGCGGAGATCTTCGATCTGATGGGCACACTCGTGCTGGTGCCGTTCGAGATCGCGATCTATCGCCTGTTGATATCAGGTGAAGCAGCCTCCGGTTACCGTTTCGAACTATCGAGCGTTCGGTTTCAGCGCATGGTTGGCTGGACTATCGGCTTTTGGCTTCTAGCGATGATCCCGCTTCGTCTGCCGGACGCCGTCGCACCATCGGAAGGCGCAGACGCCATCATCAGCATCGTCCTGTTTGCGCTGGTCGCCTTTGCCGTGCTGCGACTGACGATTTTCCTGCCCGCCATCGCTGCAGACGCGCCGGGCGCTTCAGTCCGCAACGCTTTCGCGGATACGAGCGGCCACGTCTGGCTTATCGTCAAGGCGTACTTCATTGCTCTGTTGCCCATCATCCTGATCATCCTTGCGATTGCAGTACTCGCATGGCTTGGCGGCGGGCATGACATTTTCGGCCGTTCGGGCAATGAGTCGATAGCAGTAAGCGCATTTTTCGGCGCGCTGGCATTTCTGGTCTGGACATGTGCGGCGATCGTCTCAGCCCGGCTGTTTATGAGGATCGGCGACCGCGTGAAGAGCGGCGGGGCTGAGGCGAGCGAATGAGCTGGCCGCAGCAGCGCCGGACATTTTTCGATTAGCGGCGGTGGAGAGGTGGTACAGTTGGGTGGGCTCGAACCACCGACCTCCTGTTCCACAGACACCACACGGGCTCCGCCGATGCTACGCCATACCCGCCTTTTTCGCGAAAATCATAATATTATCAATT